>Ga0306924_10004397_pt1 | contig 13766 bp, 13 predicted proteins | sample sta12Can44000111_FD_203756 | JGI IMG/M metagenome (GOLD analysis project Ga0306924, IMG submission 203756) | Lab enrichment of tropical soil microbial communities from Luquillo Experimental Forest, Puerto Rico - statanox.12C.anox.44.000.111 (v2)... | ecosystem: Environmental > Terrestrial >... | reverse complement strand
GTAATCAGCCAGTTCCTCGCCTATTTCACTTACAGCAACATGGCGACGATTGTTGCGGTCAACATGGGCGACGCCCTCGAGCACGCCAATCTCGGCACCATTCCGTTGATGCTGGGATTTATTACGGTTACTGGGCTCGTCGGCATGCTGATCGTCGGCGCCATCCCGAAATGGGCGTTGCTCGCGCCGATCTTCGTGCCGCTGTTTATGAAGCTGGGGGTTGCTCCTGAGGCCGTGTTGGCGGCCTATCGGGTCGCCGACTCGCCGCCAAACGTCGTCACCCCGCTGATGCCCTATTTCGCGCTGATTGTCACCTTCGCGCAGCGCTATGACAAAAATGCTGGCGTCGGAACGGTTATCGCGATGATGCTGCCTTACGGGGTGGCAGTCTCGGTCGTTTGGATTTTGTTGTTTCTCGCCTCGGAATTGCTCGGGCTTCCTTTTGGGCCGACCTAAGGTCCGACCAGCATCGGCTCGCGATAGGGACGAAGAGAAAAGTTCCCTTCCCCAAGACTCGGACGCCCTATGGACGCTTTCGGTAATGACTTCTTCCTCGCCTTCGCATCTCTCGTAGCAATCATCAATCCACTCGGTGTGGCCTTTGTCTTCCGCCGACTAACCATCTGGGCCACGCCCTCCGAGCGTGCCCAGCTGTCAACGCGGATCGCGGTCTACGCGATGGCAGTAATCCTCGGCAGCTACTTCTTCGGAAGGTTCGTGCTAGGGTTCTTCGGGATCACGTTACCAGCGCTGCGCATCGCGGGCGGCATCATTGTCGCGCTAAGCGGCTGGCAGCTTCTGAATCGGTCCGAACAGCCCGCCGCACCGGAAGCGACGAACAACGCATCGCCGGTGAGCATGGCGTTCTTTCCGCTGACGATGCCGCTGACCGCGGGCCCCGGTACGATCACCGTCGCCATCGCGCTCGGTGCGGCGCGGGCCGAGCGGAGCGGTATTGGGGTGCTGGTAGCTATCGCCGCCTTTTTTCTGGCAACGCTCGCGGTCGCTGCGATTGTGCTACTCTGCTACCGCAACGCCGATCGGCTTGCCCAACTCGTCGGACAGGAAGGGGCTCGGGTCGTTACGAGCCTCTCTGCGTTCCTGCTCCTCTGCGTCGGTGTCCAGATCATTACCGCAGGCGCAATTGACCTTGCCAGGCTCGCGATCGCACAAGGGTGACGCGACAGGCCGAAAGCGAGCATGACCGCAGCAGCGATGATGCCGAGATACGCCCCCTAGGGGCGGCGGTCTCCTCCGGTAGCGCGTCGATCAATAAAGCCGAGGCTTGACTCGCTTTGCCTTGAGCCGGAACCTGGTCGTTCGCCTTCATCGGGCGAGTTCACGGGCATCGGGGCGATGCGATCTAGCATCGACTGAACCTCGGTCCTCTGTGAACGAATATAGTCGTAGTACAAGCCCTCCACCCGACGAAATGGCGTCCCGCGAACACTTGCCATTGTATCGCGCCATTCGTCGCGCCCAGCGAGGATCGCGTCGTATCTTCGCTCGAAATAATGGAGATTGGTGTCGAGATCGACGAAACGTGCATCTGACAGCAAATCGATTGCTCGCTGTGTCTTGCCCCTCAGGAACGGTGATTGCAGCGTGAACAACCGAAAAGTCGTGTCGTAAAGATCGTTGGGGTTATGTACCGGGAGTGTCTTTAGGAGCGCGCCTTGACGCGTCGGCAGCCAATGAAATTCGTGGAACGCATCTCGCCGCGGCCCGTCGCGCAGGATGTCGCGATAATCCTCGATATCGCCTTCAGTCATCAATTCGGCCAGATTGACGAATTCGTTCGCGGGCACAGCGAGATTGAATATCTGTCTGATCTTGGTGGTACGCACCGACAATGGGGACCAGATGTTGGCGGCGGCCAGTGCGTTGCGCATCGTGTGGCTGCAGTTGTCAGCCCAGGCGCTCCAGTTGTAGTCGGCCTCGCCTTCGGCATATTCACGGTTCTTGTCGTTCAAGAATTTGATTATCGGGTCCAGCATGGCCTCGGTTACGGGAAGTCGAGCGCAAAAGACCGATCGGGCAAATTGCAGGGCCAAATCGGTCCCGACGCCTGCTCTCTCCAAAAAGGCGCGCAGATCGGTGTCCGTGGCGCCGCCCGCAAAGCGGTGGAAGGTGACCCCTCTGTAGATGCCCTTGGCGATCGCCTGCTGCTCGACCGCCTCGAAGCGGGCGAGTGTCAGCCGCTCACCCGGTGCAAGATTGCCTTGAAAGACCAGTTCGTAACCTGGCGTCGCCACCCAGTTGACGTTGCTGAACAGCTGGTTGACGCTGACCCCGGCGCCGTGCTCCGGATCATTCAGCCTTGTTGCGATCCCCCGGCATCGCCGCAGTTGCGGGAACGAGGCATCCTCGTCTTTACATGCGCCCTTGATATACAAGATTGCGTGACCGGCGGGACCGCCCCCCTCGCCCGTCAGTTTCGAGTGGAATTGGCTCGCGGCGCAGAGCTCAACGTAATACGGAAACAACTTCTCGTATACCTTGTCGGGGCGGCGTTCGATGATGATGTCGTCCGGCTTCAACTGGAAGCGGGCCATGTCCATGAGGCCGTCTTGGACGCAGCCGGCGAGCAAGGCTGAGGCCCCGCCCATGAGCAAGCGGACGGTTCGTCCGATGACCGTCGTGCCAGGACGCCGGTCCGGCTCCCGCAGGTTGTTGAGAGAAAGGCCATCTTTAAATTGCCATTTAGACATTGTATCTTCTTCCTCTCGTCGCGGGTTCCGAACGGGCCGACGAGGGGATGAAGCCATTTATTCGGCCAACGGTTTGTTGAGCGGACACACCTTAAAGCATCTGGCCGCCGCGACCGCGTGCTTTGCGATTCTGCGATATTTCCAGACCCGGCGGCCGATCTTCGAGGCGGAACCAGGACGGCTCGTCCCATTAGCTCGGATGGGTCGATCCTAATAAACTTCAGTCTTCTCTTGCGTCGTTCCGTCCGCTGAAAGCAGGACGGCGACCGGGCGGGACGGCCGATGTCGGGAGCAGACAGTTGCGAGCGCGATAGGATCGGCACACCAATAAATGCTCCGGCTATGCCCCACAATGCACCCCAAAAGAATACTGCAAACAGCACCATCAAGGGGGAGACCGAAACCGCAGTCCCAGCAACGCGCGGTTCTATGTAGGTGCCAATAACAAACTGAAGAAGGTTGAGGCCGACGAACACGACGAATGCAGCGGATAGCGACTCGAATTGGGCAGCCGCGAACACGGTGGGAAGTCAGGTGACAATGAAAGAACCGATGAAGGGTATGAAGTTCAAAACGAGAGCGATTATCCCCCATTCGCGATGCAGCTCGAGCCGGTAGATGGCGGTAAAGGCCCAGAAGCTGAGCCCGGTCAGCACGCTCATCCCGAAGCGCACCAGCATGTACGTCTGCAGTAGCGCGCCAATCTCCGCTGCCGTATCGGCAGTGCCTACCCCTCCGTCTCCGCGAAGGCGTCGAGCGAGCGGGGTTACTTCGAGCAAACCCAAGATGACAAACACAAAGGTCACGATGCAGAAGGTTAAAGCGTCCTGCAAGCTGCCGCCGATCGCGCGCAGAACCTGCACCAGCCACAATACATTGACCTACTCGGCGAACAGCTCGGCGGCGTAAAGGCCGCGCTGCTCCAGTAGGTCGGCAAGATGCATATAGAGGCCTTGCAGCCGTGCGGCATTGCCGATGACCCATTGTGCGATCCCGCTAAAACCCCAAACGACGAGCCAGACGCCGCCGGCGATTGCAAGTAAGGCGACACTCGCCGTGACCAGGACGGCCATGACTTGCGGCAATACTCCCGTCAGACGCCGCTGCAATGGCCAGACCAGCGCAATAATAAACAGAGCGAATGCCACAGGTGTCATTACCGCACGCGCTGCCCACAGGCCCGCCAGCGCGACGACCACGGCGCAAATGATTGCCGTTAAGCGGAGTGTGCGGTCGCTCTCCAGGACTTAACCCCAGGCCAGCAACACGGCGCCCAAAATGACCGCCAGTGTCACCAGGGAGAGGCTCGCCACCGGCCATTGCCGCAGCCACAGGTCGGCACGTTCGACAGCTTTGCCGCAAGTGACGGCAGCGCGCATTGCCGTGCCGCCCGCTACGACAATATCTCCCTCCGGAACCCACGGGAGACGGTCTCCCCAGCGCCAGAGTGCAACGGCTAGCGCCGCGCCGATCAGAACCGGCCACAACGCCGCCCAGAGCGATGTTGGGGCGACCGCGGCGAGCAAACCTGCGCCCTCGACATTCGGATAGAGGACCCAGGGAACCGCAACGGCTGAGAAAGCCATGAGGAGAAAAAGCCGCATCAGCCCAATCGGTGATCTTGGCACCGGGTCTGTTGTCGTGGTCTGCATCAGACAGCGCAAAAAATGGAACATCAGCAACGCGCTGCCGACCGCCGAGAATGTCGCGAATGTGCCCATGATACCGTCGCCGAACTGAGCCTTGACGGCGAGCTTTGCCAGCATGCCGCCGCTGAACGGCAGCCCAGCGAGGCCGAGAGCCAAGACCGCGGCTGGGATCACCACCGGCCACAGACGGGGGCCGGCGCTTGCTGATACGCCAATCGCGAGGAACAGTGCCCCCTTCACCAAGACATGATGGGCGGCCGAGAAGCTCACGCCGAGCGCTGCACCGCTGTCGCCGCTGGCGAGCCCCATGCCGAGCGCCGCCGCTAGCAGCCCCATCTGGCTTACACTGGAATAGGCCAGCACCGTCTTGGGGTTTTGCTGCGTGATCCCGACCACGACCCCATAATAGGCCGAAAGCATCCCCGCGGCAGCCAGCGCCTCGCCCCATTCGGGCATCGCGACGTGGAGCGGCAGAAAGCGGATGAACCCGATCACCCCGGCCTTGACCGCCGCACCGCTCATCACGGCCGCGGCCGGTATCGGCGCTGCTCTATAGGCGAGCGGCATCCACATATGCCCCGGCACCAAGCCGATCTTCAAGCCAAAACCCAGGATCAGCAGCACCAGCGACGCAGTACGCCAGGGCGATCCCGGCAGTGCCGCAACGGCATCGCGAATCAACAGGCTACCATCCGGGGTGGCCTCCGCCATGAACACGAAAGCCATTAGCAGGTAGGCCTCGCCCAGTACGGCAAGAGCGACATAGACTATGCCGGCCCGCAGACTTCCTACCGTACCGTCATGCACGATCAGGCCATAAGCGGCCAGGCTGACCACGGAATAGGTCAAATAAAAGCTTACCAGGTCGGCGGCAAGAAAGACGCCGAGGTTCCCGGTCAGCGTTAACAACCACCACTCGGCAAAGCGCCCGGCATTCGGGTCACCGCGCAGCCAGGTCGAGGCGTAAGCGCTCGCGCCGATCCATAAAAGCGCGGCGACCCCGAGCAGGATTGCCCCGGGCGCGTCGAGTGCCAGCGTCATGCGAAAGGGCGGCTCGGGCAGGACGAGGGTTGTGCCGGCAGGGGCCACCAGCGACGCGATCAGGGCGGGCACCGGTGCCAGCGCCAACAGGGTAGGCATGCGATCCCTGACGCGCCGCGACACGCAAGCCAGCAGCATGGCAAGCGGTCCGGCGAGGGACATAAAGAGCAAGATTTTAGCGACGATCACGGCCCACAATCCGCCGAGATGGGCCTGAGGCGGGTTCTCACCTCACTGCCCCTATCGCCACATCTGGTCTTCCGATCTGCAGCAATTCAAGGGGACGCAATGGCACAAACCCGAGCAGGACCGCACACAGCGCCAATGCCACGACCACTGTCTGCCGACCGAGAGATATGCTTGAGAGCAGAGCCAAGGGCTCGCTGGCATCCGCCAGTGTTCGAGCGAGTACCAGGAATATATAGCCGCCCGCGAGCAATCCGCCTGTCAGGATAATTACAGCCCACCACCATTGCCCCGCTGCGACCGCCCCCGTCAGCAGCATCGCTTTCGCCACAAAACCCCCGCTCGGCGGTAAGCCCATCAGCGACAGGCCGCCAAGCCCAAACGCAAATACGGTAATCGGCAGCGCCCGGCCGATGCCGGCAAGCCCGGCGATCCGGTCGTGCCCAAGCGCCTCGGCGATGAGCCCTGCCGCCATAAACATTGCGGCCTTGGCAAAAGCGTGTGAGACGGCTTGAAGGATGCCCCCGGTCCAGGTGACGGTGCTCGAGGAATGACTGGTTTCAGGATTGACCGCGAGCGGAAAAATCAGGAACAGGTAGCCGATCTGCGCCACTGTTGAGTAGGCGATCAATAGTTTCAGCCGCTCTTGGCGGAGTGCGACAATGCTGCCGAAGATGATTGCCATAGCGCCAAGAGTACCGAGAACCTGCGCCGCCGCATGCTCCGGCAGTCTCGGCATGACATCGAACCACAGCCGGACAACCAGAAAAAAAGGGGCCTTGACGACCAGACCCGACAATATCGCGCTGGCTGGAGCAGGAGCGCCGGCATGGGCGGGCGGTAGCCATAAATGCAGCGGGTAAAGTGCCGCCTTGGCCAGCAATCCCGCCGTCATGACCGAGATCGCCGTCCATGCTATCGGCTCGGCGCGAACGCGGCCGGACAATAACGTAATATCGAGAGTGCCGTAGGCGCCGTAGAGCAGAACCGCGCCAAGCAAATAGAGAATTGAGCCAAAAAGCGCGAATAACAGGTAGCGCAGCGCGGCCGCGAGCGTCTCAGCGCGGCCATCAAGAGAGACCAACGGTACGGCGGCGAAAGTCAGCAGCTCAAGGGCGACATAAAGATTGAAAAGGTCACTGCCAATAAATACGGCGTTGAGCGAAGCCCAAACGGCTAGCAGCAATATCCAGAACACCAGCGGCGCGCGCTGTTCCGGCCCAGGCTGCGCGAAGAACTGTTCTCGTGCAAACAATCCGATGCCGCAGATAAGTAGTGCCGCTGTCACCATCATTGCCGCGGAAAGCCCATCCGCCCGAAATGCCACGCCGAGCGGCGGGTACCAGTTGCCAACAAAGTATTGCAGTGCGTTGTGGGTGCGCCAGACACTGACGAGGATCGCAATAGAGACGGCGAGGCCTGCGGGCATCACAATAAAAGCGATGCGCTCCGCGTATCGCCCGCCAAGCGCCAGCGAAAGAAGCGCACCCGCAACCGGCAGGACGATTGCCAGTACGAGGAGGAACCCTCCCGCCGTTGCAGAACTCGGCATCAGGGTTGGCTATCCATCTGATCCTAAGGTCGCCCGGCCGGTCTCCTGAAACAGCCGCAGCAGCAACGCCACCGCCAGTGCTGTCGCTGCGAACGCGACGACCAGGCCCGTGATGACCAGCGCTTGCGGCACTGGGTCGCCGCCGAGCCCGGCTGCGGCACCTCTGCGGGCGACGGCACCGAATAGTAGAAAGACACCGCCACCGATCAGATTGAACGCGAGGATCTTGCGGAGAGGCTGCGGATGCATGATCAGGCCGAACAGACCCACGCCAACCAGCGCCGCGCTGCACAGCCCGTACAGGGTCGCCTCGGTCATCGCCCTGGCGCCCGTTCGGGCGGGCCCGCCACCAGCAGAGCGAGCGTCGCCGCGATGGACAATGTCACGGGTATTTCGATCATCAATATCAGAAGCTTGGCGTGAGGCTCCGGGTATGCGAGAAAGCTGCCTGCCACAGCAAAGCCGGTGAGCCCGATCGTGAGAAACACTGCAGGTCCGGCGACCAGCATGAGCCGCAACCAACGCCGGTTCACCGCAGGCGCGTCCACCAGCCCGGCCATCATCGCGAGAATCCACATGGCGGCGAGAATCGTGGCGCCCTGAAATTCGCCACCCGGAGCAACTGACCCAACCCAGAAGATGTGGATGCCGACCAGTATCCCTACCGGCACCAGTAGCTGTGCGATGAAGGTCAGCAGCCCGTCGGGCTCAGCCTGATGGCGCGGACCGGGGACGCCACCCCAAACACGGTCCGGTGCTAAAGACCAAATACCGACAAGGGCAAGCAGCAGCACCACGGTCTCGAGCAGGGTGTCGATTGCCCGGTAGGCCATCAGAACGGCGGTGACGGGATTGCCGAGGCCGGTCGCCGCCATGTTCACCATCGCCTGTGGCGCCAGCGTCGGCGCGGGCTCCGGCAACAACAGCACGATCGCCGCGACCCCCGCCGAGACCAGAGTGCAGAGGACCGCCGCCGCAAGGCGCAGGCTGGCGGGCTGCCGCTCGTCGACGGCCCGCGTCTCGGCGCGGCGCAACCGGGTGCTCGCACTGACCAGCAGTCCGCCCGTCAACCCGCTGCCAAGGGCGGCCTCCGTCAACGCGACATCGGGTGCCGCGAGACGCACCCAGAGCAGCGCGAGCAGCAGGCCATAGGCGACAAAACCGACAACCGCGGCGAACGTGTCGCGTGCGGCAACGGTCCAAGCGCCCACCCCGAGCACCAGGAGGGCCAGGCCGATATCGAAAGCCAAGGCGCCCCCTTACGCCTGCGGTCCGCTCGGCCGAGCGGTGTGCGCAATCAGCTGAGTGACCGTGGCTCCAGCCAGCAAGGCAAGGAGCCAGACGCTGATTAGTTTCAGCGCGGCAAGCAGCCCCTCCGCCTGAAACAGCAGGCCGAGGACCACCAAGCCGAGGCCGAGGTTGTCTGCCTTGGTAAGTGCGTGCAGACGGCTGAGCGTGTCGGGGAACCGGAGCAGCCCGACTGTCCCTGCCAGAAAGAAAAAAGCGCCGGCGCAGACCGCCAAAATCGTGAGACCATTGAGTGCCGCGCTCATGCCCCGTCCGCCTCCGAGCGAGTAGCACCCTTGACAAAGGCGACCGAGATGAAAGCTGCAAGCAACACCAAGGTCAGCGCGACATCCAGAGCGGCAGGCACGTTCGTCGCCTCGCCAAGTAGCAGCAGCGCCGCGATGCCGCCGGTGCCGAGCAGCTGCGCCGCCATGATGCGGTCAGCATCGCCCGGCCCCCACAGAATCCGTGCCAGACCCGCCGCTACCATCGCCAGCACTAAGCCAGCGGCAGCGAATAGGAAATCAGCCATCGCTGGGTGCTTCAACGATGACCCGAGCAAACACTGTTTCCTCCGCGGCAAGTTGCGCTGTTACGGGCTGCTCGACATCGAGACAGTGGACGAGAAGTTGGTTTCTTGGGTCCGTGCCGACCGGTACCGTACCCGGCAGCAGGCTAATCAATGCGGTGAATGCGTTCCTTGCCGGACCGGCTGGAAGGCCGACCGGATAGGCCACGAAGCCGAGGGTCAATGGGAGGCGGGGATCGAGCGCTCGCCGCGCGACATCAGCTCCGGCAATTACGGACTGATAGAGGAAGCGCACCCCAAGCCGGGCCAGGGAAGCGGGCCGCCAGCGGCTCCTGCCCGGCGGTAGCAGACGCAAGCTTGTCCAGCTCGCCGCCAAAATCGCCGCAACCCCAGCCATCAGATCTGCCGGGTTGCCGCCGGTAAGCATGCTCCAGAGAGCAGCAAATCCAAATGCTCGCAACACCACCGGCCGCATCCGCACGGAGAATCCGGTAATCGGCATCAGGCCGCGTCTACTGGCTGACCGACTGGCACGGGCGAGGGCCGGCGGCGCTCGAACCAGGTTACGTACAGAGTTGGTAGAAATATGAGAGTTAGTAGTGAGGCAACCAGCAAGCCCCCCATGATGGCAAACGCCATCGCGCCCCAGAACACCGTGGGCGCAATCGGGATCAGTCCCAAAACCGTCGAAGATGCGGTCAGCATAATTGGCCGGAAGCGTGAGCTCGATGCCTCTATCACGGCCTCACGGACCGCTCTGCCCGCCCGTCGCTCAGCTTCAATCTGTTCGATCAGGATGACTGCGTTTTTTGCGATCATGCCGACCAGAGCGAGGATCCCTAGAATTGCGACGAATCCAAGTGGCTGGCGCGAGACGAGGAGCGCGGCGACGACCCCGATCAAACCCAGCGGAACCACGCTCAAAACAATAGCAAGACGCTGGAAGCTCCTGAGCTGAAACATCAGCACGGTCAGCACCAGCAGCAGCATATAGGGAACCACGGCGAAGACCGAGGCCTGGGATTTGGCACTTTCCTCGGCGATTCCGCCGAGTTCGATACGGTACCCCGGCAACAGCTCAGCCGAAAGCTTCGCAATCGCCGGCTGCAGTTGAGCGATCACCGTCTCGGGCAGTACGCCGGGGGCGACATCCGCTTGCACAGTGAGCATCGGGATGCGGTTGCGACGCCAGACCAATGGATACTCCTGCGCGTAATCGAAGGTCGCGAGTTGGTTGAGCGGGACACTGCGTCCGTTCGGCAGAGGGAGCTGCAAGGTGCGGAGCGTGTCGATCGACAAGGTCTGTCCGCCTTCCTGGCGCACCACGACATTGACCAGGTAGATGTCGTCGCGAACTTGCGTGACAGTGGTGCCCGAGATGGCCGTGTTTAGCACAGCAGCAACCGCCGCCGAACTCAGCCCGAGACGGCGGGCTTCGTCCTGATCCACCTTGACGCGCAGCTGGCGCTGCGGTTCCATCCACTCAAAGTTGATTCGGCGCGTCTCCGGTGCTGTCGCCATCACCTGTGCTAGTCTCAGTGCGACCTCTCGGATTTTTTCTAGATCGGGCCCCAATACGCGGTATTGCAGGGGCCATCCGACCGGCGGCCCGAGCTCGAGCGGGGAAACGCGTCCAACAACGCTCGGGAACTCGTCGGCCAGCAGCCTCTCGAGCCGCGGCTGCAGACGCCGCCGTGCCTCGATGTTCTTGGTAACGATCACCAGCTGGCCAAAGAATGGGTTCGCCAACTGGACATTCAATGGAAGGTAAAAGCGGGGAGCACCACGGCCGACATAGCTGCTGAAATGGTCGATGTCCGGATCTCCGGCGAGGTGCTGTTCAAATCGCTGCATGACGCTCTCGGTCGCGTGGATCGAAGCGTTCTGCGGAAGATCGAGGTCGACCAGCAGCTCGACTCGGTCAGACGGTGGAAAGAATTGGCGTGGCACCAGGCCGAGGCCAGCAAGCGCCAAGGCGAAGGCGCCGAAGGTGATCGCAAAGGTCAGCCACCGGGCGCGGATCGCCCAGGCAAGAAAGCCGCGGTAGCCGCGCAGCACCCGGCCTGGCCCGGGGCCACGATCTTGCCTCGGAGCCTTCAAAAGTATTGTGCCGAGAAGAGGGGCAAAGATCACAGCAACAAACCACGAAGCGATCAGTGCGATCGCTACCACCGCGAAGATCGAGAAGGTGTATTCGCCAGCCGAGCTTTGCGCAAAGCCAATCGGCACGAAACCCGCAATCGTGACCAGTGTGCCCGACAGCATCGCGAAGGCGAGCGCCTTGTAGGCGTAAACCGCCGCGACCTCCATCGGGTCGCCGGCGGCGAGCCGTCGCGTCATCGCATCGATCGTTGTCATCGCATCGTCAACGAGCAGGGTCAGAGCGATAATCAGCGCGCCGAGCGAAATGCGCTGCAGATCGATGCCGGCCATTGACATGACCGGAAAGACTATAGCCAGGGTCAATGGGATGGCTATCGCGACGACTGAGCCCGCGCGCACGCCGAGGGCAATAAAGCTTACGGCCAGGACGATGAGAATCGCTTGCCACAGCGAACTGGTGAAGTCGGTGATTGCGTGGTCGACGATCTGGGCCTGGTCGGCGACCAATGTCGGCTGGATGCCGACCGGCAGATCGCCGACGATTCGTCGCATCGCCGTTTTGATATTGCGTCCAAGCGCCAGAATATCGCCGCCGTCGCGCATCGCGATGGCTAGACCAATCGCCGGCTTGCCGTTGACGCGGAACATCGGCTGCGGAGGATCGGCGAAACCGCGACGCACCTCCGCGACATCGCGCAGCCGAAGAATCCTGCCGCCCGCCGCGAAATTAACATCTAGAAAATCTTGCTCCGAGGCAAAGGCACCGGAAACCTGTAGCGAGATCGTCTCGTCGCCCGTCCGCAGTACGCCAGACGGGCGGACAATGTTTTGCGCTTGGAGTGCCGCAATCAGTGTGCTGGGATCGATACCGAGTCCGGCCAATTTCTCGTTCGAGAAGTCAACAAAGATCACTTCGTCCTGTGCACCGAGAACGTCGATCTTCGAGACGTCGGGGATGCTCAGAAGTTCTGAGCGGATATTCTCTACATAATCGCGCAGCTCGCGGAAGGTGAACCCGTCTTCGGTAAAACCGTAAATGGTGCCGTAGGTGTCGCCAAACTCGTCGTTGAAAAAAGGACCAACTATGCCTTGAGGTAATGTCTGGCGAATATCGCCGATCTTCTTCCGTACATCATCCCATGTGTCATCCACCATGCGCCCGTGCGCGCTGCCGAGCAGGTCGACAAAAATCACGGTCCGCCCGGCATTGCTGTAGCTGCGCAGCACGTCGAGGTTCGGCACCTCTTGGAGCCTGCGCTCGAGTCGTTCAGTTACCTGTAGCAGTGTTTCTTCGAGTGTGGCCCCGGGCCACTGCGCTTGCACGACCATCGTGCGGATCGTAAAGACCGGATCTTCCGCCCGACCGAGGTGGAGGAACGTAAGCGCCCCCGCAACGATGATCATGATCATCAAATAGATGACGACCGAGCGATTGCTGATCGACCACTCGGAGAGATTGAAGCCGTTCACGATGCGGCGCCGAGCAGCCTAACCTTTTCACCCGGCCGCAACGCCTGCACGCCAGCGGTCACGACGACATCGCCGGATTCGAGCCCTTGCGCGACAACCACCCGCGCCAGGTCGTAGCGTTCGACGTCGATGGGATGGAGTGACACAGCACTGACCGCTGGGTCGACAATCCATACGGCAGGTTGGCCCTGCGCACGCGTCAGGGCCGAGGCCGGGATCGTGATCCCGGCGGTGCCCTCAAGTGCGATGCTGCCGGTCACCGTCGAACCGAGCCGCATCGCCTCCGGCGGATTGTCGAGGCCGACCCTGACCCGAAAGGTGCGGGTGACCGGGTCGGCCTGCGGTGCGACCTCACGCACGCGTCCGGTGGCACGCACGGACGGATTGCTAGTCAATGTCACCGCGACGACCGGGCTGTACGGTGCGTTCTGGATAACCCGAGCCGGAACGTCGAACACCGCATCACGACCGCCTTCGCGCGCCAACTGTACGATCGTTCTCCCCGCTGGCACGACCTCGCCGGGCTCGGCACCGACCGCAGTGACATCACCGGAAGCATCGGCAACCAGTTCGGTGTAAGCGAGATTGTCCTCAGCAATGGCCTCCGCTGCCCGGGCGGAGTCTACCTGCGCTTGCGCTGCTTGCATCGCGTGCAGGGCTTGGTCGTGGCGAACGCGGGTCGTCCAGCCACCGCGCAGAAGCTCGTCCTGACGATTGAAATCGTTACGGGTCTTGGTGAGCAAGCTGGTCGCGGCCGCGAGATTGGCGCGTGCCGACCGAAGTGCGTTCTCCGCCGGCTCCGGCTCAAGTCGTGCGACCACCTGGCCCGACTTAACGCGGTCGCCGACATTCACCGAGCGGGCGATCATTCGACCGCCCACGCGAAAGGAGAGATTAACCTCAGTCTCCGCCTCGATCTGGCCGGTCAACGAGACAGCCTCGCTAGCTCGCTGGCGTTCGACGGTAACAACACGCACCGGTCGCGGCGGCTGCGCCGCCGGTTCCTCGGACGGCTTGCACGACACCACGACGTCAGCGGCGACGGATAGGATCAAGCAAGTCCATAAAGGGCCGCATTTACTCACTGCAAGTCTCTCGAGAGAATCCTAAACGTCTTTACGGGAGGCTGGCACGATCCTCGTTCTTTTGGGTTCTGCGATCGGGCACACGTTGAATCCAAGGCAACGCAGGATTCTGGTCGGCCACTGGACCTGTCCTACCCGGTATTGGCGCCGCGG
>Ga0306924_10004395_pt1 | contig 13767 bp, 18 predicted proteins | sample sta12Can44000111_FD_203756 | JGI IMG/M metagenome (GOLD analysis project Ga0306924, IMG submission 203756) | Lab enrichment of tropical soil microbial communities from Luquillo Experimental Forest, Puerto Rico - statanox.12C.anox.44.000.111 (v2)... | ecosystem: Environmental > Terrestrial >... | reverse complement strand
CCGCGAACGGGTGTTGTCGGATAGCGAATTGCGGGCGATCTGGCGCGCAGCCGGCACTCTTTCGGAACCGAGCCGCTCGCTGGTGAAAGCATGGATCTTGACAGGACAGCGGCGTGATGAGGTGCGCTGCATGATGTGGAGCGAGGTCGACCTCGATCACGCCTTATGGACATTGCCCGCCGCCAGGAACAAAGGAAAGCGCGACCACGAAATCCCACTGTCGCCGGCCATGATCGCACTGCTTGGCAAGCCGCGGCCAGGCAAGCCTGTGTTTACTGTGAACGGCCGCGAGCCTTATGCCGGGCGGCAACGGTTGAAGACGATTCTCGACCGAAAATCGGGGGTCCGTTGTTGGGTTTACCACGACATCAGGCGAACAGTGGCAACTGGCATGGGCGCGCTGCACACCCCGCAGGACACCATCGATCGCGTCCTCAATCACGCGAAGGCGACGCTCGCGGGGACCTACAACCGCTATGAATACCTCGAGGAGAAACGGCGAGCGTTGGAGGCGTGGGCCGAACGTGTCGCCTTCATCGTCGGCGAGGCGCGCGACGCGGCAAATGTCAGGAAATTTCGGGCCGCGTCGTAATTCTTCGATTCGCGGGGGATAGGGTAGCTCCCCGACACGGCAGGCGTCCGCACCGGCCTTCCGCCGCGACAATCCATGCGGAGCGCCCAGCGGAGGCGCAAAATGGCAGCCAAGCCGCTCGACTGGAAATCGTGGTGGGACGCCCGAAGCAAGATAACGGAACTGTGGCCGGGATGGTCGTGGAGTTCGAGCCTCGGGGACCAAGCGATGGTGAATGCGCTCCAAGGGGGCCAAGTCCATTACCGTGCGGCGAGAGCTTACGATCTCGTGCACAGTTGGGAATCGGTTCCGCTCCGGGACGTGATTTCAACGCTGCAAAAACTAACAATCTTTACCGATGAGGCGATAGCCGAGTACGAGACGGCCACCGTTACGACCACGACCTTCGGTGGCGGTTTGGTTCTGACCTCCCAACAGCACACGCGGAAAACTGAGAAAACCGCCAGGATAGTGAGGCCGGAACTCGTCTTGTCCGAGTTCTGCGACTACCTGATCCAGTTCGAGTTGCCGGCGGGCGTAACGCTCCCAACAGGGAGCCGCAGGGGTGGGAAAGCGAGGGTACCGCACCCGATATGGAAGGACGCCGGAATTGAGGCGATGAGCTGGATGAACAAAAACGGCCGTCCCGTGCCCGGCGATCGCAAGCAGACGCTCCTCGAAACGCATATTCTCAATTGGGTTGGAGAGCGGGATTACTATCCAGCCGAGTCGACGGTCCGGAAGCACGTGGTCGCGTGGATTGAGCAATACAATCCATCTAACTCACTGACCAATTAGGGTCGATAAACCGGCCTAATCGGCCTAATCGGTTACAGCGGCACGGCGGCCTGCGCGATCCTCCTCCCACGTTCGCAGAACAACGTGGGTTATTGCGATGTCCATTTCTTCAACTGGCCTCGGCGACGAGAAACGGCTGGGTGTCCCCCCGAAAACCGCTTGCGAGATGATCGGTTGCGGCCTCACGACGCTTTACGGGTTGCTCGCGAACGAGGAGCTTGAAAGCTACCAGATCGGCCGCGCACGGCGAATCACGACCGAATCGATCCGGTCCTTCGTAAGGCGCCAGCTTGAGCGGGCGAAGGCCGCTTGAAGCCATGGCCGAGAAGCAAAACCCGGTGCCGCGGAGAGACGGCAACCGGGCCGATGTTGAGCACACTGGACAGCTGCTTAGTACCATCACCGCCGACCAATTTCAACACTGCAGCGCCCGCGCAGGCCGAAATTGGCGGCCGGTCGGCGAGCTCGTGCTGCCGGTCATGAAGAGGCTCGCCGCGAACCTCGGAGCGCAGACATGAGCGCCCTGAACCCGACCGAAGCGAGGAACGCCGACAGCTTTCTTGCGGCTGAGCCGACAGCCGAGCCGGCCCGGCCGAGGATGAGGTTGCTCGATTGGCGTCCGATTCGCGCAGGCGCTTTGCTCGGCCGCGCCAAGGTCCAGCTGCCAAACGGTTTGGAGATCACCGACATCGGGGTCTTTGCGAAAGACGGAAGGTTTTGGGCGCAGCTGCCGGCGCAGATGCAGCGTGACACCGAAGGACGCCTGATCACAGACGATCGCGGGAAGCCTCGCTATGTCTCATCGATCAGGTGGTCTTCGAGGGATCTTCAGGACGGCTTCTCGATTGCGTTGATTGCCCTTCTCGCCCCCGGCGCGCTCGACGGGGCCTGACCGTGGCCGTCATCCCCTCCCGGCTTCTGCGCCGGCCCGCGTCCCGTCCGCTGAGCTTTTCGGACGAGAACGCGGCCAAGCATTACCTCGAAAACCTGCTTACGCCGTTCTTCTTCCTGAAATTTGAGATGTGGTGCAGGCATCCTCGAGCCAACAACCAGTTGCGCATTGATTACGTCGCCAAGGCGAAGCCCAACGTTGCATTCCCATTCGATTGGTTTTGCGTCGAGGTCAAGAAATCGTGCGCCAGCGGCGGCGCCTACAACGCGGCGCACAAGCAGGTGATCGACTACACCTTCTGCAAGATCGATGACCCGCGCCCGGACCTGGCCCGCATCGACGGCGCGCGGGTCGAACGCATCTACCTCTTCCGGAAGGGCGCTGACGACGATCTGACCGGCGCCGAGCGAGGCTCGCACGATGCCTTCTGGGTGAATCTCCTCGCCGGCAAGTTCCACGTCGGGATGATCTGCGAGATCAGGGGTCTCCCCGCCTTTCACGCGTGCGCCGACCGCCAATCGTGCCCCTGGCACGGAGCGCGGCGCTCCAAGCACAACACCCGACAGATCGTCGGCAGCGGCGGTGCCGAGAGGATTGTGTCATGACGACACCCGACAGCCTCACGGTATTGACCACCGCGACCGGCAAATCCGCCACCAAACAATTCAGCCTGCAAAAAGACGGGACGATTAAGAATCGCAGCTACGGGAACGAAACATATTTTGCGGTCACCAGCGTCCCGATCAAAGATATCAACTCCCTTGCCCACGAACTCGACAAGCTCACCCGCAATTCGCGTTCATTTGTCATTCGTGGCGAGCCTTTACCTGGAACCAACCGCGCCCGCACCCGACGCCTCGCACTGTCCGACCGAAAGACCGGTGAACCCGCGACATTCGAGGATCAGCCCCGGCATTGGTTCAGCATCGATGTCGACCACATCGCCTGCCCCGTCGTAATCGACCCCGTCGAGGATCCCGAAGGAGCCGTCGAATACGTCATTGGCCTTCTGCCGCCAGAATTGCACGACGGCACTTGCTATTGGCAATTCTCCTCGAGCCAGTCGGTCAAGGGCACGGTCACGCTGGACGCACCGGACAGCTTGTCACTGCATTTGTGGTTTTGGAGCGCCGAGCCGCTCGACAATGCAGCGTTGACGCGCTGGGCGCTCGCCGCCAACGCCGTCGCCGGGTACAAGTTGATCGGCCCCGAGTTCTTCCGCACCGTTCAAGCGCATTACACCGCCGCGCCACTCTTCAGCGCGCCGCTGAAAGATCCACTAGCGCGACGGTCCGGACTGCGGCGAGGGCTCGACGACGCTGTCAATCTCATCATCCCGCCGTCACGACCGAAACGGGCATACGAGCCAGGCCGGACTGGCTATGAGCCGGGCGGCGGCGTTGAGGCTCACCTCCGCGAAATCGGCGGGCCAAAAGGCTTTCGCAGCCCGATCATGGCGGCGATCGCCAGCTACATCGCGATCCACGGCAGCGCCGCCGATATTCAACCGATTTACCGTGCTATCCGCGAAGCTATTGCGCGGGTCGAGCCGGATGGCGATCTCGGCCGGTACCAGGATGACGAGCATCTCGACAAAATCACCGATTGGGTCCGCCAACACCACGGTGACCAGCCACCTAAGGCATCCGTCGGAGAGCCGCCGCCGCACATCGTTGATCCCGAGATACCGACACCCCAGCAGATACTTGAAGCCGAACAGCATTGCGGCGTTGTCATCCGCGTCCTCGGCGGCCGGCGACATGAAGCAGCTGATCAAGGACTTGTAGCACTGCATTCTGCAGGTGTGCCCTTTTACCGGCGCGACCGCGGACTCGTCCGGGTCTGCCTCATCAAAGCCAAGAACACCGACGGCCAAATCATTATGGTGCCGGGGATTATGCCGATCACGCCCGCGATGCTCTGCCGGGCACTCGGCCAATCGGCGTATTGGCAGAAAATCAACAGCAAAAACGAACTCGTTCGCATCGACCCGCCCGACAAGGTGGTCGAGCAGGTCATGAGCATGGTCGACGAATGGCCATTCCCGCCGCTTTCCGGCGTCATCACTTGCCCGACATTGCGGCCCGATGGCAGCCTGCTCGCCAGCGAAGGCTATGACCTCGCGACCGGGCTGGTGCTGTACAAGACCGTCTCGACCCCACCTATCCCCGAATGCCCGACACGCGACGATGCCGAAGCCGCAACCATCTGCCTGTGCGACTTGCTTGGCGAATTCCCCTTCGTCAACGAGGCGAGTAAATCCGTCGCGCTTTCGCTGATCATGACCCCGGTCCTGCGCGGCGCCTTCCCGGTCGCGCCAATGCATCTGACCAATGCACCCCAGGCCGGGACCGGGAAAAGCTATTTGGCCGACATCGCCTCGGCGATCTCGACCGGCGAACGGTGCGCGGTCATCTCGGTCGCGCCCAAACCCGAAGAAACCGAAAAACGGCTCATCGGAGCAGCACTGGCCGGATATCCGATCATCGCCATCGATAATGTCCGGATCCTCCTTGAGGGTGATTTCCTCTGCCAGGTCACAGAGCGTCCGCTGATGCAGCTGCGCCGGCTCGGATCGAGCGAGCAAATTCGGGTCACCAACACCTTTACCGCTCTCGCCAACGGCAACAACGCAACCGTCGCCGACGACCTCGTCCGCCGAACCATCTCCTGCGCGCTCGACGCCAATATGGAGAACCCGGAGAAACGAACCTTCCGCACCAACCCGCTATCCACGGTGATGCGCAATCGCGGCGCTTATATCGCCGCCTGCCTCACAATCGCGCGCGCCTACATCGCCGCCGGGAAACCCGACCGCCGTCCGCCTCTGCCTTCCTATGAAGGATGGTCCGACATCGTCCGGTCATCCCTGGTCTGGCTTGGCTATCCAGACCCGGTTGAGACCATGGAAGCCGCACGCGGGGCAGATCCGGTCCGCGAGGATCGCTCGGCCGTGTTCTCCGCCTGGCACTGCGAGCTCAAGATGGGCGAGCGATACCTCGCCGCAGACCTCGCCGAGCGCGCCGATCACCGATACGAGTACGACCAATCGTTAGTGGCACCGGCACTCCGCGACGCGCTGCTCTCCGTCGCCGCAATGCGTGGAAACGCCGGCCTAATTGATCCTAGGCGCCTCGGTATCTGGCTGAAAAAGAACGAAAACACTATCGCCTGCGGATTCAAACTCACCGCCGACCGAAGCGATGCCGACCGTCCGCGCTGGGCGCTCGTCACGCTCGGATAGTGCGGGAGATGCGGGAGATGCGGGAGTCTTTAACCTGTTGTTTACTTTTTTTCTACGTGCGTGTGCGCGCACACAATTTCTTCGTGCTCATCGAAAAAAAAATTCCTGCGCACGACTGGCAACTCCCGCAACTCCCGCAACTCCCTCATTCCGGCGGAGACCCGCCAGATCGGTGGAAATCTTGGAATTTTCCGAAATTGGCCGCAGTTTCCGAGGCGAGGAACCAAAATTCCCGCCCCCTCCCCGCACCCCCGGTTATCCCCGTACGTGGGGCCGGGTGTCGGCGCGCGAGGCGAGATGAAAGGTCAGATACTGACGCATATACGCCCGCGTCCACGTGTCTCGCGAGCCAAGTCTCTGCAACATGACTGCGACATGAATATAAATATCAATCGGTATCAGAGCTTATAGCTGATGCGCGGATCTATTGTCCGCAGCTCGGGGCGTCCAGGCGTGACAGAAATGAAGACGGCTGATTTTGTCCCAATCATGTCCTTGCCCGGCGAGCTGAACGCCATCGCGGGGCGCTCTAAGGGCGCAATCCGATGACGCCGATCGCGGTTATGTGCTGGCCGGACGAGGCGACGCGGACGGCGAACTCGACCTGCGTCTGGATCGCCGAGGCGACGGTCGACGGCGTGACATACGCCGCGCGATCGCGGCACGGTGCGCCGAACGCGCTGGCGAGGCAGCTCGTAGCAGCCGGGATCGAGGACCGGCCGATGGTGATCCGCTGTCGCGGGCTTGACGGCACCTTGAGCTACCGCTCGTTCCATACCGCCACCAAGCAGACCTACGAGGAAGGCGACCGACCGCTGCGTCGCGTCCAGTACAGAGAACGTCCGGAAGGGCTCTTCCTTAACAGCGGCGCCGGGCAAAAATGCGTTTCATCGGCATCCGACGATGACGCAGCCGTCCCAGCGCCCGAAAGCGACGAAACGGTAGCACCCGCGATGGCCGCCGACACACGCAACTGTGACGCCTGCGGCCGCGCATTTTGGCCGGCACGCCCCTGGTCGCGGTTTTGTCGCCCGGCCTGCCGGTTGCGAGCCCATCGCAAATGGGGACGCGAGCGCGCATGCATCGGAAGCCGCCGCTATGGCTAGTTGCAATCTCCTCGCCGCCCGCTCGACCGCCTGATTTCCCAGTACCGTCGTGCCAGCTTCTCCTCGCGCGCGTGCGCGCGTGTGTCTCGTCTTCAGCGCGCAATCTCCTCGCCGCACGCTCGACTCCCTGCTTATTCCCGTACACGTGGCGGTCTCGCGCGCGTACGCGTGTGTCTCGGGGCTGGGAGAACATGCTTGGCTGGCGTTCCCGTCGGGGCCCCGACCTCAACCTCGGTTTTCCCCATATCGCGACCCCGCGCCGAGCTTGCGGGCGAGATCATCGAGCATCGCGCGGCGGTTGCGCTCGCGGGTAAGTTTGCGGTCGAGACTGCCATCGAGCGCTGCCTTGATGCCGATCGGCGACAGGATGCGCATCACCTGCATTTGCATCGAGCGGCGCACCGGGTCGAGCCCGGCCCACGGCCACGACAGGATCTCATAGCAGCGATCGAGACCGATTAAATGCTCGATCTTCTGCGCTACCGAGAAATGCCGCCAGCCGGCCGGAAGGTCGGCGACGCGCGGCATGTATGGGAAAGCGATAATGCTGCCGTCTTTTCGGCGAACGCCGAGCTTGCGCGCGCGCTTGAGCGGGGAGCCTGCCATCGCCGCGTATGTGGCGGGCGTTGAGTGCCTGGGCAACTGGAGCATCCCTCGCGCGCGCGTGTGAGGAGCCTGTTTCGGGAGCTTCTGTCAATCGGTACGATCTTAGGCGACGCCTGATCATCACCCTGAACATGACCAGGGTCGTTCAGCACATTTGGGAAGCAATCCGGTTTGAGAACACTGATAAGCTCGAGCCCGTTTTTGATCGAGATCGCCCAATTCGCGCCACTGGCGATATGGGAACCTGGTACACAGGAAAGCCATGCGAATATACGAAGCACTCGCATGTGAATTTCTGCGTCTACGATAGCACCTGGGAGGCGAGCGAGAGTTTCGAGCTCGATCACAATCCGCTGGTGGAAGCCTGGGTCAAAAATGACCACCTCGGCTTTGAGATTGTCTACGTCTATCGCGGGGTAGTCCGAAAATATAGGCCTGACTTCTTGATCCGATTAAAGAGCGGTAACCGGCTCGTATTGGAAGCGAAGGGCAAGGACACTGAGCAGGATCACACTAAACGTCAGTTCCTGGCGGAGTGGGTCAACGCCGTGAATTCACACGGAGGCTTTGGATCGTGGTCTTGGGATGTTTCCTTCAACCCCGGTGATCTTAAGGACGTTTTGGTAAAACACGCTCGTATAGCCGAGGCGACCAGAGACTGATCAACAGATTGACCTGATCGGGTTCACCCGCGCGGCGGTTCAGTGAGTTTGGAGGGTATATCGCTATTGCTGACGCGGTCAGTGAAAGCATCCGCCGCTAGGGCGTCAAGAAGGTTTAGATCGTCGCGTGGCAGCTGGCGAATTGCGGAATGGCCCGGATTCTTGGGCAGTATCGGTTCGTGAACAACACGCACGCGACTGCCGTAAGTCCGGGAGGTTGTCTTAATCTTAGCGACATTGCCGATTGCAAAGGCGCTTTTCTGTCCGAGAGGTTTGTCGAATGAGTCCCGAATGGCCCACACGGAAAGCCGAATCTGGGTCGCGCGGTCGCCGTCGTGGTATTCTATCCAATTGACGGAGAGGTATTCCTCTTCTGGGCGCAGCTGAAAAGCCTGCGGTAGGAAGCCAAGGACGTTTTGGTCTTCGTCTTTGAGTAGTCGGCTCCACGGAACGTACCGGATGACGTGATCTTCATCGGGGAGGTTCTTGCCTTTGCCGCCCTTCATGAGAAAACCAATGCTCGGGTCGATGAGGAGCCAAGCCCTCGACTAACTCAGATACTGGGGTTTGTCCAGCGAAGCGGCGAGCCTCGTTGTCGTCCTTGTACCGGGAGAGAACCCATTTGACCCAGTCATTTGGAAGAAATTCTATTGTCAAGCGGTCGCGGTCGATTGCCCATGCGCCAATCAGGTGGCCATCGTGCGAGAGGCCAAGCCCTGGCTGCCGGTGCGGATTGAGCGTGAGCATGGCCTTTAGAAAAGTGCCAAATGATGACCGCTGCAAAGGCTCGTCACCGTCCTCCCACTCGGTGAGATCGTGGAGCGAATCGAGCTGGTGAAACAACTTATCGCGACGCGCACGGTCAAGATGCATCGCGACCGAGGCAGTGAGCAGCTTGGCGCCGGCCAGGGCATCGAAGAGGCGCTCAGCGAGAGCTTTCTCAGGTAATCGTTCCCGGTCAAACGATGTGGGCGCGGGGGTTGATGGCCTGAGAGCGTCGACTAGGCGCGTGAGTTGCTTGGCTTCTGGGCTAAAAGCGGGCTCCAGCTCCCGCGCTATCCTAGCAGGGGGCGCGATAGAGGCTCGCCGAGGTTGGACAATCAAGCCGGTCATATATTGAACAGCTCCCTTGCGCGATCTGTGATGCAGGCTTCGAAGACCGCATTCTTTTTTACATGGATTTCATTAAGCAATTTGTAAAGACCATCATCCGTTTGCGAAATATTGCTCTCCTTATATATGTCTTGATCAAATATAAAGGAGGCATGGTTGAGTAGGGGGGATGGTATCGATGCTGAATTAATGGTAATTCTCCCCTCTATTTCGGGCCATGGCAGCTGAGTTTGTATGCCATACGCAAAGACCGGGCCTAACTCGTTCGGGATTTTCGGATATAGGTTAAGAAATTCTTCATACGGAGTGAGATCCCCGGTAATTGGTATGTCGATACGGTTGATATACCGAACACCAACTCGACTGATCTTGCGATAGCCAACTGCTTTTTTCCAAAGTGCCCAATCTCTAACAAATCGTGCAAAAAAATCGTCCCATCCAGGATATGGAGCCTGTTGTGAAAATACAAATGTGGTTGGCCACAGGATGATTATCTGAGTTTGATCATCCGAACTTCGTCTATGACCAAATTCATCCTTTCGAATTGCTGTCCCCGGCCCTAGGTCGGGCCGATCTGGCATAAGCACTTCTACGTTCAAATTCCTTGCATCTTGGCGATGCGGGTAAAGTTTTCCGAAATCGCCGTCCACCTTGTCGAGATCGCGAGATTCGATTGTTTCACCGAAGCTGAGCGCAATGACGGCTTCGGTGATCGGTGGTCGTTTGTAGGGTTGCTCTGCCATTTACCAGCGTCCAGCGAGGCTCTTCCAAGGTGTCGATAGAGCATCGTTTTGGTGAGGCCATAACACAGAACACGAGCGCATCACAGGGGCCTTCAAGTTGACGGAGTTCCCGTTTCGTACCGCCTCACGCGTCAATTCGGCGTCCGAGGCTGTGGCGGAGGGACCACGGCGGGTTGAAAACCGGCCGTGCCGGGCTATTGGGATAGCCCTACATAAAAGGACGTTATGTGATAGGATTTCAGCAGCAATTTCAATAAGATAGACGAGATCTCGTTTTTATGTTACGCTACGGGCAAGGGTAGCGGACCGACCGCATCACCCGACCTCGCGGTGGTGAGAGTCCGCCTGCGGAAGACCGCAAGACCGCATGGTGATTAGGGATCGCTTACGCGGAGCTATCTGCCGCAGCACTTCTTGAATTTATTGCCGGAGCCGCAAGGACACGGATCGTTTCGACCTCGCTTTCTTGTTTTGTTTGTTGCACCATTCGTCAGCTTTCGCCGACGCCAGTAATCGTTGATCGCCATAGCGCAGCCCGGCAAGAGTGTCGCTGCCTCGTCCGCAATGCGGTCCTCGTCCTCCGGCTCGAGGCCGAGCAGAGATTCGCCGTTCTCGTCGCCGCAGAGCGCGAGAATAGGGAAGATGAGACTGGCGCCGTCTTCAGATCTGAATAACCGCTCCCATTTTGTTGCGCGCAAGCCTACGCCTTGCATGAAACCCTCAGCCCAATCGGTGCCGACGGGGGTGCCTTCTGCATCGCTCCATAGGATCGGTTCAAAGGTTCCATTCGTGATCTCGTGGCGGATCTGGTTGTAGCGGCTCAGGATGCCGCCGAGGACAGCCTGCATCTCGGCTTCATCGGTGAAGACCGGCTCGTCATCACCCCAAATTACGGGCAGCCATTCGCTCGGCATGACCAGCTCGGGTCCAACCGCGATCGCGGTCAGAAAGCCATCGAGATCGGACAGCATCATGCTGTCGGGCGGTGATTGGTCGGAGGAAAGGAACGCGTCAAGCGCGTCCAGTGCCACGCCCTCGACTGGGACTTCGAGATCGACCATCGTCGCCTCGGCTTGTTGATCAAGGGCGATTATGCCACTGCTTCGGGGATCCACGAAGGAGCTCACGCTGCAGCGGCTTTCTTCCCGCGTAATTGCCGATGCTACAGCAGGAGTTCGTAAACCCGCGGCAGCCGGATGGCCGGCGAGCGGCGCAGCAAGCCGGCAAGCTTAGTTTGCGAATCGCACCCTTGGGTTTTTGGGCCTGAGGTTTGTGGGCTGATCCAGCTGTGCTTCACAGCCTGATCCGTTCCACCTCGTCCTGGGTAAGGCGCTCCTTAGTTCGATCGTAGAGTTTGGTCGTCCGTGGGCTCTCGTGCGCCGCCATTTCCTGCGCGTGCTCGAGTGCCCCGCCGTTGGAAAGGTATGCCGTGATCCCGGTCGCGCGGAAGGTGTGACAGCCGATCGCCTCGGCGATGCCAGCGGCCGCAGCGCGCCGGCGGATCATCCGCCAGGCGTCGGGTTGGGTCATCGGGTTCTTGGACAGCACTTTGCCGTTGTGACCCCGCGCAGTGCGGAACAGCCAGCCTTTGCGGTCTTCCGCGATGCCGGCGGTATTGATGTAAGCGTGCAATGCTTCGGCAAGCGAATGGTGGCACGGCATCGTGTGGTGCTTGCCGCCTTTCTCGTGCAGTCGAATTGACCATCCCGCGCCGCGCGGCCGCAAATCCTCGACCTTCATCTTGAGGGCCGCGGTGATGCGCGCAAACGAGTAGGTCAGCGTCGCAATCAGTGCGCGGTCGCGCAGATCGCGCAACGCCGTAGTCGGTATTGATTTGAGCAGCTTGCGCCAGGCATCGGCTTCGAGCACAGGTGTCTTGCCGGTTTTAACGACATGTGTCGGGCCGCGTACCACCGCCGCCGGGTTGGTTGACACAACCTGGCCGGTTACCAGCCAGTTGAACAGCATGCGGATCGCCGCAAGTTGCTGCTTGACCGAGGGCGCCTGTGCCGCGGCCTGCAGCTCCTCGATATAAGTCGCCACGTCATGCGGCCGGATCGCCGCGAGTGTCAGGCCGCGGTCCTCGCACCAGCAGAGAAACCGGTTGCATGCACGAAGGTATGCGCGCCGAGTGTTCGGATTACGGATGTTCGCGGTGAAGAATTCGACATAGCGCCAGGCGGCTTCGTCGCCGAGATCGGCGATGAGCGCCGGCACGACGTGCACCGCGCGCTGATCGACGGTGACTTCGGCCTGCGACGAGCGTGCGGCGAGGAGATTGCGCTGCCGCACGGGGGAAACCCGGCGGCCTCACGCGCGCGCGAGGGGATGCGCGCTTGCCCTCACGACGCGCCTGCCACATACCCGAGCCAAATGGCAGGCTCCCCACTCAAGCGAGCGCGCAAGCTCGGCGTCCGCCTCGACGATGGCAGCGTCATTGCTTTCCCATTCATGCCGCGGGTCGCCGACCTGCCGCCCGGCTGGCGGCATTTCTCGGCGGCGCAGAAGGTCGAGCATTTGATTGGCCTCGATCGCTGCTATGAGATCCTGTCATGGCCGTGGGCCGGCCTCGACCCTGTGCGCCGCTCGATGCAAATGCAGGTGATGCGCGTCTTGTTGCCAATCGGCATCAAGGCGGTGCTCGATGGCAGTCTCGACCGCGAATTAGCCCGCGATCGCAATCGCGCCGCCGTCCTCGAAGAACTCGATCGCAAGCTCCACGCTCGCGCGAATTGACCGGACGGTACGCCGAAATTCCGGGTTCAGCCATGCGGGTGGCCTCGAAAATATTGGGCGCGTCTCAGGCAGAATGTCAGCGTCATTCACTATTTCGGCCTTCTCAATTGGCGGGGGGAGTTTCTAAGCGGGGCGTTCCGTCGCTCGCGCCTGTGATTTTCACCTTGTCGGCCGCAGCTATTGCGGCGGCTTCTGAAATACGCGCATACGCTTCTCCGCCGCGATGTGCCCGTAATCGGCAGGCGGGACGACAAAACCGCGACCACGGGCGCGACGGTCGAAAAGGACGCCCGCAGGCGCTACAACTGCGCGTTTCGGTCGCTGTGGCCGGCGCGGCTGTTTCGCCTACGCCGGATGGCGGGTGGTGCACGTATCGCGCGAAGCCAATGAAACGCATTTTTGTTCGGTCCCGCTCACAGAAAACAGGCCTTCCGGCAGCTTCTTGTATCTCACCCGGTGCAATGGCTGATCGCCTTCGCTGTAGGTCCACTTGGCCGCCGCATAGAACGAGCGCCAGGTCAGGTTCCCAGCGAGGCCTGATAGCGGATCACCATCGGGCGATCAGCAAGTCCGACTTCGGCGATCTGGCGCGCTAACGCATTCGGCGCGCCGTGCCGAGAGCGCGCAATATAGGTTCGCCCATCGACGGTCGTTTCGGCGATCCAAACACAGCCCGAGTTCGGCGTCCGCGTGGTCTCGTCGGGCCAGCACCTAACCTCGATTGCCATCATCGGATCGCGCGCACGGAGAGCTGCTCGCTATGGCGTTTGCCTCGGGGTCAGGGACAGGCCTCGATCGTCCCCTTTCCGCATTGCAGAAGTGGGGCGCAGTATGGAACAGGCCGGCTATCATCTCCTATATTGTTCTAACACATAGATGTTTTTCCAGTCTTGGGCGGACGACTGGTCCGCCTTGGGCCCCGAACGGCCATTGGCGGAAAACGCGCCACGTCCGTTCTCGGCGACCGGCGCGCAACCGCAGTGAGACATGGCGCTGGCGCCTGGCGAGGAGGCTTCTTTTTGCTGACGGGCGCCGACCAGGCCGACGCCCCTCACCCCTGTCGAGATACGGGGATAACGGGCCTGCAACGGAGGGGTCGAAAATTTGCCTTTCCGCCTTCGCAAATCGCGGCCGATTTTCGAGAATCCGGGTCATGACGCATCGTCCTCAGCGACCCCGCAAACCTTGTCGAAGATCTGCTGCATCACGGCCTGTTGTTTGGGCGAGAGCTCGCGGCGGGAGCGGCGGATCGAGTCCAAAAAGCGCCGCTCCCAGGTCGTGAGGATCTTGCGATGG
>Ga0306924_10004394_pt1 | contig 13769 bp, 17 predicted proteins | sample sta12Can44000111_FD_203756 | JGI IMG/M metagenome (GOLD analysis project Ga0306924, IMG submission 203756) | Lab enrichment of tropical soil microbial communities from Luquillo Experimental Forest, Puerto Rico - statanox.12C.anox.44.000.111 (v2)... | ecosystem: Environmental > Terrestrial >... | reverse complement strand
CCGTTTCACACGCCAATCTGGCATGGTTTTGTGATTGTAGGCGCCGCCTGCCACTTCGCCGCGGTCCTTGAAGGTGTGGTGCTCGTGCCCGGCTAGAGCGGCGCTCCGATTCGGCTGCGCAACGGCGAGCCCTTCGTGCCGTCGGCTTCTATTGCGTGGCGCTTAGCCCCATCTTCATTTTCTTGAGGCGGGGGTCTCTCGCGACCGTTCAGGACGTTTCTTGTATCGGCGAGGTTTGATCGACTCTCCGCTGGAGGGGGATGGATTCGAACTTTCGGTCCCCCGTGATAGGGGATGGATGGTCTCGTTCGGGCTCTCGCCCCAAGTCCTTCTCGAAAAAGACTGACGGTCCGAATGTCTCTCGCTTCGCACAGGATTAACCTGACATCGCTTTTGACCCGTTCTCGTAGGGTAGTTAGAACGGCTGCTCAGGCAGTTCCAGTCCCCTTCTAGCTTGTAGCTCAGGATCGATGAAGCCGATCAACCTCTGCATCGCCGAAGAACTGGGCGTCCGCGAGCAGCAGGTCGCTGCGGCCATCTCATTGCTCGATGGCGGAGCGACCGTGCCCTTTGTTGCCCGCTACCGAAAGAAGCGACCGGAGCGCTCGATGACGCCCAGCTGCGTGCGCTCGAGGAGCGACTTAGGTATTTGCGCGAGCTGAACGAGCGTAGGGCCGTCATCCTCGACAGCATCAGTCAGCAAGGAAAACTCGACGCCGCACTCGAGCATGCAATCGATGCCGCGGACAGCAAGGCGCGGCTCGAAGATCTTTATTTGCCCTATCGGCCGAAGCGGCGGACGAAAGCTCAAATCGCGCGTGAAGCGGGTCTCGAACGACTGGCAGAGGCGCTTCTCGCGAGACCCGACCAACGCCCGGAACAAGTGGCTGGCCGGTTCGTCGAACCGAGTAAGGGGGTGATTGACTCGACCGCCGCTCTCGAAGGCGCCCGCGCGATCGTCGTCGAGCGCTTCATCGAAGATGCCACGCTGATCGGGTCCCTGCGCGAGGAAGTGTGGTCGCGCGGCCGTCTCTGTTCGCGAGTTCGTGCGGGCAAGACGGAGGCCGGTGCCAAGTTCAGCGACTATTTCGAGTTCAGCGAGCCTTTGGCCAAATTGCCGTCGCACCGCATCCTCGCGCTGTTTCGCGGCGAGAGGGAGGAGGTGCTCAGCCTAGAGCTGGTCCCGGAGCCGGCCGCGCCGGATCGAGGCGAACCGAGCGCCTTCGAGCGGCAGATCGCCAACCGGTTCAAGATCGCCGATCAAGGTCGGCCCGGCGACCGCTGGCTGATCGATACGGTACGCTTGGCCTGGCGGACGCGGATCCTGGGTCACATCGAAAGCGACCTGCGCCTTCGGCTCTGCCAAGTCGCGGAAGATACCGCAGTGCGAGTGTTCGCCGGGAACCTACGCGACCTGCTGCTCGCGGCCCCCGCGGGCGCACGTCCCACGATGGGGCTTGATCCGGGGTATCGGACCGGCGTCAAAGTCGCCGTGGTCACCGCGACCGGGCAAGTCGCGGCGACCGCGACGATCTACCCGCATGAGCCACAGCGTCGTTGGGACGAGTCGATTGCTCAGCTGGCGCGGCTTGCCGGTGAGCATCGGGTGGAATTGATCGCGATCGGGAACGGCACCGCCTCGCGCGAAACGGACCGGCTCAGCGCGGAACTCATCCGGCGCCATCCCAAGCTCGAGTTAACCAAGGTGGTGGTTTCAGAGGCTGGCGCCTCGGTTTACTCCGCTTCTGCTTTTGCCTCGCAGGAGTTGCCGGGACTAGACGTGTCCTTGCGCGGGGCGGTCTCGATCGCGCGGCGGCTTCAAGACCCGCTCGCCGAGCTGGTCAAGATTGATCCCCAATCGATCGGCGTGGGCCAATATGCAGACCAAGTTCGTTGAGGCTAACGGGTTGCGTTTCGAGGTGCTGGAGGAGGGCACCGGAGACAGGTTGGCGCTCTGCCTGCACGGCTTTCCGGAGCACGCCATCTCCTGGCGGCACCAGATACCGGTGCTGGCAGGAATGCGCTATCGCGTCTGGGCGGTCAATCGGGGGCCAGACCGGATCATGCGCGAGGTGTGTCGGTTGTCGGCGGCAAGCGATGAGCCAATGGCGGCGGCACTGCCCGCCCAGCCGCCATTGCCGCATCTGGTCATGCCGGCGCATCACGCGGGCCAGTGATGTCAATGTCGGGCGGCTGAACGCGACCTTGGTCGCGGCGGCGGATGCCGCCCCGGAAAATTTTTCCGAACTGACCCCGGGTGTTGGCGCACGGACGGTGCGGTCGCTAGCGATGGTCGCCGAAATCGTCCATCGCGCGCCCTACCGGTTTGCCGACCCGGCGCGGTTTTCCATCGCGCACGACGGCAAAGACCGGCATCCCTTTCCGGTGCCGGTCATCGTTTACGACGAGACGATCCGGGTGCTGAAAACGGCGGTTGCGAAGGCCCGGCTCGGGCGTGAGGAACAGCTCGCCGCACTGAAGCGTCTCGACGACCAGGTGCGCCGGCTCGAAGGCCGCGTCACCGGCCCAACCTTTGCGCAGGTGCTCGATCATGAGCGGAAGGATTCGCGCGCTTATGGCGGCCGCAGCGTCTTCGGCTGGGAGCCTTGGCCCAGGCGCAGCGGCTCGGGTTAACTGCGATTGATCAGCTGTCGCCCGCGCTAAGGATCGCGTGCCAGACCCGCTCGGGGGTGGCCGGCATATCGATATGCGCGACGCCGAGCGGCGCCACCGCATCGAGGATTGCGTTGATGACGGTCTGCGGTGCCGCCATGCAGCCGGCTTGGCCGGCACCCTTGACACCGAGCTGGTTTACCGCGGTCGGCATTTCGGCCAGAGTGATGTCAAGCGACGGCAGGTCGTCGGCGCGCGGCAGGGCGTAATCTGTAAACGAGCCGCTTAGCAGCTGGCCCAATTGTCCCTCATAAACCGTGTGTTCGAGCAATGCCTGCCCGATGCCTTGGGCGAGACCGCCCTGAACCTGGCCCATCGTCAGCATCGGGTTGATCAGCCGCCCGTAATCATCGATCGCAAGATAGCGTTCGAGCGTCACGGCTCCGGTTTCCGGGTCGATCTCGACTTCGGCGGCGTGACAGCCATTCGGAAAGGTGAAGATGTCCGAATCGTTGTAGGCATCGGCATCGAGCCCGGCGGTCATTCCGTCGGGCAGATTAGCGGGATCGCGTGCCGCTTCCGCCAGCGCCTGCAGGTTGATGCCCCGCTCGCTGCCGCCAACCGTAAAGCGCCCGGCGCTGAAGCTCACTTCGCTCGCATCGGCCTGCAATAAGTGGGCGGCGACCGAACGGGCCTTGGACATCACCGTCTGCGCCGCCAGGTACAATGCGGTGCCGCCCATATGCATCGAGCGGGCGCCGCCATGCCCGTTGCCGCTCTTGACCACTCTTGTATCGGCCTGAACAAAACGGAATGCCGCAAGCGGCAGCCCCAAGAGATCGGCCGCGATCTGCGCGAAGCTGGTCTCGTGGCCCTGGCCGTTCGACTGGGTGCCGAGCACGAGTGCCACGCGGCCATCCGGCTCGAACCGGATCTCGGCGCGTTCCCCTGTCGTGCCACGGGACGTCTCGAGAAAGCAGCCGATGCCTAGTCCGCGCAACTTGCCGCGCTCCGCCGCTTCGTGCCGCCGAGCGGCAAAGCCGTCGGCCAGAAGCCGCTGCGCCATCTCGTCAAGATTGGCGGCGAAGCGGCCGCAATCGATAATGACCCCGAGACCGCTGCGATATGGGAAATGGCTGATCAGATTGCGCCGGCGCAACACGACCGGATCGAGCGCCAGCCGGCGCGCCGCGCGATCGATGAGCCGCTCGATCAGGTAATTGGCTTCGGGCTTGCCAGCGCCGCGATAGGCATCGATCGGCAGCGTATTGGTTAAGACACCACGCACCGCCATAAATACGGCCGGGATGTCGTAAACCCCGCCCATGGCGCTGGCCGGCGAATTGGTCGAGCTGCCCGGGCCGTTCGTCGATAGATAGGCGCCGAGATTGGCCACCGTATCGACATCGAGGGCGAGAAACCGGCCGTCGCGGTCGAGCGCCAAGCGCGCCCGCGTGTGATTGTCGCGGCCTTGCGCGCAGCTGATGAACTCCTCGCCGCGCTCGGCGACCCATTTGACGGGCCGGCCCAGCCGCCGCGCCGCCCACAGCACCAGCACCCATTCGGGATAAAGGAAATTCTTGACGCCGAATCCGCCTCCGACATCGGGGGCGCGCACGGTGATATGGTCGGGCGGCATATTGAACACCGCTTCAGCCAGCTGCCGGCGCCGGCTGTGCACGCCCTGGCCGGTCAGCAGCAGGTCAAAGGTGTCGGCGGCGGCATCGTAAGTGCCGATCGCGGCGCGCGGCTCGATCGGGGCGACGACCAGCCGGTTGTTGACCAGTTCGATCTCGACGATATGCGCGGCCGCAGCAACCGCCGCGTCGACCACCGGCTTGTCGCCGCGCTCGAACCGGTACGACAGATTGCCCGGCGCTCCCTCCCACAGCAGCGGCGCCTGGGCGGCGAGCGCCTTCGTCGCGTCGACCACCGCCGGCAACGGCCGGTAGGCGACGGCGACCTGCTCGGCGGCGTCCCGCGCCTGCTGCGCCGTGTCGGCAACGACAAACGCCACCGGATCGCCGACATGGCGAACCCGGTCGCGCGCCAGCGCCCGGCGCGGCGGCACGATCATCGGCGCGAGCGTCGCCACCCGGGCGATGCACGGCAATGTCCCGATGCCGTCGGCATCGAGATCGGCAGCGGTAAAAACGCCATGAACCCCGCGCATCGTCCGGGTGGCCGCGCCATCGATGCCTTCTATAACCGCATGCCCGTGGGGTGAGCGCAGCACGACGCCGTGCAGCTGGCCCGACACAGCGATGTCATCGACATAGCGCCCATGCCCGGTCAGAAACCTCGCGTCTTCGAGGCGGCGCAGCGACCGCCCGATATGATCTCCGGTCATGCCGATGCCGCCGGCTGCCGCGCCCTCACATATTCTCGCCGCCGCCCTCGGCGCGGCGGTGGGCGAAGTTCAAGGTCAGCAGGCGCTGGGTAAAGGCCCCGTAGGTCGTCGGCTCGTAATGCGGCGGGTTGTCGGGACCAACGCAAGTCGGGGCGCAGTCGACGACTGAATCGTGGTTCGGCGAGAAAGAACGGGATTGCGTAGCGCGAGGTGCGGTTGCGGTTGATGACGCGGTGGGGTGTCGCCCGGAAGCGGTCGTTCGAGTAGCGCGCCAGCATCACTCCGCTGTTGACAACAAAGGTGCCGAGCACCGCCGGTGGCCGGATCCATTCGCCCTCGGCAGTGCGCACCTCGAGACCCGGCAGCGCCGACTGCGCGAGAAAGGTCAGAAAATTGTTGTCGGTGTGCGGCGCGAAGCCGAACTCGTTCTCTTCCGGGTCCGGGTGCGGCGGGTAGTGGATCAGCCGGATCGTACAGTTCGGCTCGGCAAACGCTTTGGCGAAGTAGTGCGGAGGCAGGTCCAACGCCATCGCGACCACGGGTACCAGCCGGGTCGTCATCGCTTCCATCGCCGCGTAATACGCGGTCGTCGCGGCGCGTAATCGGCGAAGCTTGCCCGGCGAGGACTCGAAGCTGGACAACAGCTCCTCGCCGCGCAGCCAGCGAAACGACTGCCGCGGAACCGGCATCACCGTAGAAAACGCGGCCCCATGGGTCTTGCGGCAGGTCGAGCAATGGCAATGGACGATCGGTCCCGCCGAAGCATCGACCTCGTAAACGACCGAACCGCAGAGGCAGCTACCCGTCAGCATGACCAACTCTCCATACGCAAAAAACAGAGGTCAGGCCGCAGACGCTATGTTTGCGGCCGGTAGATAAGGTTCCACGGCTTCTAGGGCGCGTCCGATATATTCTGTCTGCTGCCCGACAGGAGTGACGCGCTGGAGCGCGGTCGCAACGTCCTCTCGCGATCCCAATCGTAAAATGACCCACGTCGCGAGATATACTGATGCGAGACAACCGCCGGCTGTTGCGATGTTGCCTTTGGCGTAGAAGGGCTGGTCAATCACCGAGACACCGGCTTCGCTCATCCATCTCTGCGTGTTCAAATCGGTGCAGATAGGCATGCCTTCGAGCAATCCGAGCTTGGCGAGCAGCAGCGCGCCGGAACATTGCGACGCTACAAGCTGACGTTTTGGATCGAGCCGGATTTGTGCCAGCAGCGCCGCGTCCTGAGCGATCTCACGGCTTTTCACACCGCTTCCGATGATCACCGCGTCGGCGCTTGCGGCAAAATCGAGCGACCGCTCGGCGTACACGACGACGCCGTTCATTGAGGTCACGACCTTGTCAGGCGAGGTGATGAAGGCCTTCCAACCTTTTGGTCGCAGTCGGTTCAAAATATGTGCGGCTACGAACGAATCGATCTCATTGAACCCGTCAAAAGTTATTACCGCGATTTGCATAACCGTTCTCCACTCGTGACGCGGATCCCGATGAAATCACGCGACCAGCAGCACCACCACACCGCCAACGATACCAGCGACGCCGGCGATTATCTGCGGACCCGCCTCTTCGTTCGCCAGGAAGGCGCGGCTGAGCAGCAGGGTCACCAAAGGGTAGGCGGCGATAAGCGGCGAGACAATCGTTACCGGACCGGATGCGAGGGCACCATACATCGCCAGGACCGCAAGGCCGTTGCACAGGCCGACCGCGGCAAACCAAAGCGCGCCGCGACAATCGATAGCGGGGACGGTTCCGCCGGCGCGAACGAGCGCCGCGACGATGAGCACGGCCGAGGACACCGTGTAGCTGGCCACGACGGCTGCGATCGGGTTCGGCCACCACGCGAAGCCTAATTTGGCGACCGGCTGGATCACCCCGCGAATGGCGGACGAGGTCATGGGAAGCGCCATCAGCCAAAGCGATCGGGCGGATAAGCTGACGTGCACGCGGTACATCAACCTGATGCCAATAACGAGCGAGGCCATGCCGAGCAGCTGGGGAACGCGAATGCGCTCGCCGAGCATGACGATCGCGAGGAAGACAGCGAAAACCGGCGTCAAGCTGCTGAGCGCGCCCGCGATGTTCGGGCCCATCAGGCGGTTGGATTCGAAATTGAGCAGTGCGGTGGCTCCGGGGAAGACCAATCCGACGCATGCAAACAAGGCAACCGCCTTCAAATCGCCGTCGCCGGGATGAACGAAAAACGGGGCGAGACACCAGAAGAGCAGCGTCGATGTTGGAATGCTGATCGCCACGCCCAGCCACGGCAGCATCCACCGCAACCCGAACTGGGTGAGGACGAAGCCGGCGCCGAACCCGAACATCGACGCAAGCGCGAGAAGTATTGCAGTGGTGATGGATGTCATTCCGGATGACTGTCTCGATTGACAATCGAGGATCGTCAGCCATGTGACCCCGGACAATGCGGAAGTCACAAAGTGTGACCTCGGTAAAACCTGAGACAGCAATGACGCCGCGCCCGGAAATACGATTGTGCCGAAATGGAAGCCCCAGCCGACTGTTTCGGCGGGACGAAATCATCTACAGCGATCCGAAACAAATCACGGAGTGAGAACCTAGGAGGGCGTTCACTTTCTGCGTCGGGCTGCTATTGGCATCCATCGGGGCCGTGACGGTAATGGACTATGGCGCATGAGCGGGTGCCGGCCGCAGGGTCAGAGCTGCGCCGCCCATTTGATGAAGCCGCGAACGTTCATGGAGAAAAAACCCAGATTGGCAATGATCATGGCATAGCTTTCTGCCCGTAAACCAATAAAGCACCAAAGAAGATTTCCGAGCATCATAACGACGAAACCTAGTCGACTTTTGTTTCCTAACAAATAGATCGCTGAAAACGTCAGGCACATTGCAATCCAATCGACACCATCATAATGCGACATATTTCCCCTCAATGCGCCACTCTAGCCGTTCTCACCTTGATTGCCGTGCGGCAAAGGCTGCGCATGCAACGCCCGACGGCTGCTCAGAGCGCTCCTGCCGAATGTGACCCGTGGCGCGGTGACACCTTGGTCCGCAAAAAGCTCGGGCGGGCGCTAACGCGCTCCCACCATTCCCGGAGACGGGTCTCGTGACCGAGCAAGCTGGCGCCTTCGGGAGCAAGCCGGAACACCGAGAAGATCGGCGCGGCATGGAGGTCGGCCCAGGTGATCTCGGCTCCGGCGAGCCAAGGGGCTTCCCCCATCAATTCCGCTAACGCGGATAGGCAGATCTCAGCCTTCGACAAGGCGCCGGCTATTTTCTGCTCGTCGGGCGCTGCGCCGCTCGCCGGTCGGGCGACGCGCTCGACATAAATGTCCCACACGAGCGTCCGATAGGCGTAGCTGTCGAGGACACTGATGATCTGGCTCATCCGGGCGCGACCGCGCGGGTCTTCCGGCTGCAGCCGGGGGCCGGGAAAGGCCTCGTCGACATAGCGCGTAATCGCTCCCGCCTCGTACAGGCGAAACCCGACGTGTTCAAAGGCGGGGATCTTGCCGAAGGGATGCCGCGCCCTGTGTTCAGGCGGCGGCCCTCCCGAGGCAAAGATATCGACCGGGACAAGCTCGTACCGGACGTTCTTTTCTTCGAGGGCGAGGCGAACGGCCCGCACATAGACACTGTAAGGCGCGCCAAAGACGATCGGATGACCGACGGCCTGCATCGTTCCTCTCTCTCCAGACGGGGGCGCACGCTCCACTGCGAACACGCTGGCGGACACTCTCATCAAGCGCGTCAAGTTGATGGCAGCAGATGTCGTACCTTATCGACGGTTGCGGCGCAGGCTGCCGCCGCCTCGGCGCCCTTTACGACGAAATGGTCGAGGAAGAACTTCCTGTGCTCGGCATGCTCATGGAAATTCTGCGGCGTCAGGACAGCCGAGATGACCGGCACCTTGGTGTCGAGCTGAACGCGCATCAGCCCTTGGATGACGGCGTCGGCGACGAACTCGTGCCGGTAGATGCCGCCATTGACGACAAACCCGGCGGCGACGATGGCGGCATAGCGTCCGCTCTCGGCGAGCAGCAGCGCGTGCAGCGGAATTTCGAGCGAGCCTGGGACCTCAAAGAAGTCGATGTCGCCTTCCCCATCCGTGCTTGGCGATTTCGGCAGTGAACGATACCCGGCATTGATCGACGATGTCCTTGTGCCAGCAGGCCTGCACGAAGGCGATGCGTTGGGCGTTGCGGTCGTCAACAGGGGCATAGTTCTGACGCTCGGTCATGGCTGTTCCTCCTCCAAAGTAACCCAAACGGGGGCGTACGGGTCTCGAAGGACGACACGCCATGCGCGCGCCAAATCTTCCCGTTCTCTTCCATCCGGACTGTGACCGTCGGCTTCGGAATCGCACCGAATCTGCTGACCCCGACGATTGTTCGGCGGTCGCTCGCGGGCTTTGGCGATCGCTCGCCATCACCGCCGGTGGGGAATTTCACCCCGCCCCGAGAACGCCGTCGGACCGCAATCCGACCGATGTGATCAGACATCGTCAAGTTTGAATACTCGAACGGCGTTATCGTGAAGGAATAGTCGTGCGGTCGCCTCGTCGAGTTCGAGGCTGTCGACGCCTTCGAGGCAATCTTTGGCCGGCCAAGACGGATAATTCGATCCGAAGAGCACCTTGCCGCGGCCGTGGTGGCGCAAATAGTCCACAAGTTCAGGCGGGTGCGATGTCGGCAAGCGTCAAGAGGAAGCCGCCATGCGCGGCGCCCCTTGCATTCCCATGCTTTTCGTCAACCTGGAGCCTGACGAAGCCGCTTTCGGGCGGCCGGTAGAAGAACGGGCCGAGCAGGTCGAGGAAGGGGCTCGTCCGAAAAAGCGGGGCAAATCCCTCCGGACCGCGACGTCGGCCGAAGCGGCCGTCATCGTGCGCCTACCGCGCCCGCGCGAAATTGGTTAGCCGCTTCCCGGGCAGCAATTCGTAAGGCTCCCGCCAGCCAGGGAGTGCTGCGACCCGCCGCAACCACGCGTTTATCGCGGGATGGCTCGCGGGGAAATCGTACCCGCTCTCGTCTTTTGGGTATTGGAGGTACGCGCTTGCCGAGAGGTCGACCACGGTCGGCCGTTCGCCGACCACAAAGGATTGGCGGGACAGGCGCCACTCAAGAATGTCGAGGAACTGATCCAGCCTGTCTTTCAGAAATTTGAGCGCATCCGGGTTGGGCGACGGCATAAAAGCGCGCTGAAAGCGGTAGGTCGCCATATAGCCCGTCAGCTTGTGGTTATCCCAGAAAAGCCAGCGCAGGATTTCAAACTGCTCGCGCTCGTCTTGACCGCCGAAACGTCCATAGCGCTCCGGAAGCCGGAGAAGGAGCGGCGCCGTCTGGCTGAAGCGCTCCCCATCCTCTTCGAGGACCGGAATCTCGCCCATTTCATTGACCGCCGACCGCCACTCCGGCGTCCGCGTCGCCGCGCCGCCGAAATCGGTCCAAATGAGCTCGAAGGTCTGACCGCAAAGAGCCAGCATCAGCGCGATTTTGAAACTGTTCCCCGACTCCGGGAAGTAGTGCAGGCGATAAGCGGGCAATTTCCTTCTCCTCCAGAAGGAGGATTGGTGGCCGTGCGATCCCGGACAATGCGGAAGTGACGAAGCCTGCCTACGTCACAACCGAAGACATCCGCTCAGACCGGCGTCGATGCCCGGAGATGCTCGACGAGCCGTTGCCCAGCGGGGGGCAAGGCGCCGAAGCTGCGGACGCAGATCGTCAGACGGCGCGGCGCCCAGGTATCGGTGAGCGGGATGATCCGAAACGCCCCGGACCGCCGGTAGCGGCGGGCCGCCGTTGCCGGAACCACAGCCACCCCGACGCCGCTTCCGACCACCTGGCAAACCGCATCGAAATCGGGCAGGCGGACGCGCAACTTCAAGCGGCGGCCTGCGCGGGCCGCGTGGTCTTCCATCTGATCCTGCAAGGCGTTGCCCGCAGGGAGGCCAACATGGTCATAGGCGAGGGAATCACGAAATAGGATCGACCGTCGACCGCTCACGGCATGATCGCGCGGCGCAATCAGCACGAGCCGGTCTTCGGCGAACGGAAAGGTTTGCAATTCTTTGGCGGGATTGACCTCGTCCCCGACAACGCCGATCTCGGCAAGGCTTCCGGCGACGGCGCGCACGATCTCGCGGCTGGAGTGTTCCTCCAACTCGATGTCGATCAGGGGATGTTGTGTCAGGAACGCGGCCAGGACCGCGGGAAGAAACTCGGCGGCCGCCGTGGTATTGGCGAGCAGGAGCACGCGCGCCCTAAAGCCGTCCGCGAACTCCGACAGCTCCCCCCGCATCCGCTCCAGCTGCTGCACGACAAGCTGCGCGTGATGGGCAAGAGCAGCGCCCGCGGCCGTGGCGCGGACGCCGCGGCGATGCCGTTCGAGGAGCGGAGCGCCGAGGCTCTCTTCCATCAGCCGCACTCGCTCGCTGGCAGAAGCGAGCGCCATGCCCGCCCGCGCGGCGCCATGCGTGATGCTTGACGCCTCGACCACGAAGAGGAACAGGCGCAGATCGACCAGATCGAAGCGCATGGACGTTTTCATGAGACGCCGCCCCTTCGGCAATGCCTGAGGCAGTGTAGCACCTCCGGCTGTGCGCAGGTAACAAGACCTCCGCTCCCACAACCCAGAGCCGGCCAGGCAAAGGGGCGCTCGGAAGCCGGCTATGCGGCCTCCGCCGTTGCCATTAGATTCTACCTCGAAGAATCGTGGACAAGAAGAGTCGAGGAATCCGGGAGGAGAGTCAGGCAGCGAGTAGGTCGACGACGTGCTGGATGGCTTTGTCGGCGCGGTGGTAAGCGGCTTCGAGTTTGCTGGCCGGCTGGTGAGCGGGGTCGGGCCGGTGGTGAAAGCGGCTGTTGGCGAGGGGTCCGCAGAGCCGTTTGTGAAAGAACAGCAAGAGCAGCGCGACTTGGACGCCTTTCGGGGTGAGCCGGTAGGCATAGCGCGAGCCGTCGCGCTGTAACAGGCCGTGGCCCTTGAGCTTACGGAGATCGTAGCGGAGCTGGTTGAGGCCGTAGGTACTCTCGGACAGGTGGAAGCTGGTGAGACGGCGCGGTGGATCTGCTTTGCCGTCCAGCCTCCGAGATGACTGCCGCTGTGCAGGAGGACTTCGAGCAGGCGGATGACGCGGGTGTCGTGGATCTTGACGCCGGGATAGCGAACCGAACCAACAGTGATCGGCAGGGCCAGGCGCTGGAGCAGCGGGAAGTCGACATGGACATTGAGCCACTGGGCCTGGAAGCCGGCGAAGCGGGCGGTGATGGTCTGGAAGCGCTCGCGCACGGCCTCGAGATGGTCCAACCCCTTCTTGAGGCGGAAATCGGCGAGATTGTTGGAGACCAGCTCGTTGCTTGTCACGGTATCGAGAACGTACCAACTGTGAGCTGCGGACTGCTTAGTGTCACGCTGCCGAGACAAGCGGACCGGCCAGCGACGCAATACGGAAGTTCGTTTGATTCACCGCTGGAGGGAGATGGATTCGAACCATCGGTCCCCGGTCACCTGTGAGCTCTGTTGGCGCGGCCTGCCGCTCCTGCCTGCGAGGGAGCGGGAGCGGTTCAGCGCGATTTCTTCTGCTCGGCGGCCCATTCCATCGAGCCGGGCTGCCATACGGTTTGGGCGGGTTGCGGTTTGCGGCGCTGCTCGGCCGCTTCTTCTTCCCGGATGTACAGTTCATATATACCTTGGCCCTTTATCGGCTCGACCAACAATTCGCTGAACGCCCAGACCAAGGCGGGCGGCTTCTGCATTTCCGGGAGAGGTATGACATGCGCCGAATGCGTCCGGCAGCCTCGGCGGCGCGGTTCGGGGCAGCTTGGCGAACAGGGATGTAGAATCAACAGATTGAGCACGATCTCGCCATTTCATTGGGTGCAGTCAGGGCACCATGTTGTGACGAAAAAATTTAGATGAAGTCGTCGGCGACCCAACGTGACAAACCGCTGGCAAGCCTTGCCAGCTCTGGAAATATGAGAAGCGAAGCGTGTACCGTGTCTGGTGTGACCGGCTCGACACTCGTGGGGTGTCCAGCATCATTCCGCACGGCGCGAATTTGCTGGGCGAATGCCGCCCAGTACGCTTCGAAAGATTCGCGTAATTCACGAATCATTTGTGCCTTGTGCCCCTCAAAAAAAGTACGCAAGACATCCGAGACAGTCTTAATCTTCCAATCTTGCATATCTTTTGGTATCGACTGACCCAGAGATGTCAGCTTTTGGACGGTGAGATTACGAAGATCAAGAATAACGCTTTCAGCAGCTCCCCCTACCATTACGGCGGCAGATTTATATAGACCTCCAACATAGCATTCGAGCGCTTCCACCAAGTAGGACATCGCAACCTCATCGAGGGCTGCGATCGAAGCTAGGTGTCGCAGGTACCCGGCTGGATTCGAAGGATCTCGCGTCAGATTCGCCAACGCGACGCGCCCCCGTTCGGTCAAGTGAAAAAAAGGTGGATCAGGATTGGAAAGATTTAGGCCCCATGCAAGTAGCCCAGTGCGGAATAACTCTCCCCATTGCGTTAGAATGACTTGGTCATCATAACCGCCACCGAGCTTTCGTGCCGCAGCGCTTAGGACAGACCGTTGTGAAAGATGTCGGCGCAAGATAGAAATGGCACCGGGCGCGCAAAGTAGAAATGACACTCCGGGGCCGCGGAGCCGATCGCATCGGCATTGCCTCGATGTTGGTCCTGTCCAATGAGACCGCGGGCTGGTCTGCGCCGTTGCCGTGAGATCGAGCAGCGCATTTGATTGAGCGCCGGAACAAAGATGGGTTATTAGGATCGGCGACCGGTGAAGCGGAGACGGGCT
>Ga0306924_10004393_pt1 | contig 13769 bp, 15 predicted proteins | sample sta12Can44000111_FD_203756 | JGI IMG/M metagenome (GOLD analysis project Ga0306924, IMG submission 203756) | Lab enrichment of tropical soil microbial communities from Luquillo Experimental Forest, Puerto Rico - statanox.12C.anox.44.000.111 (v2)... | ecosystem: Environmental > Terrestrial >... | reverse complement strand
GCTACGCGATCCCGGCGACATTTTCCAACCGCGACTTTGCTGAAATCGGCGGGCTGATGAGCTACGGAGCCGACATTGTCGATGCGTTTCGGCAGCTCGGAATTTACGCTGGCCGTATCCTCAAGGGCGCAAAGCCTGCGGATTTGCCGGTCGTGCAGCGTGGCAACCGATGCAAGAAGCGCCCATGGAATGGGGCCTTCCTCTGGCCGTGTGCAACGGATGTCAAATATCGTCGGGGCATCGGCCTAGCCTCCGGCCTGGAAATCGCACAGGCGCCCGTCTTTGTGGCGGGACCGGGGCCTTCTGGTGACGAGCGAGGATCGCGCTGGAAAACTTCTGCGCCAATTGGCGCACAAGTTTTCCGGCGGGAAATCGGGCGGCCCCCGTCCGATAAGGCCGTCCCATCCGTCCCACGTGTCCCAACGGCGACGGGCCGGTCACGCCTGTGGCGAGTGGGTTCAGGACGTTTAGGACATCTAGGACACCTTATTCGGACGTGGGGGCGGGGACGAGACGCAGCCGCGGCGCGGCCGCACCCGACGCGCGATGCACACGATCAGCCTCTTCGAACTGCTCGAGCGTGAGGCCACGGAATTGCTTCTCCTTGGGCGGGTTGCACTTCTTCGCCGCGATACCGACCATTCCCAGTAGCTTGACCTGTTCGTTCATTGTGAGCGGATGCGCTTGGTCGAGGCCGCTGACACCGCGGTATCGCGTCCAATCCGCATCGAGAAAATCGAGGCGCTTGAGTTCTTTGTTGAGCTGGGCGTTCCTGATCTGCCGGATCCCGAGCGCGTCGAAGATCGCGAGGCCATGCCGGATTATGCGGAGTTGCGGCTGCTCTATCCGCGCCTTCTCCAACAGGAACAGGATCGCTTCGTGGGCGCGCTGCTTCCACTCCGGCCCGCAGGCTTCGGCAACCGCGAGCAAGCTGCATGCGTTGTCGGCATCACGGGCGATCACCCCCGGCGGCATTTCCGGGTGAAGATTGAGCTTCACATTCGGAGCCCAGTGCCGAAGGTACGAGTACACGGCATCGAGGTCCGCAGTATCGCCAGTTTTGAACTTCCGCTCCGGCTTTGTCTCTGCGGTGTACCTGTGCATTTCAAGAACGAACGTTCGCGTCAACTGTGCATCCGCCAGGAACGAGCCGAGGCCTGCGGCCATCATTGGCGCATAGAAGTCGACCAGCTTTCGCCTTCCCTTCACCATCAGTGCGCGCTTCGCCAGCGCGCGGTCGTGCCCCAAGTTCCAGAGCATCAGTATGCGCTGTCGCGCTTCTGCATCGACGAGATCGAGTTCGTCGAGCCCAATCGTGCCCGGACCTTCGTCGATGAAGTCGATGACCGCTGCCCCGGTGCTGAGCGCTTCCGGGTTGGGCCTCAGCATCAGGGTTTTGGCGACCTTGAGCGCTTCGCTCTTGCCGCTGTCCGGCCGCTCGCTGGTAAATGCCAGGCGTGCAGCAATATCGAATTGGCGATAGACGTGCGTGGCGACGATGAAGAGCGTGTAAATGACGTGAACGTGCGGCGTCATCGTCAGATATTTTCCGGTGATACCGCGCACTAATCCGGCCGGCGTGAACTGCGGATTTTTGTACGGATGCGGTTGCGCCGCGCGTGGATCGGACGGCGGCGGCGGGGGTGCTTGTGCCGCATCATCGGCCGCGGCTTGCGCAAGAATCGCTTTGATGTCGGCGCGAGTCTTACCGTGTTGCTTAAGCCAAGCGTTGACCTTCCGCTCAGCGGCGTCACGCTCGCCCGGCATAGCGCCATTGAGGAACAGCTCGAAGATGCGCGCGAACCGCTGTGCGGGGGTACTCTTCGCCATTAGAGCGCCTCCCGTTTAATCTTTTTGATGTGTTTGCTGCATCGAGAGCGCACCATCGGAAGGGCAACGCGGCGGAATAGCGCGTCGTCACCAACGATGCGGGCCATCACGACGTCAAGCACGGCCGCCTTCGCGACGCCCTCACCGGCACGCTCCACCTCTTGCTTCGTGATGTCGTAGAGCGTCAGCGGGCGCGGTGCATCCTGGAGAACAGGTAGCTTGCTCGCCGGCCGCGGCGACGCTTGGGCGGCGGGACGCTTCGTGGGCAGGCTAAGCTTGGGATATGGTTTGCCGGGCACCATAGGTTCACTCCTCTATGAGGCCGGCACGCACACAACCGAAACACGACGCGAGACCGATCGCGGCACACGCGCGCGTGTAGAAAGACAGATTGTGTGTTAGAGGTTCGCTCGGACATGCGACCGGCCTCTCGGTTGCGTGGTCAAATCGTCCCGGCCCGTCATGGCAATTGATGGGTCGGGGCGTGCCCCCAAAGGCATGCCGCAGGTCTCGGTCATTAGTGCAGCAAACTAGCGCGTTGACAAGAGCGATTATCGTCAGCTCAACACCATCGTCGCGTCGATCGCGAGCGCCAGCGTGATCTGGAAATATTTGGCCGCTGAGATAGGTTGAGTGGCCGACCCCGACCGGCAAAGCCGGGGCCGGCCTCACCTTCTCACCAACGGGATGGTCCCCCGTGGGCAAAAAGGCTCAGCAAAAATCTACCACATCGCGCGGCAAGCCCACGTCAGGCTTCTCCGACCACGCCGTCATGTCGTGGTTCTGAGCCGTGACCCTGCCGGAGCAAGTGTGGGCCGACATCTGTGCTGCCGCGGAAAGGGCGGGGCTGACGCCCGAACCCGAGGCGCGCCCGGTATTATCGCGGATCCTGTTCGAGGAATATCCGGCCTTCGTCTATGACCGCGAACGCGTGGCTACTGCTCTTCGCGAGTCCGAGCAGTTGCTGAAACGTCTTGCCGCATTCGCGAAACTGTACCGACAGCGTTGGTGCCCTGGCCTTCCCGAGGATGAATTTGAGGCCATTCTCGATGGGCGGGCCGAGCCATTTGTCCCCGACAATAGGAAAACCGAGCACGACCTCTGGAGCATTGCACGGCTGCGGCGACGGCCGCTGGGGCTGTGGCTCGCCGCCCGTGCAGTCCGCCACGCCAATGCTCGAAAGGCCGATACGCAGCGCGAGTGGCTGATCAGTCGCCTGTGCAGTGTGTGGATCGATCATTTCAATGGCCAACATCTTGGCGTCAACCGACCAAGCCAGGGTGGTAAACCGGGTGGGCCGCTGATCGATTATTTGTTGGCGACCATGCGGTCGGTCATTTCGGATCATGCCTTGCCGGACCCGGAGACCTTGGACGATGCCATCACGCGCGAGCGCAGGGAGCGCGAGAACGCCCGGCAGCTTAAGCTCGAGCTAGAGGCACATGGTGGTTTGACGCTCAAAAAATAAATCCAAACCACCATTTTTACACTGCACTTTCTAGCGTGCCACTGTGGCCCGTCACGTTCGATGGGGCTCGTAATGGCACGCGCAAAGGTAACAGAGCGCAAGGCCGGGAAGCGCACAAGGGGCCTGACTCGCGCAGGCGAAGTCCGCGCCGAGCCGACTGCCGTTTTCTCGATTCCAAGTTTTTGCCGAGCTCACGGCCTCAGCCAATCTTTTTACCACGAGCTTCGGAACAGAGGGCTTGCCCCGGACGAGTTAAGGCTCGGCTCGAAGGTTCTCATCACATTCGAAAGTGCTGCGCGTTGGCGCGCCGCGCGCGAGAAGGCGAGCATGAGCGCATAGGAGATAACCGACCCGCGCACCGTCACCGGCGATCGGGAAGGAGACTATCGGGTGACGAGAAGGAGAGGAGGAGACCGGGTGTCGCCGAGTGGTTCTGAAGTCCCGAAACGAAACCCGGTCCCGAATGCAGCAACAATGGAGTATCCCAATGCTGCCTAACGACGATCATTTACTCACCCCCCAGGCTATCGTCAAGAACGGCCACAAGTCCCGGCATCGGCGGCCGCCGCTCACTGCCACTGAGTCTGCATTGATCGCCGTCGCCTTGGTCCACGGCCGGCAGAACTTCGACACTGCTTTGAACTTCGACATTGCTTTTGCCACTTTCTTCCGTGGCATCGAGCAGCTCGCCAGTAATGACCCGGAAACGGTCAGGTTCGAGATGGATGTTGGCCCGCGCTACATCCGCATTGCCCGCGTCTATAAGGATTACCGCACGCTGCACTGCTTCGTCGACCGCACCAATGGCGAAGTGCTTCGCGGCAGCTGGAAGCAACCCCGCCATACTCAAAAGTCGCGCGGCAACATCTTCGACGCCAACAATGGCCTTGGCTCGATGGGAAAGTACGGTGCGGCCTATTTGCGCTAAGCCAAGTCACGGCGCCGCTCGCGAGGGCGGCGCCCACTTTTTCTGATCTGATTTCCCGTTTGTCAATTTGCCCCATTGAAGACCAGAGCCGAGTGCCATGAGCCGTGGCGGACGTGCATCGCGAGACAAGGGCAACAGAGGCGAGCGTGCCGTCGTTCGCTTCCTGCAGGAGCGCGGCATCGCCGCCGAGCGCGTGCCTCTTTCTGGCGCCTCGCACGGCCGCTTCGGCGGCGATGTATCCATCCCGCTGCTCGGGACCGATCGCCGCGCCGAAGTGAAGTGCCGGGGCAACGGATTCCGCGAGTTGTATCGCTGGCTCGAGGGGCACGATTTTCTGATCGTTCGTGCCGATCGCCGTGAGCCCCTCGTCGTCATCCCGCTCAAGCTTGCCGCCGAAATCGCCATGGCCGCGGAGCGGAGCAAAGGGGGCGCGCCATGAGGATCATCACCGCGGACGAGCGCCTCGCAGAGAAAGGCGGCCCGAAGATTCTGGTCGTGGGTCCGAGCGGCGTTGGCAAGACCAGCCTCTTGCGTACGCTGAGCGCTGAAATGCTCGCCACCACGCTGTTTGTGGACATCGAGGCTGGCGATATCGCCGTGGCCGACCTGCCGGTCGCCAGTGTGCGCCCCAGGACATGGTCCGAATGCCGCGACATCGCGTGCATTCTCGGCGGCATCAATCGTGCCCTGCCGCCGACCGCGGCCTATTCGGAATCGCATCATGCTGAGGTGATGAAGAACCCCGAGCTCGCGCAGCTTGCGGCCTATCGCATCCTGTTCGTTGACAGCCTGACTGCGGCCGCCCGGCTCAGCTTTGCAGCGGCAGAGTTGGCACCGGAGGCGACCAGTGATCGCGGGCGCAAGGATTTGCGCGCGATTTACGGCGCGCACGCCCGCAGCACGGTGCAGTGGCTCAATCAATTGCAACACGCGCGCGAGAAAACCGTGCTGCTCGCAGCGGTGTTGGAGAAGAACACCGACGAGTTCAACGTCTCGACCTGGCAGCCCCAAATTGAGGGCGGCAAGACTGGCCGCGAGTTGCCGGCGATCGTCGACGAAATCATCACCATGACATGGGTCGATTTCGGCGATCGCAAGCCGATACGCGCGTTCATCTGCACGAGCCCTAATGCTTGGGGCTATCCCGCCAAAGACCGTTCCGGCCGGCTCGAACAACTCGAGCCACCGAACCTCGGCGCGCTGATCGAAAAGCTCTCCCGTCCCGGCGAGCGCAAACCGTTCACCATCGTTTCATCCGAGCAACCCGCTCAACAGTAGAGGAGGCGCACCATGCCCTACGATTACTCTGATGCCCCGCCGCCGCGCGAGTTCGACCTCATTCCGCACGGCACGATCGCAACCGTCACAATGCACCTTCGCGCCGGCGGCGTCGGCGAAGATGGGATGTGCAAGCGTTCAAAGGACGGCGGCTGCGAGATGCTCGACGTCGAGTATGTCGTTGTCGATGGGAAGTATGCCCGGCGAAAGTTCTGGAGCAACATGATCATGTCGGGCACCACCGACGGACATGCCGAAGCCGCGAAAATTAGCCTCGGCACGCTGCGGACCATTCTCGAATCTGCGCGCAACATCCGGCCCGACGACCTGAGCCCGGCGGCGCGCGCGGCGCGCACCGTGAGCCTCAAGGACTTCGACGGTCTGACCTTCGTCGTGAGGGTCGGCATCGAGAGGGGCGGGCCGAATAAGGATAAGCCGGGCGAGAATTGGCCGGACAAAAATATTATCGCCGCGGTCATCACGCCCGACAAGAAAGAATGGAAGCCGGTCGAGCAGGCGCCGCCGTTCGATGGTGGAGGCGGAGCTCAAGCCGCGGCGCCCGCCAATGCTGCGCCCCCCATCGCACGGCCGGGATGGGCGTCGTGAAGAAGCTCCACACCGTTGGCGAGGTCTCGCTGTCCGCGATCGAGGACCAGCGGCAGCGAGACTCCACCGCCGCCGCCATTGCGGGGGCGCGTGAGGTCGTCCGGAACGGCCCCATCCCGTCCGGTACACCGATCGGGCGATTGAGCGACATCGAATGGGGATGGATCCTTGCTGCGATTTTGTTCGCCTGGATTGGCACGCGCGCCGAACAGGCGACTGCGGAAAATCTCGACACCGAGCGCACCATCAGGATGACGGCGCTCGATCCGCAGCCATGGGACGCTGGCTGTGTCGCGGCGATCCTGCCCGAGCTCGCGGATACCTGCGCCATCGACTGGTCGCAGCCGCTCACAGCCTGGCCGCGGGACACCATGATCGAGTTCCTGCTCGCTGCCATGAAGCTCATTCGCAAGGCGACCATCGCGCGCGACTTGAGCGACAAGGGTGTCACGCGTCAGTCGAGCGCCAGCACGATCGCGCGCCAAGCGAACGCCGCGAGCGGCGGACCATTGATCGCGCCTGGCGATCCTGACGACGAGATCGTTCTTTAGGAGATGAGTTATGGCCGAACACGAATTTTGTATTGGCTTATCGTCGGACTGGCTCACCCCGCCCGAAACTTTCGCAGGACTTAAGCGGGGCGGAATTGAGATGTTCGATCTCGACGTCGCGCATCCTCCTGCTGGTGCTCTATCTTTTGTGCCATGTCGCAAGTTCTACACTGCCGAAGACGACGGCTTGCTGAAACCGTGGCAGATCAACGAAGACCGGCGAACACTCGTCTGGGGAAATTTTCCATTCGGTGGCCGGCGCGGACAGGTGCCGTGGCTCCAACGGTTCTTTGAGCACAACTACGGCATCGCACTGGTTGCCGCTCGCACATCGGCCGATTGGTTTTGCGAGGTCGTCGCGCCGAACGCGCAATTGCTTCTTTTTCCATACGGCAAAGTCAAATTTTATCGGCCCGACGGCTCGATCGGCAAAGAGCCCGGAACCGGTGTCGTGCTGATCGGCGCGGGCGATGTCGCCTGCAATGCCCTCCTCAAAAGCGGCCTCGGCTGGTGCGCTCCGATCATTGAGCCGGGCCGCGTGCAGTTGCCCTTCGACTGGCGCGGGCGGGCGCATGTCTCGCTCACGGAGGCCCATCATGAGCATCCGTAGCGAGTGGGAACTGATGGTCGATGAAGGATTGCTCGTGCCCACCGGCGAGATGCGCCCCGACAGCAAGGGCGAGCTCCAGCCGGTCTACGTGCTCAGCGAGCGGGCGAAAATTCTGTACACCGTAATGTCCGCTGAGTTGTCAAACGGGCTTTGCGAGGAGTGCAGCGCTATTCTCGACGGAGCCTGCTGTGCTTAATCTCAACCGTGCCAGCCTTTCGCTTGAACCGATCAACGGCGCCATTAACGACGCGATCGAACGCGCCGCGGCGACCGCGGCGGAATTACCGCGCCCTTATCTTGGCGCGAGCATCGTCGGGCACGAATGCGCGCGGCGCATTCAGTACGATTGGTGGTGCAAGCCCGTGCTCGCGGCCAGGACGCGCGAAATCTTCGACCGCGGACACTATTTCGAGGAGCGTGCGCGCCGGCATCTGGCGGCAGTCGGGTTCAAGTTTGCGCCGCCCGAGGCGCTGGCCTTCAGCGCCGCGGGTGGTGCGCTGCGCGGCCACGCCGACGGCATCATCATTCACGGCCCCGACCTGCCGGGCGCCTATGTGATCTATCCGCTGGTATGGGAGCATAAGGCTCTCAACGCCAAGGGCTGGCGCGAGGTCGAGCGCGACGGACTCGAAAAGAAATACCCGCATTATCTCAGCCAGGTTTGCCTCTATCAGACCTACCTCGACGTCACCAATCCCGCGCTGTTCACGGTCACGAATGCCGATACCTGCGAGTGGTTGCACTTCTTCGTGCCGTACGATGCTGAACGTGCGCAACTGTGGTCTGACCGCGCCGTCAATATCATCGAGGCCACGCGCGCCGGGGAGCTGCTGCCGCGCGCGTATGACGACCCCACGGATTGGCGATGTCGGATGTGCCCGCACAAAGAACGGTGCTGGAGGTAAGCATGGGCAAGCTTGTCGACATCGCCGGAAAGCGATTTGGCTGCTGGACGGTTCTTGCGATCCATCCAGAGCGAGATCGTAGCAGACATGTTCTTTGGCGTTGTTGTTGTGACTGCGGCCAAGAACGCGTCGTGCGAGGGGTCTCTTTACGCCGAGGCAATTCAACCACCTGCGGATGCGTTCTACGGGAGATAGCAAGAAAACGCTTCACAAAGCACGGCCTGTCTCGGAGTCGCGCTTATCGTTGTTGGGACAACCTACTGCAACGCTGCTTTAATCCCCAACACCCCTGGTACTCTTATTACGGCGGTCGCGGTATCGGCGTTTGCGAAGAGTGGCTCACCTTCTCGGGTTTCTACAGCAGCGTCGGCGATCCGCCGCCTGGCATGTCGCTTGATCGCCGTAATAACGACGGCAATTACGAACCAAGCAATTGGCGATGGGTGCCTCAATCGGTGCAAAATGCCAACCGTCGGCGTCAGGGGTGAGCCATGGCGCTGCCGCGCGAGCTCGCCGCCAAGCTTGCCAAGCCGATCCGCTTGCTGGCGTCGGACAGCAGGGGCGAGGCCTTCGCAGCCCTATGCGCTATCGCGCGTCTGCTCGAAGCCTATAACCAAAGCTTTCACGCGCTTGCCGAGCACGTTGAGAACGGCGGCCTGACCGAAGACTATAAGCAAAAAGTTCTCGCCGAGGTCGAGAACGCGCGCGCCATTGGTTACGCCGAAGGCGTCGCAGCCGCAGAGGCCAAGCAGCACGGGACCGGCGCCTTCCGTAACACCGATGGCGCGCCCGAATGGTCGGAGGTTGCGCTCTACTGCCAGCGCCAAAAGCATCGGCTGCCGGATAAGCACCACGAGTTCGTTGACGACATGGCGTCGCGCACCGTGTACGGGCGCGAGCCAACTCCAAGGCAACACCAGTATCTCCACAGCCTGTTCTACAAGCTTGGAGGAAAAATCACATGAGCCCGCAGTCGCAAGCGAATGCCGCACCCAATGAGCTCGACGCTGCGCTCGAATATGCGCGCAATGGCATCCCGGTCTTTCCCTGCAATCCGCTCGACAAGAAACCGCTCACCCCTAACGGCTTCAAAGACGCGACCACCAACGAGGCGCAAATTCGCACGTGGTGGCAGCGGTGGCCGAACGCCATGATCGGCGCCCCCACTGGCTCCGCGAGTGGCATGTGGGTTGTCGACACCGACAAGAACCCGATCAAAAAGATCGATGGCGAGGCAACGCTCGCCCAACTCGTTGTACAGCACAGCGAGATTCCGAAGACCCTGATGACAATCACCCCGCGCGGGGGCAAGCATCGGATCTTCACCTGGAACAGCAGCGTCGAGATCCGCAACAGTGCGAGCAAGATCGGTCCGGGCATTGATGTGCGCGGCGAGGGCGGATACGTGTGCCTGCCGCCGAGCCGGAACGCCAATGGCGGCGTCTATCGTTGGGATACCGTCGATGGTGGCGCCCAGGCTGTGCTCGCGCCCGACTGGCTGATCGAGCTCGCCCGGCGCAAGGTCAGCGCCTGGGCGCGCGCCGCGCTCGACTACGAATGCAAGACGGTCGCCGCCGCCCAGGCCGGCATGCGCAACACCACGCTCAACACGGCGGCCTTCAACCTCTATCAGATCGTCGCCGGCGGACGCCTCGACGAGGAGGAGGTCCACGACCGCCTATTCGAAGCCGCGCAGGCCTGCGGGCTGGTCGCCGATGACGGCGCCGCGGCGGTGGAGGCCACCATCGCCAGTGGCGCGCAGGCCGGCCGTGCCCAGCCGCGCAGCCAGCCACGGCCACGCGCGCCGCTGGGGCCGCGTCCGGTCATTCAGATCGTCGACGGCCAGCGGCCGCGCATCCTTGACGAGGTCGAGAGCGCGCTGCTGACGTCCGGCTTGCCGATCTTCTCGCGCGGCAACCTACTGGTGGAGCCCGTCGCCGAAACCATGCTTGCCGCCGACGGGCGGCAAACCGTGGCCGCACAGTTATGCGAGCTCTGCCCCGACTCGCTTACCAACATGGCGGCCGAGGCCGCCACGTTCCAGAAGTACAGCCGCAAGCACAAAGGCTGGATCGATATCGATCCGCCGGTGCACATCATGCGCGGCATGCTGACGAAGGCGCGGGCGCGGAAATTCCCGCGCGTCAGCGGCATCATCACCACCCCGACGCTGCGATCGGATGGCTCGCTGCTCAACGAGCCGGGCTACGATCCCGACACCCAGCTCTACCTGCTGCCGACCTTTCAACTGCCGCCGATACCCGAGCAGCCGAGCAAGGACGAAGCCCGCGTGGCGCTCGAGAAGTTGACCGACCTGCTCTCGGAATTTTCCTTCAAGGGGACGAAAGGCGACCAGCAAAAGGACGAGCGGGAGAAGCGGCTCAACCGCTCGATCGCACTTTCCGGATTGCTGACGGCACTCGTGCGCGGCTCGTTGCCGACCGCACCGATGCATCTGGTCCGCGCCCATGCGCCGGCGACAGGCAAGAGCCACCTGGTCGACACCTTCGCCATGATTGCCACCGGACGGCCCTGCCCGGTGATCACGGCGCTCAAGAACATGGAGGAGACGGAGAAGCGGCTCAGTTCAATGATCCTGGGCGGCGTGCCGATCTTCTCGCTGGACAACGCCGAACACGACCTCAGCGGCGAGCTGCTGTGCCAAATCACCGAGCGGCCGATTGTCAACCTTCGGATTCTTGGCCGCAGCGAAATGCCGACCTGCGAATGCCATGCCGCGGTGTTCGGCACCGGTAACAACATCACGCTCAAGGGCGACATGATCCGGCGCGGGCTGATCTGCAGCCTCGAGGCGCTCGACGAGCGTCCGGAGCTGCGGGAATTCCAGAAGGACGTGCTACGGCAGATCGCGAGTAACCGCAGCGCCTATGTCGCCGCCGGGTTGACCATCATGCGCGCCTATCTGGCGGCAGGAGCGCCGCGGATGTGCGGGCCATTTGCCAGCTACGCCGAATGGTCGCGCATGGTGCGTAGTCCGCTGGTCTGGCTGGGCGAGCCGGATCCGGTCGAAAGCACGGATGCAATCCGCGCCGAGGACACCGATCTCGCCGACCTCGGCGAGCTGATCGAGCTGTGGGTGAGCGAGCTCAGGGTGGGCGATACGGCCTACCTCAGCGCCCGTCTGGTCGAGATCGCTCACGAGCCGCGCGCCCCGGGCGATCTCAATCCGCCGGCGCTCAAGGAATTCTTCCTTCGTGTGGCTGGCGACAAGGACGGCAAGATCTCGACTAAGCGGCTGGGCGAGTGGTTGCGCCGGATGAGCGGACGCGTGGTGACGTGCGTTGCTAACGGTCGCAGGTATCAGCTCGCGCGCGAGCAGAGCCATGCGCATCGCGCCTGTTTTCGTCTCGTGGATCTAGGATAGTGGGACCCGAGGACCCAGTGGGAGCACTCCTATGAGTATTACCTGCGATCGCCTGCGATCGCTATAGGGGGTGCTGGCCGAGGTCCCCCAAGGTCCACGGTCCCACTGGAAGGAATGATGTGGGAGGCGGGAGCTGGTGGGACCAAATAGCAATGGGAGAATGAAAATGACCGACAAGCCCCCGCTAACAGCGCGCGGCGAAAGCTCGCCCACACCCGCGCCATCCTCCGAGCTCGATAGCTTCCTTGCCGAGATTCGAGGCCGCACCACAGCCGTTACAGCCACACGCGGTCGCCTCGTCTTCGCCCTCGACGCCACCGCTAGCCGCCAGGACACCTGGGATACCGCCTGCGAACTTCAGGCCGAAATGTTCCGTGAGGTCGCTGCCACCGGCGGGCTCGACATGCAACTGGTCTACTATCGCGGCCTCGGTGAGTGCCGGGCCTCACGCTGGTTCTCAGATCCAGGGCAACTGGCCAAGACCATGTCGCAGATCATGTGCAACGCTGGGCATACCCAGATCGAGAAGGTCCTGGTCCACGCCAAGAAGGAGACCAAGCTGCTGCAGGTGAGCGGGCTTGTCTTTGTCGGCGACGCGATGGAGGAGAACCCGGATGCGCTTGCCCACGAAGCCGGCGAGCTCGGACGCCTCAAGGTGCCGGCATTCATGTTTCAGGAAGGCCACGATCGTGAGGTCGAGCACACGTTCCGGAATATCGCGCGCCTGACCAATGGCGCCTATTGCCGCTTCGATCCCGGAGCCGCGCGTCAGCTCGCCGAGCTCCTGCGTGCGGTAGCGGTCTATGCGACCGGTGGGCTGAAGGCGCTTGCCAATCAGCACAGCGCCGCCGCGATCAAGCTGCTCAGTCAGTTGAAGTAGCGAGGGGATAGAGCCATGGCGCCTCCCGATGGAGGAACGGATCCGGGTCGAGGCGATGGGTCGAAGCCCCGAAATCGGGTCGTTCGGGGTTTGTTCCATCGAATTATGCAGCAATATCAATGACCTGGCCGGGGGGCGGGGTGGAACTTTTTGGAGGGGTCCCATTTCCCGAGCGCGGATGCACCCGACCTCAAAGTAGCATTATAACTTCCCGCGGGACGTTAAGAAGTGCCCATTTTAAGCGGGTTTCTCAACTTTTACCGGGGCTGAAATGCAAGAAGTGCCCGGTTTATAATGGTTTTCTTGCTGGTCTGATGCAAGAAGTGCAATTTTATAAGGGTTTCTGCCCAGTTCGCCTAGGTGATAGTGCGAGAAGTGCCAATTCCATCGGGGTTTCCTAGCGGCCGGATGCAAGAAGTGCCCGTTTTACGGGGGTTTTGAGCAGGCGGGGCAATCTGCCCGGGCTCGAGACGGCCATATTTTGATCCGGACCGAAGTGTCGTGGGCTCGGCTGCGTCGACGAGGTGATCGATCCTGGCATGGTCGCGGCAGCCGCGTGCGGTGGACACCAACCTCTAGATTGCAGTTCGGAACCGTCGTAGACCGGCGAGGAATCCAGGCTCAAACCCAGGGGACCTCACCCATGGCGCGCCACTATGAAGACGACACGGTCGACTTCACCGGCGAAGCAACCAGGCGTCTTCGTCCTCCACCCCGACTTCAAGGTCGCGCCAAGGAAATTTTCATTGCGACCGTGACCGGCTGTGATCCGCGGCACTTTCGCCCGGCTGATTTGCCATTCTTGGAGCGCTTCGCCGAGAGCAGCGCGCTGGCTGAAGAGGCTGCCGCCAAGCTCGCCGAGGAAGGCGTCGTCGTCGACGGCAAGCCAAACCCCTGGTTCGCGGTGCATCAGGCCGGCTGCAAGACGATGAATGCGCTGGCTCTGCGTTTGCGTCTAACGCCGCAATCGAGAAGTCCGCGCGCGCCGAAAACGGTCCCGGCGTCGACGAGCTATTACGAAACATTGGAGTTGGAGGCTAGCGATGACGACGACGGGCCTAAGCCAAGTTGATTATGAGGCGCTTGCTCGCGCGTACGAGACCGCAGCTGCGGAAAGCGAGGCGTACTGCGAACATCTTGACTACATCGAGGCGCGCGAGGGCTGGGTCTCGGCCGCGCAATCTGCGAGCTATCACCTTCAGGTCAAAACTCTGAGGCTCAAGCCGTGGCAGTGCCCGCCATGCGACTGCCGCAGCGACGAGGTTGGGCACGGCTACGGCCACTCGCGCGCCGAAGTCCTGCTGCGGCGCCGTCTGCTCGAGGCTGGA
>Ga0306924_10004392_pt1 | contig 13770 bp, 9 predicted proteins | sample sta12Can44000111_FD_203756 | JGI IMG/M metagenome (GOLD analysis project Ga0306924, IMG submission 203756) | Lab enrichment of tropical soil microbial communities from Luquillo Experimental Forest, Puerto Rico - statanox.12C.anox.44.000.111 (v2)... | ecosystem: Environmental > Terrestrial > Soil... | reverse complement strand
AGAGCACACCTGGTTCAACTGGATATCTTCTGATTGCACCCTTGCACTCATGCTCTTTTTCGCGATTGCCGCTCTCGCTTCTCGGCGCTTTGCCTTTCAAACGAACGCGCCAGAACGTGGCCGCAAGGCCTTCATCACTCTCTTGGTTCTCGGCGCGTCCGCGTCGCTGCTCACCTTGAGGATAACGGCCCCGCTGTGGACCTACTTGCCAAAGCTTCGCTTCGTTCAGTTCCCTTGGCGCTCGATGTCCATCATCGCCGTCGTCTCGGCATGCTTTTTCGCCGCGGCCATCGAAAAGCGGCGGGCCTCAATCTGGTTCGCTGCTGTCCTCCTGCTCTCGGCGCCCCTCGGCGCTTTTTTGGTCGAGGAAACCTGGTGGGATTTCGATGAAATGCCCACGCAACAGGCGGCCATCACGAACGGCACGGGCTACGACGGCACCGATGAATACGACCCCAAGGGCGACGACCATCTCGATTTGCCAGCGAACGCCCCTCTCGTCAAGCTTCTGCGCGAAAATGCCGAAGAAACAGCGCCTCCACGCGCGCACGTGCAGGTCCGCTACTGGAGCACGGAACACAAGGACCTCCACATCGACGCCGAGGATTCCGCTCGCATTGCCCTGCGGGTTCTCAACTATCCTGCATGGCAGGTGGAGGTGAACGGCAGGCCAGTCGTCCCCGAGCGCGCGGACGACGTGAATCAGATGGTAGTTCCAGTCGCTCCGGGACCTTCCGATATTCGTGTGCGTTTTACGCGCACACCCGACCGCTCGGTGGGAATCCTGCTCTCGCTGATCAGCGCCTCGATCGTGGCTGGCTTGTTTCTTGTGGACCGCCACCACACTGCGCCGTCATTCGGAACGAAGTGAGGAGTCCCTCGTTTCGCCGCTCACGGGGCTAGGGGGTTCTCGAGGTTTCGGAAGGCTTGCACAGAGTGTTGTCTCGAGCCACCCGCGACGAACCACCTACCGCCGGTCAATCGAAGGATGCCGGATATCCTGGCCTTGCACGATGTAAATCACGTCTTCCGCGATATTCGTCGCGTGATCTCCGATCCGCTCCAGGTTCTTGGCGACAAGAATCAGCTCAAACGCCGGGAAAACCAGGCTCGAGTCGCCCATCATGTAGGTCAGCAGTTCGCGGAAGATCTGGTCGCGGTAATGATCCACCTGATCGTCGCTGGCCATCACTTTTTGCGCCAGCTCCACGTCGCGCCGCACCACGGCATTCAACGCGTTGCGGACCTGCTCCTCAACCAACTCTGTCATCCGCGGCAGGTCCACGTACGGCTTGACGCGCGGGTGCCGCAAAATCCGCAACGCGCCTTGCGCAATATTCACCGCCTGGTCGCCAATCCGTTCCAGGTCGTTGTTGATCCGCGAAACCGCCAGCACAAACCGCAGGTCCGCGGCCATCAGCTGATGCAAGGCCAGTAACTGTACAACGCGGTCGTCGATTTCCAGTTGCAGTTCGTTGATGGCGTCTTCTTCATCCAATACCCGCTTCGCCAGTTGCTCGTCCGAGTCCAGCACACCGTGAAGCGCTTGGTGTACGGCTCGCTCCGCCAGGCTGCCCATCCACAGCAGCCTGTCTTTCAGCTCGTTCAAATCCTTTTCGAAGTGACGTTCCATGAAAGCCTTCCCGTTTGCATCTTATCTGCATTCCGGAGCCTGGACACCAAAAAAACGTTCGATTCACCTCATCCGAACCGGCCGGTGATATAAGCCTCCGTTCTCGGGTCGGCTGGAGTCGTGAACAGCTGCGGCGTTGGTCTGAATTCAATCAACTGGCCGGTCAAAAGAAATGCCGTGAAGTCGCTCACGCGTGCCGCTTGCTGCATGTTGTGCGTGACGATGGCAATCGTCGTAAGGTTTTTCAGTTCCACCAGCAGTTCCTCGATTTTCGCTGTGCTGATGGGATCCAGCGCGGAACAGGGCTCGTCGAGCAACAGTACTTCTGGCTCTACCGCCAGGGCCCGCGCAATGCACAGCCGCTGTTGCTGCCCTCCGGAAAGTTCATACGCTGACTTGTGCAGGTGGTCCTTCACTTCGTCCCACAAAGCCGCATGTCTCAGGCTCTTTTCGACGGTCTCCGCCGTCGAGCCCTTCATACCGTTGATCTTCGGCCCATAAGCCACGTTGTCAAAAATCGATTTGGGGAACGGATTGGGTCGTTGAAATACCATTCCCACGCGCCGGCGCAAGGAAGTGACGTCCTGCGAAAGGATGTTTTGCTGGTCCAGCAGGATTTCTCCCTCCAACCTGGAGGTGCTCACCGTTTCATGCATGCGGTTGAAGGTGCGCAAAAGCGTGGACTTGCCGCATCCCGATGGACCGATCAGCGCGGTGACCTTCTTGTCCGCGATCCCCATGTTGATATCGAAAAGAATCTGTTTGGTGCCGTAGTAGAAATTGACCTTCGAAATCGTCATGCGCATCGGTAGCGCCGCGGCCGTCTCACGCGTTCCACCGCCCTGCGTCGAAGCGATGTTCACAGAAAGTCCCGGCTTGGATGGCGCGCCCATCTCGATCACCTCGGCACCGCTATGCCCCGCGACAGGATCGTCCGGGCCACGATATTGATGATCAGGATCAGTCCGAGCAGGACCAACCCCGCCGCCCATGCTTGCCGATGCCAGTCCTCGTACGGTGACACCGCGTAGGTGAAGATCATCACCGGCAAGGACGCGGTGGGCTGGCCCCACCCCTGGCTCCAGAAGCGGTTCCCGAATGCCGTGAAAAGCAGCGGCGCGGTCTCCCCGGCCACACGCGCCAGCGCCAAAAGTATCGCCGTAAGAATGCCCCGGTACGCCGCCGGAACGATAACGCTCGCAATCGTCTTCCATTTGCTTGCTCCCAGTGCCATTGCTCCTTCGCGCAGCATCCGTGGCACCCCGTTCAAAAACTCCTCCGTACTGCGCAGCGTGATCGGGATCATCATCAGCCCCAGCGCAAAAGCCCCGGCCAGCGTTGAAAAGTGTTTGAAGGGCAGCACCACAAGGCTGTACGCGAATATCCCGATCACGATCGATGGAACGCCGTTCAGGAGATCGGCCGCATAGCGCACCACGGAGGCCACCGCACTGCCGCTGAACTCCGCAAGATACACTCCACCCAGGAATCCGATCGGCACGCCAAACAACGAAGCGGCCAGCAGCAGCTTGGCGCTGCCCACGATGGCGTTGGCCATTCCTCCACCGGCTTCGCCTACCGGCTTCGGCAATTGCGTGAAGAAAGCCCAGTTAATCGAGGTTCCGCCGTTGAACAAGAGGTATCCCAGGATGAAAAACAGCACGGCGACGGAAACAAACGCGCATACACCCGTCATCGTCAGCATGAGGTTGCTGACAAATTTCCGCCATCGCAGCCGCGCTGCCATTAATTGCTCACCCCGCTGCCTTTCTGCGTCGTCACCAGAATCAGCAACCGCGCCAGTCCGTTCAGGATGAACGTCAAGAGAAACAAGACCAGGCCCAAGGCGATTAACGACTGCAGGTACAGGTCGCCGGTCGCTTCGGTGAACTCGTTGGCGATAACGGCGGCAATCGAATAGCCCGGCGCAAAGAGCGAAGCCGCGATTTTCGGTGTATTTCCGATCACCATGGTCACCGCCATGGTTTCTCCGAGCGCGCGCGCCAGCGCCAGAAAAATCGAACCCATGATGCCGGTCTTGGCAAAGGGCACGACTACCTTCCACGTCGACTCCCAGCGCGTCGAGCCCACGGCGAGAGCCGCTTCCCGCTGGTCCCCTGGCACCGAAAGCAGCACTTCGCGCGAAACCGAAATAATGTAAGGAATGACCATGATCGCCAAAACGATCCCGGCGGTGAAAAATCCAACGCCGTACGATGGTCCTTTGAAGATCGGCAAATACCCGAATGGCTTGTTCAGCGCCGGGAAGATCACCGTCCGCATCATCGGCACCACGATGAACACCCCGAGCAACCCGTAGATCACGCTCGGCACCGCTGCCAGTAAATCAATGAAGAACTGCAGCGCATCGGAGACTCGCGGCGGCGCCAACTCGGCCAGGAAAATCGCTGCTCCGATCCCCAGCGGCACGGCCAGCAGCAAAGCAACGGCGGAGGTGACGAGCGTTCCGTAGACGAACGGCAAAGCGCCGTACTCGTCCATGACCGGGTCCCATACCTGGGTGACGAAAAAATGCAGACCGAATTTCTGCCGCGGCAGCGCCGAATTGATCCACAACTCGTACACCAGCAAAATGGTGATCAACACCACCGAGGCCGCAAACACCAAGGTAATCAGCCGCGCAATTTCGTCCCCGTCGCGCAGGCGGGAGAGAAAAGAGCGCGAGCCTGCCATCGGGCCCGCGCTCGGAATCGTTGGGGTTGCGGTGGCCACGTTTCTTCTTCGTTACTGAATGTTGCTGATGGCCTTTTCTTCTTTCTGTACGACTTCTTTCGGCAGTTTTGCGTAGGAAAGAGCCTCGGCGTTGCCCTGGCCGTCCGAAAGCATCCATTTCAGGAAGCCCTTGATGGCATCGCGCTTGCCCGTATCGTCGATCTTCGCCGGGATCAGCAGCCAAGTGAAACTCGAGATGGGGTAAGCCGTCTTTCCCGGCGCGTTCGTGATACTCACGCGGAAATCGTCCGGCATCTCCTTCGCCGCGCCCGCCGCCGCTGCGCTCACGCTCGCCAGGTCCGCTTTCACAAAAGTCCCCGCGGAATTCTTCACCGATCCGTAGGGAATATTGTTCTGCGCGGCATAGATCAGCTCCACGTACCCGATGGCATTGGGCGTCTGCTTGATCAGCCCGGTCACGCCTTCATTTCCCTTGCCGCCCAAGCCTACCGGCCAGTTCACCGAAGTCGCGCGGCTCACCTTGCCCTTCCATTCGTCGCTGACTTTCGAAAGATAATCTGTCCAGATGTAGGTCGTGCCGCTGCCGTCGGAACGATGTACGACAACGATGTCGTTCGCGGGTAAGTTCACTCCCTTGTTCGGGCCTGCGATTGCCGGATCGTTCCACTTGGTAATTTTTCCCAGAAAAATCCCCGCGAGGGCCTCCGGCGTGAAATTTAGCGCTCCGCTCACTCCCGGCACATTGTAGGTCGGCACGGCCGCTCCGAGAACGGTCGGAAAATGCAGAATCGAGGTCTTCCGTTTATCCTGAAACGCCTTCATCTGCTCGTCGTTCATCGGACCATCCGTCGCTCCGAAATCCACCGTACCTTCGGTGACCTGCTTGATTCCGGCCCCCGAGCCAACCGACTGATAATTGAATTGGATGCTGGGGTTCTTACCGTGATAAACGTCAAACCATTTGGAGTAAATCGGATACGGGAAAGTGGCCCCCGCTCCGTTGATCAGCAGCGGATTCTGAGCCGCCCATGCAAGGACACCCACAACCAGTAGAGCGAGCAGTGCACCGGTCAGTCGCTTCATTTTGGAATCTCCACCTCTGTAGAGGGATTTGCCGAATACTGCATAGTCTCGTCACCGATCGTTACGGAATTGTTACAACGTGAGTAGAGTCTGTTAAATATTAGAAATATTTCCTGCGAACGGACCATAAGGGTTCGCCTGTCAATAGCTTAGATCGCGCTTCCGTGGGCCTTCGAAATGCGAAGGCGGCCCTTTCGAGCCGCCCTCTCCGTCCCGCGGTGCGGGAGCCAGTTTCCGTCCTCGCCACTAAGGCAGATAGTAACGGAAGGATGTCCAGATCATGTTGTCGTTTGCCTTGGGCCCAACGCCGGCGCTGCCCGCTGGGAAACCGCCGGTGCCGGACCAGGCGTTCTTGACCAGGTAGGAATAAGCCAGACCCCACTGCACGCGCCCCTTGTCCCCTTGGTACAGCTTGTGCCAGAAGCCAACCGTCGTTTCCTTGATGATCCGGATGTCACCGGCGCAATTCGAACCATTCGAAGGGTTGTTCCGGTCGACGGGAACCCCTTCTGTGGAGCAGCCACTGTTGTTGGCGGCCACGTTGCCATACCCGCCAATGGCATCCGTTGTGATACTGGTCGTGGTGGTGGCGGGAATCGCCGGGGTCAGGAGTGTTGGCGGAATGGCTGTCGTCTTTGTCACCGCGATGGTTGTGTAGCCCTTATAGCCTGCGCGCCAGTCATATTCGAGGCCCCAGTACGCGTAGAGGTCAAACTTGGGCGTGGGGTGGAACTCGATCCGCGCGAGTCCCTGTGCATTGCGGATCAGCGCGAGGCTGCCATCGGGTCGAGCCGTAGCGTCGGAAAGCTGTGCCGCGCCATAGCGGCCGATGCCGTCGCCGCCTACGGCCTTCACGCCGATGTCGACCTTATGGCCGAGGGGAAAGAAGGCGCTGGCACCGAAACCACCGCCGATCGCGGTACTCGGGAACGCGCCGAAGCTGCTCACCGTGGTCGGCGTCGGCGAGGTGCAGGGTCCGGTGAACGACTTGGCCCCCGGCACGGTGTCCTTCGCTTGCGTGCCGACGACGCCGCAGGGGTAGATGCGATCGCGGAAGAAGCTGACAATACCGAGCACTTCATAGTGACCGAAGCCGGGATCGGCAGCGGCCTTAAAGACCAGGTCCGGGCCGATGTTAACCGTATATCCCTGGGCGTCGAAGGTGTTATACAGACCTCCACCCTGGCCAGGTGCGTTGATAAAGAAATTCGAAGTGACCGCGGCGGTCGTACCCGTGGTGACGATCACGGACGGTGCAACGGCACTATTGATCGTGGTCACACTCGAGAATCCGCGCCCGCCGATGGTGGCCTGCGGCCCTTCGACGGAGGCGCCGAGCGCGAACTTGCCGCCAAAGTCCTTCACCACACGGAAAGCATAGGCGCGCTGCCAGGTCATGCCCACCACGTAGTTCGGGTCAATCATCATCGGCGTGTTTTCCCCACGATTCTGGATTCCCTTCTTGTTCTCCATCGCCAGGCTCCACATCTGGCCGCCGGTAAAGATCCAGCCGTTTTCGAGCGCCGCCTGCCCCCACAATTGCCGCTGGCGGTAGACATAGCTGTTGGTCTGCCGGTTGTTCGAGGTGGTTCCGGCGCCGAGGAAGTCCGATTCAAAGTAGCCCGTCCCCTTGACGCTGCCTGCTTTGCCTTCGATCAGCAGGGTTAAGCGGCTCTGCCGCCCGCTGAAGTTGTTCTCGTTCAGATGCTGAACATCGGCCGCGGTGAACGGGTCCTGGTTAAATGGCGTGGCAATATCGCCGCTCATCGCGTGACTGCGCCAGATCGTTTCCGCCGCCAGGAATCCGCCCGGCGTGATGTTCACGCCCTTGTAACGGAGCGTCAGCGGCCCCTTGTCTTCGGCCCCGCCCTGCCCGCCGGCAGCCGTCCCTAGTTCTGCACTGTTCACAGCCGGCTGGGCTGCCGCCATGCTGGCCACGGTCGTGTTCAGAGCCGACGTCGTGCTTTTTATTGCGGCCGACGTGGTCACCGCTTCTGTGGCTTTGACATTGGCCTCGGTTGCGCGAGAACTAGCCGAAGCGGCGGCCTCCTTGGCCTCTTCGATCTGTTAGTCGCGCTTTGCCAGTTCTTCCTTCAACATCTGGAGCTGCTCCTGCTGGGCTTGAAGCGTCTGGCGCAGTTCCTCCATCTCCGCCGCAATCTCCGCATTTGATTTGGTCGGGGCAGGCTTCGCTGCCGGTGCGGTCTTCGCCGGCTGCGCGTCCGCTTCTTTCGGTGTATCTTTCGGTGTATCTTTCGGTGAGTCAGCAAACGCCGTTCCGAGCGAAAGGAACAGCGACAAGGTTAGTGCTGCAAGTTTTTTCATTGCCTCTCTCTTTTGAACAGAATTTCGAACTGTACCCGTGGGAATACCGTCACCCCGGTAGGCACGCTAATTTGCGACTCTTACGCTTACGTCAATCTATTGTGAATAATCTGTAATAATTCGGCGGGGCCTAAAACTAACTGCCCTGTATTCAGTAGCTTGCGAGATAACGGGGCTGCCGTGCTTTCTGGTCGCTCGAAGGACAACAACTCTCTTTCTGCTTACAAGGCCCTCGGTTCCTTGCGCTCGCGGTTGATTTTTGCTTGCCGTATTTTTCGCGGCAAATTCCGCTACCGCGAGAGTCCGATCTGATACGCCAAGACGATCTGCGACAAAAAATATCGATAATGCGCGTCGGTGTCCTGCAGTTCCGCGTCGGTTTTCTCAAGTTCGGCCTGGCTGTATTCGACGATGGTGCCCAGTCCGAGCTTGTAACGGGCCTCGGCCAGTTCGAGAGCCAGGTCGGCCTGCTCGCGCAGTTGTTTGGTCACGGAAAGCCGCTCGTAAGCCTTGCCCGTATCGAGCCAGCTGTTGCGCACGTCCCGCGCGACGTTGTCTTGCAAGTCCTCCAGCCGTTTTCGTTTTACTTCCGTCTCAAGATCCGCAGTCTTCGCCCGCGCATTGAACATAAAACCGTTGAACACCGGAATATTGATGTTCACCCCCACGGCCCCGTACCAGCTGTCGATCTGATTCGCCCGCGCCGGCGCCAATCCCACCACCCCCATTGCGTTTACGGTCGGCCACCACAAATCATGTTCCGCTTTGCTGAACTTGGTTGCTGCGCTCAGTTCGTCGGCGAGCGACTGCACCTCCGGACGCAGTTGTAACGCCTGCTGAATTAACGGCAGCGCGTCCGGGGCCGGCGGAGCAACCGGTTCCGCGGGTTCAACGGTGGCAAAGTCCTGCCGGTCGGGGTATCCGAGAACTGCCGAAAGGGTCGACTGCGAGGCGTCGTAATTGTTCCGCGCATCCAGAAGCAAGAGCTTGGCTCTCGCCAGATCCACTTTCACGAAGCTCAGGTCGAGCTCGGATTTCAGCTTGGAATTCGTCAGCGCCTCGACCTGATCGACTCGCAACTGCCTCTCTTTCACGGTCTCTTCGGCAACATGGAGCAGCGCCATGGTTTCTAGCGTGTTGTAAAACGCCTCGTCCACCGCGAGCACGATCTGCTGCTTCGTGGCCACGGCATTTTGGTCCGCGGCTTTTGCGCTAAACTCCGAACTCGACAGCAGGTTTTGCGTTCGCCCGAAGTCCGTAATCAGCTGGCTCAGGGACGCGCCCGCTGCCGCCCTCGGATACACGATCGGATTTGTCAAGAAACCGGCTGCAATTCGCGAACCGGGGTTGGAAGTAACCCCCGTTACGCTCAAATTGGCCTGCGGATAAAACGCCGATCGCGTTTCGCGCACGAATTCTCGAGCCTCGAGCGCCTCGAGCTTCCCAACCGTGATCTCCGGGTTCCTCCGGAGTGCAATGGTTTCTGCTTCTTCTAGTGTCAGGCGCCGGCCGCCCGCGGGGTTCGTCTGTGCGCTCATTGCCGGCGTTGGTGGTATAGGCGAACCCTGCTGCTGCCCCGCGACAGCCGTCGCGACCATCGCGAGCACAGCGCCGCCCAGCATGCTCCCGCTTCTCACGCCGCCACCTCCGCTGTGCCTGGCTTTCTCCTTCCGTGAATCAGGAGGTAAACCGCCGGGACAAGAAACACCGTCACAACCACCGACACCGCCAGTCCCCCAATCACCGCCCGCGCCAGCGGTGCATACTGTTCGCTGCCTTCCTCGATCCCCAGCGCCATGGGCGCCAGCCCCAGCAGCGTCGCAAGCGAAGTCATCAGAATCGGCCGCAACCTTACTTTGCACGCTTCGACCACCGCTTGCTTCAGTTCGAGCCCTCTTTCGTGCAAAATTCCCGAAAACTCCACGATCAAAATGCTGTTCGACACGACGATTCCCGTCATCATGATGACGCCCATCAACGACATGATGTTCAGCGTGGTGCCGGTGGCGAACAGAAATACAACCACTCCCGCCAGTCCCGGCGGTATCGCCGTCAAAATAATGAACGGATCGATGAAGGACCGGAATTGCGCCATCAAGATCAGGTACACCAGCATCACCGAGAGGATCAGGCCGATCCCGAACCGGAAGAACGACTCCTTCATTCCGACCACCGCTCCCTGGACACGCACACGCGCGTTCTTCGGCAGCGTCACGCCTTTCAAGATTTGATTGACGTCCGAGCTTATGGCACTCAAATCCTCGCTCTTCGGCATCACATACACGTCGATCACGCGCCGGATCTGGTAGTGGTCCACTTCGGTTGGCGTGTTCATCGGTTCGATCTTGGCCACCGATTGCAAGGGTGTGTATTGCGCGGAGTTGTTCGCGCGCAGCGGGATGTTTCGAAAATCCGTCATGGTCATCGAGTTTATTTTCTGGTTGAAGTACTGCACGGTCAGCATGTAGTTATTCCCGCTCTTCGGATCGATCCAGTAAGTCGGCGCGATCATGCCGTTCGAAGTCAGCGCGGTGATCACGTTGTCCACAACGTCCCTCGGAGACAAGCCCAACAGGCTCGCCTGCTGCCGGTCGATGTTCAATTCCAGACCCGGATAATCGATATCCTGCGGGATCAGCACGTCGCTCACGCGCTTCGAACCTTTGATTTGGAGCGCCACCTTGCGCGCAATGGCGTAGCCTTCGGACAGATCGTTATCACTCACCTGGACGTCCAGCGGCGCCGGCAAGCCTTGGTTCACGACTGAATCCACAAGCCCGCCGGCGCGGAAGTACGTGCTTAGCTCTGGCAGGTCGTTCGCGAGTTTCCGCCTGACCCGTTCCATGTATTCGTAACTGCCGCCTTGGTGCTCGTCCGTCAGGTTCACAAGCACAAACGCCGTATGCATGGCGCTGTTGGTCGTGTAGATCGCCGAAAGGTCTGGTGTGATTCCGATGTTTGAGACGATCATCTGCAGATCGCGCTTCGCGATCACCGCGCGGATGTCGTCCTCAACCCGCTCCATATATCTGTCGGTCACTTCGAGCCTGGTCCCCGAGGGCGCTTTCACGCTGATCACGAATTGCCCGGGGTCGGTGCGAGGAAAATACGCTCGGCCGACGAACGGGAAGACCACGGCCAAGAGCGCGACGATGCCTCCAAGGATCCACAGGGCCGCGCGCCCTGGCCTTTCGAGCGCCCGGGTCACACGCCCCTCGTAATAGCCGAGGAGTTGGTGAAACAGCTGGTTGAAACCGGCCACCATTCGCGCCAATGCGCCTTCATCCTTCTCGTGAGCCTCGGCCAGTGGCTCTTCGGCCTGCTCGTCGCCGTGCCCCCCGGATCCCTTGAGCCGGATGAAATAGGCGCAGTAAAGCGGCACCACGGTCATTGCGAAAATGTACGAAGCGAAGATCGAGATCACAACCCCAAGCGCCAGATCAGCGAACAGGTATCGGCTCACTCCGTAGAAGAAGGTCACCGGGAAAAACACGATGGAAGTCGTCGATGTGGCTGCCAGCACCGCCAGCGCCACTTCCATTCCGCCTTTTTCCGCGGCCTCCCGCGGCGGCGCTCCGTTTTCCATGAACCGGAAAATGTTCTCGAGCACCACCACCGAATCGTCGATCAATCGCGAAAACGCCAGTGCCAATCCGCCGAGCAGCATTGTATTGATCGAACCGCCCATGCCGCTCATCACCAGGAAACACGTCAGCACCGACAAGGGAATCGACAGCAGCACCGCGAACGTGGCCCGGGGGCTTCCGAGGAACAGCAGGATCATCAGCCCGGTTAGCAGGAGGCCGATTCCCCCTTCTTTCAAAAGGTTCTTTAGCGCCGTCTTAACGAAGATGGACTGGTCAAACACCACCGCCGTGCGCAGCGAGTCTGGCACGTCCACCAGGTGCTTGATCATTCCTTTCACGCCGTTTACGATTGCGATCGTGTTGCTGTCCCCGCCCTGCTTCAGAATCGGGATGTACACGGACTTTTGCCCGTCGATTCGCACGATGTTCGTTTGAATCGCTCCCGCGTCCTCGGCCTTGCCCACATCCGCGACCACCACCGAGCCAAGTCCCACGCTCTTCAGCGGAATCTGGTTGATATCCTCCGGGTTGTCTACCTGGCTGTTGGCGTAAATGTTGTAATCCCGGTTGCCAATCCGCACATCCCCGGCCGGCAAAATCAGGTTCGAATCGTTGATCGACTTCACCACGTCCATCAGGCTCAGCTGGTGCGCTTCGAGTTTCACCGGATCCACGAACACCTGGATTTGCCGGTACGTTCCCCCAAACGGCTGCGGCACCGAGGCTCCCGCAACGTTGGCCACCTGGTTTCTGACCTGGAACTGCGCCAGGTCCTTCAGCTGTGTTTCGTTCAAAGCCTGCCCCTTCAGCGTCAGCAGGCACACCGGCAAACTCGATGCATCGAACTTCAACACGACCGGTGGCAATGTTCCGGGCGGCAGGCGCCGCAAGTCCGCCATCGCCAGGTTGGCGATATTGCTGAGCGCCGCGTTGCCATCCGTTCCCGGCTGAAAGTAAACCTTGATCAGGCTCACCCCGGTCAGCGAACGCGACTCGATGTGATCGATGTTGCTTCCCAGCGTGAAAAAGCGTTCGAACGTGTTGGTAATGTCCGCCTCGATTTGCTGCGGCGGCATCCCCGCATAAAATGTCGCGACCACGATCACCGGTATCTTGATTTGCGGGAACAAATCGACCGGCATGCGCACCACGGTGGTTACACCCACCACCGCTACGACCAGGCACACCATGATGATGAAATAGGGATACGTCAGCGCAAACTTCGGCATTACTTCCCTCCCGCCGCGCCGCGTCCGCTGCTTTCGATCTCTTTCGGCTTCACCTTCATCCCGCTCCGGAATTCGTTCCGGCTCCCGACAACAACGCGGTCGCCTTCCTTCAATCCGGCGATGATCTCGATCCGGGTGCTGCCCTCCAGGCCCAGCTTCACCTTGCGCTCTTCGAGCGTGTTCTCGGCGTTGACCAGCAGCACGCTGCCTTCGCTGCTGGCGCTCATTTCCACCGCTTCCAAGGGGAGGGTCAGCACGTTTTGCTTCTGCACCTGCGGGACGGTTGCTTCCGCGTACATTCCGGGCATGAGTTTTCCGTCCGGGTTCTGAAAATCAATTTCCGTGTGCATGGTGCGGGTCTGCGGGTCGAGCGCCTCCGCGCAGCGCGTCACCTTTCCCACAAAATCCTCGTTCAAAGCCTGTACGCGTACCTTCACCGGGTCTCCGTCCTGGATCTTGCCGGCGATCGATTCCGGTATCGGCAGCACCAGCCGCAGCACCGAAATCTGCGCCAACCGCACTACCGGTTCCGACTGCGTGCTCGTGGCCGTCCCCGAAGCCATCAGCGACCCGGTGTCCGCATATCGCACCGTGACCACGCCGGTGTACGGCGCCGTGATTCTCGTGTAGGCAGACAGCGCCACGTACTGCTTCTGATTCGCTTGAGCCACTTCCAGCGCTTGTTCGGATGCGTTCAACGCTGCTTTCGCACTCGATACTTGCGCGGCGGCTCCCAGATCTTTGGCCTGAGCGTCGTCCACTTCCTGTTGTGCGACTAAGCCCTCTTTTTGTTGGGCCGCCTGATGCAACCGCTCGTACATGGCGTGGAGCGCCATGTAGGAAGACTTGGCGCGCTCCACGTCGCCTTGCGCCCGGGTAATCTCTTCCTTCGCTCGACGCACGGCCGCATCCGCTCCCGCCAGTTGCGCCTGCAGTTCCGGCACCTCGAGAACGGCGATGGTCTGCCCTTGCTTCACTCGTGATCCCACGTCCACATAAATCGTCTTGATAAATCCCCCCACCTTGGCGTGAATATCCACGTCCTGAAACGGCTTGAAGGCCCCCGCCAGCGTCAACGGGGTGCCCAGATTTCTCCTCTCGACCTTGACGATGGCGGCGACCGGATCCCCGCTGCCCGAGTCGTGCCCGTCGTCCGCTTCCGTTTTCGCGTGCCGGATGGCTCCCCAAAACAGCAAAGCCCCGAGAACCACGGCCCCTG
>Ga0306924_10004387_pt1 | contig 13776 bp, 9 predicted proteins | sample sta12Can44000111_FD_203756 | JGI IMG/M metagenome (GOLD analysis project Ga0306924, IMG submission 203756) | Lab enrichment of tropical soil microbial communities from Luquillo Experimental Forest, Puerto Rico - statanox.12C.anox.44.000.111 (v2)... | ecosystem: Environmental > Terrestrial > Soil... | reverse complement strand
GTGAGCTGGCCCGCATCCGAACCCGTGTAGGGAACGAGCGACAGGCCATCGCTCGCGGACACCACCGGGTTCGAGATCACGAAGTTGCCGTCGAAGAAGAACTTCAACACCGTGATGCAAGCGCCGCCGACCGTTCCGTGCCCTGTCGGGTAGGACGGGTGCGTTGGCGAACCTTCGGGAAAAGCCTGCGAAAGCAGCCAAGTCCCATACTTGTTGAAGCTCTGTTGGAGGCCGAGCGAGTTCCGGATCACGGGGCTCAGATTGACATCGGTTTTGTTTTGTTGCCCCGTCTTGATCAAATGGACGAGGCCGCCTATCGCCTCCGGCCGAGGGCGGAGGTGCACAAACCACTTTTGATACCACACCGCATTCAGGGCCACGGTAGCCACGGCCGTGAGCGTTCCCGCAATATCAGGGCCACCCCATGTGCCAAAGCCGTTTTCCGTCCTCGAACCGACATAAGGATTGCCGGGGTTCAACGGCGCACCGATGCCCGCGAGCACCAGAAAAGCCGTGAAGTATGCCTGATAGAGCACATCCACGTGGGTAAAGGCCGCAAGATCTCGGCCGTTACGCCGGTAGCGGAGCTGAGGATCAACCTGGTTTCGAAAACCGGTATCAACGCCGTTCTGGATATCCAGCCACTCGGCAAAGCCGGTTCCATAGTCGATGTTCGGCAGATAGGTGGCTTGCTGCTGGCCTATGGGTTGCGAGCCGAAAAAGGTGGGCAGAAGAAAAAACTGGGAGAGGTATGGCCCCAGCGCTTCGCCCGGGAAGCCTCCCCGGAACAGCAGATTCGGCGTGACTTGGCCGCGGCTGTTGCGCGGGCCCAGATAGGTAGGCTGAAACCCGAGCTCCGCCGCTGCCTGAGCGACCATGGAGTTCGACGGGTAATCCGTGAACGCAACATCGCGCAGCAGGGATGCCCAGTAGTGTTCGAGGAGCTCGGTGGCAGCCCGGTCGCTGGCGGCGGCGGGCGCCGGCGGCACCTGTGGCTGGCCGAACTGCGCGTTATCGAGTGCTACCAAGCAGAAGCATAATCCTCCTTGCGGGCCGTTCAGCGTTCGCGTACCGCCCATGATGATATTTTCAAAATCTGAGAACTCGCCACTGTTCAATGCCGTCTTGAAGGTTTGATACGACGTCAAATCTACCCGTCCAAACTTGTCGTGCAGTAGACCCTTGCTATACGTGCCGCCTTTGTCGGCATACCGCGCCTCATCGCCGTTGTTGACGTTCGTTGCTGCTGGAGCCCTGGCGTCCCCAATGGCCTCCGCAACTCGAAGTTCCATTGCTTCGATCACGCGGCGGTTAGTCACACCGGCAAGAGGTGCGACCCCACCTGGGCTGTTTGAGCTACTGCCAACAGCCTGGGCGGAGGATACGGACGGGCTCGCGAGCGCTCCTGCTGCAAAGGTCGCAGCCGCACCTACTTGACCTAGAAACTTCCGTCGATTTGCGCCTCTTGGCCTCTCTCCGAGGGAGGGGCTATCCGTTTCAATGCCACGGTGATCTGCATTCCGGTCAGCTGACTTTATCGCCGCTTCCTGGCTTATCATCAGCACCCTGCCGTTTTTCCTTGCTTCAGTTAAATGTGCCATGGTGCACCCGCACTCAAAAACGCTTGATAGGCGGAGGGAGTGACCTTGCCGATCGCGTGATGGGGCAAGCCTTTGTGATAGTTTCCGCTAAAGTTAGAATATGTCTGCTCAACGCCATTGGCGATTTGCCGCGATGCGGGAACCTCGGCTTCCTCTTCTGCGGCATCGAGACGGAGTTGGAACGAGTTAGGCGCTCGTTCATTCGCGGCACCGGAAGAACCCTTGAGGCTCCGCCGCCTCCGCATGGGAAATCACAGGAACGGCAGCCGATGGTAATGCTACGCCTGGTATTCGGGTAAAGAATTCCCGCCTGCTCGTCGAATGCTCCTCATCGGAGACCGAGCCACCCTCAGTCCTGACCCAAGGTTTTGCAGTAGAGTGTGGATGCTTCACAACGTTCTCTAGCTTGCCCATATGTCCTTCCCCCCAACAGCCAAATCAAGTGCGAGCTCGCCAAACAGCTAGCTAGGTGAGCCGGATCCTCTCAATTCTGCCTTGACCGCTCATGTTCGCTTTTCGTATCAGCGACCTTAGGTTTCCGCGATCGGTGCAATTTCCATGCTAGCCTTACAACCCAATACCTTAGGCTAAGCGGCGGCTCATCCATGTAAAATCTTCCGACAGTGTCTTGCCACATGTCGAGCTGTGTCGCCAACCGGCAATTGGTTGGCCCGCGTGTGATAGCAGCGGTCACCACCTGGCGAGCGGGTTTGCCGATGTAAAATTTTTCGACACTTCTGGTTAATTTAACGGTCGGAGCTCGCCGTCGGGACTAATGATATTTCGATCAGCCCATCCCCGTCGACTCTCCAGCTGCACCGCTATCTAAGGGTCGCATTCCAAGGAGACTGTGGACAGAATGGAATTGCGAGACCACTGTTGCGATAACCTGATCGAGACGCGCCAATTGCACGTCCCAACGGTAATTCGCTCCTGCTGAGGCCCGGGCTCTTAGCGACATCTCCGCACGCCGTTTGCTGTCCTGGAGCAAATCGACGACATGCCGGGCAAATTCCACCGGCTCGTCCGTCGCCGGAATGCCTTCCGCGGCGGGGACGACCGTGCCCGTCCAAGCAGCCGTCGAAGCCACGCAAGGCAAACCCATGGCGAGCGCCTCGAGCAGCTTGTTCTGCACCCCGCGCGCCATTCGCAATGGTGCGACGAAGACCTCGGCTTGGTCGAGATAGGGCCGCGCGTCCGGAACCCAGCCCGTTACAGTTACCCCGCGGCGTTTGGCCAAGCGACGCACCGCCGGGACTGGTCGGCTACCGCAAATCGTGAAATTCGCCTCTGGGATCTCAGTCTGGATGAGCGGGAGTATCTCGTCACAGAACCACAGGACCGCATCGACGTTCGGGCGGTAATCCATCACCCCGGTGAACACCATCGAGGCCGTCTCCTTGACCCCGCCCGCCGATCGGAAATAGTCGAGATCGACGCCGTTGCCGACTACGGTCACCGGAATGCCGGGGATCAGTCGTTCAAAGTCACTTTTCTCAGCGTCGGTATGGACCAGCGCATGCGAGAAAACCCTCGCAATGCGCCGCTCGTAATTGAGAAGCCGGTGCGCCTCGGCCGCGTAGATCCATTGCAACGGCACCCTCGATCGCTCTGCGTATAATTGCCATTTTAACGAGTCGAGATCCCCAAAATGCACGATCCGCGGCACATCGGGGAAGTGTTTGGCAAACTGCGCCATGTTGCAGCTGTAGACGATAACCAAATCAGGTCGCCGCTCGGCGAATTCCCGCTGAATTGCGTGATGCAGCTTTATCTCATTCAAAGCAAGTACCGAAAGCGGCGACCCCCTGAAGAGGGCTTTGAGCGCGCGCAATTTTATTGTCAGCTCGCCGACCGGCGCGGCACTGACGGTGTTTACATACGATTGCAGGCCCGAGATGTTGGCAAGGTCACGGGCACCATCGCCGAGGCAGAAGACATGCACTTCGTGCCGCGCGGCGAGGTGGCGGATCTGGTTGAACGCGGCTATTTTGTCGCCACGGTCGGGTGGAAACGGGACCCGTCGGCACACGTAAAAAATTCGCATAAATGGGCTGTCGTCGTCGAGGAGATCAGGGGTCGACCTGCAGGTCGACCGTGGCAGCCCCGCCGCTCGGCAAATCGGTGGCACGGATCTTCCAAATGCCGGTCTTATCATTGAAGGCAAGCGGCAGGGTATGGGTCGTCACCGGCCCGCGGGTGAGCAGGTTTCCGGAATAATGCTCAACCGGGCTGCCGTCAGGGTCGATGACATCGACGCGAATGACCCCGTGCTTCACCGGCGAGTTCGATCCAATGTGGAATTCTGCAATTTCGCCCGGATGTGCCTGCCCAGGTCCTTCAATCGAAGGGGGAGCGATCGTCTTGTCCGATAACGTCAGCAGAACCGGCTCGATTGCGTTCAGCTCGATTCGCAGCCGGTCAGTCTCGCCGAGCGGCCGCTGCCCCCGAAGGTCATAGACGCTGAACATCCGCGGCAACGTCAGCTCCACAATTTCGCGGTCTTCCGAGCTCGATGAACGGAAATAATCACGCTGGAGACCCAAGATCGTCAGCTCCCCATTATTAAAAATCCGAGTCTCGATATCGCTGACCGGACTGCCGTCGGGGTGCAGCAAAGGGAAGGGCGGCCTGACACCCGCGGCATCGAGAATTTGGGACAGGCGCCCGGCGTTCTGCCGATCATGACCATTAGCCGAGGCAAGGTAGACCCCCTTGCCTTTTCCAAACCTAAAGCTGACGCCAGAACGGCTGGCTGCAGCAGTAAAGAGATCCGACAAAGTAGGTTTTGCCAGCCGTCGGCCGTGCTCGTCGAATGTACCTGCCTCTCCGTCGGCAATGACCACGCCGCCGCGCGCGACAAAATCGCGGATCTCGATAGCCTCGCTCGCCGCAAGTGCGATTGTGTGCGGCAGTAAAAGAGTCTGATAATCCCCACTACGGAGTTCGCCTCGCCGCACCTGCTCTGATGAGATAAACCTATGTTGCAGGCCCATGTGTTCGAGCGCGCGAGCAAACTGTCGCGTGCTCGTTTTGATTGCGTCATCCTGATACTCGGTGCTGGCCGTTCGGCGGCTCCATTCCTCTGCGGACGCCCGCCGATCGAGCAACCATCGCACCCGCCTACTCGCCGGTGAGTAGAGGATGCCGACGGGGTCGATGCGCCGAGGGCTGTTTATGAGCAAGGCGCCGAGACCCGCTCGGATTTCGCCGAAATAGGACGCCGCGGCGCGCCCCCTCTCGCCCAGACTGCCATCCTCGCCGACAAACTCACTGTTTGGGTCCCACAAAATGAGACCGCGGGTTCCGCGCAGTAGTTCGCGCCACACCCGATGCGCCTCCGCGGGCCCGCCTTGAAACGAGGTCGTCAGCAGTATCAGATCGGGGTTGAAGGAGAGTGCGATGGGGATATTCTCGCCATACGCATAGAGTTCCATCGCGTCAACGCTGGTTGAGAGGCGGAAGTAGTCATAGCCGCCCCAGCCGGGAATTTGGGCACCCTCGATCGCCGACACCGCGCTGGGATCGGCGGTGTGAACCGCGTCGCTGCCGCTCTTGATGGCGCGCGCAAACGCGGTGTCCATCCACTCCTTGAAATCTGCCCATGCTGAAAAATTCTCGTCGGAGCGCCGCACGGCCTCGTCGGTGGTCATCGGAACGACATCGTCCCAACGGCTGAAAGCCGTGCCCCATTGCTCATTGAGTGCAGCAAGGGTCTCGTAATGGTCCTTCAGCCATTCCCGCATGCCTGTTAGCGAGGGATCGGAAAAATCGAAATCCCAAAACGCCGCGAGGTCGGCGATCCCGGTTTCATCACCGAGACTGTAGTATAACGGCCGATACGGATGCAGAGCGCGCACATTTCGGATCAACCGGTCGTCAATTTTCTTCAGCCATTCCGGGTCGGAAAGGCTCGGTTCACGGATAAAGGCGGCGCGGTCCCGCGGGTTTGCCCGATAGCGCTGTTTAGCTTCGAGGAATCGCCAGTTCACGTCGCGATCGTCGTACCACTTGTGATAGGGCGAATAGAAATCAGTCGCGATGTTTTCGAGGTAGCAGCGCAGATCGGCGTCGACCAAGCGCGTAAGGCCGGCAAACGAGTTGCTCGCATTATCGCGGTGGTTGGCTTCTACCATGCCGGCAGTGACCCCGAGCTTTTTTAAGGCCTTGTACCCGGCTGGCGTCTGCCCTTGCCACATGATGATTTGGTAATCCGACCAGGGATGGTCGGCGGGAGGGACAATGAACGAGGCGGATACCTCGTTTCCGGGGCGGCTGTTGCCGCGATCCTCATCCGAGGCGTCGGAGGACAAATGGGCGATGATCCGGTTTTCCGCGGTTACCGCTCGCCGCATGTCGAGAGAAAAGCCGACCTCGATGCCATCGTTGAGATGGAACGGGATTTGCCGCCGCTCGACCACTCGTCCAACGACATCGCTCCATTCGATATCGAGAGACCCACGTCCCCTGAACGCCTTGTCTAAGCGATAGACGAAATCGGCGGGTCGGTTTCGTTCGAGTGCGCTTGGCGTCACTAGCTCGTCAGCCGCCGCCCCGTTCGCCAGAAAGAGGATAGCCGAGAACAGCGTCGGCCGCTTCAATTCGAAGACGAGCCAACAGTGGGAGCAGCGCCTACCCCCGCGAGCTTCTGCGAGGCGTTTACAGGCTCCAGTAATGGACGCCTGGCGGGATCGTTTGACGGGGGATGGCCGATTTGACATCGACAAAGACGCCGCGCGGTGTGAGTGACGCGAATAGCCTATGCCAACCGGCTTCGCCCAGCACGCGGTGCGGCACCGCGAGGATTAGCCCGTCTAGCTCGGCGAAATTCTCAAGCGGCGCTAGGTCGATACCGTATTGGCGCTTTGCCTCGTCTCGGTCGGCGAGGGGATCGGCCACCGCTGCTGCGATCCCGAATTCCCGCAATTCCGCGATGATGTCGGGAACCCGGCTGTTACGCAGATCCGGCACATCCTCCTTGAACGTGATGCCGAGAATGCCGATCCGGGCACCCTTCACCGGCCGCTCGGCCGCGATCAACAATTTGACGAGGCGCTGGGCGATGAACCCGCCCATGCCGTCATTGATCCGGCGACCGGAAAGGATGACCTGCGGGTAGTAGCCCGCGGCCTCGGCCCGCGCGGTCAGATAATAGGGATCAACGCCGATACAGTGCCCGCCGACCAGCCCGGGCGTGAACGGTAGGAAATTCCATTTTGTACCCGCCGCCTCCAGCACCTCATTGGTCGAGATGCCGAGCCTGTCGAAAATGATCGCCAGCTCGTTCATCAGCGCAATGTTCAGGTCGCGCTGTGTGTTCTCGATGACTTTTGCCGCCTCAGCGACTTCGAGAGAGGATGCGCGGTATACCCCGGCATTGACGATACGCGAGTAGACGAGGGCGATGCGGTCAAGTGTCTCGGGATCTTCGCCGGCGACGATTTTGACGATGGTTTCAAGCCGATGTTGCTTGTCGCCCGGGTTGATCCGCTCGGGCGAGTAGCCGAGCTTGAAGTCGATCCCCCGCCTGAGGCCCGAGGCGGCGGCAAGGCGCGGGCCGCAAAACTCTCGAGTGAGACCCGGATAGACCGTAGATTCGAAAACAACGACCGACCCCGCTTGCAAATGGGGTCCGATCAGGGCGCAGGCGGCTTCGAGGGGCGAAAGGTCGGGCCGCCGCTCGGCATCGATTGGTGTCGGCACCGTGACGATAAAAAAGCTGGCCTTGTTGAGCGTGTTCGGGTCATCGGTAAACGTAAGCCGTGTCTCGCGCAACGCCGTCTCGGCAACTTCGCCGGTCCTATCCTCGGCCCGGCGCAGCGCGGCGATGCGCCGGGCCGATATATCGAAGCCGATCACCGGGTCGAACTTTTTCGCCAGGGCGAGAGCGACCGGCAGACCGACATAACCGAGCCCGATGACCGCAAAACCGCGTTCCATGAAAGCGCCGATCAATTCACTTGATAATACTGCTTATACCATTCGACAAATCGCGCGAGCCCGACTTCGATTGTGGTCTTTGGCTCAAAGCCGAGATCGCGGCGTGAGGCTTCGATATCGGCGAAGCTTTCCGGCACGTCACCGGGTTGCAGAGGCAGGAACCGCTTCTCCGCGGTGCGCCCGAGCTCTCGCTCGAGGACGGCGATGAAGTCGAGCAGTTTCTCGGGGCGGTGATTACCGAGATTGTAAATCTGGTGGGGAACCCCGTTGGCCGTAGTCGGCGATCGGTCATGCGCGGCGATGGTACCGGCGACGATGTCGTCGATATAGGTGAAATCGCGGGCCATCTTGCCTTCGTTGAACACCTGTATCGGTTCGCCCGCAAGAATCGCCCGGGTGAACAAGAAAGCCGCCATATCTGGGCGACCCCATGGTCCGTATACGGTAAAGAAGCGCAGGCCCGTCGCGGGTAGCTGGTACAAGTGGCTGTACGTGTGCGCTATCAGCTCACAGCTTCGCTTTGTCGCGGCATAGAGCGAGACCGGCTGATCGACCCGATCATCAATGCTGAATGGCTGCCTCCGATTGGCGCCGTAGACCGAGGAGGAAGAGGCGTAAGCAATCCCGGTTAGATGCTTCAGTCTTCGCGCCGCCTCAAAGATCACCAATGTCCCAGTGACGTTGGCGTCGATATAGGCGTAGGGATTTTCGAGCGAGTAGCGAACACCTGCCTGGGCCGCAAGATGGATGATGCTGTGCAAGTCCTTATGCACTTCGACAATAGCGAACACTCCATCGCGGTTGGCGACGTCCAGCTTGGCAAAGGAAAAGCCGGGAGAGGCATGGAGCTGAGCCAGCCGCGCCTCCTTGAGATGCACATCGTAATATTCGTTGAGATTGTCGACGCCAATAACCCGTTCGCCCCGTGAGAGCAGCGCCTTGGCGACATGAAAACCGATGAACCCGGCGGCGCCGGTGACCAGGATCGACATAGGGCCCCTTTTGCACGATGCTGCGGTACCGTTTTCACTGCTTGTCCGGCAAGCTCCTTTTTTATCTTTTCCTCTGCTGTGCTCCTATCTGTGTTTTAGGGCGCGACTGAGGCGAGGTGCGTGGCACGACCATCGGGACTAGAGTTTGTTTCAACCGACGGGCGAGGTGCTCCAACCTAAAGGCCAAACGCCGCTGTTGAACGACCTGCCACAGCATCGGCTCGCACCGGGTCGCGAAACTCACTTTCAGGCGATTGTGGCCTGCCATAAAATCATACACCTGCGCCCCCGTTCGGAATGCCTGCCGGATCGCCAGGAAGTGCGTGACGATGCCAGGCCGCTCGTGGCGATCGGAATCGTCAAATCCACTCTGATAAGCATAAACGCGATTGCCTAACCGAAAGTTATAGAGATAGCCGAGGACGCGGTCGCCGGCGTTGGCTCGGAGGAGCTGTGTTCCGCCCGCCTCGAAGCTGCGTTCGATCAACAGCCGGTGGAACGGTTCAAAGAACTCGCCGGCAAAGGAATGCGATCTGCCGCGGCGCTCCCAAGACGCGCAATGCAAACCCTTCATTGAATTGAAAAACGTCAATGCCTCTGCGGTGTTTGCCGCTTCGCTCAGACGTAGGGCCCCGAAGCGTTCGAAATACCGCACCGCACGCCGGAGCTGTTGGCGCGCATTGGCGCTGAGCACCGGATCGAGTTCGCCGCTGCTGCCCGCGAGTCGGCATAGGTCGACCGAATACGACGGGAGGGACGTTTCTCGGCATCCGAGCCCGTATCTGCGAAGCGCATCCTCGGGCAGCCGGCGCAACGAGCCACCGACGTGAAGCTCGTCGGCCTCACCGCGCAGACCGGCAAACCAGGCAATGAGTTCGCTTCCGGCGACAGCCTCCCACTCCGCCGCTGCAAGGATGTCGTTGTGCTCGATCGTCACCGAGTCGAAGCGTGGATCACCGGTTTCGTTCACATACAATCCGCGAGAGCGAACCAGCCCCCGCCGGCGGCGGGTCTCATTGGCGCCGAGCAACGCCATTGCAACCGTCGCGCCGTTCGCGCTGCCGCGCAGCAGTTGGGGTCGACTCGGGCCTGGTAGTGCCGCCAGAAAGGTGCCGATCCAGTGCCAAGATGTAAAAAAAGATCGATTTCCGGCAGCTTCGAGCTGACGCCATTGACGCTCGAGCACAGACAACGGCGGCAGAGCCTCGCAGTGGAACTCGATTTGGCGAGACCGCCTCGTTAACTGTAGCTCAGGCCTTTCCAAGCAATCCTGCTATATTGACCGGCAATTGCCACAGCAAATCGCTTCGTTAATGCGGATTCTGCACATCCTGGACCATTCGCTTCCGTTGCACAGCGGCTATGTCTACCGCACCCTAGCTATCGTCAACCAGCAACGCGCGCTGGGGTGGGAACCGGTCCTTTTGACGAGCGGCAAGCATTATGCCCCCGGACCGGCACGCGAACGGATCGGCGAATGGGAGTTTTTGCGGACCCCGATGCCGACCGGGCTCGCCGCCAAATTGCCATGGTTTCGCGAGCTGAGGATTGTCGGGGATCTCGACTGTCGCCTCGACGAGGTGATCGGCGAGTTCCGCCCGCAAATCCTGCATGCACACTCGCCGGTGCTCAATGCCCTTCCTGCCCTTCGCGCCGGACGGCGACATGCGATCCCGGTCGTTTACGAAATTCGCGCGCTGTGGGAGGACGCGGCGGTCGACCACGGGACGCACGGAAAGGCCGCGTTGCGGTACGCCGCGACGCGGTTTGTCGAGACTCGCGCCCTTCACCGCGCCGATGCAGTGACGACGATCTGCGAGGGACTTCGGACCGACGCGATCGCCCGCGGCGTGTCCGTCGACAAAATTACGGTAATCCCCAACGCCGTCGATCGCAGCCTTTTCAGCGGGCCGGGGACGCCCGATCCCACGCTCGCCGCCCGGTTCGGCCTTCGCGGGAAAACCATTGTTGCCTTCTTCGGCTCGTTCTACTCCTACGAAGGTCTGCACCTTCTCTTGCGCTCGATTCCCGAAATGCGTCAGCAGCAGCCCGACATTGTCGCCCTGCTCGCCGGCGGTGGCCCCGAAGAAGACAATTTGCGCGCGCTTGCTCGCCAACTCGAACTTGGCGACAGCGTCGTATTCGCCGGACGGATACCGCATCACGAGATGCGGCGGTACTACGACCTGGCCGACTTATTCGTTTTCCCTCGGCTTTCGACGCGGCTGACCGAACTGGTTACCCCGCTAAAGCCGCTTGAAGCCATGGCGCAGGAACGCATCGTCGTCGCTTCGAGCGTGGGCGGCCATCGAGAGCTGATCCGACATAAAGAAACGGGCTACCTGTTCCCACCGGACGAGCCCCGGCGTCTGGCCGAGGCGGTGCTCGCAGCTCTAGCGGACCGGGATTGCTGGCCGCGCATCCGCGCGCAGGCGATCGAGTTCATCGATGCGGAGCGTTCCTGGGTGCATAGCGTCGGGCGCTACGGCGCGGTTTACCGCCGCGTGCTGCGGAATTAGGTGATAGGCTCCGCGGCCGGCAAGTCCCTCGATCGCCGCTCCAGCACCTCGTGAAACAACTCGATTTGCCCTTCAGTCGTGCTCTGCCAGTCGAACTGCTCGGCGTAGCGTCGTGTGGCGGCGCGGGGTGGCGGGGCCGCGGAAATTTCACGGACCGTGTCGGCCAGCCTGCTCGGCGTGATGTCAGCGACGACCCGTCCGGCTTCGGTGGCGCCGACGATCTCGGCGATGCCGCTTATGTCGGAGACCACGACTGGCGTTCCGCAAGCCATGCTTTCCAGGAGGACATTCGGCCAACCTTCGTGCGCCGATACGAGCAAAAGAAGGTCGGCAGCGCTGTAGATCTGTGGGAGCTGTTCTTGCGGCACTCGGCCGAACAGGCGGACACGGCCGGCGACACCACACTCGCGGGCCGCTTTCTCGATCGCTCCCCGTTCGGGTCCTTCGCCGACGATCACGAGCTCGAAATCCGGCAGCCGGGGCAGCGCCTCGACCATCAGCTTGTGGCGTTTGAGGGCTACGAGATTGCCGACCGCCAGCAGCGTCCGACCCCCGAAACCGAGGGCCCGCCGGACCGCATCGCGGTCGTGTGGACTGAACCGCGCGAGGTCAACCCCATTGCGCAGCACGCGAACCCGCTCAGGGGCGACCCCAAGCTCGACCAGCCGCTGCCTCAGGCCGCTCGACACAGTGACCAATCCGTCGGCCCGCCGCGCTGCCCATTGGATCCACCGGCGCGGGTTCGAATACCGCGGCAGGATGTTTAGGTCGCTGCCGCGTGCGGTAACGACTACGGGCCGGCCGAGCGCGCGGCCGAGCAGCACAGCTGCAACGCCGTCGGGATAGAAGTAATGCGCATCGATCAGATCAAAATCGCCGTCCGCGCGGATCTGCCGTCGCAGCAACGGTAAAATCGCGGCAGACAGACAGAGGGGTGCCAGGCTCATTCCGATTTTCGGCAACACGGGATAGCGCGGGTGATCGACACGCAGCCCGTGGCGCACCTCCTGGCGAGGAACCCGGGCAAAAATCGCGTAGCGGCCGAGCCGCCGAGACCCGAGCGGAAACCACGGACAGGGCGCCAAGACGCGGGCGGTAACCTCACCGTCTTCGACGAGTTTCATCAAGCGCGTTTCGACAAAGATCCCGTGTTGGGGCTGCGCTGCGCTCGGATATAACGTTGTGAGTGTTAGGATTCGCACACTGCACTATCCGGGAATGCCCGACGTGGCTGTCCTCGCCAGATGCCACTTTACATAAATCCTGATTTTCGCCGCTTGCCCAGCGGGATCGCGGGCGCGTTCGTAAGCGATCGCGAAAGTTTTTTTCAGCTCCCGGCCTGGTACGACCTAATGACGCGATGCGGTGTGCCGCCCGGAACGGAGACTCGCGTTTACACCGACGAACGAGCCTGCTCAGCGACGGCGGTCCTGCTTCGGAGCCCGGCAGACAGGGATGGACGAGGGCTCGAAAGCCTGACCAATGCGCACAGCCTGGAGCACCGCATCCATCATGGCTCAGGGGCGGATCTCCAAAGCGCGCTCGCCGGGATTGCGTCGGAAATTATTAGCGAGAGGCCGCCCTGGGATTGCCTCATCCTTTCGGATCTCGATCCGCGAGAGCCGAGCTACGCTGCCTTCGCCGGGGCCCTCCGTCGCGCGGGTCTGCTCGTCGAATGCTCCTTCAGTTCCGGGACATGGTACGAGGAGACCGCCGGCCTGAGTTTTGCCGACTATCTCGCCGCCAGGCCTTCGGAATTGCGCAACACCTGGCGCCGCAAACGGCGCAAACTCCAGGAAACCAACCGCCTGGCGAAGCGGTTTTTTTTCGCTGACGACACGGACATCGATCAGGCCATAACCGATTACCGAACAGTTTATGATGCGAGTTGGAAGCCAGCGGAATTCTTCCCCGCATTTGTTCCGGCCCTGATCCGGTTGGCCGCCGAGCTGAAGGCATTACGCCTCGGCATCTATTACCTCGATGGAATCCCGGCAGCGACGCAGCTCTGGATCGTGTGGAACGGCCGCGCGTTCATCTGCAAGCTGGCACACGACAGGCGCTTCGACGCCCTCTCGCTCGGCACCATCCTCACAATGGACATGTTCGAGCGCGTTCTGGGAGAAGATCGCCCGCGCGAAATCAACCTCGGTCGCGGCGATGATCCTTATAAGAAAATGTGGCTGCCAAAGCGCCGCGAGCGGTGGGGCATTGCGGCAGCCAATCCGCGGACTTTGCGCGGCCTGCGGCTCGGTCTGAGGCGGCAAGCTGCGGCAATCTATCACCGGCTGCGCCGCGAAGGCGTTCCTCGGTTCGGCTGATAGGACCAGGGGGGCAACCCGATATCATGGGTAGGTTCGCGCTGTGATACGCCGCTGATTAGCAGATAGTGAAAAAAATCGTGAAAAACTTTTTTGCAAATGTGAGGTAAGTCACACCCCTTTCGCTTCGCCTGCGTCATTTATCCGGCATCTGGCTGACTCCAGGCTGCCTTTGACGTGGAGGACGATCATGCAGAGAACCGATCTGTTCGAGCAGAGCGCGACGAGGGTCGAGCTCGACCAGCGATCACGCGACGCGCGGCTGCGGCTGGAATATGTAGAGCGGCTCCTGGTGCTACGTCCCCTGCGGAGACAATCCCTGCTGAGGCGCGTCCTGCGCTGTCTGGGTTCACGAACCCGTCTCGGAGAGCAGATCAGGGGCCGATCGATGAACCCGGTTTCG
>Ga0306924_10004385_pt1 | contig 13778 bp, 9 predicted proteins | sample sta12Can44000111_FD_203756 | JGI IMG/M metagenome (GOLD analysis project Ga0306924, IMG submission 203756) | Lab enrichment of tropical soil microbial communities from Luquillo Experimental Forest, Puerto Rico - statanox.12C.anox.44.000.111 (v2)... | ecosystem: Environmental > Terrestrial > Soil... | reverse complement strand
CGGCGCCCGTCCCCCGCATGTCAGTGGTGGTTCCGAACCACAACCATGGCCATCTGATAACAGACGCGCTGCTTGCCATTTCCCGGCAGACCGAATCGCCGTTCGAAGTCGTTGTCGTCGACGATGGCTCGACGGACGACAGCGTCGCGCGATTGCAGTCGCTCGCCGCAAACCTGCCCTGGTTGCGGGTGCATCGCCACCCTGAAAATCGCGGCGTCAATGCGGCCTGCAATACCGGCCTTGGAATTGTAAGCGGCGACTTCGTGCTGTTTTCGGCCGCAGACGATTGCCTGGATCCGGAGATGGTCGCGCGCGCCTCGGCCGCCGCCGCCGCCTTCCCGCACACAGGTATCGTGTTTTCCGATCATGCCGAAATGAGCGCCGACGGCGCGGTGACCCGGCTCGTGCCGCTCGATCTGCCGCAGCACCGCCGGTATTTTTCCGGAAAGGAATTCGTCCGGCTGATGCAGACGAATTTCTTCTACTTTCATGTTTCCAGCGTATGGTTCAGCGTAAAGCTGCTGCAGGTATTGGGCGGGTTTGCCCCGGATCTCCGTTGGCATGGCGATTTGTTTGCTGCTTATGCGGCTGCATTCGAACGCGGCGCCGTGTACGTTCCAGGCGCCGTTTCGTATTTCCGGCGTTTGCCCAATTCCTACGGCCGGGCGGGTTCCCGCAGCGACGCGCAAATCGGCGTCTTGCAGGCATGGTTGGCTGCGTGCCGGCAGCCCGGCTGGGTGGCGCGCCGGGCGGCGTTCGTACAGGCAGCGGTCTGGCCTGAGTACAGTCTGCGCGGGCTTCGCGTGCTCTGGTCGGAGCCCAGCTACCTGACGCCGCGACTGGTTTTCCGACTGTTACGCCTCGCCGCCTGGAACAAACTCGCGCCTTTTTTCGGAACCGGATTACGCGAGCGGCTTCGCGCCATTCGCAGTCGCTACCGCCGCTCGCGCTGGCGATCGACATGACCAACGCCACTGCAAATCCGCAGTTCTTTGCAACTGTGTCGAAGGCCGAGTAACAGCCCGCTTCGCGGGCAGAGTGCAGCTCGCGTAACGATCGCTAAACGCGCATGCGCTGATCAATCCGGGCAAAGTGACAATTTCGTGCTGTCCATCGAGCATCTCGAAGCGATCAGAGTCGCGGAAATCGACAGAATCACTCTATTCCTGTCGCCCGGCGCGCGCATTCTCGAAATCGGCGCCGGGACCGGCAGGCAGGCGCTGGAATTGCAGCGGCGCGGCTTTGCAGTGACCGCGATCGAAATCGGCGATTCGACCTACGCGACCCAACGCGTGTTCCCGATCAAGGATTATGATGGCCGCACCATCCCGCTGCCGGACGCCAGCGTCGATATCGTATTCTCGTCGAACGTGCTCGAACACATAGCCGATCTCTCGCGCATTCACGCCGAGATTCGCCGCGTGCTGGCGCCGGACGGCTATTGCATTCATGTCGTGCCAACCCACACTTGGCGGCTGTGGACCACGCTGGTTTCGTTTCTAGAGGCGGCGTCCTTCGCCGGCTCATCTCTGCCGCAGCTGTTGCCGCGCGCGCCACTGCGCGCCGCCGAATTGCAGCGGCTGCGCCAGGCCTGGTATCGAACCCTTCGACACACGGTCGGTCTTTGTCTTCCGCGTCGGCACGGCGAGCGCGGCAACGTAATCTCGGAACTTTGGTTGTTCCATCCGGGCTGGTGGCGGCGAAACTTCGAGCAAAACGGGTTCACGGTGGTTCGTGATGAGCCGCTGGGCCTATTCTACACGGGGGAGGTTTTGCTCGGACTGCGACTCGGGACTGCCAAGCGACGGCGCTTGGCCCGCATGTTTGGAAGTTCGTCGCACCTTTTCAAGCTTGCGCCGATTTCGTATTGAGGCCCCCAAAGGATAGGCCGCAAAAGGGGCAAAATGCGTATTACAGAGGAGCGTTGCCGTTGCTGTGGAAGCATTCGGATATTGCCAACGGAACTTCGGTGAGCGCCAGTCTCGCCCGCGATCGGGAGGCAGTGCGCCTGCGCAAAGGCGGCGCCGGAAAGCTTGCCCTGTTCGCAGCCAAGCTGCTCGTAACCGGCGCATGCTTCTGGTACGTCTCACGGCAAATCGACCTGAGTCAGCTTCGCTCAGCGCTTTTCGCTCTGGACTTTCGCTGGGCGACATTTGCCGTCCTCGTGGTGGTGTTGCAAATCCCGTTGGTCGCGGTGCGTTGGCGCAGCATTCTGGAGGAGCTCGCCGCGTGCGGCGCGCGCATCACCCGCGCCGCCATCACTGCGGTCACTGCGATCGCAATATTTTTTGGCCAGGTCCTGCCCAGCGTGGCCGGGGAGGGCGTGCGCGCCTGGTTCCTGGTTCGCCTTGGCTGTGATTGGCGCAATGCTCTCACCAGTGTGGTCATCGATCGCAGCGTCGGGGTGGGGCTGTTGGTCGCGTTCGGATTCCTCGCGCTGTTGCTGCCGTCGGGACTGACAGCGCTCGGCGGATATCGCAATCTCGTGCTCTTCGCGTACGGCGCGCTCCTGCTCGCCGGCGCGCTCGCGCTGGCGTTTGCGCCCGCGATCGTGCCGGTGCTGGCGGGCTGGCGGTATTCGCGCTGGGTCGCAATGCTGGCCGCGGATACCCATCGGGTTCTGCTGGGGCCGAAAAGCCCATTGATCCTGGCGATGGGATGCCTGATCCATGCCCTTACCATCCTCGTGGTGTGGTCGCTGGGACGCGCTCAGGGCTTGGCGTTGCCGGTTGCTGACGCCGCGGTTTTGTTCACTGTGATGCTCGGCGTGACGATTGTTCCGATCTCGATCAGCGGCTGGGGCCTGCGTGAGGTCGCCGTCGTCTCGCTGCTTGCCGATCATGGCGTTGCGCCCGCCAACGCGCTGCTTTTTTCGGTGGAATTTGGCATCACCCTGGCCATCGCTTCGCTGCCCGGCGCGCTCACTTGGCTCCTCTATCCCATTTCGCCCATTCGCTCCGTCCGCGGCCATCCGTCAGGCATTGAATCAACGAAAATGGCGGGCGCGCGGGAATGACCGCAGGATCGTCAGCCAGGGTCGCCCTGATCGCGGGCGCTACCGGGCAGGATGGCGCCTATCTCGCCGAGTTCCTTCTCGCCAAGGGCTATCTGGTGCACGGCATCAAGCGCCGTTCGTCGTCTTTCAACACCGCGCGCGTCGACCATCTCATGCACGATCCGCACGAGACCGGCGTTTCCTTTCATCTGCACTACGGCGACGTGACCGACGCGACCAACCTGATCCGCATCGTGCAGGAGACGCGACCGGACGAGATCTACAATCTCGCCGCGCAATCACACGTTCAGGTTTCCTTCGAAACGCCTGAATATACCGCCAATGCTGACGCCCTGGGCACGTTGCGCCTGCTCGAGGCCGTTCGCATCTTGGGACGGCAGGACGAGATTAGGTTCTATCAAGCCTCGACATCCGAGTTGTTCGGAAAGGCTCGGGAAACTCCGCAAAAAGAGACGACGCCATTCTACCCGCGCTCACCGTATGCAGCTGCAAAGCTGTATGCCTATTGGATCACTGTGAACTACCGTGAAGCCTATGGCATGCACGCCTCAAACGGAATTTTGTTCAATCACGAGAGTCCGATCCGCGGCGAAACGTTCGTGACGCGCAAGATCACGCGTGCGGTCGCGTCGATCAAGCACGGCTTGCAGGCGCGCGTGTTCCTGGGCAATCTCGATGCCAAGCGCGATTGGGGACATGCGCGCGACTATGTCGAAGGAATGTGGCTGATCCTGCAGCAGAAGCAGCCGGACGACTACGTCTTGGCGACCGGAGAGAGCCATTCGGTGCGCGAGTTCGTCGAGAAGGCGTTTGCCCATATCGGCAGGGCGATTGTCTGGCGCGGAAGCGGACTCGACGAGAAGGGGTTTGACAAATCCAGCGGCGAGGCGCTGGTCGAGATCGATCCCCGCTATTTTCGCCCGACCGAGGTCGATGCGCTGCTCGGGGATCCAAGCAAGGCCCGCGCCAAGCTCGGCTGGCGGCATCGCACCAGCTTCGATGAGTTGGTAAAGGAAATGGTGGATGCGGACATGGTGACAATCCTGCAAGAGCAGGAACGCATCAACCGTCACGCCTGAAGCTTGCTTGGATTTGCGTCATGCATATTGCGATGATCGGCACCGGATATGTGGGGCTTGTGTCTGGAGCGTGCTTTTCCGATTTCGGACACGTCGTCACGTGCATCGACAAGGATGCGGCCAAAATTTCCCAGTTGCAGAGCGGAAGAATGCCGCTATTCGAGCCGGGCCTCGACGCGCTGGTTGCACACAATGTCGCAGCCGGTCGTCTGTCATTCACAACGGACGCGGCTGGCGCGGTGCGCACCGCGGACGCCATATTCCTCGCCGTCGGCACCCCTTCGCGCCGCGGCGACGGCTTTGCCGACCTGACTTACCTCTACGATGCCGCGCGTGAGATCGCGGCCCATATGCAGGGTTTCACCGTCGTCGTTACCAAGTCGACCGTTCCGGTCGGGACCAACGACGAGGTCGAGGCGATAATCCGCAAACTGCGCCCCGATGCGGACTTTGCCGTCGTGTCCAACCCGGAATTTTTGCGGGAAGGCGCCGCAATCGAGGATTTCAAGCATCCGGACCGCGTCGTGGTCGGCACCGAGGAGGAGCAGGCGCGCCGCGTCATGCGCGAGCTGTACCGACCGCTGTTCATCAACGAGACGCCGATTCTGTTCACCGGCCGGCGCGCCGCCGAGCTGATCAAATACGCGTCGAACGCGTTTCTCGCGACCAAGATCACCTTCATCAATGAGATGGCGGACCTGTGTGAGAAATGCGGCGCCGACGTCCAGGAGGTGGCCCGCGGCATGGGCCTCGATCGTCGCATCGCGGGCAAATTTCTTCACGCTGGGCCGGGCTTCGGCGGCTCCTGTTTTCCCAAGGACACCGCGGCGCTCACCGCGATCGGCCAGCGTTTCGGCGCGCCGATCCGAATCGTGGAGACCGTGATCGGCGTCAACGATGCGCGCAAGCACGCAATGGCGGCCAAGGTGACGGCGGCATGCGGCGGCACGCTAGCGGGCAAGACCATCGCGGTGCTGGGACTCACGTTCAAGCCGAACACCGATGACATGCGTGAGGCGCCGAGCCTGGTGATCCTGCCGGCGCTCGCCAAGCAAGGAGCGCGCGTGCGCGCCTACGATCCCCACGGCATGAACGAAGCCCGCAAGCTGATGCCGCAGATCGAGACCGCCGCGGACCCCTATGCCTGCGTTGCCGGGGCCGACGCCATGGTGATCCTGACCGAATGGGAAGAGTTCCGCGCTCTCGATCTCGATCGAGTAAAAGCCGCTCTGCGCGCCGCGCTGATCGTCGACCTGCGCAACATCTACAAACCGCACGACATGAGCGAAAAGGGCTTTACCTATATCAGCGTCGGGCAGGGCTGATCAGCCGCGGCCGTAGACGTCATCGAGCCGTACGATGTCGTCCTCGCCGAGATAGCTGCCGACCTGCACCTCAATAAGCTCGAGCGGGATTTTTCCGGGATTGGCCAGCCGATGCACGCTGCCGCTGGGAATGTAGATGGATTCGTTTTCCTGCACGTTGCGCACGTTCTCACCGACGGTCACCTCGGCCGTGCCTTTGACGACCACCCAATGCTCGGAACGGTGGAAGTGCTTCTGCAGTGAAAGCTTATTGCCGGGCTTGACGACGATGCGCTTGACCTTATAGCGCGCCGCCAGGTCAACATCCTGATAATACCCCCATGGCCGATAAATTCGTCGGTGTTCAGTCGCGGCGCGATGGTTTTGCGCTTGCAGCTGCTCGACCAATGCTTTCACCTGCTCGGCTTTGCTGCGTGCGCCGACCAGGACGGCGTCCGCCGTCGACACGACGATGACGTCATCCAGCCCGACCACGGCGGTGAGCACCGACTCCTCGGATCGCACCAGGCTGTTGCGGGTACCCAGCGTGACCACCGGGCCCTCAGTGGCATTGCCCGCGGCATCGCGATCGAGGACCTCCCAAACCGTGCCCCAGCTGCCCACATCCGACCAGCCGAGATCGGCGGGAAGGACGGCCGCGAGCTTCGTGCGTTCCATTACCGCATAGTCGATCGATTTCTTCGGCGCTCGCGCGAACGGCTCGGCTGCCAAGCGCAAAAAATCGAGGTCGCGCCTGCGTCCGCTGACTGCAGCCTTCGCCGCCTCGGCCATGGCCGGCTCGAACCGCTCGATCTCGCCAAGCATGGTGGCGGCATGAAACAGAAAATTGCCGCTGTTCCACAAATAACGCTTTGCTACGTAGGTCGCGGCGGTTGCCGCATCGGGCTTCTCCACGAAGGCGTCAACGGCGTGCGCGAAAGAGCCATCAAGTTTCGCACCGGGCCGGATGTAGCCGTAATTGGTTGCCGGATGGCTCGGCGCGACTCCAAAGGTGACGATCCGATGCTCGGCGGCAACCGCGGCGGCGCGGCGGCAAGCGGCGCGGAATTCTTCCGGCTTGCGGATGACGTGATCGGCCGCAAGCACGAGCACCAGGGCGTCGCGGTCGCGCTCGGCTGCCAGAATCGCGCAGACTGCCACGGCGGGACCCGAATCGCGTCGCACCGGCTCGAGTACAATGTCCGCCTCGACGCCTGAGTCGCGAAGCTGCTCGGCCACGACGAAACGGAAATCGGCATGCGTGATGATGATTGGACGCGCAAACAGCTCGGTGTCTGAAATGCGCGCCAGCACCTGCTGGAACGTGGTTTGTGGCCCGATCAGCGGGACGAATTGCTTCGGCATGCTTTCGCGCGAGACCGGCCACAGGCGCGTTCCGGCGCCGCCGCACATGATCACTGGAATGATTTGCCCGGGCATCAACGGAAGTCCCTACGAATGAGGCCAGTTCAAGCCGCCCCGGCTCACAAGGTCAAGCGACAGGCGCTACACGGCTGCTCAAAGCCGCCATAACTCGATGCCGGCCGGCTTCTGCAGCGGATCGAGAATGCCTTTCACGTCCATGACCAGGCCGCGCGCGTCCTTGAGCAGCCGGGCGATCAGCGGCCAGCCCGCTGCTCGATAGGATTCGTGGGCGACCGCAAGCACCACGGCATCCGCAGGAGCAAGGTCCTTTTGCATGGCGATCCCGTATTCGCGCGCCGCATCGGCGGGATCGGCGAGGGGATCGTGGACCTGAACCGGGACTCCGAACGACCAAAGTTCGCGAACGATGTCGACGACCTGGGAATTGCGAATGTCAACAACGTTCTCCTTGAAGGTCAGTCCCAGGACGGTGACTCGCTCGATGCGGGTGCCCGCCTTGACCAGCCGGCGCAGGCACTCCCGCGCCACCCGCACGCCGATCGAATCGTTGATACGCCGGCCGGCGAGAATCACGTCCGGGTGATACCCCGCCTTCTGCGCCCGATACGTCAGATAGTAGGGGTCGACGCCGATGCAGTGACCGCCGACCAGACCGGGCGTGAAATTCAGAAAATTCCATTTGGTGGCCGCTGCCGCCAGCACGTCTCCCGTATCAATGCCGAGCTGGTGGAAGATGGCGGAGAGTTCGTTCATGAAAGCGATGTTGAGATCGCGCTGCGCGTTCTCGATAACCTTTGCCGCTTCGGCGACTTTGATCGAAGGCGCTTTGTGCAATCCGGCGGTTACAACCGAGCCATAAACCGCCGCGATGATGTCGAGCGTGCGCGCGTCCTGTCCGGCAACGATCTTTGTGATGGTCTCGAAACGATGCGCCTTGTCACCGGGATTGATCCGCTCCGGCGAATAGCCGACGGTGAAATCGCGCCCGGCCGATAGTCCCGACGTCTGCTCGAGAATCGGCACGCAGTCGTTTTCGGTCGCGCCGGGATAGACGGTGGATTCGTAAACGACGATGTCGCCTTTCTTGAGCACGCCACCCACAGTGTGCGAGGCACGCAAGAGTGCGGTCAGGTCGGGGCGCCGCGCCTGATCGATCGGGGTGGGGACTGTCACGATGTAAAAGTCCGCGCCGGATAATTCGGCGGTGTTGGCCGTGAAGCGAAGATCAGGGCAGCTGAGCTCGTGCGGCTCGACCTCGCGCGTGCGGTCGCGACCGGCCCTGAGTTCGGCGATGCGGTCGGGGTCGATATCGAAGCCGACAACCGATGCACCCTGGCGGGCGAACGCAACCGCCACGGGCAGCCCGACGTAACCGAGCCCGATGACGGCGAGCTTGCGACCGTGCGACACGAAGAGCCCTGAACTTTTCCTCTGCTGACCGCTTCTTAGCCTGTGCCGCGCGGCATTCGCAATCATTGCCGCTAGCGCGCAGGGTCAAGCAAGCGCTGATAAAGCTGTACCAGGTCGCGCCCAACGCGCGCCGCCGAGAATTCCCTTTCCACCAGTTCGCGGCTCGCTTGGCCAAACTTGCGCCGAAGCGCGGCATCGGCTGCCAGTTGATCGATCGCATCGGCGAGAGCGTCCGCGTCACCGAGCGGCACCAGCAATCCATTGATCCCGGGGCGGATGACGGCGCGGCAGCCCGGGACATCGGTGGCGATGAGCGGGCGTCCGCAGGCGGCGGCCTCCAACAGGCTTAACGGGAGTCCTTCGCGCTGCGAAGGCAATACGGCGATGTGCGCGGATGCCCAAACCTCGGCGATATTTTCGACGAAACCGAGAACGGAGATCTTAGGCTGTTTCGTCCAGCTTTCGATCTCCTCCCGTGCCATGGAGGTCGGATTGGCCGGATCCGGGGTGCCGGCGACAAGCAAACGGATATCGCGCCCGCGCCGGCAGAGCCGCTCATGTGCTGCAATGACGGTGCGGATTCCTTTCGATTCCACCAAACGGCCGACGAATGCGATGGTGATTGGTCCGGTGGGCTCGGGCAGAGGCTTGAGCGCGTCGGTGTCGACGCCTGACCCGGGAATCAATTCTGTTTGTTTGCGGCCGACGCCAAGCCGCTCGACCAGCGCGCGATCATCCTCGTTTTGCACGAGCACAACTGAGCGCGGCCGTCCGAGCAGCAGGCGCAATGCGGGATCCAAGAGTCGACGCGACATGCGCACCTTGGCCGTGTCGCTGACGAACATGGTGCCGAGGCCGGTCATCGCATTGACGCAAACGACGGGAAGCCCGATCGCCGCCAGCGACCCGGCAAGGGTCGCGGGCAAGGCGACATGGTGGGCCAGGTCAGGCGCAAGCGCCCGGTAGAGCTTGCGCACCTCGCGCACGACCCGAGCCAGATCGCGGGGATCAAGGCTGCCGCGGCGCCACGAAATGGGATGCGTGTGAAAACCCCCGGCTTCTATGGCGGTGCGATGGCGGTCGAGGCGGGTCGCAACATGCACCTCGAATCCCGCCTCGCGCGCGGCACGTGCCATCGGCAGGCGATGCGAGATGAAATACCAGTCCTCGGTCACGAGATAGACGACGCGGCGCGCTCGTTCGTGAGCGGATAGCCCCGGCGTTCCTGCGAGCCGAATTATCGGTTCGAGTTCGGTGACCGCGCCGATGATGTGGTAGAGCTGAGTTGCGCGCGCGGGCTCGATCACGAACTCGTCGTCCGGGCCGAGTTGGTCGAACCAGAGGCCCGGCGTGGGCGTTGCGAGAAAGCGGCGCAATGCCTTGACCGCATCAGCAATCTCGGCGTGAGGCCGATTTTCGGCGATGTAGGCGCGGATGCGCTCGGCTTGTGCCCACAATCGCGCGAGCGGATTGTGTATCGTGCCATCCGCCAATACCGCACCGACCGCGACGCCGCGCTTGCGATCGATGCCGTGCGCATCGGCGAATGCGATCAGCCGCGACACTGCTGCTGGCTGCTCGCGCCCGGTCAGCCTTGCCCAGCGATCGAGCAGGAACGCCCATTCGTAATGGTGGCCGGGCTCGCAAACCTCGCCTTCGATGCCAAGAGCCGGTGACCAGTCGTCCGCGAAAGCCTCGCGCAAGCCGCCGGATGCCGGATCGATGAATCTTTCCAAACAGAGCCGGGCAATGCCGTCGGCTAGGCCGCGCCACGCCGGGTCTTCGTCGATCGCCATCCAGGCGAGGGCCGACTCGAGAAGATGCATATGCGGATTGGATCGTTGCGGCAGGCGTGCGTTGCGGTCGTCCCAGAAGCCGCCAAGGGGATGGGCGAGGGATTGCTCCAGTCGGGCGCGCACCGCAAGCGCGCAGCGGCGCCAGCCCGCCGCCTCACCGAACGCACGCTGTCCGCTCGCGCAGGCGAGCAGCATGAAAGCCTGATCGTACAGCTCAAAAATCGGTTCTACGATGCGGCCGTCGAGGTGCACCACCGATGCAACCGCTCCATCGGCGGCAACGAAATGCTCGCGCAGATAGCGAAGCGCATGTTGCGCCGCGTCCTGCCAGGGGCCGTCCCAGCCCAGCCTGCCGGCTTCGCTATACGAATACGCCATGCGCGCGATGGTGCGCGCCCGGTGCGGCTGCGCGTTCACCTTGCCGTCGAGGCCGATTGCCTCATGGAATCCGCCTCGATTGCGATCAGCGGCGAGTTTCCACCATAGCGGCAGCGCGGCGTCGAACAGCCAGCGTCGCAGTGCCGCTGCCTCGGTTATCAGCGCGCTCATGCGAGGATCGCTCGTCCGAGACGGGGAGGTAATTTCCGCGGCCAAGTCGACACTCTTTCGGGGACAATCTCCATCAGCTACTTTCAAGCCTCGCTCGGCGAGCCTTTTCTCTTGGCGTCACGGCGCGGCATTGTAGGGATCGGCAGCATCGTCGCGCTAGAGAGGGGTGATCTTGGCAAATCCTGTCCTTGTCACCGGCGCTGCCGGCTTCATCGGGATGCACGTCGCGCGCCGCCTGCTGGCGGACGGCCGCGAGGTACTGGGGCTGGACGATCTCAATGCCTACTACGATCCGCGCCTGAAAGAGCGGCGTGTGAGACAGCTCGAGAGTTTTGCCAATTTTCAATTTGAGAAGCTCGATGTGGCCGATCGCAAGGGGATGACCGATCTGTTCGCCGGGCATCGCTTTTCCGAAGTTGTGCACCTCGCTGCGCAAGCCGGCGTGCGCTATTCGTTGATCGATCCATATGCCTATGCCGATACCAATCTCATCGGCTTCCTCAACGTCCTCGAAGGCTGCCGACATGCGGGCTGTCGGCACCTCGTGTACGCCTCGTCTTCTTCGGTCTATGGCGCCAACACGCGAATGCCGTTTCGCGTTTCCGACAATGTCGATCATCCCCTGAACTTTTACGGGGCGAGCAAGAAGGCAAACGAGCTGATGGCGCATGCCTATGCTCATCTGTTCGCGCTGCCGGCAACCGGGTTGCGTTTCTTCACCGTCTATGGGCCGTGGGGCAGGCCCGATATGGCGATGTGGCTGTTTACCGAGGCGATCCTGCAGGGCCGGCCGATCAAGCTGTTCAACGGCGGCAAGATGCGCCGCGATTTCACCTATATCGACGACATCGTGGAAGCGGTCGTGCGGCTTGTGGCGCGGCCGCCGGTTGCGAATCCAGCCTGGTCGGGAAGCAACCCTGATCCCGCCTCCAGCCCCGCTCCCTGGCGCGTCTACAACATCGGAAACAGCCAACCGGTCGAGGTAACCGAAGTGGTTCGGTTGATCGAGGAGGCAATCGGCAAGCCCGCGCTGCGCGAATTGCTGCCGATGCAGCCGGGCGACGTGCCAGAGACCTACGCGGATGTCGCTGATCTCGAGCGTGCGGTGGGTTTCCGGCCGAAAACGTCGATCGAGGAAGGGATCCGCCGCTTCGTCGACTGGTTTCGCGCCGATGCTGCCGCAGGATTCTGACGCTTCCGCTGCTGCGACGCGGAGGCATGCCGTGCCAGCGGCCTGGTCGCAGCGAATGGTCGCCAATATCAGCGATCCGGAAAAATGGGCTTGGTGCGCTGATCGCGCGGCGGTCGCCGTGGCGGCGGCACTGCCATGGTCGACCACGGGAACGATTGTCTTGATAGCGATCTGGCTGGTGACGCGAATTCCCATGCGCGACTTCGCCGCGCTCCGCCGCGAACTCTTTACCGCGGCTGGCGGCCTGCCCGTCGCGCTATGCGTATTTGGCGTTCTTGGGATGCTGTGGTCCGCGGCGCCGCTTGCCGAGCGCGTCAACGGACTGAGCTCCTATTACAAGCTCCTCGCCATCCCGCTGCTGCTGGCCCAGTTCCGCTGCTTCGAGCCCGGCAAAGTGCGGCGCACCGAATGCGGCATATGGGTGCTCGCGGGATTTCTGATTTCGTGCACGATCCTGCTCGTAGTTTCCTGGGGGCTGGTTCTCCTTCCGGATCTGCCCTGGCGCGGCCGCAACCCGGATATCATCGGGGTGCCCGTCAAGGATCGCATCACGCAAAGCACCCTATTCGTGCTTTGCGTTTTCGGGCTGATCGAAAGTGCGCTCGTCGCATGGGAAAACGCGCGGCGTCTTCTCGTGGCCGGACTGCTGCTGCTGGCGCTCATCTTTCTCGCCAACGTCGTGTTCGTCGCAACGAGCCGCACTGCGCTAGTCGTCGTTCCGGTCTTGCTCCTGTTGTTCGGTGCGCGCCGATTCGGCTGGCGAGGGCTCGCCGGCGCCGCGCTTGCGATAGCGGTGTTGGCGATCGCTGCATGGCAGGCTTCGCCCAGCTTGCGACAACGCGTCACCGCGGTGGTGCAGGAGGCCCGCGATTATCAGCCCGGCGGTGTTCGTACGAGCACCGGCGAGCGGCTGGAATTCTGGCGTCGATCGATCATGTTCATCGCCGATGCGCCGGTGTTCGGCCATGGCACCGGTTCGATTCCGCAGCAATTCCGCCGCTCTGACGTCGGACAGACCGGCATGGCCGGGCAAGCCCCACGTAATCCGCACAATCAGTTGTTTGCGGTCGCGATCGAGATCGGCCTTATCGGCGCCGCCCTGCTGGTTGCGATGTGGATGGCTCACCTCCGGCTCTTTGCGGCCAGCGGGCTCGCGACGGGGATCGGGCTGGTGGTCGTGGTCCAAAATATCGTCAGTTCGTTGTTCAATTCCCATTTGTTCGACTTCACCGAAGGATGGACTTACGTGTGGGGGGTCGGCGTGATCGGAGGAATGATTCTGCGCGCTCCGGCGGTCGAGCGCGATGACCCGAATACCAAACCCTTAGCGGCGCGCCGGGTCTGTATGTCCTTAGACAAGCCGGGTCGAAAGAGGTAATTTTCATTGGTAATCAATAACTTGCCAGCGACTGCTGGGTCCGTTCCGTGTAACGTTTTGATGCAGAGCAGCGGTCCTCAGCAAATACAAATAGATACGATGGGTGGTCGATCCCAGATCGGCCTAGATCGACACGGAAATCAGGTGCGTTTTCGCTGAACGGTGACCCGCTTCCCATGCCTATCACCTGACAGGCAGGACGACCGTGTGTGAGCGCATCAGCGCGTCACCTACCGCCATTTCCCGTTGCCCCAGTCCTCTTCGGCCTCGCGCTTGACCGCTTGTGAGTCGCCTTGCGCGGCATGAATTGGAACTAGTGATCCGGTTGGCGGGCCATTCTAACGACGCCCGACGTTCGTTGGACTGTTGAACAATCCTACAGTTCGTTCTTGACCAGAGTTACCCGTGGTGATAGTCACGAAATAGATAACGCGAGTTGAACCGAGGCTGAACCGAAATGGCGCAGACACCCAAGCAACTCGCGAATCTACGGCCGCCCTGGAAGAAGGGCGAGCGCGGTAATCCGCATTATGCCGGCCGCGCGAAAGGCTCCCGCAACAAGATCAATCAGGACTACATTGACGCGTTCTGCCGCGAGTTCGAGAAGCACGGCGAGGCCGTGTTCGCCGAGGTGCGCAAGAAGATGCCGCACGTCTGGCTGCGATTGG
>Ga0306924_10004383_pt1 | contig 13781 bp, 15 predicted proteins | sample sta12Can44000111_FD_203756 | JGI IMG/M metagenome (GOLD analysis project Ga0306924, IMG submission 203756) | Lab enrichment of tropical soil microbial communities from Luquillo Experimental Forest, Puerto Rico - statanox.12C.anox.44.000.111 (v2)... | ecosystem: Environmental > Terrestrial >... | reverse complement strand
CTCGGCATCGTCGCCCTGGCAGGGGCGAGGCGCGCGTTGCCGCGCACCCCGCTCGCCCGTCATCGTTTCGATTGGCTCAGCGCCTTGCTGAGTGCCTCGACCTTTGGCGCCCTGATCATCGGCATCGACGATCTTCGCCGGTTGACCGTGGCCGTCGCGTTCGAACTGGCCGGTGCCGCGGTCGCGGGCGCACTCTTCGCCTGGCGGCAGCGCCTGCTGGCCTACCCGATGCTGGCGCTCGAGCTCTTTGCGCGACCGGTGTTCGCGCTCTCCGTGGTGAGCTCGATCTGTTCGTTCACCGCGCAGAATCTGACGTTCGTCTCGCTGCCGTTCTTCCTCGAAGAGGTGCTCGGCCAATCGGCGGTCGAAACCGGATTGCTGATGACCCCGTGGCCGACGGCGGTCGGCTGCACCGCGCCGATCGCGGGATGGCCGGTCGACCGGCGCTATCCGGCCGGCATTCTCGGCGGGATCGGCTTGGTCGCATTGAGCCTGGGGCTGGTGCTGGTGGCCTTCCAGGAAGCGCGCACGCGGCAGCGTCGCGCATCGCTTGGTGCATGGCGATCTGCGGTGTCGGGTTCGGCTTTTTCCAATCCCCCAACAACCGCGCCATTCTTTCGAGCGCCCCGCCCGAGCGCGCCGGCAGCGCCAGCGGCATTCTCGCCAGCGCGCGGCTCGTCGGGCAGACCCTGGGTGCGGCCCTGGTCGGCCTGATCTTCGCACTGACCAGCGGGCGGCCGGGTGGCATCGGCCACGGCGCCACCTTGGCCTTGCTCGTCGGCACCGGCTTCGCCGCGGCGGGTGCTGTGGCGAGCAGTCTGCGGCTGCTCGGGTTTCGTCAGGCCGAGGCGCCGCCGCCGTGCTGACCAGACGGCTGGCGGATCTTCTTGAAGCCCGTCCCTGGTGCTTCCCTGTTACGCGGATTTGGCTCCCTGTTAGGCCGATTTATTTCCCTGTTCGCCCGCTTAGGGAATTTGCCATCCGCTTTGTCTGAATATCAATAACTTGCGGGCGCCGCCCCACCCGAAAACCAGGCGCAAACCGCGATTCACGCTGTTTCTTCCCGTACAACAAGGAAACTGGAGGCGAGTGCGGGATCGCGACAGAGGGTCGAGACCTACCCCTCGGTTGACACGGCGCGGGCGGCTCGATCATGGTGCCGGCACCTTTGCTCACTACCGCCGCCGTGGAAGGATCATGACCGACGCCGATCTTGCCGCGACCATCGATGCCGCCTGGGAGGACCGCGAAAAGCTCACTTCGTCGACCCGCGGCGCCTATCGCGAGGCGGTCGAAGCCGCACTCGACGGGCTCGATGGGGGCACGCTGCGTGTCGCCGAAAAGACCGCCCGCGGCTGGCAGGTCCACCAATGGCTCAAAAAGGCGGTGCTGTTGTCGTTCCGGCTCAACGACATGGTCGAGATCCCGGGCGGCCCGGCCGACGCCGAGCGCGGCGCATCCCGCTGGTGGGACAAGGTGCCGTCGAAATTCGCCGGCTGGTCGTCCAACCGCTTCCGCGACGCCGGGTTTCGCGCGGTGCCGGGCTCGATCGTTCGCCGCTCGGCCTACATCGCGCCGAATGTCGTGCTGATGCCGAGCTTTGTAAATGTCGGCGCCTACGTCGACAGCGGCACGATGGTCGACACCTGGGCGACGGTCGGCTCGTGCGCCCAGATCGGCAAGAACTGCCACCTTTCCGGCGGGGTCGGAATCGGCGGCGTGCTCGAGCCGTTGCAGGCCGAGCCGGTCATTATCGAGGACAATTGCTTTATCGGCGCGCGCAGCGAGGTCGTAGAGGGTGTCGTCGTTGAAGAGGGGGCGGTGCTGGCAATGGGCACCTTTATCGGCGCCACCACCAAGGTCGTCGATCGGGAGACCGGCGAGATCAGGATGGGCCGCATTCCGGCCTACTCGGTCGTCGTGCCGGGCTCGCTTCCGGGCAAACCGTTACCCGACGGGAGGCCCGGCCCGAGTCTCTATTGCGCCGTCATCGTCAAAAGGGTGGACGAGGGCACGCGCGCCCGGACCTCGATCAACGAGCTGTTGCGCGAATGAGCGCGGCTGCACTCGACCCGGCGGAGCTCGCCGCCAAGCTGATCCGCCGGCCGAGCGTCACCCCGAAAGACGAAGGGGCGCTCGACCTCGTCGCCGCCACATTGGAAGAGCTGGGCTTTGCCTGCCACCGGCTAGTCTTTGCCGACGACGGCGGCGAGCCGATCCACAATCTTTACGCCCGGCGTGGCACCGGTCGACCCAATCTCTGCTTTGCCGGTCACACCGACGTGGTGCCTGTAGGTGCGCGCGAAGCCTGGTCGTTCGATCCCTTCGCTGCGACTCTGCGCGACGGCGAGCTGTGTGGCAGGGGTGCCGTCGACATGAAAGGTGCGATCGCCGCCTTCAGCGTGGCGGCGCAACGTTACCTCGACCGTTGCGGTGGCGAATGGACCGGCTCGATTAGCCTGCTGATCACCGGCGACGAGGAAGGGGCGGCGGTCAACGGCACCAAGAAGGTGCTCGAGTGGCTCGGCAAGCGGGGTGAAATTCTCGACGGCCTGCCTCGTCGGCGAGCCGACCAGTGCCCCGGTACTCGGCGACATGATCAAGATCGGTAGGCGCGGCAGTTTGACCGGCCGCTTGACCGCGCACGGCGTGCAAGGCCACACCGCCTATCCGCATCTCGCCGACAATGCGGCGCATCGTCTCGTCGCGATGTTGCATGCGTTGACCACCACCGAGCTCGATCGAGGTTCCGAGCATTTTCAGCCCTCGACCCTCCAGGTCGCGACGATCGATATCGGCAACCCCGCCGCGAACGTGATCCCGGCGAGCGCGCAGGCTGTGTTCAATATTCGCTTCAACGACCGGTGGACCGGCGAGACGCTGAAGCGCTGGCTGGCCGAACGGCTCGATGCGGTCGGCGGGCGCTGCACGCTCGACGTGACGGTCAGCGGCGAATCGTTTCTCGTCCCACCCGGCGCGGTCGGCGGGCGGCTCGCCGAGGCAGTTCGCCGGGTCACCGGAAGGACGCCCGAATTCAGCACCACCGGCGGGACCTCGGACGCCCGCTTCATCCGGACCTGTTGCCCGGTCGTCGAATTCGGCCTCGTCGGGCAGACGGCGCACCAGGTCGACGAACGGGTCGCCCTTGCCGACCTCGCCGCTCTGACCGAGATCTACGACACCTTTCTCGGGCTGTACTTCGACTCTCCCTGATGGGCAATACCGCATGGGTCGAGATGCGGCTCGCGCTCGTCGGCTGTTTGCGGCTGGCGCGCGGCGATCGTGGGGGGCTCTCCTGCTTCGATCGCTCGCTCGACGGGTTCTGGCGCTCGTTTCGCGCCGCGGTCATATCCTATCCGCTCTATCTCGTCCTCCTGGCGATGCGGGTCAGCATGGCGGAATGGGAGAGGTCGGGCGGCTGGCGCATCGTCGCGGTCGAGACCATCGGCTACGTCGTCGCCTGGGTTGCCTTCCCGCTGCTGATGCTGGAGGTAACGCGCTGGATCGGCCGCGCGCATCGTTTCTTCGATTTCATGGTGCCTTACAACTGGTGCCAGGTGCCGCAGAGCCTGCTCTTTGTGCTGGTCGGCCTCGTGTCAGCAGGCGGAATGCTGAGCACCCAGACCAGCGAGGCGATCGACATCGTCGCCGCGGTTGCCACGCTCGTTTATGAGTGGTTCATCGCTCGCGTGGCGCTGGACACGACCGGCCTCATCGCCGTGTTCGTCGTCCTATTGGACCTCGTCCTCGGAGTGCTGATCAGCCACGTCACCGGCGGTCTTTACTGAGTGCCCGCGGGATAGCGGACTTCGACCAGATAGAGCCCCTCTGGCGGGGCGGTCGGGCCGCCGGCGCGGCGGTCGCGCGCCGCGAGAGCGCGGGCGATGTCGTCGGGATGCCAGCGACCGAGCCCGACCAGCTTCAAGGTGCCCGTCATGTTGCGCACTTGGCGATGCAGAAACGAGCGCGCCCGCGCTTCGATGTGGATTTCGTCGTCGATCCGACGCAGGTCGAGCGCGTCGAGCGTCTTGAGCGGCGACTTGGCCTGACACAGCGAATCGCGAAAGGTCGAGAAATCGTGGTGACCAATCAGATGCCGGGCACCCTCGCACATCGCTGCGACATCGAGCGGCGGAGCGACCTGCCACACCCGGCCGCGCTCCAGCGCCGGAGGGGCTCGCCGGTTCAAAATCCGATATAGATAGATGCGGCAGGTCGCGGATAGCCGCGCGTCGAAGGCGTCGGGTGCGGGCTCAGCGGTCAGGACACTGATCGCGGCCGGCCGCAGATGATGGTTGAGGGCACTGCGCAGCACCTCTGGCGGAACCACCCTCGTCAGGTCGAGATGCGCGGTCTGGCCGAGCGCATGCACACCGGCATCGGTTCGCCCCGCGCCATGCACCGGGACCCGCTCGCCGCAGAACCGGGTGATCGCAGTTTCGAGCGCCTCCTGCACCGACAAGCCGTTTGCCTGCCGTTGCCAGCCGGCGAACCCGGCGCCGTCATATTCGATCGTCAGCTTGTAGCGGGGCACGGCAGCACCGTTCCGGCGGCAATCGGAAAGCCGCGCAGAAAAGCGGCGGCGTCGAGCGCCGCCCGGCCCGGCCGCTGCAGTCGCAACGGCCGGAACGCACCCTCGCCGCAGGCGATCGAGAGGTTGTCGTCTAGCACGGTCCCCGGCGCGCTCCCCGATTCACCCGACAAGACGATTGCAGCAAGGACCCGGATCCGCTCGCCCACGCAGCGACGGCCCGGGCTCTCGAAATAGACGCCCGGCCAGGGGTCGAGCGCCCTGACCTGCCTCTCCAGAGACGCCGCGGCCAGACGCCAATTGAGCCTGCCATCCTCGCGGCCGATCTTGCGCGCATAGGTGACGCCTTCTTGCGGCTGCGGTCGGGGCACGAGCGTGCCCTCGGCGATGCCGTCGAGTGCCTCGCGGATCAGCCGGCCGCCGAGCACTGCGAGCTCGGCCGAAAGACCGGCGGCTGTCGAACCGGGAGCGATCGACACCGCCTGCTGCACCAGGATCGGGCCGGTGTCGAGCCCTTCCTCCATCTGCATGATGGTGATGCCGGTCAGCGTGTCCCCGGCAAGTAGCGCGCGCTGGATCGGGGCAGCACCCCGCCAGCGCGGCAACAGCGAGGCGTGCACGTTGAGACAGCCGAGCCCGGGCGCGAGAAGAATCGAACGGGGCAGGATCAGCCCGTAGGCGGCGACCACCGCGGCATCGGCGCCGAGCTCGGCGAATGCCGCCTGTGCCTCCGGCGTTCGCAGGCTGACCGGACTACGAAGGAGGAGCCTGCGTTGCGCGGCCATCAATTGCACCGGCGAGGGTTGGGGCCGATGGCCGCGGCCGGCAGGACGAGGCGGCTGGGTATAGACGGCGAGGATACGGTGCCCGGCCACGATCAGCGCCGCGAGTATCGTCGCGGCAAACGCCGGCGTGCCCATATAGACGAGGTCGAATACCTTTCTCGAGGGCGTGGCGGTCAACGGTCGATCAGCGCGAACGCCGGCGCTAGGCGGTCGCGAGAACTCGGCTGCGCTTTGCCTTGGCGAGTTTGCGCAAAATCATCCCACGTTTGACGAGGGACAGGTGGTCGACAAACAAAATTCCGTCGAGGTGTTCGATCTCGTGCTGCAAGCAAGTGGCGAGAAGCCCCTTGGCATGCAGCTCACGGAGCTCGTTCTCTTGGTCCAGGTAGCGCAGTCGGACCTCGACCGGGCGGGTCACGTCGGCATAATGCTCCGGCAACGACAGACAACCCTCACTGAAGGTCGCAAGCTCGGACGAGCGCCACAGGATCTCGGGGTTGGCGAGCTTGAGCGGCTGAGGCTTCTCGCCCTCGCGCGCGACGTCGAGAACGATGAGGCGACTCGACTGCCCGACCTGCGGCGCCGCAAGCCCGATACCGATCGCCTGATACATCGTGTCGAGCATGTCGTCCATCAGCTGCCGAACCTTGGCGTCGACGGCAGCGACGGGCCGCGCTTTGATTTTGAGCCGCGGGTCGGGAGCGGTGATGATCGAGAGCTGAGCCATGGGAGCGGGCTCTAGGTAGGGTGCGGGGCACTCTCCGTCAATATCAGCGAGGGTGGGAAGGCCACGCCGGCGTCGAGCAATTCTTAACCATTGCTCGCAACAATTGAGGCACCTTTCGCTTTGGAGACAGGTCGATGGCGATTGTGGCCAAGCTCCCACTGGCCAAGGGTCCGGCGATAGTCGGCCTCGCGCTTGGATTGGGCTTCGGCTCCCCCGCGCTGGCGGGCTCGGTGGCCGACGGAACGCCGGCGCCTGCGCCGCAAAAGGGTGTCAACATCGCGAACGGGCCCAAGGCGCCGGCGGCCGATGAGTCCATCGCGCGGTTGCAAATGTCGTCGGATCTCCTCGCATTCGGGCACGCAACCAAAGACCCACTGGTGCTGATCGTTGCGGCACGGATCATAAAAGCGCTGGGCGGCATCGAGGTCGACCTCACACCGGAAGGGAGAGCGGCGACGGGAAACCCACAAAAATCAGGCCAGCCGGTGTCGGCTGACTCGATCCTCGCCGAAGCCCGCGATCTCGCCAAAGGTGAGAAGATCACCCACTTGCTGATCGACGAGACCGCCGCGATGGGAACCGCCGCCGGAACCGGGCAACCCAAGACCCACCAAGACACGGTCCAAGCCGGTGCTACCGATGTCTATAGCGTCGTGTTCAACGGCGGGCAGTTGGCCGAGGCGGGCGTCGCCGGGGATGGCAGCGACGATCTCGATCTGCTCGTCTATGACGAAAACGATCACCTCGTCTGCCGCAGCACCGGGAGCAGTGACCGCGAATATTGTCGCTGGTGGCCGAGGTGGACCGGGCCATTCCGCATCGAGATCCAGAATTTGGGCACTGCCGCAAATCTGTACCGCGTCGCGACGAATTGACGAGCGGGGAGCCGTCGATCGATCATTCGGATCCGAGCGCTTCGACAAAAGCCTCGATCGTCTCGGCGGCGGGGCGCCGCAGGATCGTCTCGTTGGTGAACAGCTCGAACTCGGCCCCCTCGGCCGACGCGCAAGTTGCCGAGCGGATCGCCACTCCATGTGCGAGCAGCCGTTCGGGCAAGCCTGCAGCACCGCAGCCACGAACGCGCAGGCGCGTGACGTTGGTTGCCGCCGCCGAGCGCACGATTTCGCAGCATCCCTGCTCTTGCAAAGCGCCGAACAAATTGTCGGCCGCCGCAGCGGCACGCCCGAAGCGCTCGGCGAAACCATCGAGATAATGCAGCGCAACCGCCGCATAAGGCCAAGCTTGCCGCAGCCCGCCGCCAAACATGCGCCGCTGATGGTAGAGGTTTTCGAGCAGATGCCGGGGCCCGGCAAGCACCGCACCGCCGGCGGCATTAAAATATTTGTATAGCGATACGTAGACGGTATCGAACAACGCTGCGTAGGTCTGCGGCGTTATCCCGGTGTAGGGGCGAGCCAGGAACAGTCGAGCGCCGTCCAAGTGGAGCCCAATCCCCCGCTCGCGAGCGAACGCCGCAATGCGTTGCATCTCGGTGAAGTCGAAGACCTCACCGCCGACCCGACGCACCGGGGATTCGATCGATATCGCCCCGATCGGCGTCGCTACGCGACCGTCCTCGGCGCGTGCGACCTCGGCCTCCGCCTCGGCCAGGTCGAAGGTCGCGCGCTCGGGGGCGAGAGGGATCAAGGTCAACCCGCTCAGCTCTTGCGTGCAATCGCCGGCGTCGTTGTAGATGTGGCTTTCCCGTTGCACCAGTACTCGGCGGCCGCGCTGCGCAAGGAGGCGGAGCGCCAGATGGTTGGCGAGCGTCCCGCTGGGCAGAAAGACAGCGGCTTCTTTACCGAGCATCGCCGCTATCCGCTCTTCGAGCCACGTGACAACGCCATCCCGCGAGAACTCGTCCGCGGCGATGCCCTCATTCTCTGCGAGTCGGGCCAGCAAGCGTGCGTACTCGGTGGGCGAAAGCGCCAAGCCATCGGACCGGAAGTGGATGCGGTCCAGAGTGCCTTGCGAGTCCTTCCCTCGAGCCTCCACGCTCACCTCCCGTAAAGTTTCGATTCGGCAATGATTTGCGGACATCGCGGCCACGCCAATGGTAGCATAGTGTTCCGATGCTCGCCTCACACATCCGCCGTCGTGGAGATCGCGATGTACCGGTCTGATTCTTGTTTTGCCACCCTCTGCCTCGCACCGGCCGTGTTTTTTTTGACGCCCGCGGAGAGTCAGGCCTGGAGCGGAGAAGGACACATGATCGTGGCGCTCGTCGCCGATCGGGTGTTGCAAGCACAGGATGAGCCGACGGGAAAAAAGCTCGCAGACCTGCTCGCGAGTGACAAGTCCAACAGTTGGACCAAAACCGATATCGCCAGCGAGGCCACTTGGGCGGACGCACTGCGCGAGAAGAGCCCGGAAGGCCGCCTTGCCACGACAAAGTGGCACTACGTGAAATTCGATTCTGCCAATCCAGACCTGACCAAGGCCTGCTTTGGCAAGCCCGCTTTGCCGACGATGGCGCCGGCGAGCCATGGGCTGCAAGATGACTGCGTCGTCGACAAAATCGAGCAGTTTGCCAAAGAGCTCCGCGATCCCGCCACTTTGCCGGGAGAGCGGCTGATGGCGCTGCAGTTCCTCCTGAACTTTGTCGGCGATATCCACGATCCGCTCTACACCATCGAGCATAATGATCAGGCGGGCCGCTGCGTTGCGCTCCTGCTCCCGGGAGCAAAGACCCCGGTCCGGCTCAGCGCCTATTGGGACGACACGTTGGTCGTCGAGGCCGAAGGGAAGGACCCGGCCAAGGCCGCCGCCGAAATCGTCGCCCGCTTAGCAGCGGCCGACGTGCGAAAATGGTCCAGTGGCACACCGGCGGACTGGGCGCAGGAATCTTACAATGAGGCGAAGGAAATCACCTACAGCTTTGTGAAAAATGTCCCGAAGGATGCGGTCGGCAGCAAATATGCCTTCCCCGTGCGAAAGGGCGAAAATGACCCATGTGGGCCGGTCCCGCTTTACAGTGTCGACACCACCTATCGCGACCGCGCCGTCGCCGCGGTCAAAGAGCAGCTAGCAAAAGCTGGGGTGCGTCTCGCCTTTCTATTGCGAGAGAATCTGCAATGAGCACACCCGGCAATCGCTCATTTGGACAAGGGCACATCCGGCTTTCGTTATCGCAGTGGGCGGGCTCCGATCAGCGATATCGCGATTTCGACGGGATCGTCATCGGCACCCGCAAGGAACTCGACTGCGCGCAACACCGGGTCATGCAGGCGCGCGCTCAAATCGGCGATTTCCGAGATCCGCACTGCACGCCCTTGAAGATTCGCTGCACATTGATCGAGCACCCGTTCCAGAACAAAGGCCACTGTGACCCGGCCCGAGGACATTGAGGATGCCACACACCCTCTGGCGGATATCGCCAGTTCCCGCAATGCCTCCAGGCTGCCAAAACGGCCGCGTTGCGCCTGATAGAAGAATTGGCGTCGCAGATGAGCTGCCGCCAGATCGATGACCGATCTGGTCAACTGAAGTCACGCCGAGTAAACAGGGCCTCGAAGGTGATTCCCGCTTGGCGGAAATTTTCCTCCGCACCTTCGAGGCGATCGACCACGGCTATCACCTTTAATATCGTGCATTGAAATCGCCGGGTCTGGTCGACCGCTTGCATCACCGAGCTCCCGGTCGTGGTGACGTCTTCGAACAGAATGACCCGCGATCCTTGGTCGAGCAGTCCATCAACCCGCTGGTCGGTGCCGTGGCCCTTGGCCTCTCTGCGGATAAAGAACCCCTTTATCGGTTTGTCGGGCCAGCTCCGCATACACAAAACAGCAACAATCGGGATCGCTCCTGTTGCCATCCCCCCGATACAGTCGACATCCTCGGCCTTGATCTTGTCGAACAGGAGGTCGGCGAGCAGCGAAGCCCCTTCGGGATCGAGCATCGTCCTCTTCAGATCGATAAAAAAATTGCTCGATCGACCCGAAGTCAGGCGAAATTCTCGGCCCTGCAACAGCGATGCACGGTGAATGATCGAAAGAAGCCTTTGTCGCTTGTAAGAAAGGTCAAAGATTTCGCGGGTTTCCATAAAACGCCACCGCTTCATCCCGAGCCGCGATCCTGAATTAAACCTGAAGGCCGGTCGCGAGACAAGCTTCCTCGCGAGGGCGCTGCTTGACGCGGGGCGGCGCGGACGGCTACTCCTTCGCTTCAGGTCAACCAGCGTCGAGAGGGGACGAGATGTCTGTACGACTGGTCGTGACGATTACCGCCGCACCGGGCAGGGGCACCGAGCTCGCGCAATTGATGAAGGCCCGCTGCGAGGAGTGCACGAAAGAGCCCGGCTGCGAGCAATTCGAGGTCTTTCAAAGCGCGCTCAACCCAGACAGGCTGGCATTGCTCGAGCGCTGGAGCGATCAGGCGGCTCTGGATACGCACGCGAAACTGAACAGCACGCGCCCGGCGTCGCGGCCTGAGCTACGCGTCGGCAGCGGTGAGCGGGAAGACTATCAGTATAACCGCACCCGGTAGGGGAGGGCGCAATGCTCGATCTGGTCGTCACCGGCGGCACCGCAGTCTTGCCGTCCGGCGCGCAAGCCGCGGATATCGGGGTCGTCGGCGGCAAGATCGCCGCTATTGGAGCGCCGGGCAGCTTGCAGCCGGCCGGTGCCGCGCGGATCGTCGACGCCAGCGATCAGATCGTGATGCCGGGCGGGGTCGATCCGCATATCCATTGCAGCATGCCGATCCCGTTTCCCGGCCGCAACGAGGACCTGTTGAGCGCGCCGCCTGAACAAGTCAGCCGTGCCGCGCTGCATGGTGGCACGACGACGTTGCTCGATTTTGCTCAATGCCCGCCGGATCAGCCATTGCAGCAGTCGATTGAATTGCGCCAGCGCGAATGGGCCGGCGCGTGCTACTGCGACTACGGGTTCCACCTGCTGCTGCACGGCAAGCCGTCGCAAGGCGTGCTCGCCGCCCTGCCCGAGGCGATCCAGGACGGCCATGCCTCGGTCAAAATGTTCACCACCGACATCCGTCCGAATCGGCAAGGCCGGATGGTGCAGTTCGGCGACATCTGGGAGGTGTTGCAGATCCTCGCGGCCAAGGGCGGGATAGCCGCCATTCACGCCGAGGACAACGACATCGTCATGCACATGTATGAGAAGCTGATCCGCGAGGACCGTGTCGGCTTTGAGAACATGGCCGAGGTGCACAACACCTTGTCGGAGGACCTGTCGTTCAACCGGGTGATCCGGTTGGCCGAGAATGTCGAGGGTGCGGCACTCTACATGGTCCATGTATCAGCCGCGACCGGGGCTGCCGCGATCGCCCGTTCGCGGGCGCAGGGCTTCCCGATCTACGGCGAGACACTGCACCAATACCTGCTCTACACTGCCGAGGACTATAAGCGGGCGGGGGGGCAGATGTATCACACGTATCCTTCGCTCAAATTCGCCAAGGACCAGGAGGCGCTGTGGGCGGCGACCGGCCATGGCGCGATCCAGGCGATCGCCACCGACGAGGTGTGCTGCCCGCTTCAGGTGAAATTGCAAGGCCGGCGCATCGACGACACGACCGGCGGCAATTCCGGGGTCGAGCCGCGGCTCTCGCTGATGTACACGCATATGGTCGAGAAGCGCGGCTACAGCCTTGCCGATTTTGTCGGGCTCGTCTCGTCGAATGCGGCGCGCATCATGGGGCTTTATCCGCGAAAGGGAGCGTTGGCGGTCGGCTCGGATGCCGACATCGTGCTCCTCGACCCACGCGCCCGGAGGGTGTTGCGCAAGGAGGATCTGCACGAGACCGACTACACGCCGTGGGAAGGCCACGAAGTCGCCGCCTGGCCGAGCATGACGATCCTGCGCGGCAAAATCGTGGTCGACAACGGCGTGTTCCTTGCGAGCCTGAGCGACGGTCGGTTTCTACCACGCAAGATCGGCGACGACATTCGCGCACGCCCGGCGCTTTGACCGCGTAATCGCTGCACTGATCGCGCCAAAGCGTTCCCCTGGAAATACGGTCTTCGGGACGCTACATCGCAGAACCCCGACTGAGGACGTGTGATGCGCTCTCCCTGCTACGCCTCGCTGGATGAGGCCCTCGAGACCCTTGCGCCCTGCGGGATCGAGCTCAAGAACGGTAACAGCAATCACGCGCCGATGGTGGCCGAGGCGCTGTGCGCGATGGGGCGCCCCGACGCGGTGGTGGCGTGGATCGCACGCTACCGCGAGCGCATGTTGCCGCGGCCACCGGCCGGCGCGCGCATTGACAGCGCAAAGTGGCGCGACGCACTCGGCGAGCGCGGTCGGTTCGCCGATTGGAGCGCGTTTTTCGCTGAACAATTGCAGGAGGAGTCGTGGCGACAAGTCCTCGATCACTGGATGGAGCGCTTGGCGCCGGGGTTTTGCGCCGCCGCGACCCATGGCGTGATCCGCGTCGGGCACGCGGCGCGCGGGTTAGCCGAGAGCGAAACACCGCAGCGTCTGCGTGAGCTCGCCGATGCATTAGCCAGCTGGGCGGCCACCTATCAGGAGCTGCCCACGCCGGAAGGTGTCACGAACGGTACGATGACGCCGCGTCAGGCGATGCGCCGCGTGGCTGTCGTTCCGCCCGATCGACGACAATATGCCGGGAACATCACGGCCTCGCTTGCCATGCTTGATGACTTTCCCGAGTTCAGCCGGTCCATCGGGCTGATAGACTCAAGCGGTGAACTTGCGCCGCTCGTTGCGGAACTTACGGAGATGTTCACCCGAGTCTACCTTGCGAATGCGCATGACATTCGGACCACGATCGCCTTTATCCACGGCGTCACCAGCCTCGCCGCCCTCGGCAATGTCGCGTCGCAGGTCAGTGATCGGACCGCGCGTGCTGCGGTGCGCTACGCTTGGCAGTCGGGGTGCGCGCTTTATGCCTGCTTTGGCAGAGACACCGTCATGCTCGAGGATATCGACTCGCGCCAACTAGACCCGGACGAGCTTGCCGACCGCGCCGTTGCACATGGCGACGAACACGTGATCAAGTTCACCGAAGCGTGCCTGCACCGGCACGCCCTCAGCGCCTCGCCGGCGTCCTTGGCCGCCGCCGACCATGTGCGAGGCATGATCCCGCGCCGCTGACCCGGCTGGCTCCGTCAGCGGTTCTGCGATCTCGATTGGTCGTAGCGCCAAGAGTCGCCGGTGTCGCTACCCCACAAAATGTGGTGCATAGTTGACCGTAGGCTTGGTGAGCCGTGCCGCCGATCAAAACCCTCATCTCGGACACAGATATCCGGCATCTTGGACGAAGTATGAACGTGCGAGGCTAGCGGGGAGTCCGCTGCGCCTCTGATGGCTGCCTTTCAAACGCCGTCGCCTGACACCGCCGGAAGGTGCCAATGCACTAAATCGCTGCGCGATAGCCGCTGAGGCGATCTGCGGGGGCGGGAACCAGGATAGAGATCGTCGATAGCGGCAGGGTCGTGCTGTCTTGAGGATCGAGGTGTCGTCACCTCACCCAAGACAGGAGTTTTCCATGAGTAGGCACGCCGTCACCCCACTGCGTCATCGCATGATCGAGGACATGAACGCGCGCAAGCTCTGTGCGGGCACGCAGCGGGGCCACATTCACAGCTGCAAGCGATTTGCTGCGTTTCTCAATCGCTCCCCCGACACCGCGACGACCGAGGATATCCGGCGCTTCCAGTTGCACCTGGCCGAGGCCGGTGTGAGCATCTGCAATCGCAACCGCATCATGACCGGGGTGCGGTTTTTGTTTCGCGTGACACTGCGGCGACTGGATC
>Ga0306924_10004382_pt1 | contig 13782 bp, 13 predicted proteins | sample sta12Can44000111_FD_203756 | JGI IMG/M metagenome (GOLD analysis project Ga0306924, IMG submission 203756) | Lab enrichment of tropical soil microbial communities from Luquillo Experimental Forest, Puerto Rico - statanox.12C.anox.44.000.111 (v2)... | ecosystem: Environmental > Terrestrial >... | reverse complement strand
CCAGATCGCGCGCCGTCATGTAATGGTCGGGGTCGGGAAGCCCGCTGACATTGGCAAAGTGACTATCTTTGAGCCCGATCTCTTTCGCCTTTTGGTTCATCAAATCGACAAAGGCTTCCTCGCTACCGGCCAGACCTTCGGCCAGCACGAGGCACGCGTCGTTACCCGACTGGATGATAACACCTTTCAACAGATCGTCGATCGAGAGGCGGCCGCCGAGCGGGACGAACATCTTCGATCCTTGCAGTCGCCAAGCCCGCTCGCTGACAGGCAGCTCGTCCTCGGGCTTGGCGCGACCTTGCTTCAGCATGTCGAAGACGACATAGGCGGTCATGATCTTGCTCATCGATGCCGGCGGCATGCGTTCATCAGCACCTTTGTCGAGGAGCACCGTGCCGGTGTCCGCGTCGAGAACAAAAGCGTGTTTTGCCTGGGTCTCGATACCGGACGTCGAGGTCGGGGCTGTGGAAGCCTCGGCGGCGGCCACCGCCTTTGCCTTGTGGTGCGCGTGCGCGGCCGCAGCGGGCTGCTGACCAACAACGCTTGCAGCAACCAGCGCGGCGGCAATTGCCGCTCCGGAGACGCGCACCCTACGGTCGCTCATTTCGTCCACCTTCCCTGTTCCATAACTCCATAGCTTCAGGATCGCTGCCGACGGCCCGAATGAAGATCCGCAACGGATCACGCGCGCGCCATGCTATCGGCGAGATAGCCGACGGCGGCAGCGAAATAGGTGGATTTGTTCCACCTCATGATCGTGCGGAAATTATCGTACACGAGAAAAGCGGGCCCGCCCGCACCATCCGGCATGACGAGCGAAGCTTCCCACTCGCGGACAGCAAGCGGTCCCCGGTCCATGCTGCGAACCCCGAGCCGGCTCCATTCGCCAGTCGTTCTTCTGCTCTCCAGTCCGGCAAGACGGGTGTCAAAGCCGGCGGGTAGAAGGACCTCCCTGCCCCAGCTCTCCGCGCCATGCCAGCCGAGGCGTGCCAGATAATTGGCGATCGACGCGAGCACGTCGGCGCGGTCGTTCCAGATGTCGCGCCGGCCGTCGCCATCATAATCGACGGCGTATCCGAGGAAGGTCGAGGGCATGAACTGGCACTGCCCCATCGCCCCGGCCCAGGACCCCATCATGTTGTCGGCGCCGATATGCCCCTGGTCGATGATGCGCAGTGCCGAGATCAGCTCACCGCGGAAATAGGAGCTGCGCCGCCCGTCATAGCCGAGCGTGGCGAGCGAGGAGACCACCGCGTAGCTGCCCATAACCTTGCCGAAATCGCTCTCGATCCCCCACAGCGCGACGATGAATCGAGGGTCGACATTGTAGCGCCGCCAAATCCCGTCGAGTAGCATCCGGTTCTCGGTCAGATGCTGGCGTGCGCCCTCCATCCGCTGCGGCGTGACGACTTTCTCGAGGTATTCGGCAAAGGTGAGCTGCCGCTCCGGCTGTTTGCGGTCGAGTTCGACGACGTGCTCCAGGAACTCGGCATTGCGCAGCGCCCGCTCGATCGTCGACGTGCGAATCCCCTGCGCCGCGGCGTCGCGGCGGACGGCGGTGAGAAACGCATTGAAGTCGCCTTCGAGGGCGGCCCTCGCACGTTCCGCCAAACCCGACGTCGCGAGCAACGGAACCGCGAAGAGGATCCGGCGGGTGACACGCAGAGGCGCCATTAGAGAAACTCGCTGATGCTTCACAGCCCTTGCCGTCTCTTGACACGAGCGGGCTGAAGCCGCAACGCTGCGCGGTATTTGCCGCAGATCCCTTTCCATTCGCCGTTCTTGCGCGGCTAGGGCGCCAAGCTCGGCCTCGAATCGCCGGCACGAAGCGAATTGAACTTCCCTTGTTCCTCCTTGAGCCAAGGCCTATCCTGACTTCATGGTATGCAAGGGAGGATGAGATGGGGCAGGTTTTGGGGCTCGGCGTTACCCACTTTCCACCGCTTTCGGGCACGGACGAAAGTTTGGGCTGGATTCTCAAACGTGCCCTCGAAGATCCCGCAGTGCCGGAGCGGCTGCGGCACCCATCGGGCTGGCCCGCGCCGATGCGCGAGGAATACGGGAATGATGCCGGACTGAGTTCGGCCCGGCGCCACCGCGAGGCGCTGGTTGCCGGCTTCCGAAATGCGCGGCGGGTATTGGACGAGTTCAAGCCCGATTTTGTCGTGATCTGGGGCGACGACCAATACGAGAACTTCAAGGAAGACGTCATTCCGCCATTTTGCGTGTTCGCCTACGAATCGCTGAAGACGACCCCTTGGCAATATCGTCGCGGTGCCAATGCGTGGAACGAGCCGGCGGATAAGACCTTCCATTACCAGGGCCATCGCGAGGGCGGAAAACATCTGGTCACAAGTATGCTGGAAACCGGGTTCGACGTGTCCTACGCTTACAAGCCCTTGCACCACGACCTCGGCCACGCGTTTTTGAACACGCTGCTGTTCATGGACTACGACCGCAAGGGCTTCCCCTATCCGGTCGTGCCATTTCAGGTGAATTGCTACGGTCGGCGTGTCATCGCGCAGGAGGCGGGCGTCAGGGGTTTGAGCGAATTCCCTTCGGAAGACGAACTCGATCCCCCCTCCCCTGCCCCATGGCGCTGCTTTGATCTCGGCGCGGCATGCGCGCGGGCCGTCGCGAAAAGCCCGTACCGGGTGGCGCTGATCGCCTCGTCGAGCTGGTCGCACGCGTTCCTCACCCCCAAGCACTACCTGCTCTACCCCGACGTCGAGGCGGACCGCGCGCTCTACGAGGCATTACAGGCCGGGGATTACGCGGCCTGGCGGCAACGGCCACTGAGCGCGATCGAGGACAGCGGCCAGCAGGAGATCCTCAATTGGATGTGCCTGCTCGGTGCGATGAACGAACTCGGCCGGCGGCCGACCGAAACCGCTTACGTGCAGAGCTACATCTTCAACTCCAACAAGTGCTTCGCCGTCTTCGAGCCGTGATGGCCGTAACAGGTAATCGTCGCCCCCGCAGAAGCGGGGGTCCAGGGCAACTGGTGGAGACCTGCCGCCCTGGGTTCCCGCTTTCGCGGGAATGACGAAAGAGAACGGCAAGATTCACAATGGCCGAGCTTCCCGGACGAGACCTGGCGCGGGAGCTGATCGAGAAGAGCCGGAGCGAGAGCCGCGCTACGCCGCTGGAGGAAGTGGTCGAGAGTGCCCGGCGCGGCGGCCTCGGCGAAGATGCGGCGCACCGCCTGATCGGGCGGCTGTGGACGCTCGAGCGGATGTTTTATTACATCTATGGCGGCTGGGGTCAGGGTCTCGAGATCAACGACTTCCCGCCCTCGGTCAAATATTTGTTCTCGAAGCAGATCCTCGACGAGTCGACGCACGAAATGATTTATCTCGATGCACTGCTTCACAAGGACTACGCCGCAACGCAGAAGGACGCGTTCCGGCATCCGTACGGTCGCTTCGCACTCGATTCGGCGCTGGCCTATTATGTCTTCTCGTTGCGCAACCTCGCGACCTATCCGCATCCAATCCGCATCGCGGCGCTCAATCTGGGGCCCAAGATCCTGGAGCTTGGCTGGATGGAGGGGCTCGCGGCGTCGCTCACCGACTCTCAGCTCAAAGGCGTGTTCGAGAGCCAGTTCGTCGAAAACCGCAGCCACATCAATATGGGCCGCCGTATCGTCGAAGAGTTCATCGAGAAACCGGTGGAAGCCGATCTGTGCCGCTGGGCCTGTGCGATTGCCAAGCGCGACTACAGCAGGTTCCTGGGGGAGCTCTGCGCCTTTGTGCTCGGCCGCGAGGCGCCGCCCGCCCCGGCCCCGCGCCGGCAAGTGACCGATTGAGGGGGCGGGCATGGCCAGTCTAAAGATCGATCACGAGCGCTGCACCGAGTGCCGCATGTGCTACATCGTCTGCCGCGAGATCGACATCAACGCCGTCCGTATCGCATTGGAGCCGCTGCACCGCATCGAGATCGACATCGACAAATGCACCTACCCAGGGTGCACCGCGTGCCTGATGTATTGCCCGGCTGAGGGCTCGATCATCGAAGTCGAAAGCGACCGCTCGCTGGTCCCACCCCCGCCCGAAGCCTGGCAGGAGACCTGAGCCATGCATCCGATCCTCGAACAATTTCTCGACAGATGCGTGTGGCCGACAATGCCCGGCGCGCCCGGGGCCGAGTTCCGCTTGCGGCTGACCCGCGAGAAGTGCCTCAAGGGTTGGGAAATTTCATTGCAGCGGACCCTCGGCGAGATCGAGGAAGACCTCGCCAGCAACGACGAGGCCTGGAAGAAAGAGCGTGCATTGCGCGGCTATGCCGCCGAAGGCGTGCACATGTCGATTAAGCAGATGTCGGGGCAATTGCTGTCGGTCGATATCGCCGACCAGGAGCGCTACATCGATCTGCAGCGCATGCGCGCGCGGCAGATCTGGGACGAGTGCAAGCATTCGAAACTCCACGCCGATGTCCTGCTCGGCAAGGGCTGGATCAAGAATGAGCGCGAGCTGATGGACATTGCGCAAGCCAATACGCAGCCGTTGCCTGCCTATTTCGGCCTGTCGATGATGTTTCCGCACATCCATCCGCTGGCGCGTGCGGCGCAGAACTATTACCAGGAGGCCAATGCCTGCATCGGCATCATGGCCTATCTCGACCGCGTCGAAGATCCGCTGGTGCGGCACGAGCATCTGAGCCAGCGCGACGAAGAGCTGATGCATTTCATGGAAGGCAAGTTCCAGATCGATTTTCTGTGCGCGACGGCGGAAACGCAGCAGCCGGTGGAGGAGGCGCTCGACTACCTGTTGCACCAGGTCGGCGGCATTCGCCCCTCACCCCAGCCCTCTCCCCGCGAGCGGGGAGAGGGAGTCCGCGGCGAAGCCGAGGACGGGTGAGGGGCAGTCGTCAATGAAGGTGCGGATCGACTACGCGATCTGCAATTCCTGCGGCCTCTGCCGCGAGGTCTGCCCGGAAGCGGCGATCCGCCCCACTTTGCTCGAGCCGCGCCACCTCTACGAGGTGCAGGAAATGAAATGCACCGGCTGCGGCGAGTGCCTCGAATACTGTCCCGCCCCCGGTGCGCTGGTGCAGTATGAAACGACCTGAACACACGGCCCCCCTCACCCGCCTCGCCGCGGTCAGCACCCTCTCCCCGCTTGCGGGGAGAGGGATGGGGTGAGGGGCTAATTTGGGAACGAAGACGGAGGGTTGAATATGGCGCGGCAATACAATCTGATGTCGGCCGACGGGCATCTCGAAGTGCCGCCGGAGCGTTGGGTGCATCGGGTGGCCGAGAAATACCGCGACCGCGCGCCGCGCACCGTTCATCTGCCAGATGGAGGCGACGCGCAGCTAATCGAAGGCCAGCCTTTGCTCGAAGCAAATTTTCTCGACCTGCGCGCCGGCCGCGCCGAAGGCACGTGGCAGCCCTTCGGGCTCAAAGTGGCGGACGCCGCCGGCACCGGCTCTCCCGATCAGCGGGTCAAAGAGCAGGACGAGGACGGGCTCGACGCAGAAGTCCTGTTTCCGGCAATGGTCGCGGGGCCGGTGTTCTGGCGCAACATCAGCCATGACGAGGTCTACAAGGCGGTGATCCGGGGCTACAACGACTGGCTCGCCGAGGAATATTGCGCCGTCGCCCCCGACCGGCTGTTCGGCATGGGCGTCATGCCGATCACCAATGCGGAGGATGCGATCGCCGAGATGGCGCATTGCAAGAAGCTCGGCCTCAAAGGCGTGCAATTGGGCGCATTGCCGAGCGGCAAAGGTTATCCGACGCCGGAGGACGACAAGTTCTGGGCCGCGGCGCTCGACATGGATATGCCGGTGACAGTGCATGTTGCGTTCAACCGCACCGGCGCCCGCGCCTCGCAGCCGACCTTACGCTACCCGAAAGAAGATCCTGTGATCATGCAGCGGCTGCGCCGCCCATTCCTCGAATGGATCTGCAATTTCGGATTGGCGCCTTCAGTCAGCGTCGCGCAATTGGTGCTCGCCGGGGTCTTCGAGCGCTTCCCGAAATTGAAGATCTTCTTCGCCGAGACGCGCCTCGGCTGGGTCCCGTTCTGGCTCGAACACGCTGACCTCTGGTACCAGCGCCATCTCGGCTGGGCCCAGGAATACCTCGGGTTCAAGCCGCTGATGGAGCTGCCGAGCCATTACGTGCGCAACCACGTCTATTTCAGCGTGCAATACGAGCGCGTCGCGATCGAGGAGCGCCAGCATGTCGGCGTCGACCGCATCATGTTCGCGACCGACTTCCCGCATATCGAGAACGAATGGCCCAATTCGCGGCCGATCATCGACAAGATCTACGCCGACATCCCGGAGCAGGATAAGGCCAGGATCTGGGCCGGCAACGCAGTCGAGTACTTCCGGCTCGCCGCCTGACGCCTTCTCTCCCGCATTGCGGGAGAGGGTCCCGGCGAGGCTCGCGGCTCAATTCGCGCGGAAGGCCTTGGCTTCGGCCAGTTCCGAGCGGTCGGAATCGGCGCTCGCCAATGTGACGAGCTTCTCGTAAGCCTGCTGCGCCTTGGCCGTATCGCCCGTTGCCTTGGCCGCCCTTGCGACGCCGAGAATGCTGCGGAAGCGGTTGCGCTCGGTGCTGAGGGATTGCTCGTATTCCTTGAGCGCCGCTGCCGGATCGTTCAGCTCCAGCAGTAGATCAGCGAGCAACTCGCGCGCCGGCAGGACCTCGGCTGGTGTTGCCGGATGCTTGTCCATTGTCGCGTCGAGATCCGCCGCCGCACGCACCAGCTTCACTGCCTGCCGGTCGTCGCCCTGAGCGTGCGCGAGGATGCCGGCCGCGCCCAGCCGTTGCACCTCGAGCTGTTTCGACCAGTAATCGTCTTTGGCCTGCTCGAGTTTCTCCTTCAATGACTGGAGCTTGGCGATCTCGGCCTGGGCTTCGGCAATATTGCCGGTGTGCGCCGCGCCGAGGGCCCGCGTGAACGAGACCATCGCCTCCGCCCACGGAAAGCGCTCCCACGGAAACGGCATTGGCGGCGGCGTGAGCGAGGCGGCCTCCGCCCAGTTGCGGCGCTCGACCGCGTAGCGGGCCGGTATTGCCGCAATCGCGTAGGCCATCGGCAGGTTCGGGCCTTTGGCTTTGGCGAAAGACTGCAACTGCTCGACGACCTGTTTTGCGGCGCGGTCCTGCCCGGTCTGCAGGTAGGCGTATTCGAGATAGTCCAGCGAATGCACCGTCTCGCCATCAAACGCATCCGGGCCGAGCTCTTCGCGGACGTAAGAGAGCGCGGCGCCGGAGGACGCGCGGTTCGCGTCGATCGATTGCTGCCACAAGCCGAGCCGGGTGAAGATGTGCGACGGCATATGCAGCGCATGCGGCACCGCTGGTGCAATGCCGGCATAACACAGCGCCGCCGTCAGCCCGTCTTCGGCGAGCGCGGGCGAATCATTGGCGTGGATCAGGTAATGCGCGACGCCGGGATGGTTCGGCAGCTCGGCGCGCACCTGTTCGAGGATTGTGCGCGCCTTCTTCTGGTTGGCGTAGGTCTTGTCGGTCGGCGGCGCCGTCGCGAGCAAAGCGAGGGAATAGAAGACGCCTCCTTCGGGATCATCGGGATATTTCAAGTGAACCTGCTCCATCGCTTTTTCATAAGCGACGGCGCGCGTGCGGTGGTCGATCTTGTCATTGTCTCGATAAAAGATCGCGATCGCCGCGATATAGTCGCGCTCGCGATCCGTCTTGGGCTTGGCGGCAACGGCCTTCTCGACCGCCTCCGAGCCCGCCTTCAGCGCCGCGGCATTGGGCGGGTACCACAACGGATACCAATGGCTCATCGCCACCCCCCAATAGCCCATCGCGCAATCGGGTTCGATCTCGGTGACGCCAGTGAAGGCCTTGACCGCCTCGTCGTACCAGAAGGAATGCAGGATCCAGACGGCTTCGTTGAATTTTTTCTGCGCCGCCGCGCCGCACGAGATCGGAAAATTGACTTCGCTGAGGCTTGCGGTGGAACCCGATTTGTCCCCGCCCTCCGCCCGGGCTGCGGGTAGACAAGAAAGCGCGACCACCGCCATGGACAGGATAACGGAAACGCGATTTCCTCTCATCGAGATCTCCCTGAAAGCCGGCTGGAATCGGGCACTTCGACCGAACGGCGTCATTTAAACATCGCATCCTGTCGCGGTCAGTGTGAACTGGTTCACACTTGTCTTTCCCTCGGTAATAAATTGGAATTCTCCAGATGCTTGCCTTGAAGGAGCACCAGGACAATACGTGCGACCACGTATGCGATAAATTTCTGCACTTTAGCGCCATGGCTGGCCAGTCCAGCACCGCAACGCGCAGCGCGATCCTTGACAAGGCAGTTCGGGCGCATAACTGTGAATTCATGAGAAACATCACAGTTTCACTGGATGACGAGACGTACCGGCGGGCTCGGATGGTTGCCGCCGAGCGCGACACATCTGTATCGGCGCTCGTCAAGCGCTTTCTGATTGATCTTGCCTCTGAAGAAACCGAAACCGAGCGGCTCAAGCGGCAAGAGCGCGAATTGCGCGAGCACATAACCGACTTCGACGCGTCCGATCGGCTTTCCCGCGATGATGTTCACCGTCGCGGAGCCTGAGCATTGCCGCATTTCCTCGACACGAACATCCTGCTCTACTCGATCAGCCGGAACCCCGCCGACAGGCTCAAGCGGGAGCGCGCAATCGCGCTGCTGGCTCAAGACGATGGAGCGTTGTCGGTGCAGGTGCTCCAGGAATTCTACGTTCAGGCGACACGGGCCACGCGGCCCCGCCCGCTGTCTCACGAGACCGCCCTAGGCCTTCTTACCGCATGGACCCGATTTAAGGTCCAGGAAATCACCCTCTCGATACTTAACAGCGCCCTCGAAATCAAAGCGGCGCACCGGGTTTCCTATTGGGACAGTGCCATTATCGCGGCAGCTCGCGCCCTTGGGTGCCGTGAACTCTATTCGGAAGACATGAGCCACGGCCGGGAGGTCGAAGGGATTACGATTATCAATCCATTTCGCTGAGAGCGGAAGCCGATGGGAGGGGAAGATGGGTGAGTTTGCGTTGGGGCAGCCGGTGCCGCGCTTCGAGGATCCGCGGTTGTTGCGCGGGGGCGGCCACTATGTCGACGATATGGTGTTGCCGCACATGGCGTTCGGCCATGTGCTGCGCTCACCGCATGCGCATGCCCGCATCCGCTCGATCGAGACGACTGCCGCGAAGGCCGCGCCGGGCGTGCTGGTGGTGCTGACCGGCGCGGATTGGGCGGCCTCGGACTGGGGCGATCTGCCGACCGCCACCGGAAATAAGCGGCGCGACGGCTCCCCCGCCTACCGGCCGCGCTATCCAGCGCTGGTCGAGGACCGGGTGCGCTGGGTCGGCGATTACGTCGCCTTTGTCGTCGCCCAGACCCGCGATCAGGCGGCCGATGCGGCGGAATTGATCGCCGTCAATTACGAGCCGCTGCCGGCTGTCATTTCGACCGCGGAGGCGCTCGCGCCCGATGCGCCTCGCCTCTGGGACGACAGCCCCGACAACGTGAGTTTTATCTATCTCGAAGGCAACAAGGCGGCGGCCGATGCCGCCTTCGCGCACGCGGCTCACGTCGTCCGGCATAAATTCGTCATCAACCGCGTGACCGCGGCGACAATGGAGCCGCGCGGCTGCATCGGCGACTACAATGCGGCAGCCGATCACTACACGATCTACACGACCTTGCAGCGTACGCACGGTTATCGCTCCGAGCTGGCGCGGCAGGTGCTCAAAGTGCCCGAGAGCAAGGTGCGCGTCGTCGCCGGCGACATCGGCGGCAGCTTTGGCATGAAGTCGGCAATCTACAACGAGGTCGCGCTGGTCCTGCTCGCCTCGAAGCTGACCGGCCGCCCGGTCAAATGGACGAGCACGCGCTCGGAATCCTTTCTCGGCGACGCGCAGGCGCGCGACAACATCACCGAGGCCGAGCTGGCGCTCGACCGCGACGGCCATTTCCTGGGGCTCAGGGTCGATACGATCGCCGCGGTCGGCGCTTATCCGCAGGCCGGCTCCAACGCCTTTGTCAACAATCTCGGAACCCTGGCCGGCGTCTATCGCACGCCGACGGTCTATGCCGACGTGACCGCGGTTTATACGAACACGAACCCGATGCGCGCCTATCGCGGCAATGGCCGCCCCGAGGCGGGTTACGTCATCGAGCGAATGGTCGATCTCGCCGCCGCCGAGCTCGGCATCGACCGCGTCGATTTGCGCCGGCGCAACATGATCCCGCCGGAGGCGATGCCGTTCAAATCAGGCCTGACCTTCACCTACGATTGCGGCGAGTTTGAAAAGGGCCTGGAACTGGCTCTCGACCTCGCCGATTTCGCCGGGCTCGAGGAGCGCCGCACCGAGGCGCGCCAACGGGGTAAGCTGCTTGGTTTTGGTATTTCCAACACGATCGAACGCGCTGCGGCGGGCGGCTTCGAGGCCGCCGAGATCCGCTTCGATCGCGGCGGCACCGTGACCCTGCTGTCAGGCTCGATCACGCAGGGCCAGGGGCACGAGACCGTCTACAAGCAGCTCTTATGCGACCGGCTCGGCATTCATCCCGACCAGGTGCACTACGTCCAAGGCGACACCGACAAGGTCGCGATCGGCGAAGGCACCGGCGGCTCGCGCACCGCGACGATCGGCGGCTCCGCGGTCTACCTCGCGACGGAAAGGATCGTGACCAAGGCAAAAAGGGTCGCCGCTGCCGTGCTCGGCGCCGAACCCGAGGAGGTCCGCTTCGAAGACGGCCTGTTTTCGGCGCCGCGCTCGAACCGGGCGCTGACAATCGGTGAGATTGCCAAGGAATCGCTGAACCCCGAGAGCCTGCCCGAAGACATGGATCTCGGGCTCGTCGCGAGCGCCACCTTCAGATGCAAGGAGCAGAATTTTCCCAACGGCTGCCATATCTGCGAGCTGGAGATCGACGCGGAGACCGGCGAGGTCGAAATGTTGCGCTACAGCGTCGTCGACGATGTCGGCACGGTTCTGAACCCGCTGTTGCTCGAAGGCCAGATCTGCGGCGGCATCGCGCAAGGCGTCGGTCAGGTGCTGATGGAGGACATCCGCTTCGACCCGGCTTCGGGCCAGCTCTTGACCGGATCGTTCATGGATTACGCAATGCCGCGCGCGGGCGACCTGTCGGCGATCCACTGCGACAGCAACCCGGTGCCAACGCGGACCAACCCGCTCGGCGTCAAGGGCGCCGGCGAGGCCGGCAATGTCGGCGCACTCCCCGCCGTCGCCAACGCGCTGGTCGACGCGCTCTCGCCCTTGGACATCCGTCACGTCGAAATGCCCGCCACCCCAGAGCGCCTCTGGCGCGTTATCCGGCAGGCGTGAGTATTGTCGTCCTCCAGACGGCTAGGGTCGCCGCAGCAGTCCTCGATTCCTGCAGTCCACGAGATGACGATAGGTAGCCGATATTATTGCGACCATAAAATCGCCAGATTTACACTACATATTGCGATTGAGGACGGCTCCAGGCGAGGAGAGCCCGGTCCGAAATGCGCATTCACGACCGCGGTTGCTGGAGCGTCCCACGGACATGCGGACCTACAACCTATGGATGAATTTGCTGCTGATTCGCTACAGATTGCACAATAGTGGACTTTCGATGCAATTGTTGATTGTAGCCTTGATCTGGCCTTGGAGGCGACGTCGGATCCCTTCCCTCGTCCGCGGTGAGCCGCGTTGACACTTTGGGGGCGGGTCGAGCATGGTGCGGACACCTTTCGACGCTTCGAGCCGCTTTGGATAAGCTATGACCGACGCCGATCTTGCCGCCACGATCGATGCCGCGTGGGAAGCTCGCGAGACGCTGGGGCCGGCGACGCGCGGGCCTTGGCGCGAGGCCGTCGAAGAAGCGCTCGACGAGCTCGATGACGGCCGGGTGCGCGTCGCCGAAAGGACTGCCCGCGGCTGGCACGTCCACCAATGGCTCAAAAAGGCGGTATTGCTGTCGTTCCGCCTCAACGACATGGTCGAGATCCCGGGCGGCCCGACCGACCCCGACCGAGGCGCCGCGCGCTGGTGGGACAAGGTGCCTTCGAAATTCGCCGGGTGGTCGTCGAACCGCTTTCGTGACGCCGGGTTTCGCGCGGTGCCGGGTTCGATCGTGCGGCGCTCGGCCCACATCGCACCAAATGTCGTGCTGATGCCGAGCTTTGTGAATGTCGGCGCTTACGTCGATGCCGGCACGATGGTCGACACTTGGGCGACCGTCGGCTCCTGCGCGCAGATCGGCAAGAACTGTCATCTCTCGGGCGGCGTCGGTATCGGCGGCGTACTTGAACCGCTACAGGCGGAGCCGGTCATCATCGAAGACAATTGCTTCATCGGCGCGCGCAGCGAGGTCGTCGAGGGCGTCATTGTCGAGACCGGCGCAGTCTTGGCGATGGGCACCTTTATCGGCGCGACGACCAAGATCATCGACCGCGATACCGGCGACGTTTTGATGGGCCGCGTCCCGGCCTATTCGGTCGTCGTGCCCGGCTCGCTTCCCGGCAAGGCTCTCCCGGACGGCCGGCCAGGACCGAGCCTCTACTGTGCGGTCATCGTCAAGAAGGTCGACGAAAGCACCCGCGCCCGCACCTCGATCAACGAGTTGCTGCGCGAATGAGCGAGGCTGCCCTCGACCCGGCGGCGCTCGCCGCGGCGCTGATTCGTCAGCCGAGCGTTACCCCGAAGGACGAGGGCGCGCTCGACATCGTCGCCGCCGTATTGGAGCCGCTCGGGTTCACCTGCCACCGCCTCGCCTTCGGCGACATCCACAATCTCTACGCCCGCCATGGCAACGGTCGTCCCAACCTGTGCTTTGCCGGGCATACCGATGTCGTGCCGGCCGGCGCGGCGGAGGCGTGGTCCTTTGACCCGTTTGCCGCGAGCCTTCGCGACGGCGCGCTGTGCGGCCGCGGCGCCGTCGATATGAAAGGAGCGATCGCCGCCTTCATCGCCGCGGCGGAGCGTTATCTCGCCGAACGCGAGCTGGACCTGCCCGGCTCGATCAGCCTCTTGATCACCGGCGACGAAGAGGGCGAGGCGATTAACGGTACGCGCAAGGTGCTCGAATGGCTGGCTGCGCGCGACGAGACGATCGACGCCTGCCTCGTCGGCGAACCGACCAGTGCGCAATTTCTCGGCGATATGATCAAGATCGGCCGGCGCGGCAGCATGACCGGCCGGCTGATGGTAACCGGCGTCCAGGGCCACACGGCGTATCCGCATCTCGCCGACAACGCCGCTCACCGGCTTGTCGCGATGCTGCATGCGCTGACGACGGCCGAACTCGATGGCGGCTCCGAGCACTTCCAGCCTTCGACATTGCAGGTCTCGACGATCGACATCGGCAACCCGGCCGCCAACGTCATCCCGGCAGCCGCGCGGGCGGTGTTCAACATTCGCTTTAACGACCGTTGGACGAGCGAGAAGCTGAGGGCTTGGCTCATCGAAAAACTCGACGCGGTGGGTGGGCGTTACACGCTCGACGTTGCTGCCAGCGGGGAGTCGTTCCTGACCGCAGCGGGTCCGCTCAGCGACCGCCTCGCCGAAGCGATCCGCCGCGTCACCGGCAGGACACCCGAACTCAGCACCACCGGCGGCACCTCGGACGCGCGGTTCATTCAGGTTTATTGCCCGGTGGTCGAGTTCGGCCTCGTCGGGCAGACGATGCACAAAGTCGACGAGCGGGTCGATCTCTCGGATCTCTCGGCGCTGACCGAGATTTATTACACTTTTCTTTCGTGGTTCTTCGAATGATCATGGTTGCGGAAGCCGTCATGGCCGGACTTGATCCGGCCATCCACGCCCCCG
>Ga0306924_10004374_pt1 | contig 13788 bp, 9 predicted proteins | sample sta12Can44000111_FD_203756 | JGI IMG/M metagenome (GOLD analysis project Ga0306924, IMG submission 203756) | Lab enrichment of tropical soil microbial communities from Luquillo Experimental Forest, Puerto Rico - statanox.12C.anox.44.000.111 (v2)... | ecosystem: Environmental > Terrestrial > Soil... | reverse complement strand
GCGAGCCCGGTCGCGGCGCGGGAAGTACGTCGAGATCCAGGCCATCGATCCGGTAGAAATCGCTCGTATGATTAACCGGCGTTCCGGCCAGCAATCTCCTGATGATGCTCAGCGATTCGTCCAGCCGCGCGATGCGCTGGCCTGCCGCGTCGAATGCGATCCCCGCCGCGTCGTATTCGGGCTGGTACCAGCCGGCCCCGATGCCGAGCTCGAACCGTCCGCCGGACAGCAGGTGCAGGCTTGCCGCCTCGTGCGCCACGATAGCGGGATGCCGGAAGTCGTTCGACAGCACCATGGTGCCCAGCCGCAGCCGAGTTGTCACCGCGGCCGCGGCGGCCAGGCCGCTGAACGGCGCCAGCTGCTGCCCGAACGCACCCGCCGAGAAATGGTCCCTCAGCAGCAGCACGTCGACCCCGCTGTCCTCGACCTGCCGCGCGAAATCGAGCCACGCCCGGCCTTCCCGCACGGATTCGCTCACGACCCCGAAACGCAACCTCGCCACGCTCAGGCACGCTATCGCACCAAGTCGCCCGATAGGCACATCGCCGAACGCCAGGTCCAGAAACCGCGATAAGCGCCTGTCAGAGGCAGTGAGGCCTGCCCGGGAGGCCCCGTTGCCATGCAGAACGGCGGTTCGCGCCGGTGTACGGTCGTGGGGTGCTGAGACTGATTACCGGGCGACTCGAACTGAAGCCGCTGAGTTCACAGGCGGCGGCTGCCCTGTCTGAGAATCAGGAGGAGGCGTCTCGTATCCTCAGTGCGACATTCCCTCCGGAGTGGCCGCAGCCTGATCTGCTCGGCATTCTTGCCCTACGGCCGCCATCGTCTCCGGAAGCGGAACGCTTTGGCGTCTGGGTGATGATCGAGCGCGACAGCGGAAGCGTCGTCGGGGACATCGGCTTCAAGGGGCCGCCAGACGACGCAGGCAGAATCGAAATGGGCTACAGCGTCATTCCTGACCGTCGCCGTCGCGGTTACGCAAAGGAGGCGGCGAGGGCGCTCATCGACTGGGCACTTTCGCAGCCGAAGGTCAGGGTCCTGGTGGCCGGCTGCCAGCCTGACAATGTGCCCTCCATTCGGACGCTCGAACGGGTCGGTTTCCATCGGAGTGGTGAAGCGGATGGCGAGATCAGATGGTGCTACGGAGGCTACCCTGGCGAGGTTTGATCGGGGCGACGACCTGCAGACTGGTCGTACAGCATCAGAACGCAGCGACAGAACGCCTCAACGTGGCTGAAGCGAGTAATCAGCCAGGTGCCTCGTCACGCCCGACGGTCGTCAGCCAGATCGTCATCTCCTCGGTGAGCCGCGGCGGACGCACTGGCCGGCCGGCCACCTGTCGATTCTCCGTTGGCCCGCTTGTGACTATCGTCTAAGGTCACGGCCCAACGCCCTAGGGACGCGCGGGACGCCGCTGGGGAGCGAACATGGAAGTCGAGAAGCAACGGTCCATACCGGGGCAGCCGCGAACCGCGGAGGTCCGCGCGTTCCTCATCTGCGACATCCGTGGGTACTCGACCTTCACCAGCGAGCGCGGTGACGAGGCCGCGGCGCACCTGGCGATGACCTTCGCGGGCCTGGCCCGCGACGCGGTAGTGGCGCGGGGCGGGCGGGTGATCGAGCTGCGCGGGGACGAGGCGTTCGCCGCGTTCTCGTGGCCAGGGCAGGCTGTGAGGGCCGCCCTGGAGATCCACCTGGCGTGCTCCGAGGAGTCCGCCGCGCACCCCGACTTTCCCATGCCGGTCGGGATCGGGATCGACGTTGGGGAGGCGGTCCCGGTCGAGGGCGGCTACCGAGGGGCCGCAATCAACATGTCGGCGCGACTGTGCTCGAAGGCATCCGCAGGTCAGGTCCTGGTGACCCGCAGGGTCGTCGAGGCCGCAGGAGAGCTCGAAGATGTCGCGTTCGAGGCGCGGGGCACCGTGGAGGTCAAGGGCTTCGAGGGGCCGGTCGAGACGTACGAGCCGGTCGCGACCGTATCGTCGCCGCATGGCGTCAGTGCGACCGCAGAGATTGGGCGCCAGGTCTCAGTCGGGCCGCTTCCACTCGAGCTGGAGGAGAACTTCCCTATTGTCGGGCGCGACGACGAGCTCGCCTGGCTGCGCGGCACGTGGCGGCAGGCTCGGCGCGGCCACGGCAGGGTTGTTCTGATCACCGGTCCGGCCGGCATCGGCAAATCGCGCCTTGCGGCCGCGCTCGCGTCACTGGCGCAAGCAGACGGCGCCCTGGTGCGCTACACGGGCGGCGGAGGGGCGGCGGGCGCGGAGACTCTCGCTGCGATACGGGAGGCCTGCGCCACCTCACTGGCGGGTGTGTGGGTCCTGGACGACCTGCACCTCTACGGAGATTGTGTGACCTCACTGAGTGCGTCGCTACGTGAGATCGACTCACGGCCGGCGCTGGTGCTCGGCCTCCTGGGCGACGCGGCCGGCGACGCGGTCACCTCGACGCTCGTGGAAGGGGTTGACGTGCGCGGCGACGGTCGGCGCGAGCTCGCCCCGCTCGACGTGGACGGTGTGAGAGCGATCGCTTCGTCGTATGTGACCGACATCTCGGACCTCCCCGGCGAGCAGATCCTGCGAGCTTCCGGCGGCGTCCCCGCCCGAGTGCACGAGCTGGTGGGCGAGTGGTCTCGCGACGAGGTGGCACGCCGCCTGGCGGCGTCGGCTGAGTGGCTGGCGGCCGGAAGGAGCCGCCAGGCGGCGGGGCTGCGGTTCGCCGACAACGTGATCGCTCTGAAGCTGCGCCGCATTTATGACACCGCCACGCGAGATCAACGTGAAGATGTGTGCCCCTACAAGGGTCTCGGCACGTTCGAGGAGCACGACGCCGCCTACTTCTTCGGGCGCGAGCAGCTGGTCGGCGAACTAGCGGCGCGGACAGTCGGCTCTGGGCTGCTCGGTGTCGTGGGCCCGTCGGGATGCGGCAAGTCGTCGCTAGTCCTGGCCGGCCTACTTCCCTCCCTGGCGGCCGGGCTGCTGCCGGGCGCCGAACGCTGGGGCCATGCGGTGATGCGGCCGGGCTCGAAGCCGATAGAGACGCTGGACAGCGCGCTCTCGGGCGCGGACCGCGGTGACCGGCTCGTCCTGGTGGTGGACCAGTTTGAGGAGGTGTTCACCGGCGGCGGGGACGCCGCGGAACGGAGCGTCTTCATAGCACGCCTCGTAGAGCTCGCCGCCGACCCCGCCGCCGTCGTGGTCGTCACCGTGCGCGCCGACTACACCGGTCACTGCGCGCCCTACCCGGAGCTCGCTGAGCTTCTCGCCGCCAATCTCGTGCTCGTCGGGCCGATGAGCGCAGAGCAGCTGCGACGCGCGATCGAGCTGCCGGCTCGACGCGTCGGCCTTCGTGTCGAATCGACCCTAGTCGACGCTCTCGTGGCAGAAGTCGAGGACGAGCCGGGCGGGCTTCCCCTGCTGTCGACCGCGCTGGTGCACCTCTGGCAGGAGCGCTCTGACGGCTGGCTGCGTTACGACGCCTACCTTCGGGCTGGCGGCGTCCGCACGGCCGTGGCACGCCTCGCCGAGTCCTCCTACGAGGAGCTGTCGGAAAGCGAGCGGGAAGTCGCCATGCGCGTCTTCGTCCGGCTCGTCGGGCAGGGCGAGGGCGAGGCGGCCGTGAGGCGGCGCGTGCCCATCTCCGAGTTCGACGTCGACCTCGACCCCACGGTCGCGTCCGTGTTGTCAACGCTGACGAGAGACCGCCTGCTGACCCAGGGCGAAGGCATGGTGGAGATCGCCCACGAGGCGCTCATCCGCGAGTGGCCCAGGTTCGCCGGCTGGCTCAAAGACGACGCAGCCGGGCAGGAGCTACGCGGCCACCTGACCCACACGGCCCGGCAATGGTCCGAGCACGGACGCGACCCCGGAGACCTCTACCGCGGCGCCCGGCTGTCGGCCGCGCTCGATTGGGCGCAAACACACGATCGCTCCCTCAACGCGCTCGAGCGGGAGTTCCTCTCCCGGAGCCGGGCCGCGAGCGAACGGCAGCTCGAACGACAGCGGCGAACGAACCGGCGGCTTCGTGGCCTTCTCACCGGGACGGCCGTGCTGCTCGTCGTGGCGCTGATCGCCGGGCTGTTCGCGTTGCTCCAGCGGAACCACGCCGAGGCGGTGGCACTGAAGTCCGATGCGGAGCGGGTCGGAACCCTCGCGCAGACGGAGACGAACCTGGACCTCTCCATGTTGCTCGCGCTGGCCGGCGTCAAGCTGGACAACATCCCGGAGACCCGCGGTGACCTCCTGGCCGCGCTCGAGCGCAGCCCGGCGGTGATCCGCGTGGTCCACCCGTCGACCGGCGAGATCACCGGAGTGGCCATCAGCCCCGACGGCCGGCTCATGGTCACCGGTGACTCCGACGGAGCGGTTCGCTTCGAGAACCTGCGTGGCTGGACGCCATCCGGAGGGGCGGTGCAACTGCCGTCTCCCGTGCTGCCCAACGCCGTACGTTTCTCGCGCGACGGGCGGACCGTGGCGATCGCGTCCGGCGCCGGGACCCTGACCGAGATCTACCTGATAGACGTCGCCTCCCGAACCAAGCGGCTCCTCGGGAGCTTCTCCGGCGCCGTCCCCCCCATACCCTACGGGTCGGCCACCGTGGCGTACTCTCCGAACAGCGCCGCGATCGCGGTGGGGCTCGCCGACTGGCCGATCGCGACCGCGTCGACCCCGGTCTCCGAGCGGGTCGCCTTGCTGCAGGCGTCGACCGGCCGCGTGCTGTGGATCCGGTCTTACCACCTGCATCCCGGCCAGTCCGATCTCCAGTTGGGGTTCACGCCCGCGGGCGTGCTCGTCACCTCCGCCGAGCAGGGCAGCACGGACCTGTGGGACACACGCGCGGGACGGATCGAGCGCAGCTTCCCCGACGGCGGGCGCTTCGCCCTCTCCCCCAGCGGAAACCTGGCCGCGATCGCGCTCAACAACCCCACCCTGGTGCAACCGACGCCCACCGCCGTCGCGCTACTGGACCTGTCGACAGGGGCCGTGCACCAGCTGCAAAGCCTGTCCAATCACACGTGGATCGTCACCCTCGCCTTCACGCCGGACGGCAAGAGCCTGGTCGGCGGCGCTCAGGACGGCGACGTCCGCGTGTGGGACCTCGCCTCAGGGACGATCGCCGAGACGTTCGCCTCGCAGTCGGGAGGGCAGGTGCAGGTCGCCGTCGACCCGAGCGGGCGCACGGCCGTGTCGGGAACAGACAACGGGACCGTGATCGCCTGGGACCTCTCCGGGCAGCAGTCGCTCGGCCGGACCTTCGCGTGGAACACCCCCGCGAACTCATGCCTGGGCGCCCCCTGCATGGCCATCAACCCGGCCGGGACGATCATGGCCACCGACGAGGCCGACGGCACCGTCGACCTGGTCGACCTGCGCACGCTCCGGTGGTTCGCCACGCTGCCCGCCACCGACCGGCAGGTCGCCAACGGGCTGGCCTTCACCCCCGACGGCCGTCAGCTCCTGACCGGCGACACCGGGGGGCACATCGTCTTCTGGGACACTGGGACATGGGCGGCGGTCCGCCGCCTGCGCGTCTCCCGACCCATCGTGTACCTGGCCGTCAGCCCCGACGGGGCGCTCCTGGCCGTGGAGACCCAGCAAGCGAACGCGACCAGTGCCCAGGTGCAGATACTCGACGTGGCCACCGGCGGCACCGAGCGGACGTTCAACCTCGCCCTGGCGAGCACGGACGTTTTCACGCCCGGCATGGCCTTCAGTCACGACGGTACCGAGCTCGCCGCCTGCTGCACGTCCCCCTCGACCGTCGAGGTGATGAACGTCGCCTCCGGCCGCCGGCTCTTCATCGCACACGTCGCTGGCGAGGCGCACTCGCTCGCGTATTCACCAACCGCACCCGAGCTGGCGATAGGCAGCAGCAACGGGAGGATCTACCTGTGGAACACGCAACGCGGGACGCAGACCGCCGTGATCACCGCGGCCGCATCCAACGTCGTCTCCGTCGCGTACTCAGCAGACGGCAAGCTACTCGCCGCCGGCTTCCGCGACGGGACGAGCGTCCTGCTCGATCGCGCGACGGGTGAGACGCTCGGCCAGCCGTTCCCGGCCGAGCCCGCGGCGATCCCGGTCCTGCTGTTCTCCTCGAACGGGCAACTCGTCATCAACTACGTCGGCACGGCGACGATCTGGCCGACCGACCTCGCCGCCTTGGAGCGCTTCGCCTGCCAGGTCGCCGGGCGCGACATCACGCCCGGCGAGTGGTCGAGCGTGCTGCCCGGCCGGCCATACCAGCACCTCTGCCCATCCTTGGCCAGTAGCGCTTCACCCTGAGGCTCGAACGTCGGTGGCACGGATCACCACGGCCCGTTCGGCTAAAAATATTGATCCCGAACGGGCCGGATTCGTGCGGTCGGTCAGGTCTAAGATGCAGTGAAGTGTACTTCGGTCAAGTATACTTCGACTATGCATGCTTCACCGGTGGGGACGCCTAAGCCTCCGCACCTATTCGACCGGGACGCCGAGTGGACCGGGCTGGTCTCCTTCGCCACCGATACCCGGCCTGGCGCCACGCTGGGTGTGGTGAGCGGGCGGCGTCGGCAGGGCAAGAGCTATCTCCTCCAAGGGCTGGCGACGGCCCTGGGCGGGATCTACTTCCCGGCCTTGGAAGTGACCGAGACGGTCTCACTGCGGTTGTTCGCCGACGAGCTGATCCGCTTCAGCGGGTCGCCGGTCCCGGCGTTCCGGGACTGGCTTGACGTCATTCCGTACCTGTTCCGGCTGGCCGGGGATCGTGTCGTTGCGGTGGTCATTGATGAGTTCCCGTTCCTGGTCAAGGCGTCACCCAGCCTGCCGTCCATCATCCAGCGGGAGCTTGGCCCGGGTGGGAGCGGATCAACGAGCCGCACGCGGCTCCTGCTGTGCGGTTCAGCCATGTCAGTGATGGGCGGGCTGCTTTCCGGGTCGGCGCCGCTGCGCGGGCGGGCGGGCTTCGAGCTGGTCGTTCACCCCTTTGGCTACCGAGACGCCGCACGGTTCTGGGACATTACCGACCACAAGCTGGCCGTGCTCGTGCATTCAGTGGTCGGCGGAACTCCTGCGTACCGGCGGGAGCTCGTGCGCGAAGACACTCCCGCCGACCTCGCTGACTTTGACCCCTGGGTGATCCGGACCGTGCTGAATCCGCAGACCCCGCTCTTCCGGGAAGCCCGCTACCTGCTCGCCGAGGAGACCGAGATCCGCGACCCGTCGCTCTACCATTCGGTACTCGCGGCCGTCGCCGAGGGAAATAACACCTCCGGCGGAATCGCCAGCTATATCGGCCGGAAATCCAACGAGGTAGCCCATCCCCTCCGTGTCCTGGAGGATTCCCGGCTGCTGATCAAGGAGCCCGATCTGTTCAGATCGGGACGGGCGAAGTACCGCATCGCCGAGCCGCTCATCACCTTCTACCAGGCCATCATGAGCCGGGAATGGGCACGTCTCGAACTCGGCGGAGGATCAGCGGTCTGGTCCGGAGCCCGCGCACGTTTTTTGTCCCAGGTAACGGGACCGCATTTCGAGGCGATCTGCCGCGACTATGCGATCGCGGCCGATCCCGCGGTCTTCGGCGAGCCGCCCGGGGAGGTAGGGTCCGGCGTGGTCTCGGACCCGGCCAACCGGACCCAGATCCAGATCGACGTCGTGGTACTCGCGTCGGCCGAGCACGGCCGGCCGCGCAAGATCCTCTCCCTTGGCGAGGTGAAGTGGGACCGGGTCATGGACCTGCGCCACGTCGAGCGCCTGCGCCGCGCGCAGGACCTGCTCGCGGTCAAGGGATTCGACACCCAGCACGCCGTACTCGCCTGCTACTCCGGCGCAGGCTTCGACCGCGAACTGCGAGCCAGCCGACACCCCGACATCCGTCTTGTCGGCCTGGATCAGCTCTACGCGTATTAGCCGGTTCGCTGGGTGACTGCGGGCCGGGCAATTCGCTCGGCCCGCAGCGCGGAGCGGCGGACCTTGCCGGCGTCATCCCGCAGTGGCATGGTGGCGCGCTCGATCACGCGGGGCAGTTTGTACGGAGCCAGCCGCTGGCGCATGTGGGCCATCAGATCCTGATCGGAAACTGGTTCGGACAGCTCGACGATGGCGTAGGGAATGTTGCCCAGATCGTCATCGGGCAGGCCGATCACGCAGCAGGACTGGACGGCGGGGTGCTCGTCTAGCGCGGCCTCAATCTCGGCCGGGTAGACGTTGGCTCCTCCGACCAGGATCATGTCCGCGAACCGGTCGGTGACGTATACGTACCCGTCGGCGTCGAGATGCCCAATGTCGCCCAGTGACTCCCAGCCGTCGGGGGCGCTGCGGGCGGTGGCGCCGATGTACCGGTACGGGGACGGTGCGCCTGAGCCGCGGCGCATCCAGATCTCCCCCTCTTCACCAGTGGGGACGGGCCGGCCGTCGAGGTCGCGAATCTGGATCTCTCCGATGACCGGCCGGCCGACTGACCCCCGGTGATCGAGCCATTCGGTCCCGGTGATCACCGTCATGGCCTGCAGTTCGGTGCCTCCGTACAGCTCGAGCACCTTCTCCGGGCCGAGCCAGTCGATCCATGCCTGCTTGAGCCATGCCGGGCATGGCGCGGCCATGTGGAAGGCCACCTCCAGGGAGGACACGTCGGCGGAAACACGGGCCGCTTCGGGCAGCCGCCAGATGCGCAGCATCATCGTCGGTACCAGGAACAACCAGGTCACCCGGTGCTGGCCGATCAGCCGCAGCGTCTCGGCCGGGTCGAAGCGGGACATCACCACGACGTGATTACCCAGCAGCAATCCGGCCGCGGTCACCACGAACGGCGCATTGTGCGAGATCGGCCCGGTCACCAGGACGCACCCGTCAGGACGAAGCCGCGTCAGAGCACCCAGCCCCCCCACATTCTCAAGTAGCGCCGGTGCCGTGGCCGCGATCAGCTTTGGCCGGCCCGTGCTCCCGCCGCTGGTGATGAGTTTCCACACTGGCGACACACCGGGCGTGAACGAGCCAGCGGGAAGCTGCCGGGGCACCGCTTCCAGGGCCGGCCAGGCCCCCGCCTCAGACTGCGGCACCCCCACCACCAGCGCCGGGCGGGCCAGGTCCACGATGGCCGAACGTTCCAGTGGCGGCAGCCGGCCGGAGACCGGCAGCGGCACGGCGCCCAGGGCCCAGGCCGCGAACACGCTCTCCACCAGCTCGGCCGAATTGGGCAGGCCGATGACGACCGTCGAGCCCTGCACCACACCGCGACCCGCGAACAGCGCAGCCAGGCGCGCAACCCGCTCCACGAACCCGGCCCGGGTCAACGTCACCTCTCCGCACGTCAGCGCCGGCCGGTCCGGATCGGCGTCAGCAAGCTGGGCAAGAACGGAGAAAAAGGTAGTCCCCTCCACGTTCACCGAACCTACACCGGGTCCGCGCCGGCGACCAGGCCGCGCACCATCGGGCACCATCAGCCAATCCTGGTGTCGGGAAGGGCCATGACAGATGTCACCTTCAGGCGGTGGCATCCGGCATTGGCGCTGGTGCCCTGCCGCCTAGCACAGTAGAGACATGAACGCCACGCCAGGGAACGACCCCACCGTACAGATGAAGGCTTCCGATGCCGACCGCGAGGCGGTCCTGTCGGACCTGAGTGAACACTTCCAGACGGGCCGGCTGACGGTCGACGAGTTCGAAGACCGAACCGGACGGGCGCTGGCCTCCCGGACCTGGGGCGAGCTGAGGGACCTGATGCAGGACCTGCCCACCGGCCCGGCCGGTCCCCATGTTTCCGTGACCGCGACCGCCGGCGCCCAGCCGCAGCGGCCCATCGGGCGCCCGCTACTGATCCCGATCGCCGTGCTAGCGGGCATCGGAATCGTCGTCGCCCTGTCAGCCGGCACGGCCCATCCCCGATGGGGCATCCTGTGGCTCTTGCTCCCCGTGCTACTCATAGTGCGCCGCATGACCTGCTGCGCCGGCGCACCCAGGCGTTCCGGGCCCAGGCCTTGACCGGTCGTTAGCGCCACCTGGGCATAATCGCTCGCGTGCGGATCACGCCGCTGCTAGCTTCACAGGGCATGGCTCCAGCGGCGTTGGCGGTATCCCGGATGAGACCGGCGCTGACGTGGCGCGCTCTCGACGGCGACCTGGTGGCGGGCGAGGTGAGCGCCCGGCTCCGGCCCGATAACCGCTGGTTCTTGTACTTCGACACCTGGCGTGCCGACGCCTACCCGCCGCTGGCCGATGCCGTTGCTCACGATCTCAGTCGTGACCTCTACGTCACCCTGGAAGACGCGGAATATGACGCGCTGGACGCCTGCGCGCAGGCCGGTTTCGCCGTGCACCGGCGAGAGAGCTACTACCGGATCCCGACCGATCCTGCAGTGACCCGGCTGGCCAGCGCCGTACTGCCGGCCGGGCTCGACGTTCTTTCCGCCGCCGATGCCGATATCACCCGACTGCGACTGCTGGACGACGCGCTACGGCAGGACGTTCCTGGTTCCAAGGGCTGGCAATGGGATGCCGAGGAGTTCCACGCCGAGACGTTCAGCCCATTCTTCGATCCCGCCACCTACCTCGTCGCGGTCGATCGGGCCAGCGGAGAATACGCCGGGCTGGTGCGAATCTGGCGCAGCCGCGCTGGCCCACGCCTCGGCCTGATCGCGACGCTCGCCCAGTACCGGCGGCGCGGGGTCGCCAGGGCGCTGCTCGGCCGGGCGTTCGCCGTGCTCGCCGCGCGGGCGGATACGAGCGTAGTCGGCGAGGTTGACGACACGAACATCGCGTCTGTCGCGTTGCTGACCGGACTCGGCGCACGACGGTACGGCGGCAACGTGGAGCTGATCAGGCGGCAGCCGGGCTGATCGGCACGTGACTGGCCAAAAGAGCGCTGGCTGTCATCCGGTTGCTAGGGTCCGCCCTGGGATGCGTTACGGCGTAATGCGCAGGGCGATCCGGCGGTTCCCGCCGTTGCGCTGGACCAGCGCAAACCACAAGGGCAGCAGGGCATCGACCGTCCCGCAGGCGCCGGCATCGCCGACGAACACGGGCTCGAGCCCCACCGCGGTGATCAGTTCCTCGGCCAGCGGACGCGTGCCGGGATCGGCGGCGAAGAACAAGACGGCGCCTGGCGGCGGGTCGGCGAAATTCTCCCAGCCCAAGGTGTTGAACGCACGCACATACCCGGCGCCAGGCGCGGCCGCTGCGACCGCCGCCCGGCTGTTGACCTCCGGCTGGCCGATCCGGTTCACCGCGTCGATCACGACCTTGCCCGCCAGCGCCGTGCCGAGCGCCGCCACCACCTCGGCGACCGCCCCGCCCGGCACCGCTAGCACGACCGCGTCCGAGCCGGTCACCGCGTCGTCGGCCGACACAATGGGGGCACCGCCTGGTCCCGTTCCCGACCCGGCCCGCGAGCCGTATAGCACCTCATGGCCGGCCGTACGCCATCGCTAGCCGAGCGTGCCGCCAATACGGCCCGTCCCGATGACGGCGATCTTCATGCTGGCCTCCAACCCGCGCGGTCCGCCTGCAACGTTCTTATCAGATGACCTCCTGCCCCGATCCGCACCGCCACCGGAGAGTAGCGGCGTGGGAAGACTTCCCGGGTTCGGCCTCCAGTACGCGGGACTTCGGACGTCGAAGCGATGGCCGCATTCTGGGAGAGGTCAATGCGGGCTGGCCTACAGGGGTGGCACCAGGGTGAAGTAGCGGCTGAGCAAGGACGCGTCGCCCTGTACATCGAGTTTGCCGGTCACGGCACGCTGCCAAAGGAAAAGAGCTAGGTCAGTTGCGGTGCCTGATATCTGAATGTCGTAACGACCGTCGGGTGTATCAAGCAGGACAGCGTCGCCGTGGAACTGAACGACCCACGTCCCTGGCCCGTCAGTGCGCTGGAACAAGAACCGCTCGCCGTGCCCTGGCGGCGCCTTTCCCACGCTACGCCGCATGGGAGCCATGACCTCGAAGGTATGCCCGATGGCGTCGGCGGCAAGCGCCGCGTCGATGGGCTGGGCCGTCCCTACCGCGTTCTCAGCATCCCACCGGTGGACCGCCGCCTCGATCGCCTGCATCCGCTGCCAGAAGCCGACACTATGGTCCGCGGACCAGGTCCACACCTGCTCGCCTGGGTCGGCCGCGCGGAAGCGCTCCTGCAAGTCCGCCGCGCCGACATGGAACCAGCCAAGCAGACCGGCCGGCACCGGAGACCGCTGCGGCGCGCGGCCAGGAGGAAGCCAGCCCCTCCACTCCTCTGCCAGTCCCAGCCATGACTGGTCACCGCCCACTGGCGGCTGTTGGATACGCTCGCCGATAATGCGGGCCACAATCCGGTGCACCCATCCCAGGTGCAAGACCAGGTCGGTGACGATCCATCCCGGGCACGACGGGACAGCCGGAGCGGGCTGCGAACCTGCCGCCGCGCGCCCCGCGGCCTCGAAAGCGGCGACCTCCCGGCGGAAATGCCCGACATAGTCCACAGCGACCACTTCTCCATCTCGATGCGCAGCCTTCGTCCCCACTCGACCCCTATTCTGAGGGAATCGTCGGCGACGTTACGAGCCAGGACAAGGAGGACCATGATGACCGCACCGCTGCAGGTGATCGCGTTGAGCTTCAGCCGCGGCGCCGGTTCGGAGGACCGGATCCTGGCCGAGGTCGATCGTCTGCGCGGCCGGGGAGTTCTTCGTCTGCTCGACATGCTCTTCGTGGCCAAAGGCCAGGACGGCACCATCGAACGGCTGACCATCGGTGATGACGAGGACTTCGGCTCGCTGCTGGCGGCGGTCGTTCCCGTTGCGGACGGCGGTCCGGCTCGGCCGGCGCCAGCTGACGGTCTGGCAGCCTTCGACCCGGCTGATGCGCGGGCTCTGGCCGGTTCTTTGGAGCCAGGGACCGCCTTGGCCTTCCTGCTCGTTGAGCACTACTGGGCCGCCCCGCTTTTCGGCGCCAGCGCCGAGGCCGGTGGCACGCTGATCGGCGAGGGCTTCCTGACCGCCGAGATGGGGCTGGTGGTGGGGGCCGAGGTCGCCGCCATGGAGGAGGCAGCTGAGATGATCGCCCAGGCCCAGGCCGAAGAGGCCGCCGCGTTGCTCACTATCGCTGCGGCCCAGGCCGAGGCGGCCGAGGCGGTGGCCGATTCGCAGCGGATCCAGTCCGCCGCGGCCGCCGACGCCGTCCGGGCGCTGATCATCGCGGGACTGGTGGAGGAGGAGGCAGCTCACGAGGCGGTGATGGCGCTGACCGCTGCCGGTCTCATCGTGGCCGCTGCCGATCAGGCCGCCGCTGACGCTGTAGCCCAAGACGTCGCCACCATAGAAGCCGCCGACGATGTGGCCGCCGAGGCGGTGGCGGAGTCCCTGATCACCATTGCCGCCGCTGACGAGATGGCGGCCGACGCGACCAGCCAAGCCGAGGCACGAGTCAGAGCAGCGTCGATCACCATGGCAGAGGCCCAGGTCCTGCAGTACCTCCCGACACCACTGCCCTTCTCCGTTATCGCCGGCAAGCTGGGCATCTCCCGGTCCGCAGCCAAGGAGCGAGCCGAACGCCTGTATACCAGGCTCGGCGTCCACAGCCGGGACGAGGCGGTCAGCCGGGCTCGCTCGCTGGGCCTGATCCGCGCCAAGTAATCGGGGGCGCGGACGCTCCGCTGTTACCGTCATGATCAGTTACCGCGATCAATGAGTCCCGGCCGCGCGTATTCGTGCTGCCTGGCGGGCGGCAGGTGACCTGCGGGCCTTATTTACCGGTAGCGGAAACCGTCGAGGAAGCGGCGGAAGACGCCGCCTTCGCGGGTAAGGGCAGGGCCGGGCGGGGGCGCGACCGCGTGCTGTCTGGC
>Ga0306924_10004373_pt1 | contig 13792 bp, 17 predicted proteins | sample sta12Can44000111_FD_203756 | JGI IMG/M metagenome (GOLD analysis project Ga0306924, IMG submission 203756) | Lab enrichment of tropical soil microbial communities from Luquillo Experimental Forest, Puerto Rico - statanox.12C.anox.44.000.111 (v2)... | ecosystem: Environmental > Terrestrial >... | reverse complement strand
CGCTTCCTCGCCGAGACTAATGACAACCCCAAGCCGTTCGTCTGGACCGCCGATCCCGACAAGATCATCACTGCCGTCAGACGCGGGTACCAAGCGTTAGATTCGATCCACTAGCCCCTTCATCAACCAGGTCTACGCGCAGCAAGTTGTCGGCCTCACTGGTTATGGCTTCGTGGACGATCTGTTCTATTTGGAGTTCGGCGGTTATCAACCATTGTCGACCAACACGCAGCGGGCCCTCGGGATCGACACGACAGGGCAGAGCCCGATCAGCGGTATTGCGCCTTACTGGCGGGTCGCGGTCGAGCCAAATTTTGGCAACCATTCATGGGAAGTCGGCACGTTTGGGCTCGCATCAAAGGTCGTCCCGCTGGGGATTTCCGGCGCGGGCACCGATTCCTTTACCGATATCGGCATCGACACCCAGTATCAATATCTTGGGGATCCCCACACGGTCACTGCCCGTCTCGCCTGGATACACGAGAACCATAATACGAGCGCCAGCCAGGCGCTCGGGCTCGCCGACAATTCCAACAACCGGCTGCGATCGTTGAACGCTTCGGTTTCGTATATCTATGACAATACGTGGAGCCTCACCGCCGGGCGGGTCTCGGTTGGCGGCACGGCGGATGCAACGCTCTACGGCACGTTCACCGGGAGCCCGAACAGCGCCGGGTGGATCTTCGAGCTTGCCTACCTGCCATTCAGCCACGGCGGCCCTTCGTTTTGGCCGTGGCTCAATTTTCGCATCGGCCTGCAATATACGCGCTGGAACAAATTTGACGGAGCCACCACAAATATCGACGGCATGGGCAGAAACGCGAGCGACAACAATACATTCTTTGCATACATTTGGACTATGTTCTGATCATTGGTCACGAGCGGGCCGTTGCGACCCTCTGGTACCATTTGCAGCTGAATACCGCCGACTTTAGACTGGAGTCGTGGAGGATTTGAGGCGACGGCGGCGATGCGATCATGAGGCTCCCTATCAAGGTTCGTCGTTTCGTCGCTAAATCCTGGCTGCTGTCGCGCTGCTACTACCGCTTTCGAGGCGCTCGCCTTCTCGGTAGACCGGCGGAAGAGGTGTGGTATTTCGCCTACGGCGCCAACATGCATGAGAATACCTTTCGGTTGCGGCGTGGCATACGATCGCTCGAGTGCCATTCTGGCCGCGTAAGGGGCTATCGGCTAAGGTTCAATTTGGATGGCCGGCCCAAGGGCAGAGCCGCACCGGCCAATCTGTGCAGCGACCCGACGGCGGAGGTCTGGGGCGTTGTTTACCGGATCACAAGGCGCGATCTGATGCGCTTGGACTTGACGGAGGGAGTACCGGGACGGGGCTATCGACACATTATCGTTGAAGTCGAAGACCTGAAGGGTCGGCGCCTGCAGGCGGTCGCATATATGGCTGAGGGCAAGGAGATCGATGGCAAGCCATCGCTGCGCTACATTATGCTGCTGCGGGACGGCGCAAGAGCTCACGGACTGCCCGAACATTACGTTCGGTTTTTGGAGGAGGTTGAGCACGGGCAGTAAGCGGGGGTGCCTATTTGCTCAGACGCCGCCATTAGCGCGAAGGGAGGGTCAGATGGTTGCGATCAAGGCCGTTGCTCATTTCAGCATTCCTGTGAGCGACCTTGCGCGAAGCAAGCAGTTTTATACGGAGATCGTCGGCTGCAAGCATTTGTCTACCACTCCGAACGGGCATATGTCGTTTCTCGATGCGGCCGGGATCTGTCTCATCCTGGTGAAACGCGACCCGCCGATCAACTCCGTGCCCGAGGATCACGGGGGTGTGCACCACTCTTTCGCCATTGCCCACGGCGATTACAAGGCGGCACTCGATCATCTGCGTGCTCACGGCGTCGAGATCACCTTCGAGGAGGACCGGCAGGGCGGTGTGCTCAACGGCCCGCGCGCCTATTTCCACGATCCCGACGGGACGGTACTGGAGTTCATCGATCTGACGAGCTACGCCGGAAATCGATCGTAGTACCTGGTTGCGAAAATCCCATGGATTAAATAAGGGCCAGTCATTGCGAGGAGCCCGTAGGGGCGACGCAGCAATCTCCACCCGGGTCGGTGCGCTGTCGACGAGATTGCTTCGCTGCGCTCGCAATGACGAACCTTTTTTGATCTCGAGAACTTCGCGTTCATCACGCTAGGTATGGACCGCGGCTCTGCGATCCCTACGATCCGTCTCGGCCGGCTAAGCTCAAAAGAGGCGCCTGCCATAGTCTCTCGTCCGGTCGAGCCAGCCTGTCCGCTTGGCATAGCTTGCCGCGTCCACCATCCCCAACAGGGTCTCGCGGCCGGGTTTCATCTTTCGTGCGCATAATTGGGAAGTCGAGCCGCGCCACCTCGATCCGTATCACGGCATGTCCGTCTCCGCGGCACCTTCCGCATAGGCATCGGCGGGTGCATGACACAGCCGGGCGCCGCTGGGATCGGGGTAGCTTACGAGAACCGCTATCCCATGTGGGACGTTCACTCCGACGACCATTTTTTATAGCCTCGACGCAATGCCCTGCCGAGCCGGAAGGCGCCGTCCGTCCAATCTTCCCTCGGTGACGCGGGAGATGCGGAGCCCCGCAGATTCCTTGCCCATCTGCCGAGCTGGAAGGCGTTGTCCGTCCAGTCGCCCTTGGGTGCTCCTGAGTCTCTGAGCTGCTGCTCCAGACGGGCTTTCAGGGCCTCGGCATTGGCCTTTTCATGTTCGGTGGCGCCTGGGTCGTCCGCGACTGCGGCGACCGCGCGCAGCTTCCGGCGAATGCCCTCGATCGACGCGGCGATTTTGTTTCGCATTTCGATCATCTTAGCACCGCAAACGGCCACAGCTTGCAAATCGAACCCTGAGAGACAGCATATAGGCGATGGTATTCGCCAGTTAATCTCTGCGATAAAGCAACTGCCTTCCGATTCGGCACGAGGGGAAAGCCGTGATGGACCGAAGCACCGCGGAGAAGGTCGCGATCATCGGGGCGGGAATTGGCGGCTGCTATCTCGTCGCCGAATTGGGCATCGCCGGCTTCACACTGCGACTGCACGATATCGACGATTCGAAGCTCGCCGAAATCCGAGCGCACGGCGGGATCGATGTCGAGGGCGGGAAAGCCGGGTTCGCCGCAGTCGAGCGCGCCACGAGCGATCTCGGATCAGCCGTCAACGATGCCAGTGTGATCATCGTGGTAACCGGCGGCAATACACAGGCGCTGGTGGCCCGATCGCTTGCGCCGTTGCTCCAAAATGGTCAGGTCATCCTTCTGATCCAGGGCAACACCGGAGGATCACTGATCGTGCGTCGAGCCCTGGATGACGCCGGCTGCCGGGCAAATGTCGATGTCGCCGAAATGGATAACTATCCGTATTCATGCTGGCGTGTTTCGCCGACGCGAATACGCCCGATCGTCGGGAAGCGGTGGTTGCAGATCGCGACATTCCCAGGAAACCGTGTTGCGGCGGTATTTCCGCGCCTGTCGCCCCTATTTCCACGCGCGATAGCGGCACCGAATGTTCTTTATACGGGCTTTACCAACGCAAACGCGATGTTGCATGTGGCGAATTGCGTGGCGAACGCGGGGCAAATCGAGAGAGGCGAAAGCTACCGGTTCTACGCCGAGGGCGTGACGCCGGCGGTCGCACGTCTATACGGGGCGATCAATGCCGAGCGGGTGGCTGTCGCGGCAGCGCTGGGTGCCACCGTCCCCTCCCTGCCGGATTGGTTGATCGCGTCTACGGCGTGCGCGAAGCGACGCTTGCCGAGACCTGTCAGCGCCTCACCTACAACAGCGATGGGCCTTATCAGGCAACGGGCACGCCAAAGTCGCTCGATCACAAATTCATCACCGAAGACGTCCCGACCGGTCTGATCCCGATGAGCGCGCTCGGAGTAGCGGCTGGGGTGAGGACGCCCGCGATCGACGCGCTCGTCGAGATCGCCCGATGCATGACTGGGAAAGACTTTGCCGCGGAGGCCCGCACCCTCGAGCGCTTGGGTTTGAACGGAATGGACGCGGCACAGATTCAGCGTGTCGTGGAGGAAGGTTTCGCTTAGCCGGGAGCCCGTTCGACCCGGTTGTCGTGTCGGCGGTTAGCCGGCACATATTGGAATTTTCGGAGGAGAGAGCCTATGCGCGTACACAATCTCTACACCGATGCCGGCGGCCAATCGCATTTCCGCGACATCGAAGTCGAGTGGGTCGAGGAGCGGAGAGGCAGCAAGCTTTCCAAGCGCCTGCCGGCGACCGGGATCATCTTCCGCGAGACGCAGGCTGAACACGACATCGACTGGCATCCGGCACCGCGCCGGCAATATATCATCAATCTCGACGCCGGAGTGAAGATCACCGCCAGCGACGGCGAAAGCCGGGTGATCGGCGTCGGAGAGGTGATCTTGGTCGAAGACACCACCGGCAAGGGTCACTTGTCGCAGCACGTCGAGGGCAAGATCCGGCACTCGATCTTTGTGCCGATCGACTAGTGTGTGTCGTCGTTTACTTGAATATCACACGTAATTCGAGTCCATGTTGGGAAGACGCGTAGTAAAAAGAGTCTATCATCACCACAATAATGCGTGTGATTCATGGAGAGTCGGCTTCGCACAAGGCTGACCCATGACCCGATATGGACTGCGTGATGATCAGTGGGAGCGGATAAAGGACCTGCTTCCCGGGAAAGCCGGAGATGTCGGCGTCACCGCGCAAGACAATCGCCGGTTTGTCGAGGCGGTCCTCTACCGATACCGCGCCGGCATCCCATGGCGCGACCTGCCGGAACGCTTCGGCGACGGGAAGAACGCGCACCGGCGGTTCAGCCGCTGGGCCAAGAGCGGGGTGTGGCAGAGCGTGTTTGAGCATCTGGCCGCTGACGCCGACAACGAATACGCGATGATCGACAGCACCATCGTCCGAGCCCATCAGCACAGCGCCGGCGCGCTCAAAAAGATGACGATCAAGCCATTGGCCGCAGCCGCGGCGGGTTGAGCACAAAAATCCATGCCTTGGTCGACGCGCTCGGCAATCCTCTGGCATTTCTGCCGACGCCGGGGCAGGCGCACGATTTGATCGCGGCCGACGCGCTGCTGCCGCAAATGGCCGCCGATCTGCTGATCGCCGATCAAGCCTTCGATGCCGACAAGCGTGTCCGCGAACCGCTGGCGGCCGCCGGCAAGTCAGCGGTAATCCCGCCCCGGCCAAACCGCGTGACGCCCCCCGACTTTGACCCAGAACTTTATAAGGCGCGCCACCTAATCGAGAATTTCTTCAGTAAACTCAAACAGTTCCGCGCCATCGCCACGCGCTACGACAAAACCGCCAGAAATTTCCGCGCTGCCATCCACCTCGCCGCCGCGATCATTTGGCTCAATTGACGACACGCCCTAGACTGCAGATGGGCGGGCGCACGCGCGACTTGACGATGTTCAATCTTGCAATCGACAGCAAACTGCGCGGCTGCGATGTCGTCGCACTTCAGGTCGAGGACATTGCACCGAGTCGGTATGCGCTCGATCGCGCGACCGTGCGGCAGAAGAAGACCGGTCGGCCCATCCGGTTTGAGTTGACGGAGCAGACACGGCAGGCCGTTAACGATTACATCAAAGCCGCTGGCAAGAAACCGGGCGCAGTGGCCGTGGTGATCACAACCGCTGCATGGCCACCCGGCGATATGCTCGGCTCGAGCTGGGTTGCAACGATTGGTCTCGACCCGCACTTTTCGGCACGCACTCCCTTCGACGTACCAAAGCGACACTCATCTACCGTCGAACCGGCAACTTACGTGCCGTGCAGCTGCTGTTAGGACATGCGAAGATCGAGAGCACCGTCAGGTATCTTGGCATTGAAGTCGATGATGCCTTCGCCATAGCTGAACAGGTTGACGTCTAAACTACAGGGGCAAAGCCGAACTGGCTTTGCCCCTCCTTTAGCTTCGCCCTCGTGCCAAAAAAGCGGCTATGAGCTATTAGCGCAGCTTGAGCTAAACGCGCGGCTTCGCCCCTTGTTGGCAGCGACACCAGGTTATGCCCTACGGCGGATCCTGGTCGAAGGGATACAAGTCGCCGGATCGACGACCCAGAAATGTCCGTCTCGCAATCGAGCGAAAGTTGAACCGGCGGTTACATGCGGCATCACGGATCCGGGGCCCTTCTGACCAAGACAGTGCCGCGGCGATAGCCGCACCAAATCGTTCGGCTTCGGACGGCGCCAGGGCAAAATCGTCCCGGAGAGCTTGCAGATTGGCGGTCACATCGGCGGAAGCCAAACCGGCAAGTCTTTGAAAGGCGGGTTCGTCGGCCCTCGCCGCCCATGACGCTGTGCCGGCGGCCGTCCCCGCCAGAGAAACAAGCCACGGCCTCACGGTACGGTCTCCAGATCGGATTCGATCTCGTCCAACCAGCTGCTGGGTTCCCGTGCCGCCTCGGCGTCAACAAAGGCGGGATAAACACGTCGCACGCTCACTGCCCTTCCGAGCAGATGGGCCTGGCAGGCGAGCCTCGCGTCGGGCCGGCGCCTGTACGCGGTGGAGGGTTGCCAGTTCCGCTTCAGCCGGAGCATTAAGATCGGCATCGGCTGGCACGATGATCCTGCACGTCCCGCAGCGAGTGCAGACACTCGCATGAGGAATATCGTTCGCGCGGCTGACCTCGAGCACCGACATCCCGACACGTCCAGGCGCGGTCGGGCCGCCATCATAGGACACCATCACGCGCATGCGCCGCCGTCTCAGAATTTTAGCGACGAGGACGCCCACAGCCGCCGCGACGCCGACGCCATACACCAGAAAGACGCCGGCCTGAATGACACCCAGGAGATGGCCCATCTGTTGCCGGATCAGCAGGTTCTGCTCAACGAGCGCCCGCCAACCCGCGTCGGTCGCAAGGCGGGTCAACACCGCTTCTCCGGCGTGAGCAAAACCTAAAAGGCCGAGGATCGGGACGGGGAACAGTATTGGAATGACGATTGACGCCTCAACGCCAAGGTCGAATAGAGACCGATAGCGCCGCGAGCCCAGACGATCACGACCACGAGAAGCTGCTGGAGTGCGAAGAGCGGCGCATATCGCCAATAAACGGCGAGGACGTACCATTATCGGCGCTGAATCGAGCCACAAGATCGGTCGTCACCTGAAGCCCAACGACATGATTGACGAGGAGAGGCGGTGTCGCGAGACCCAGCAGCAGCTGGACCCAATCTGTCCGGCTCATTGTCAGCGAATGCCGCGACGCCAGCGAGGCTAGGCCAAGCCCCGCATGGACAATTGCCGCGGCTAGCAACAGCGCCTGGCCAAAGCAGGTCTGCCACGGCATCAGCAGCAAGCCCCGCCACTGCTCCATCGCGTCGACCGAAACCAAGCCGAGGACGAGTTGCACAGGTGGCAGGCGACGAAGAGAAGCAGCATGAGGCCGCTTCCGAGGCGGAGGTGCCGTGCGATCAACCAAGAAACCAGCATTCCCGTCAGCGACCTTCGCGGAGACGAGTCCACCTGTGATTGAAGCCCTTACGCACGCCGGCCGCCAGTGGTTTTCGCCAAGTATGCCCGGATGCCGACCGTCCGCCCCTCAAATCATGTTAAGACGACAATCTTGCCGCCCGCCTTGTTCTCCTCCATGCAGCGGTGCGCTTCGACAATGTCGTCAAGCTTGAAGACCTTGCCCACCTGGGCCTGCAACGTCCCCGCGGCGACCTGCTCGACCAATTCATCGAGCGGCGTCAGCATGAAATCCTCTGGCCCGCCGTCGTAGGTCGTCAAGCATACGGATGTCGGGATCACCTCCATCGGGCTGAAATCGTCGAACGACCATTTGTTGCCCACCATGCCGGTCATGCATACCATCCCGCGCTGCTTGGAGCAGCGGAGCGAGTCGCGGAGCGTCGACGTGCCGATGAGTTCGAGCACCTTGTCGACTCCGCTCGGAAATACCTCCTTCACCTGTTCCGCGATCGCGCCGGTGTCTATGAACACCTGATCCGCGCCGCTAGAACGCAGCAGCTGTTCGCGGTCAGGCCTGCGGGTTGTTGATGCGACGACGGCGCCATGATTTTTGGCAATTGCCGCCGCGGCCAATCCAACAGACGTCGTGCCACCGCGGATCAGCAGACGCTCGCCCTTGACGAGACACAATGACTTGAACAAAGAGCCCCAGGCCGTCTGCAGCATCTCCGGAAGAGCACCCAGGGTCTCCCAAGCAAGGCTCGTCTTGATCACCTGTACCTGACTCCCCGGCACGCAGGTATATTCCGCGTATCCGCCGTCGAAATTGCGCCCCATGCCGCCCATGGCAGTGGCAACGATCTCTCCCTTGGTGAACTCCCCGCCTGGAGCCTCTACGACTAGGCCGACCGCTTCGATGCCGAGGACCCGAGGAAAGGCGACGCCAGGAGAAAGGCCCTGCCGGGTGAACAGCTCGGACCGGTTCAGACCGAACGCCTTGACCCGGATCAGCACCTCTCCCGCCTCCGGCGTAGGCACTGGGCGGCTCTCGATCTTGAGGACTTCCGGCCCGCCGGGTTCGTGGATAACCGCAGCCTTCATCGCATCCATGACTAAGCTCCCTTTGAACTGTGACGTCCCGCGTCAAGCCGACATTCGCCCAGCTCAACTCACAGGCTGCGCGTCGGGAAATTTCCATCTGCCATCGAGGATTTCGGGTCGCGGGAGAAACAGGCGGACCGTGTAGTTCCAGCCTTTCATGATCGGCAGGCAATTGGGGATTTCGCCGTCGCAACCGCCGAACTGGATCGCGACCGAGCCGTCCGCGCCCTTTTTTGCGGTGATCGTATTCACAGAATAGGCGTTGTATTGATTCGGGTGAAGGTAGCCCTCGGTGTCGTAGACGGTGACTGACCAGAAGCCGTCAACGGGCACGCCCTTGACCGTGAGCTTATAGACGGTGCTGCCGTCATTGCGAGCCGGCGTGACCGGGAGGTAGAGGGCGTCCTTCTCGGGAAGGCCGCCCCAAACCAACGCGCTTCCGACCAGATGACGCACCGGATCGACCTCATCCTCATTGGCGCCAAACATGCGCCTTGTATCGGAAATCGTCTCGCCGAGTTGCAACAGCGCGGCGCGTACCTTCTTGAGGGTTGCCTGATCCCAATTGGGGACTTCGAATGTTCCCGGACTTTGTTGGCTCACCTTGACGGCATCTTGCAAGGCGTGGACCTGCTGGACATCTTGCGGGTTTGCTGGATCGACTAACGCGCGCACCACGACAATGCCGTATCGCGTACCGATCCCCTCCTTTGTCAGCGTGTGACTGCCCGCGCCATAATAGACCGCCGGGGTGTACTGGTCCTCATTGGCTACCTGCATCACCATGTAACGCTTGCCGGGATCTGGTAGCGTAACCGTCACCGGACCCGCGTCGAAGTCAAAGACCGCAAGCGAATACAGCGTGTCCCGATTGGGCCGAATGATGCCACGCCTGTCGATCGGTGCCAGCTCACGGCCATGCACGAATTTGCCGAAGGCCCCCGCTTTGATCGTCAGGCCAAAATAAGCATCTGATTGGGCCCGGTTGTAGTTGTCGATAGTGACAGGGACGTCAGTGCCCGACGGTGATTGCGCGAACGCAGCGGAGCTCGTTGCCGCTAGCAGGAGGCCAGCGCGGATTTGTGTGCCGGCATTTCTCATCGTTGCGCTCTCCTCGCTCATTTCTCAAGCCCTCCCCAAGACCCAGGCATGGAGACCCCATCATCCCTTGGCCACGTTTACAGATCAGGCGCGTGGCGCGTTGGTTGTGCAAAAGCAGTATTTCGGCAATCTCGAACTTGACGGTAAGTGTAATGGCGGCAAACACCGCTTCATACGCCTTGCGTACCGCTTCCGTGCCGATGCTCGCGAGGCTGTGCTGAGGCATAAACACGCCATCGGGTGCGTATAGCTTCAGCGGTGCCTCGGTATCGGAGCCGTTCAACGCGGTTTCGTAGTCTTTCAGTATCGAGGCCACAGCGTTTTCGTCCGCATCCATGAGCCTGCCCTCGCGGTGAAAAATTCGTCAGAGCAAAACTGACCGCATCCCGCCGGCGCGAATAGTGGGTGGAAGCGAGAAAACCTTTCCCGATTTTGGAAATGCCGTTCCACTCTGTTTCGTCGACCGTCTCGCTGAGGTCTTGACGCCGAGATCGTAACGGCCGCAAGCGAGGTTGACCTTCATGCCGGCAGCGACGGAAAGAGCGTCCTCGCCATCTGAGCCGCGAATTCCTTGAACATGCGTACCGGACGCGAGATGTGTCGATTGCCCGGGTGAGCCATCGACAGGTCAAAGGTGCGGAAGCGCCATTCCGGCATAATCTCGATGAGCCGACCGTTCCGCACCAAATCAGGCTGCACCACTGGCGGCAGATCGCCGATGCCCACGCCCGCGAGGAGCGCGGACGCGAGACCGGCATAGTCATTCATTGCCAGAAACGGCAGAAACGAGACCCTTTCGGTAACACCGTTCTGTCAACAAAGGTCCAGCTGTTTTCTGGTCTCCAGAACGAGAAGGCCAGCAGACGGTGCGCAAAGAGGTCCTGCGGCTTTTCGGGCAACTGAATGCGTTGGATATAGGCTGGGCTGGCGACCAACTGGTGGCGATATGTCAGTAGCTTCCGGGCAACCAGCGACGAGTCCTTAAGCGGGCCCAGTCGGAATACTAAATCGACACCCTCGGCGATATGATCGACGAAGCGGTCGGTTACCAGGATTTGTACGCGCACATCGGGTTAGGCGGCCTGGAAGGCGGTGACCAGCGGTACCAGCAGCGTGTCGGAAATGCTGGGCGGCGTCGACAACCGCAGGACGCCCGAGACCGTTGACAATTGATTGGAGACAATGTTGCCTACCGTCTCGCTGGTCTCGGCGCTGCGTTGGGCGTGCTCGAAAATTTCCGCACCGACATCGGTAAGCCGCAAATTGCGCGTCGACCGCTCGATCAGCCCGACGCCGAGTTGATCCTCCAGCTCGGCCACACGCCGGCTGACGGTAGAGATCGGCATTTTGAGGCGCTTGGCAGCTTCCGAGAAGCTCCTCGTCTCGACGACCTTGGCGAATATCGCCAGCGAATTGAGGTCAATCATCGTTTTTTCGAATGCGGTGCTAAGCGCCGACAGCGCCTTGGACTTCGGGTGATGACCTTCCACCCTCTCGGCTGTTCGTAACCCGAACATGGAGGGCAGCTTTGGGTCAACAGCTGCGATCGCGACGTGTCCGCCGTTAGTCAGGTTAACGCTGGACAGCGGACTTCGCAGCGTACCGTCGCTCGGAGCCGCTGGGTGCTAACAACTGCCCGTTAGCAGCTTAATGCAGAGGAGCGCGCGCGTTGCGGCCGCTGGACCGCGCGCCAGCTTTAGGCCATCACCGACGCCCTGCGATCAAACGGCGTCCGTAGGCATCGGCGAAGCGCGTGAGAGGGCGCCAGCATCTACGAGGTAGACCTGAGGATGATATTGGCGTCAGCGCCCTTCCCGGTCTCGACTTCGGTGTGCACCCCGCCGGCTACCGCGAACACGCGGCATTTCCGGTCCATTGCACCTCCGCCTATTTGTCGAGCCAGACGTCCTCCATGCGCCAGCCGTTGAAGATGCTGTTGACCATCACCGTCAGCCCCTTCACCCGATGCTGCCAACACGTCGCGCCGCGGCCGTAATAGATGATCGGCCGGGCGCCGTCTTCCGCCAGCTTCCTTTCGATCTCCCATACGAGCTTCTGCCGATTTTGCTGGTCGGATTCCATCGACTGCCGGTCGACCAATTTGTCCAAGTCAGGGCTGCAATATCCACTATAGTTCATTTCCGCACCACACGTATAGTTCCTGTAGAAATTATCGTCGGGGTCGTCCACGAAGCTTCCCGTAAGATTGAGGCCGACCGTGTAGTCCTTGCGCATGACCTTGGGGTACCAGTTGGTCGTGTCGATGGTTTCGAGTTGGCTGTCGATATAAACCTCCTTCAATTGGTCGAGGAGGATCACCGCCGAATCCCGATAGGCTGGGATATCGCGCGCCGACACCTTTATCTTGAGCCGGTTATCGGGTCCGTAGCCGAGCTTTTGCATGATCTGGCGGGCATCGGCGCGGTTTTTCTGTACGTCGGGGTCATAGCCCGGCAGTGTCTGCAGGACATCCGGCGGCATGCCCCACAACCCTCCGGGCGGCGGCTGCATGGCCCCGCCGACATTGCCCTTCCCCTCGCTGAGGATGTCGACAAATGCTCGACGGTCTAGGCTGAGCGCCATCGCCCTGCGCAAGTCGGGATTGTCAAAGGGTGGTGCGTCCCGATTGACGATCAGATTGTTGCTGACGCTTCCCGGCGGCAATTCGCAGATCGCCTCAGGCATCTGGCTCTTCACTTCCTTCATCAGCGGGACCGTCACGCTGCCGGCGAATGTCAGGTCGTAATTGCCGGCGATGAAGGCCAATATTGTCGTCGACCGATTGCGTGTAACCGTATACTCGATGCCGTCGAGATAAGGTCGGTCCCTCTTCCAATAATCTGGATTGCGCATCACCTTGATATATTCGTTCGGCTTGAAGTCGCCGAATTTGAACGGGCCAGTGCCGATCGGATGGCCGCGCATATCGCGCGGCGCAACATGGCAGGGGTAAATTGGCGAAAATCCCGAGGCGAGCAGTGCCAGAAAGGCCGGCTGCGGCCGCTTGAGACGGAACGTGACCTCGTAATCGCCGTTCGTGGTGACCTCTCCGAGGTTCCTGTACCAGGACTTGCGCGGATTGATGCGGAACTTCTCACTCGACTTGCCGCTCAGCAGGTCCCAGGTGCATTTGACATCCTTGGCCGTGAACGGCTTGCCGTCGTGCCACTTGACACCCTCACGCAGCGGGAACGTCAGGTCTGTCCCCTCCTCATTCCATGACCAGCCGATAGCAAGATCGGGGATGATCGAGCCGAGGCTGTTTTGCTGTACATGCTGGTCGAACATCACAAGGTTATTGAAGACCCCCATCACCGGCCGCTCGGCGACGACGGTGGCCTCCTCATGGATCGACATGCTCGCCGGGCTGTCGAGCATATAGACTTTAAGGATGCCGCCCTGTTTCTGGGCAACTGACGGGCCAGCGGTGAAGCTTGCGGCCAGAAATGCCGCGGTCACTGCGAACGCACGAGATTTCTGGTTCATTGCGTTCCTCCCTAGGTGAGCTGCGATTTACCTATTGAGCGAAGCGTCCTCCATTCGCCAATCGTGTCGTTAATCGTACAGCGCAACGTCAGCCGACCCAAGACGGCGACGCAGCGGAACCGGTGCGCGGGTCCGGTCGCTCTTGTTGATCATGACGGCGAAGCAACCGAAGATCGGCTCGCCCACCGCGCCACCAACCGGATCCCCGCGATCTCTCCGCCACCGAGCCGTCAGCTTTCCTGCCGGTCTCCCGGCGCGAACCAGCTAAGGGGCTAGCCGAGAACGCGGTTCAGGAAGGCATCCATCTTCGCTGTCGCCGCCTTCGACAGATCGTTCGGGAACAGCGTGAAGCCGTGCGCTCCGCCGGGGTAGATCGCCAGTTCGGCCTCGTTTCCGGCAGCGACCCAGCGCGCGTGCATGAACAGGGTATCGTCGAGCAGCGCGTCCTTGGTACCGATACTAAAGAGAGCCGGGCACAGGCCCTTCAGATCGGCGTAGAGCGGGGAGATATCGGGCTCGCGCCGGTCGGTGATCGTCGGCAGAAACGCGTTGTAGAATTGCTGCATGTCGATCGTTCGGAGCACCAGCCGCGTGTTGCCGAATTGACGCTGGCTCGGTGTCATGCCGAGATCGAAGGCGCCGTAGACGATATTCGCGCCGCGGAACCCGGTGT
>Ga0306924_10004372_pt1 | contig 13792 bp, 14 predicted proteins | sample sta12Can44000111_FD_203756 | JGI IMG/M metagenome (GOLD analysis project Ga0306924, IMG submission 203756) | Lab enrichment of tropical soil microbial communities from Luquillo Experimental Forest, Puerto Rico - statanox.12C.anox.44.000.111 (v2)... | ecosystem: Environmental > Terrestrial >... | reverse complement strand
GTAATCCAAACTCACGAGCAGTCGGACGATTCTCAGGAGCTGTAAGTTTAGCATAACTTTGCGTAATTGATTGCATTCGGCTCATGAATTATCGCCTCGGTCAGGGGTTGGCCGCAGCGATTGTTTAGAACCAAAACGTTGAGGTCGGGTGTTTGCCTTCGGCTTGCTTTTAAAAATGAATGCCTGCTCGTTCTAACCGTGCTTGAATCGCCGCTGACCACTCTCGTTGCTTCGAGAGATTTTTGCCGTGGGCGGTCTCAGCGTCGTACTGGTGATGCTCCTTCCTTGCTTCTCCACTTACGCGGTCAAGCAGAGCTTCCAGCTTTCGCCTCAAGTCAGCGGAGGCCTCTTTTGGATCGGCGCCTTCTCCGTGTGGCAGCTTATCGAGGGACATCTCGGCCAAGCGCCTACTGTAAAGTTCATTGATATCTAAGTGACCTTGCTCATGGGGCAAAGCTTCATTCCCGAGCTTGAACCAACTCTTGCGCGATGACTTGTTCCGGTCGAAGCCTGACCAAACCAACCACTTGGTGACCCGGTCGACCACATGACCATTCTCTGTGGTCCAACGATGGTTGTACCAGTAATGAAAAAACATCCATGTATACATCCCGTATTTTGGATCGACGTAATCCTTGACCGGGAAGTCAGTGGCTGCCAAACGATGGTACGGAAAATAGCCCTTTGCCATTTCCTCCTTCCACGGAGGAGCCTCGTGAAGTGTTTGTCCTCGTGCAGTGAATGCTGCACCTACCAGCAGAATGAAAACGATTTTGGGGACAACGATCCGACGCTGCTGCTTCAACGCTGGTTGCCTAACTACGGTAGACCTAACGATTCCGCTCATAAGGCGGCCCAACCTTCCTGCGATTTGAGAAGGCCAGTGGCTCGTGAAACTCACCCACGCGCTCGTTCGTTTCAATCACATTGCCGCCGTGTCCTAAACGTAAATCAGAGCGCCATGCACGCCAGTCTCCCCTGCAGCGTAAACATCGTAAACGTTGTGAGTGTGGGGATCGGCAACGAGGTTTCCCTGGATGTTATTAAGACATGCGAGGCGTCTGAGGTGATCCACGGTCGGTCGGTTCTGGTCGCAGAAGTGCGGCTGGGACCTTGAGCCATTCGGCCGCTGCTCCAAGTTCCTCAAAAAGCCTGACATCCAGGGATGAGTGCTCGGTCAGAAGCGCATACAATTTAGCGTAGTGGTCGGACTTTCCCCACTTGACCAGAAACGCAGATTTTACCTTGGGATGCCCGGCGCAGCTCATACGCCGGTAAAGGGCGACATGGAAGACATAATCAAAGCTAAGATTGATCGCGTCGAGCAGCGTCGTATCGGTGAAGCGATCAAATGGGCTTTTCACGGTAGCTTCTGCGCCGCCAATAAAAGTCGTAATTTGATCCACCATTTTTTCGTCCAGTATGCCGCGCGGCCTCCAAACCATAAGCCGCTGGTCCGGGTGAAAGGTGACATCGGGCGGCAATTTCATTTTTCCTTCGGGGCATTTAAGCCCATTCGGAAGCGAGATGGCATAGCCTCTACCAAAAAATGACACCATTGCGGAGCGACGGCTCTATTGGACCTTAGTCTGACCTCGGTGAGCAAGTGAGAGATTGCGGTCAATCGCCCTACCTGCTCGTCGCGCTTACTGATAGAATGATTTAATGTCCAAGAGCGTCGCTGTCGGGTTGCTTGCGCTAATCCTGCTTGCGACCTATTCGAATCATTTTCAGAACAGCTTCCATTTCGACGACGCGCACACGATCGTTAACAACGCCGCGATCCGGGAACTGAAAAACATTCCAATCTTTTTCAAGGACGCGAGAAGCTTTAGCTCGCTCCCGAGCAATCAGTCGTACCGCCCACTCGTTTCGACGCTGCTCGCGATCGATTACCGTCTCAGTGGCTTAGACCCGTTCTGGTATCACTTGTCGAGCTTAGCGCTCTTCATTGCGCTTATTCTACTACTTGCGTTTGTGATTTACTGTTTGATCGACAACGTGTGGATCACGTTTGTCGCCGCTTCGCTCTACGGACTACACCCGGCAAACGCTGACACGGTTAATTACATCATCGCGTCCGCGGAAATAATCTCGACGCTCGGGATCGTCGGCTCCTTCGCGATTTACTTCGCATTTCCAAGTCTCCGCTGTTACTACGTGTTTGTTCTGCCGACTGCAGTCGCGATTTTGGCAAAGCCGCCGGCCGCAATTTTTCCCGTTCTTTTGGTCACGTATCTCCTTTTGTTTTCGGAATGGAGATCGAAGGAGCGACTCTTAGAAATCGCAGTTGCCGCGGTCGTTTGCGCTCTGCTGTTGCTCTTCGTTCACCAGATGACGCCGCAGAGTTGGGTTAGCGGTGCACGCAGCGCGCACAACTATCTCATCACGCAGCCGTACGTCGCGCTCCTCTATTTCAAAGCATTCTTCTGGCCGAACGATCTTTCCGCCGATTACGACCTCAATCCGTTTACATCGACAAGTGATCCGAGATTCTGGGCCGGCGTGATCTTTATCATTTTGCTCGTGACGATGTCGGTCTTTTGCGCGCGATCGAAAAGGACACGTGTCATCAGTTTCGGTCTGCTGTGGTTCTTGATCGGGCTCCTGCCGACGTCGCTCTATCCGCTCGCCGAGGTGATGAACGATCACAGGACGTTTCTTCCCTATATCGGCCTCGTCATTGCAATTGCCGGCGCGATCGCGCTCCTGGTTCAATCTCGAATCACGCGGCGCGGCGTCGCGAAAGTCGCCATTTGCTTCGCAGTTTACCTGATTCTTTGCGCGAGCGGTTACGCCACCTTTCAGCGCAACAAAGTTTGGAAAACAGAGGAAACGCTCTGGCGCGACGTCTCGATCAAGAGTCCGCAGAACTCCCGCGGCCTGATGAATTATGGCAACACGCTGATGTCGAAAGGCGATTTTGATGGCGCGCTCGATTACTTTCATCGCGCGCTCGTCCTCGCGCCGCAGTATTCGGTGCTCTTCGTGAATCTCGCGATCGCCGAAGACGCAACCAAGCAGACCGGACTCGCCGAGCAACATTTCAAGGAGGCGATGCGGCTCGCGCCTGCTTCACCCGACAGTTACATCTTCTATGCCCGCTATTTGATCGCGCACTCGCGAACGTCAGAAGCTATGCCTTACCTCAACACTGCACTGCTATTGAGTCCCACCGATGTAACAGTTCATCAATTGTTGCTCGATGCCTCATCCGGCGGAGCAAAGCAGACCCCGGAATCCTATTTGGCGCAGAGCCTCGAGCTGTATCAAGCGGGACGTTACGTCGATTGCATCGCATCGGCTCGCGCTGCGCTCGTCCTGCGCCCGAAATTCGCCGAAGCATGGAACAACATCTGCGCAGCCTACAATCAACTTGGCCAGTACGACGAGGCCATCTCTGCCTGCGAAGAAGCATTGCGTAGCAAGCCAGACTTCGAATTAGCGCGAAGCAATCTGGAATACGCGCGACAAAACGCGGCCGCCAGAGCAAACCAGTAACGGCGCGCGCGGTCCGAGTTGCTGGTCCACCTCTTCGCGATGACTGGCCCAGATTTACGCAGTTCGCGCGTCAGGAAAATTCAGTTTCGCTTGGATGGTGGCTCCTTATCGAAGATGACCACAAATCCGTCTTTGTAATGACGGACACGCCAGCTGTGCTCTTTTGCGAATTTTTCGATTAACGCTTGCCTTCGTTTGCCATTACGCGGCCAGACACGATCTAACTCTGGCTGATAAACCGCATAGTGATCAGCCGATTCGAGTTCCTTCGCGATTGCGCTTGCGAGTTTTTGCACGTCGGCCTCGCCTTTAATTTTGCCAGGACTTGATCCCGTCTGTCAAACATTAGTGTTAAGTGGCACCCGGCCCGGAGTTCTTCATCGCCAACCCGAAATCCCCAACACTCACCTAACTTCCTTTGGACAGTCGCGGATATGGCAATCTTGTGACAGTGGTAATGAAGGGTGAACCGGGACTGAAGAACAGAAACGAGCGCGATCTTTTTGCGGCTATTTCAGATGTCTCGAAACCAGTTTCGTCATCTCAAACATGCTAACCTGGCTCTTGCCGTTGAAAACCTCCCGCAGGGGTTTGTCAGCATTTATCATGGTTCTCTTTTTCTTATCCTGACAATCGTTCTTCTTAATGTAGGCCCACAGCTTTTTGGTTATTTGGGTGCGCGGAAGAGCTTTGGAACCGACAATTGCGGCAAGCTTTGCATCGGGTTGCACTGGTCGCATGAAAGCGGCGTTTGGCTGACGTTTAGATCGGGTTTTTGGCATGGTCTTTGATTAATGTTTTAGCGCCACCACCGCAACCAAATTCGCACAATCTCAATCAGACAGTCGGCGCCCGCATGTTTGTTTTCGTAGTCAATCCATTCGTCTTGCGTGAGGGCACATCCGTGCGCTGACGATAGGCGAGCAAAAATGCCGCCCGTCAAGCACAAAAGGTCGGAAGGCGATCATCAAATGGAGCAACGAGATGCGCTGCCTTCGGCGCGTCCTCGATTCGAGTGGGCTCGGGTCTTCCGCTGAATCTGGAAATCGCGCTAAGCGGCGCCTCAGCGAAGGTTACGTTCTGGAAAGATCGCGTCCGAATCCTTGACGACGGTGCTAGGTTGACCCGTCGCAGAATTCTATGAGAACGCTTTTGCTTTCAGACAATCCATCACCGAGCGATGGTAATCGAGGGGTAACAGATAATTCACCCGCCTTGTTGTCGGACGAAGAGTTACTCGACTCGTATTCAAGAACAATCACCGCCGTGGTCAGTCGCGTTGCGCCGAGCGTGGTGAATATTCGGGTGACGACGACGAAAGGCCGCGCTGGCGGCGGCTCGGGATTCATCATCGCACGGGACGGTTTTATTATAACGAACAACCATGTCGTGCAGTCCGCGACTGAATTGGAGGTGACGCTGCACGATGGTGCCGCTTACCCCGCGAAACTTGTCGGCACCGATCCCGACACCGATCTAGCAGTGATTCGAATCGATGCGCCCGATTTGCAGCACGCCCGGTTCGCAAATTCCGCGACCATTCGCGTCGGCCAAATTGCAGTCGCTCTTGGTTCCCCTTATGGCTTCCGTCAAAGCGTCACCGCTGGAATCGTGAGCGCTCTCGGTCGCACAATGCGCTCAGAGTCGGGCCGTTTGATGGACGACGTCATTCAAACCGACGCGGCGCTTAACCCGGGGAATTCAGGCGGACCGCTGTTGGACAGCGCGGGTGAAGTCATCGGGGTGAACACTGCGGTGATTTTGCCTGCCCAGGGAATTTGTTTCGCGATTGCTAGCAATACTGCGCACTTCGTCGCGGGTTGGTTGATCCGCGATGGGCGAATTCGGCGAAGCTCGATCGGTTTCGCCGGTCAAAATGTGCCGCTGCATCCGCGCCTAATTCGTTTCCACAACCTGCCGGTTAAGAGCGGCGTACAGGTAACGGAAATCAGCCGCGGCAGTCCCGCTGAGATTGGTGGACTAAAAGAAGGCGACATCGTGGTTGGCTTCAAAGGTCAACCAATCGCCACGATCGACGATCTGCACAAACGACTCGTCGCCTCCGAGATCAGCATCGCATCACCGATCATGATCCTTCGCGGCAAAGAGAGACTTTTTCTCATCGTAACGCCTCGTGAGCTGAAAAACTGATCAAAAGCAAGTGGGTGACGCCAATCACTTCCGCGAGTGCCCGAGAGTGATCAACGTAATCAGTGCGCTAGCGCCGGCCAAAACCGCGCCAATTGCTGTCACGGATCGAAATCCATCTCCAAACGATTCATCTACTGTGGCGCGAATCCGTTGCCGCGCTGCTGGATCCAAACTCTCCGGTACCGCAATGGCTGCTGCGGACTGTAGCAGCGATTAACTTTCTCGAGCGCGGCGGCTGCTTGGGCCAACAAACTGCGTCCTTAACTACCATCGCAGGAAAGTGTAGTTTGAAGAGACCGCTGAATGTTCAGCACGCGGCCGCGCGTAGAGCGTTCATCGCTGACGTAAGTCCGGCACTAGACCGTCACAATTTGACGACTTCCAGGTGACATTTACGAAGCATTCTGGTCACAGGGTCGTTGTATCGGATTCAACTGTCCGTTACTCAAACGTTACCAGCTTATGACATGACGTTTAGAGCGTTCGCCCATCGTTTAGCAGTGCACGCTGAAATGATTCAGCGCGCACCAAATCAACCTAAGTAAAATGAAAATAGTTGGCGAAGCACAGTCTATGAAAAAAATCGGGCGACATTCGGTGGCTGCGTTCGGAAAGAGCGGAGCCGCGTTCGCAACATTGCTAGCGTTTCAGTAACACACCGACCTCGAAACGCCTCTTAATTAATAATACGGAGCCATCGCAGCCGGGCTACATGCTGAACATCGGCAATCTGCTCGATAACGCGGGGATCAATTGGAAGTGGTATGCCGGTGGTTGAAATGCCGCGCTGCAGAACAACGTCAATGCGGCAAGCGATCCGAACATCATCTTTCAGTTCCATCATCAAGCCTTTGCCTACTACACAAAGTATGCGCCGTTTTTGACGGCTCCGATATCGAATTACACGAACGTGCCGCAGTTAAACCCGGCGACAACTGGACCAAACGCGCACTTGTAGGATGAGTCGCAGTTTTTCACTGACCTGCAGAACCTACCGTCCGACAAGTTTCCGGCAGTGGTGTTCGTTAAGCCGGCCGGCCGTGACAACGAACATTCCGGTTACACCGACGAAGTCAAAGGTCAGCAACGCGTGACCGACATCGTTCATGCAGTTCAGAACAGCAAAATTTGGAACGACACGGCGATCAGAGTCACTTATGACGAAAACGGTGGACGCTGGGACCATGTCGCTTCAAGGCATGCGTCGTTACATTTCCGCGACAAAACTGTAGCAGCGGTAAAAAGACTTTGGCGTCCTTTTCTTTTGACGGACAAACGCACCGGAAACGTAACGCAACTTTAACGCGATGGTCACACAAATGTCATCTTCGCGCGCAAGGCTTTCGATGAAGGCGCTCAGTTATCGTTTCAATGATTCAGCGAATTGCAGACACTGACTCATTCAAAAGTCGCACCCGGATGGTAGATCCTCCACGCCTCCAAAAATGCAGCACAATCGAAACAAAACGGTCCTGATTGTCGAAGACGAACAAGACGTGATCGATTTGTTAGCGATTCGTTTGTTGAAAGACACCAGTTACACAATCTCAACGGCAAACGATGGTGTTGCCGGATTGGAAAAAGCGCGTGCTGAGTTGCCTTGGATCATCATCCTGGATCTGATGCTTCCGAAAATGTCTGGCTTGGAGGTCTGTCGAATGCTCAAGAGCGATCGCCTCACAAGAGGAATTCCTATTATCATCCTTTCTGCAAAAGCCAGTGAAGCCGATCGGCTTATCGGCCTAGAAGTTGGTGCTGATGATTATGTAACCAAGCCGTTCAGTCCCCGTGAAGTTCTGTTGCGAATCAAGGTCATCGAACGACGACGTTCCGCTGAAATCGAAGATGAAAGGTTGGTCTGCGGCTTGATTACTCTTGATCCCATTCGACATCAGGTAGAGGTTGCGGGGATACCTATTCGTCTAACGACCGCTGAATTTAAGTTGCTGAGCCTGCTCATGAAAAAGCCGGGGCGCGTGCATTCGCGCGACATCTTGCTCACAGGTGCGTGGGGCTATGAAGCGCTCATCAATACGCGAACGGTCGACACCCATATTGGACGACTGCGCGATAAACTCGGCAAAGCGGCCAACTCGATTGAAACGGTTCGTGGCTTTGGCTACCGACTGGTGGGGGATTCCGACTCTTAAAGCCCGCGCACCCTTTTCCGAAATCTGACAATTCAGCGTCGGAATCTTGACGAGGCGTCACCAATCGGCCCCAGAATCGGATTGTTTCCTTTACGTATCCAGAGTCTCGCGATTTACTGGCGGGAAATGCGCACTTGCCCGGTTTGTAAAGCCAAAGTTGGTACTGTTCGTTACAAAAGCGGGACTCGCTTGGCCGATCATTCTGCTAAAGAGCATAAATTCGTTTTGTGCGCCGGATCTGGCCGCTCGGCGAGCTTGCATAGTAGGCGCACCAATAAATTACGGACTGGCTAACGACAGAATAGTTGCGTTAAGAAGGAATGCGCGATGGATATTTCCCTTCGCGACAAGAACCCCGGTGCGGCGACCTGCGTGCGTTCGAAGCTAAGATCACGGCGATGCAGACTGGGACTGGCAATCCGCCCACTCGGTTAATCGCCAGTCCGCAAAACATCGGCACGTTGCGGCGACGACTCGGTATCGTTTTCTGTCGTGAGCGGACCGGCCCGCATCCAATCAATGGCTATCTAATCGACCACGCCGAAGGGTTGATACTCGTCGATACGGGCGACACCGCGCGCAAATCAGACCGCGGCTACATGCCCAGGCTCAACCCTGGTTTTCGCAACATCGACATTAGGGTCGCACCGGAGGAGGAGATCGGGCAACAGTTGAACGCAATGGGCATTCGATCGGCCGACGTACGGCTCGTGGTCTTGACGCACTTGCATCACGATCACACCCGGGGGTCTCCTCTATTTTCCGCACAACCGAATCCTTGCTTCTGCGGAAGGCTTCAGACTTGCCAAGCGCAAGGGCAGCTTGGTAGGCGCGATTCCAGGCAAGTGGCCCGTTTGGTTTGATCCCGAACCGCTGGAGTTTCTCGGTCCCGCAGTTGGTCCGTTCGCGCGCTCTGCACCTCTGACCCAAGACGGCTCCATCTTCGCCGTCGAAACGCCTGGTCACATGACCGGTCATGTGTGCGTCGTCGTTCGCGGGGAGGACGTGACCTATGTCCTCGCCGGAGACCTGACTTACCGTCAGTACCTCATACTTGACGACGTCGTCGATGGGATGACCGAGAATCCGGCTGTGTCGCTTGCAAGTCGGCGGGCGATGAAACAATTCGCGCGGGATGAGCCGACGGTGCTGCTACCCGCTCACGATCCGGAGGCGGCCCAACGATTGGCTAATGGCCTGACCATGTATCCGCGCGGGCTCCGGGCTCCCGCTAGAGAGTGACGCCCGCTTTGTAGATACCGACAGAGTGGCAATCGTGAAGGACTCCGCTGCGGCCCGGCCGCATAGCCTGTTGGAACTCTTTGTCTTGACTGTGAGACCACCCGAGGAGGAAATATCGTTCCGCGGACTTCGTGATGGCTCCCCACCTTGCTTTCGGCCGTGATTGTTTTTCCCGCGAGTTCCATCATCGCGGAACATTTGTGCCAAAAAAACCGCCTTGCACAGAGGAGCGAGTAGTATTCACTTGCGGGGCCTCCCAGCAATCTTTTTAAATCGCTTTCACTCCGGGAGAGTGGTCCGAAGGACAATTGTCACGGAAATGTCACCGGCGTCTTCTGGAAAAGCTGCTACGTACAGTTCTGTGTACTCGCCGGCGCCAACCAAGGAGCCCACACTTTCCGTGGAGGTTGATTTGAAGGTACCAACCCGAGCCGAGTCGATCGATTTATATGAGCTGATTACTCATCGCTCGTCTGTGCAAGGCGGTGATTCACTCGAGAACCTTTGCCATGTGTTTGAAAGGAGCTCAGTCAACTTTATTGCCGTGCTTGAGGGAGAGCGCTTGCTTGGTATGTGTTCCCGCCAAGAAATCGTGGCACTGTTGGGCGGTCGCTACGGCTTTTCTCTTTGGGCCCGCAAACACATCGCGGAGCATTTGTGCCAAAAAGAGACGCGTATCGAGGCGACCACACCGATCGGCGACGTCTTGCACAAGGTGTTCGCGCGCGGAACTGAGAACTTTTACGACGACGTCTTACTCGTCGACGAGGAATCCGGATTCCTTGGCTTTATTACCACGGAGACACTCTTCCATGTCCAGAACAGGCTCCTGTTAACGAATATTCGCGACTTGGAAGAGAAAGATCGCGAGATTCAACAGAAAAACGACCAAATGGAAACAGATCTCCGCATGGCGATGGAATTGCAACAAGCATTGTTGCCTGTGGTGTATCCGTTTTTTCCGCACGACGCGACGGAGGAGACGACCGCGTTACGTTTCAGCCATCGCTACCTACCCGCGAGTTTGGTAGGTGGAGATTTCTTTCACATCGCACGTTTGTCAGACAACGCCGCCGGCATTTTTCTTTGCGATGTGATGGGGCATGGAGTGCGCGCGGCGCTGGTCACGGCGATGTTACGCGCCTTAATCGAAGCGCTCGGCAAAAAAGCAGCTGATCCGGGTATTTTGCTAACGCATCTAAATCACCAGTTTACCGGCATTCTCAAGCAAACCGACACGCTAGTTTTTGCGACAGCTCTATACTGTGTCATCGACATCGGGAATTGCGAAATGTGCCATGCCCGAGCCGGTCACCCACCACCGCTGCACGCGCGTCGAACTGCGGGCGACGTTCAACCGCTTGTCTCTTCCAAAGGCTCCGTTGGGCCAGCACTCGGTCTGATCAAAGATGCGCAGTACCATGCGAGCAGCACTCGGCTCGTTCCCGGCGATCTTCTCTTGCTCTTTACCGATGGGGTTGTCGAAGTTGAAAAGGAGTCCGGTGCCCAGTTCGGTATAGAGAGTTTGTGTCGCATCGTTCGAGCGGCCCTCGACCAACCGGCGCGCGTTCTACTAGATGCGATTGTAGATCAAGTGTGCTCGTTCGCAGGGGCGCGCACACTTGCCGACGATGTTTGCCTAGTGGCGGCCGAACTGCGAGGACGATGACGAGGAATGAGCTGAAAATTTTCCTCTTTCTTAACTTGGTTCGACCGCATGATCGTTACTGCTCGTTCCGAAGTCGCTTTCTTCCAGCCATTAGTCACAAGAACAGCGCAGTTCTTCGCACGGATTCAGAAATACTGAAACTGCAATCATCACTTCCCGGCAAGCGGATGCGTATAACATCAACCTCACATCGGCGCGAACAAATGTGATTGACTGGTGGCGCGTGAACGATGCGTTTAGTTCAGGGTCGGGCCCCACCAGCAGGCGGGACGCGGCGCATACCTGCGTCGGCTGAGGTTTGGCGGCGCGTTCGCTCGCGCGGCGTCGGGCGGATAGCACCAATAAAGGAGCTCGACCAGTATTTTGCGGTGCTCGCCAGCTATCAGTTGTCCGCTCCGTCACTTTTATCTTCGGCGTGGACTCCCGGACTCTTATCGCCGCGCTCGTGCTCCGCACCGGGCATCGCGGTCTCATGTTTTCTTTCCCGGCGTTGCGTTGCCGAGAGTTCCTCGACGCTGACGTTGCGTGAGCGAGGCAAGCACTCTGGATAGTAGCGACAAAGGAACTGAATCAGGCCCTCCCTTACTTCGCAGCGGAGATCGAACGTTTTGCCGGGGTCTGTGCCGCTCACCAGGGCACGTACTTCGATTGTGCTTTGTTTGGTATCGGTCACTTGGAGCCCGCAAACTTTACGGTCCCATTTCGGATTGCTTTCGACCAGACGTTTCAATTCCTTGCGCAGTTCACCCATCGGCACTTGATAATCGAGATAGAGAGTTACCGTGCCGAGCAGCTCTGTCGAAACGCGGCTCCAGTTCTGAAACGGTTTCTCGACGAAGTAGGTGATGGGCAATACCAAGCGACGCAGGTCCCACGTCCGCACCGTGACATATGTTAGCGTGATCTCTTCGATCTGGCCGAACTCGCCTTCGACGATCACGATGTCGTCGATGAGCAATGGTTGAGTGAGCGCGATTTGAATTCCCGCTAGTACGTTGCCGAGCGTTTTTTGCGCGGCAAAACCGATCACGATGCCAGCGATCCCGGCCGACGCGAGAATGCTGGTGCCGAACTGACGCACCGGGTCGAACAACATCAGAATCGAACCGGTGGCGATGATCACGACCGCGGTAACGATGATTTTGCGAATGACCGAGACTTGCGTGTAAATTTTTCGCGCGGAAAGATTATCCGGAACGTCCATTCGATACCGGCTCAAGAGCGCAGCCTGGACGGCGTTGACACCGCGAATGACCAGAAACGAGAACGCGGCGATGAGCAAAATGCCGAATCCTTTTTGCGTCACCCAGATCCAGTTCTCAGGCAATCGCAGGAGCGGCAGCAAAAGAATGACACCGAGCAATGGCACCGCCAGACGCGCAGTGTGACCGACGATCGGAATAATGACTTTGCCAACGAGGCTACCGGTCCGATCTGCCCACTGGTTCATTCGTTTTTCCGCGGCGCGAATGGTGCCCATTACGAGCCAGAGCAAGGCAATGATCCAGCCCGCGTAGAGAATCGCGGTGAGCAGGCGGACGTAGAAAATGCGAGTCGGCCGGCCAATGATTCCGGTCGCGATCGGCATCAGAGCAAACGCGCCGCCGCACATCCAAAGAAAAAACGCGAACGGTTTGCGCACCGCGGACGCGCTCAACTGAATCGCGGACTGATGTTTTCTCGATCGGATTTCGCCCGCACGTCGTCTCATGATCCAGACAAACGTGCCCGCGAAGATCGACAACAACGCGAGCGCGCCGACAGATCCGAGCAATCGCATCCAGGTGACCCGTTCAAACACCGGCTGCGGCAAAAACGCGCTGCCGGAATCTTTGGCGATCTCATCGAGCCATTTGCTGTAGGCGACGCCGGCGCGATAAATCTTCGAGCGGTCGGCCGCTGCTCGTTGCGCCGATAAGTCCGTTACCGACTGTGCGATCGTCGGGGCAGGGGATTCGGGCGCAGCAGGCAAAGGCGAAGGTAATGCCGCTGGCGTCGCACTCGGCTCAGCCGCGATCGAGGTGACGCTCGCGAGCGCGACTAACACGCACAAAATTCTGGTCATTGGCTACCATCGCATCGACATCCGAACAGGCAAAAATTGCCGAGAGCATTGCGGCGAAGCGTCTCGTTTTGCAGTCACATCCAGTAAATTTACGGCCGTATCACTTCATTTTCCGAACGCAACTGGGTTGGTGTTGCGCTGCACATCGGTAGTGCATCCGGTAGCCGACAGCGTGTTGTATTGGCCGCAAATGACTTTGACACAACTGCTCGTGTCGAGAAAATATGGCTTCAGACTGGAAGGCAAGAAGTAAACGACAAGGATGTTTTCGCTACAACTGATGAAAACATCGATATATCTGCTGATTCTTGCCTTGTTGCTCACTATTGCTTTCGCTCAGGCGCCGCCGCCGGCGGAGCTCAAGGATCCATTCCTCGATAACTTTGTCGGCGATTGGAAGGTCGAACGCAAAATGGGCAATGGCCGCATCGTCGAAAGCACGGTGCGTGGTGAATGGGCGTTGAAGCATCATTTCATTAAACTGCACTACGGTGCTGGTGAGAAATCGCTCGATTACGAAGCGCTAGTCTTCATCAGCTTTGTTGCTGCGGACAAGACCTACGTTTGTCATTGGCTAGATGTTTATGGTGCGGGTTATGACGCGCCGGGACGCGGCAAACTCGACGACAAGTTGCTTGCTATCGAACTTCGTTGGGAATCGAGGGATGGCGCACTGACGAACAAGTTTACGTTCGACTCGCAGGCAAAGACGTGGACATCGCTGATTCGTCAGGTGGAAAAAGGCGAGTGGAAAACGTTCGCCGAGGAAAAGTGGACAAAGAAATGAAATCGTGCCGCCACAACGGATCTAACCAATCGATAAAGCCAACGGCCCAATTGCGAAACAAGTTCAGCGTGTTAGCCCCCGACCTCGCCCGTGGCTTATCCCTGTTTCCTTAGGTGACTGCTCTGCATACCGTGAAGATGGACATGAACCAAACCAAGAGGCAGGCAAGACTGGCAGGACTGCTATATTTTTTGGCCAGCGTCCCGGCACCTTTTGGACTTATCTAT
>Ga0306924_10004369_pt1 | contig 13794 bp, 11 predicted proteins | sample sta12Can44000111_FD_203756 | JGI IMG/M metagenome (GOLD analysis project Ga0306924, IMG submission 203756) | Lab enrichment of tropical soil microbial communities from Luquillo Experimental Forest, Puerto Rico - statanox.12C.anox.44.000.111 (v2)... | ecosystem: Environmental > Terrestrial >... | reverse complement strand
CTTTCTGGGCATCGGCATAGGACTTGCCCTCGCTCACTGCTTGCTTCACTGCGGCCGAAAGGTCCTGCAGGTAAGCGAGCTCCTCGCGCGCATTGTCCTTGGTCCCGGTTTGCTTGCCGCCCGGCCCCGGGTGACCGGGAATGAGGATCTCCCAATCCATTGCGATGACCTTTTTCAGTCCCTCCTCGATGTCGGGGACATAAGTGTCGGCCATACCGCGGAACTGCACGCCCTGGATCGGAATCCAATCGACCGTGAAGATGATCTTCTCCTTCGGCAGCCGCATCACCAGCGTGCTGTCGGAATGATTCTTGCCGACATAGTTGAGCTCGAGCGCGGTGCCACCGAGTGTGACATTCCTCTTACCGCCGACAACCTGGTCGGGGATGACCACGTCATCGGACCTGAGCGCGGCGATGCGGGCCTTGGCGTTCGCGTGTGCGACAAAGGTCGCGCCAAGGTCTTTGAACGGCTTGCCGCCGGCGATGTGGTCGAAATGGCTGTGGCTGTAAATCACATATTTGATCGGCGCTTTGGTCACGGCCTGGATCGCGTCGATATAGGGCTTCGCGGGTCGCCGCTCGCTAATCGGGTCGGTCGCGATCACGCCCGCGGGCGTGACGATGAACATCGACTGATGGTTGCCGTAGCGAAAGATATAGACGTTGTCCGTGACCTTGGTGGTGGCGAACGGTGGCGGAGCTGGCTGCTGTGCCTGCGCAGGGACGGCGAGCGCGCTCGTGATGATTGCCGTGAGCATGCCCGCGACGTGAATCCGCAACATTGTCGTCTCTCCCTAGCGTGACCGCCCATCCCCTGAGGGCGGGCCACAAATGTCGCGTGCGGTCACTTCGAATGCAATGGCCATTGGCTCGATTCATGGATGGCGCCGCCGGCGAGCGGTCGGCATCAGCGGCAACGATGCCGCAAGTGGATGGGTCCGGCACGTCCCAGGACCAGTGCTGTTGTAAACGCCGAGCAGATCGGCCTACATTGGTTGAAATTCGCTTCGACGATGCGTCGAAATCTGCGAATGTGCGGGCGTGGGTGCGCCGGCAGAGATCGGCGCCACACCAGTCGGCGGTGTGGCTGCCCTTGGCATCGTCGAGGCGATGGCGAGCCTGCCAGTCAATTCACCCATATAATGGGAAGGGGAAATGTATGGACCACAGCAGCTATTCGCGGGGAATGACGCGACGGGCGTTCGGTCTGTCGTTGGGGCCGGGCATGTACGTGCTGGGAATTGCTGTCGCGAACGGCGCGCCGCTAAAAAAAGTGCCAACCGCGACGGGAATCGACGCGCTTTACGTCCCATTCGTGGTCGCGGCCGAGCTCAAGATCTTTGAAAAATACGGGCTGGAGACCAGCTACAAGCCTTTCGACGACGGCAACGTCGCCCTCGACGCGCTTCTCGCCGGCAGCTCGGATATAGGTGCCACCACCGAACTCGGCGGGCTCTCGCGCTGGGACAAGGGCGGCAAGCTTTACGTGACCTCCTACTCGTCCACCAGCGGGCAGCAGATCGGCCTTGCTGGACGCGACGATATCAAGCGGCCGGAAGACCTGATCGGCAGGACCGTCGCCTATCCACGCGCCAGCGGCGGGCACCTCTACTTCATCCGCTACGTGAAGAAATACAATCTGCCGGTGGACAAGATCAAAGTGAAGTTCATGCAGGCGCCGGAGATGGTGGCCGCGCTCGAACGACGCGACATCGACGCCTTCTTTCTGTGGGAGCCGTGGCTCGACAAGGCGGCGCAGCTCGTGCAAGGGGCGCGCGTGTTGGCGCGGTCGGGCGATGACGGCGTTTTCATTCTCACGTCCTACGACTACTACTCTCAGGGGCTGATCGACGACCAGCCCCGTGCTGCTGCGGCGACGCGCGCGCTCATCGAAGCGACGGATTTCTGCAACGCGAACGCGGCCGAGGCGGCCAAGGTCTCCGGCAAGGCGTTCCGGATTCCGGAAGCCGACATGAAGGTCTACATGAGCCGGATGAACTACCGCGTCGAGATGCCCAAGGACGTAGTACTGGGCAATTTCCGTGGCGCTGCTGAGGTCGCGCTCGGCGAGGGCATCATCAAGAAGATGCCGGACTGGAACGACTTCGTGCGTCCACAACTCATGAAGGAGGTTGCGCCGGATCGGGCCGTCGGTTGGTAGGCCTTCCGCGGCCGGCGGCGACCCGCAGGCAGCGGAGCGCGGCGGTCAGTGGCAGAAGAATTCCTCGTGGCGCGCGACGTAAGCTACCGGTACGCGGCTCGCCGGGGCGTGGAAGCGGTATCGGTGCTGCAGCGTTTTTCCGTGGGCCTCACGGAAGGAGAGTTTTTCTGCCTGCTCGGGCCGAGCGGCTGCGGCAAGACCACGGTCCTCAACCTGATGGCGGGCTTCCTGGAGCCGGTCAGCGGCATGCTCACGCTCGCCGGCCGGCCGATCCGGGGGCCGGGAATCGATCGCACGGTGGTGTTTCAGGGCGATGACGCGCTGTTCAACTGGCTTCGCGCCATCGACAACGTGGCGTTTGGCCTGCGGATGCAGGGCATGTCCAAGGAGCGCCGGCACGCCGTTGCCCGCGATTACCTTCATCTCGTGCACCTCGGCGGCCAGGAGAACAAGTATCCCGGCGAACTGTCCGGCGGCATGAAGCAACGGGTGCAGATCGCCCGCGTGCTTGCGAGCAACCCCAAGGTGCTGCTGATGGACGAGCCTTTCGGCGCGCTCGATGCTCAGACCCGAGGACGTATGCAGAGCGAGCTTGTGGAGATCTGGCACAAGACCAGCAAAACGATCGTGTTCATTACCCACGATATCACCGAGGCAGTCCTGCTGGCGGATCGCATCGGCGTCATGACCAAGGGGCCGGAATCGCGGCTCGATGCGATCATCCCAATCGACCTGCCGCGGCCACGCCGGCGCAGCAGTCGCGGCTTCGGCGAGATGTGGGAGCGCATCAACGCGCTGATCGAGAACGAAGAGGCGAACGGACCATGACGGAGCTCAACCGGGCAGGAAACGCCAGGCCCGTTGACGCTGTGGCGCGGGCGCCGCGCCTGCCGCTCGGCGGGATCAAGCGCGATCACCTCGTTTATGTCGCCTCCATCATCGGGTTGATCATGCTGTGGCACTTGATCGCCACGACGTTCTTCAAGCCGCAGTTCTTTCCGCCGCCGCTCCTGGTGCTGTCGACCGGACGGGAGATGCTGGAAAGCGGCGAACTGATGGAGCACATCAACATCAGCCTGCAACGCATCCTCGCGGGATTCCTGATCGGCAGCGCGATCGCTGCTCCGGCCGGTTTGCTGATGGGCTCAATTCCCATCGTCCGCGCGATCTTCGACCCCTATGTGCAGTTCTTTCGTTTCGTGCCCTCGCTGGCATGGCTGACCCCGGTGGTGATCTGGTTCGGCATCGGGGAGACATCGAAAGTTCTCATCATCGTCTATACGACGATCTTCATCGTGCTGATCAACACCATGGTCGGGGTCTCGCATATCGCCCCCAACAAGCTGCGCGCGGCGGCCTGCCTCGGCGCCACCCCCCTCAAGGCATTCATTTTTGTGACGCTGCCGGCGACGCTGCCGTTCATCCTGACCGGCATGCGCCTTGCCATGGGCAATTCGTTCGCAACCGTGGTCGCCGCCGAGATGATCGCGGCAGATTCCGGCCTCGGCTATCTGATATTCAACTCGCGCCTCTGGATGGCAACCGACAAGATCTTCATCGGCATCGTATGTCTCGGGGCGCTTGGCCTCATCACGGACCGCTTCTTCCGCTATCTCATCGTGCGCTTCGCCCATCAATATGGGCCGATCGAATAGCCTTCCGGATCTTGAGGATTGACAGGCTCACGCGGGCCGACGATGCCGGAACACGGCATTTTCTGCTTCGAGCTCGCTGTTCGACTGAACGCCCAGGCCAGCAGGGGCTCGCGGTCGCCCAGGCTGGCCACGGGGGGTGATGCGCCCCCAAGCCTTACGCCATTGTCAGCGCCACTGCGCAGGTGGTGACGATATCGTCGACGCTGGCGCCGCGCGACAGGTCAGGCCTTGAGGGAGCTTGCCAGCAAGCTGGCTAGGAAGCATGCTGAGTTGGACCCTCGGTAAGTCTTCTGGGAGGGGAGCGAGCCATGACATTGAGCAATGAAACAACCTTGGCGCCAGCTGAGAGTGCGGCCGGGTTTTCGGTGGTCCCGACCGACGCGGCGCTCGGCGCCGAAGTCAGGGGTGTCGATCTGCGCAACCTTGACGCAACATCGTTCGAGCGCGTCATGCACGCGTGGTACGACCATTCGGTGCTGCTGTTTCGCGGTCAATCGCTGAGCGACCAGGAGTTGATCGCATTCAGCCGCCGCTTAGGAGCCCTCGACTGGGCACCAATCCAGGAAAACGGCCGACGCTTCGTCGAAGGTCTGCCGGAGATCTATATCGTTTCCAACGTCAGGGTGAAGGGGGAACCTATCGGCAGCTTGGGCGACGGCGAGGCGGTATGGCACACCGACATGTCGTACCTTGATGTGCCGCCAAAGGCGAGCCTGCTCTATGCGCTCGAAGTGCCTACTGCCGGCGGCAATACCTCGTTTTGCACTATGTATCGCATCTATGAGGGGCTGCCTGCCCGGCTGAAGGAGCGAATTGCCGGGCTCAAGATCAAGCATGACGGCACCTACAATAGCGGTGGTTATGTGCGGCAAGGTATTACGCCGACCGACGATCCGCGCACGTCGCCGGGAGCGGTGCATCCGTTGGTGTGCACGCATCCGGCGACCGGACGTCGCATGCTTTATCTCGGCCGCCGCCGAAACGCCTATCTGATCGGACTTGAGCTCGCCGAGTCCGACGTGTTGCTCAATGAGCTCTGGAGCGTCGTTGATCGGCCGGAGTTCGCCTGGGAACACGTCTGGAGGGTCGGCGATCTCGTCATGTGGGACAATCGCTGCACCATGCATCGACGCGATGCATTCGACCCGGCAAGCCGGCGAATCATGCACCGCACTCAAGTCAAGGGCGATGAGCGACCCTCCTGATCAGGCGCAAATAATCAGAGCGGCACCCCGGCCGGGTGTCATGATCAGGCGACGTCATCTACTTGGCCTCCTCGCCCTGACCTCGGCGTCGCGTTGAGCGTGAACAATTTCATTGATTTCTGTGTGGTAGCGGGGGCCGGGATCGAACCGGCGACCTACGGATTATGATACGTAGCCCAGACAATCCCCGCCAGCAGAAGTCGCTCCCTCAGACGGCTCAGAAGCCCTGATATTAACAACGCTTCTCCGCCTATGGTATCTTAGTTTATTATCACGGAATAACACTATATAACAGGGCGTCGCGTGTCCCCCAGGTGTACCCCGGACCCCGCTGCCTTATGGCCAAGATCCTCACTCAAGCCGCGGTAGAGAAGCTCAAGCCGATCCCTGGCAAGCGCCGGTTCGTCCGCGACGCCGGTAGCCGCTCCTTGTTCTTGGTTATCCAACCGAGCGGGTTCAAGTCTTGGGTGATGCGCTTCCGTCGCTCGGGCGGCGCGGCAGCCAAGCTCGTCCTCGGCCCACTGGACCTGTCGCGGCGCGCGCCATCTAGCGAACCTGAGATCGGCCAGCCTCTGACTTTGGTCGCCGCCCGGCAGCTCGCAGCTAAGATCAACACCGAGCGCGCTAGTGGCCGCGATGTGGTCGCAGACCACAAGGCGCGCAAGCACCGCCAGCGCGTCAAGATCGCCGAGGCTGCCGTCAACTGCTTCGCCGCGGCGGCCCGCGACTTCGTCGAGCGGCACGCCAAGACTAAAACTCGCGGTTGGCGGGAGACTGCGCGCAACCTCGGCTTCAATGCTGACGACCTTGCGCCAAACATGGGTGGGCTCGCTCACCGCTGGGCTGACCGCGACGTGCGATCCATCGACGCCCACGACCTCTACGCCGTGGTCGAAGAGGCACGCAGGCTCGGCACGCCCGGCATCCCGGTTCGCGGCGAGAAGATCTCAGAGTCGCGGGCTCGACACCTCCACGACGCCCTGTCCGGCATGTTCGGCTGGCTGGTTCGCCACCGCCGGGTAGAGACCAACCCGATGGCGCGCGTGCACAAGCCTGACAAGGCGAAGGCCCGCGACAGGGTGCTGAGCAATGCCGAGGTTGCCAAGCTCTGGACCGCGGCAGACGCCGTCACCGAGCCATTCGGAGCAGTGATCAAATTGCTGCTGCTGACCGGAGCCAGGCTCAACGAGATCGCCCAGCTTAGGTGGGAAGAAGTGAGCAACGACTGCTCCACGCTCACCATCCCAGGCAGCAGGACCAAGAACAAGCTTGCGTTCTCCATCTTCCTGCCCCCCGCCGCCCGGGACATCATCAGCTCCGTGCAGCGGCACGCCGGCTGCGCCTGTGCGTTCACCACGAACGGCATCACGGCGATCAGCGGGTGGAGCAAGACCAAGCGGCGGCTCGACGCGGCCATGGGTATTCCAGCTTGGCGCATCCACGACTTGAGGAGGACGACCGCGACCGGAATGGCCGAGATCGGCGTGCCTCCTCACATCGTTGAGGCCGTGCTCAACCACGTCTCTGGCGCCAAAGCTGGCGTAGCCGGAATTTACAATCGCGCTGCGTATTCTGCAGAGAAGAAGATCGCACTTGAGCAGTGGGCTGACCACATTGTCGCTCTTGTGTCTGACGAGCCCGCGAAGGTTGTGTCCATCCGTGGCGGCGGCCGATGACTCTGCGCACTCGGATCAAAGAGCGCATGCCCAAAATCCTCGAAGTCCTTCGACCGGAGGACAAGGTGAGCTGGTGCGGCATAGAGGGGGACATCCGACCTTCTATCATCAGCGACATCAAGATAATTGAGGCATTCACGCCGGAGCCGCCCTCGGTCGTCCGCGACAAGCACACCGCAGTAGCCAAGGCCGCCAAGCGCCTCCGATTGGCGATCCGCGGGATGCGCGAGTATGCCGCCCTCGACGCGCCGCTGGAGCGCTGCGTCAAGGACAGCGAGCGCGTGGCCGACGCCGTTGCACCGGAGGGGAGACTGAATCGGAGCGGCGGTGCCACATCTAACACTCAACAGAATCTCCTAGCTGCCCGCTGCGCCTACGACTTGCTGCTCGATAACGGCTTCGGTGTGCCAACGCTCACCGAGGACGATCAGTACGTCCAGCTCACCGCGCTGCTGATTGAAACTGCCACCGGTCGTCCATGCAGTGCGACCACGGCTTCGAGAGCTTGCAAGCAACTCTTCGAGGTATTGCTGGCGGAAAGAGGCGTGAGCGTGAGCTTGAGCGAGAGCGAGCAGGCAGCAGAACTGGAGCAAGATCCGTGGCCCTACTCACAGAGCAATCGTCGCCCTAGGGTAGTGTCAAGCTCCGGTCGCGATGAGAGGACCGATGAGGTATCGGCTTGGTCGGAAGCGCACCGCCGGAGACACCTCGAGGCATCACGCCACTACCCGCCGCTGGAGCAGCTGCTCGACGATATGCTCTGAGCGCCTCAAAATCGCTGTGGCGCGACGCACCTTCGCTCATATTCCTCGACCTCGTCGAGGGCGAACAGGCGGTGGTAGCTCATGCGGTAGACCCGCGGAAATGCAGGGTCGCTCTTTATCTTCCGCTCGATGAACATGTGCGAGCAGTCCCATCGCTGGCACAGCTTGGCTATGCCGATGAACTTGCGCTCGGAAGTTGCCTCGTCTTCAATCTTCGCCATAGGGATGGATACCTTTTCGCGAGTCTATGTTATCGCCAGTTAATAACCCTTATTAGCCCAGGATATACCTTCAAAACAGCTCCTACTTTGATCCTGATTTGAGGCTTCAAAATAGCGGCAGTTTTTCCCTGATTTGAAGCTTCAAAACAGGCTGACGAGTCCAGCTGATCTGCGCTCAACTTCTGCGCTGCGTTCCATCATCATCGAGGTGCAATCGGTGATGACGGAAAGGAGGTGATAGGATTGTCAGTAGAAGAGAAGCTGAAGGCCCTGGCGGAGAACCCGCGTGCAGGACCGCCGTGGACGGCCGAGGACCAAGCCCACCACATCAACACGTTCAAGGCTGACCTCGCAGGGCTCCTCAAGGGCGACCTCAAGGGCGATCTGTCTTTCAAGCTCGAGAAACTGTCCAGCAACGTCAATGTTCTCCACGACCTGTCGCTGCTGATGCTGTGCCTCGACGCCCTGCGCGGCGAGCTCATCGCATGGTGCGAGACCAAGCGCTGAAGGCGGAGCTGATGGTTGAGGGCGCGCGGTCCGCCCAATAACGGGAAGCCTCCCTCCCCGCTCCGCCCGGCCCTTCACCTCCTTGGGGCCGTTGTCATGGGGTCAAGGAAGGCGCGACCGCACTTTTCATGTCTAGAGAAGGAAAACCCCGGCCTCCTCAGGTCGGGGTTTCCCGCAGCAACGGCTGTCCATTGCTGCAGTCTGCCGCCGCCTCTCCGGGCGTGACTGCGGCTAAGGTGGTTAATACCTTTGGAGATAGAAAGCCAGGGGTGGAAAAAGCAAACTAAAGGGAGTAGGATACTCAAACGTGAAACCGCCCGCTGGCTTTGAGAGGCGCCAACGGGCGGTCTCGGATAGGTCCGACATCGGCGAATGGCGGAAACCGCGGATAGCTCCTACGCGAATCATCATACCCTCTCGGAACTCCGCGGTAAACCCCCTCAAAGCCAGCCGGACCGTCCATCCGAAGGACAAAGAAGGTTGGCCTCTCATGCCAGAAAGACTCCAGCCCGTTCGGGGGGGGCGGCGGCGCAGACAACCCGCTCGCCACGGCCCTCGACGTCATTCGACGCGGGATGATGCCGGTGCCGATACCGGCCAAAAAGAAGAATCCCGTCATCGACGGATGGCAAAACCTCACCATCACCGCTGACAATGCCGCGGAATACTTCAACGGTGCCGCGCTCAACGTCGGCGCAATATGGGGGCCGAAGTCCAACGGACACCGCGACATAGACCTCGACTGCGTTGAGGCCATCAAGCTCGCGCCGTACTTCCTCCCCCCGACGCGCTCCATCTACGGCCGCGCCAGCAAGCGGGAATCGCACCGCCTGTACGTAGGCGCTGACGACCCCGCCGAGAAGGCGTACATCAAGCTGATGGACGACAATCGAGCTTCCATCGTGGAGCTTCGCCTCGGCAGCGGCGGCAAGGGCTCTCAATCTGTGATGCCGGGCTCGCGCCACCCGTCGGGCGAGTTGTACGATTGGGATGAAGACGGCGCGCCGGGGCGGGCCGATAACGCCGAGCTCAAGGTTGCCATAGTCAAGATAGCCGTAGGTGCGATGCTCGCTCGCCACTGGCCCGAGCACAACCGCCACGACGCTTGCATGCGCGTCGGCGGCTTCTTGGCGCGGTGCGGGTGGAATGCGGATATAGTTGCGCATTTCATCGTCGCGGTTCAGCGGGTTGCCGGCGTGAGCGACTATTCCCACGTCGAGAACGGCCGCGCCGCAGCCGTCGACGCCGCCAACCACCACCAAGAAGAGGGTCGCGGCTACGGCCTCCCCGCCCTCGCCGAGATGTTCGGCAACGCGGTGGCCAAGTGCATCGCCAAGCACCTCGGATACCGCAGCGTCGTGCCAGAGCCCGAGAGCGAGGGCGACCTTCCGGTCATCAAGGTCGAGGGCGGCAAGCTGTCTCGGTCCGCGACCGAGGCCGAGGAAGCGCTCATCGCCGCCGCCGTGCAGTTCTTCGAGCGCAGCAACATCTTGGTACGCCCCATCGTCATAGAGGTCGACGCCGCCCACGGCCGCAAGACCAAGGCCGCCCAGCTGGCGCGGGTCGACCAAGTGTACATGCGCGATTCGCTCAACCGCGTCGCCGGCTGGTACAAGCTCGACAAGCGCGACAGGCGATGGGTCGCCATCGACCCGCCCCACGACATCGCGGCCACCGTCCTCGCCCGCGCCGGTGAGTGGAAGTTCCCGTCAATCGCCGGAATCGCCACCGCGCCCACGATGCGCCCCGACGGCACCATCCTCGATAAGCTCGGCTACGACGAGGCCACCCGCCTCCTCTTGGTCGACACCCAGCAGATGCCGCCGATTCCGGAATGCCCGACGCGGGATGACGCGCTCGCGGCATTGGCGCTCATCGAGGGCCTGCTGACCGAGTTCAAGTTTGTCAACGAGGTAGCGGAGTCAGTCGCCGTAAGCGCCATCATCACGCCGGTGGTGCGCGGCGCGTTCATCGTGGCGCCGATGCACGCAGCCGACGCGCCGGTGGCGGGCTCCGGAAAGTCCTACCTATTTGACATCATCGCCATCATCGTCACCGGCCAGCTGATGGCGGTGATAACCGCTGGCAAGAGCGAGGAGGAGCTCGAGAAGCGACTCGGCGCTGCGATGCTGGCGAGCCAATCGCTCATCGCCATCGATAACGTCACCGGCGTGCTGCGCGGCGACGCCCTGTGCCAGATGATTGAGAGACCGCGCCCGCAGGTCCGCGTCCTCGGCCGGTCAGAGCTCGTCGAGGTCGAGGCCCGCGGCACGACGCTGTTCGCGAACGGCAACAACATTGTCGTGGCCGGCGACATCTGCCGCCGCGTCGTCATCGCCCGGCTCGACCCGCAGATGGAGCGGCCGGAGACGCGGGTGTTCACAGGCGACCCGGTGCAGACCGTGCTGAAGAACCGCGGTGCTTATATCGCCGCCGCCCTCACCATCTGCCGCGCCTACATTGCCGCCGGTCGACCGAACAGGAAGCTGCGCCTCGCGTCGTTCGAGGGTTGGTCAGACACCGTCCGCTCCGCGCTCGTGTGGCTGGGAAGGCCCGACCCGGTCGACTCGATGGTGAGCGTGTGGGCCGACGACCCGGAAACCGCCGAGCTCGGCGCGCTGCTCGCGGCGTGGGCCGCCGTATTCGGTACTGGGAAAGCCAACAGTGCAACCCTTCGCGACGTCATCACGAAGGTGGGTGCCTTCACGGTCGTGGACCAAATGACCAGAGCCGTCACGTTCACTCACCCCGAGCTGCGAAACGCCGTTCATGCTGTGGTGGCGGCGCGTCGCGATCCAGACGTTGCGAGTCTCAGTTATTGGTTGCGCTACATTGCGCATTCTTCCTTTTGACATGCGAGGTCGCCGCCGTTTTTGAGAACGCACGCCAAATTTTGACTGCTGCCTGGAAATTCTCTCGCAACGTGCTCTAGTTTAAATTGCTGCGACATCCTTCTGTGCGGGCGCTTGAGCCGCTGAAAGTTGAAGCGGCTTTAGACGTATCTTCTCAACTCGTTACGCGGTGACTACGGGTTAAACTAACATTCCACCCGGACCACTCAGTGGGGGCCAATCTGGATTGAGCCCTTTGGCCGCTCGCACGCGGGCGCGCATACGGCGCAGCTACGATCTCTTTAGGCCCAAGCGCCTGGGCGCCCCAGCAGGCGTGGTGCCCGCACCGCCAACCCCGCCAATGCCCGGGCAACGGTTTGCAAGCCCCGGCTACTGCGGTAGGCCCCGAAACATGCCTGGAGCACACGGGCGTAGCAGGTGGTGCGCGCATGCCGGGCAGACTTGCCGGCCGCCGGCGCGCCACGAGGCAGACGGTTCCCACGCTTGGCTCTCTCTGATGTTGCGCGCGCATGGCCGCGCATTAGTTCTGGCGCAGGCTGTGCAGCGGCGGGAGCTCAAGAGGCTATTGCTCTCGCTTTTGGCTTGCTTCCTCAATATGGGCGCGCTCCTCGCGCTCCCATCGGTTCATCGCGCGGTAGGCCGCGTTCGGACTGTCAAACTGCGTACCAAGCTGCCGCCAGCGTAGCTCGGCAAGCTGATCGCTCAAGGTTTCGATTCACGCAGGCCACGAATGGCTTCTAAAATCGGCGCACGTTCCTCATCCCAGGTGTGGACAGCTTCCAGAACTGCCGCGTGTTGTAGCCCCCGAACGACCGGACACGGTCAGGGTCCCGAACCTTCCGCACCTCTCCGATGTGTTATGCCGTGGCTAGGCTGCGCCGCAAGCTATGCAGATTTGCCATAGCCACAGATGGCACAGATGACACACTGTGTTCTTTGTTCTGGCACGGACGACACAGCACAGCGGGGGCTGGGGCAGCGCCCGCCCGCGCTAGCCAGAGGTGGCCATCGCCTTCCCGGACCGCGAGGGTGCCACTCTCGACGGCCAGCTCCACCGCGCTGGAACGCGACCCGTTTGGCCTTCTGCTTTAGTCCATGTCAAACAACCGGCCTTGATGTCATCATCAACCGACGCCACCAACGCCGGGGAGCTAACAGCCGCAGGCTGGCCCGGTCACGGTCTTAGGAAGCCCATACAGTGATTTTGGAAACGCCCCTGTGGCGTACAAACCCCAATCTTGCCGTAACGCCATGAACCGTCAGGATTATTCAAATTATGGGCTGCTGGTGATCAATCTCAAGACCGCCAAAACGGTGAACGTCGTGATTGCATTTGCATATCACCGGTGGCCCCCAGCGTGAGGTGGGTCACACCGGCTGATTTTTTTGTCGTGCCTTGTTGGCCTGCATGATGACAGATGCCGGCACGCCGTAGCGCCGCGCGATGGTATCGATGGTCTCGCCTGCTGCAACCGTTTCGTATCCGATAAGCCCAGGCCCGTTTTGGGCAGGGGCAATCCTGACCACCTCTTCCATCGGGGCCTCGCAACGCGGACAGGCAATGGTGCCTAGCTTTTTCGACAGGTCGGCCACGAACGCATTCCCAGCAACGGTACCAAGACCAATGCAGCGCAGAGTTCGTTGGTTGCAGCCCCTCACGGAAATCCTTTACGGCTCGAAGCTTTGTGATTAAGAAACATTTCCGCGTTGAGTGTTCCCTCATGGCCCTCAGGACATACTTGGACGACCAAAGCTTCGACCCCGAGACTGTCCGTCTTATGGGCGTTGCATTCGAGATAGCGCTGGCGACGCTCCGTCCCTCCGACTACGCCGATCCACTTCGTGAGGCGGTCGCTCGGAAGATCATCGAGCTTACGAAAGCCGGCGAGCGCGACCCCGAGCGCTTGTGTGAGGGCGCTTTGAAGGACTTGCCACCTGTAGTCAGCGTTCCGCCTCTCGCTTCACCGTGGGCGGGTTCTTGACCACCACATGGCGAGAACTCTTCCTGAGGTGACAACGGGTCCCAGGCCCGGGGCGTTCGGGCGCTTCCGAAGTCACGGGATCAGTACTGCGCAAGCCTGGCTCGTCCGGCAATTGGAGCTGGGACGGCGGGACCGCGATCACGGTTGCAGCAGGCGAGACCATCGATACCATCGCGCGGCGCTACGGCGTGCCGGCATCTGTCATCTTGCAGGCCAACAAGGCACGACAAAAAAATCAGCCGGTGTGACCCACCTCACGCTGGGGGCCACCGGTGATATGCGAATGCAATCACGACGTTCACCGCTTTGGCGGTCTTGAGATTGATCACCAGCAGCCCATAATTTGAATAATCCTGACGGTTCATGGCGTTACGGCAAGATTGGGGTTTGTACGCCACAGGGGCGTTTCCAAAATCGCTGTATGGGTTTCCTAAGACCGTGACCGTGCCAGCCTGCGGCTGTTAGCTCCCCGGCGTTGGTGGCGTCGGTTGATGATGAATACCGGCCCTGCGCGGCCTTGAGCGCATAATCGATTAGGTAATCGTTATGGGACATCAAGGCCGGTTGTTTGACATGGACTAAAGCAGAAGGCCAAACGGGTCGCGTTCCAGCGCGGTGGAGCTGGCCGTCGAGAGTGGCACCCTCGCGGTCCGGGAAGGCGATGGCCACCTCCGGCTAGCGCGGGCGGGCGCTGCCCCAGCCCCCGCTGTGCTGTGTCGTCCGTGCCAGAACAAAGAACACAGTGTGTCATCTGTGCCATCTGTGGCTA
>Ga0306924_10004368_pt1 | contig 13796 bp, 14 predicted proteins | sample sta12Can44000111_FD_203756 | JGI IMG/M metagenome (GOLD analysis project Ga0306924, IMG submission 203756) | Lab enrichment of tropical soil microbial communities from Luquillo Experimental Forest, Puerto Rico - statanox.12C.anox.44.000.111 (v2)... | ecosystem: Environmental > Terrestrial >... | reverse complement strand
ATGTCGAATCCCGCAAAGGTCCTCAACTTTCTCGACCTCGGCGGGATCGCTTCCGGAAGCTGGGATCCGAGTCTCGCCTTCGTCATGGCTGGTGGGGTGCTCGTGACTTTTGTCGGTTACCGACTGGTTCTTGCGCGATCACGGCCGTTCTTTGCCGAGAGATTTCACCTGCCGAACCATCGTGAACTGGATCTCCGCATCGTCGCGGGGCCGGCCATCTTCGGAGTGGGCTGGGGACTCGTGGGCTTCTGCCCGGGACCGGCGCTTACGGCACTCGGCTTTGGCTCGAACGCTGCCATCATCTTCGTTGCGGCGATGTTTGCCGGCATGTGGCTGGCGCGCCTGCTTGCCGGTCTGCCGGCGCTGTCGCGCATCGTGACGCCGGCCGACCCGCTCGAAACCTGATATGTAAAAGTCGATAAAGTCTCATCGCGATGTCAGAGACGCAGGGCGATGGCCCGATGCTAGATCGGTTCGTAATCTTCGGAGGCGCAATTGTCTTCGGTCTCGACCCGGCGGCGGTCGATGATCTGACCGCCGCTGATGAAGATGCGATAGGTCTGCATGCCCATCGGCCGTCCGGTTGCGGAATTAACCTCCGCGCGGACGCAGGCGGTCCATCCCTGTCCGTGCGGCTCGCGTTGAGGTTGTGAGACGCGCACCGCGTGCGCGTTTGCGCTTGCGAGAAAGACCGAATCCAGCCGGTCATGGACCAACTGCTTGACATCCGGTGGCGGTTCGGGCGGCGGCGGATCGGCCTCCTTGGCGCGCATGAACTCCGGCACCGGTGAACGGCTGTCGGCGAGGCCGCAGGCCGCAAGGCCAAGCGCCGTCGCCGCAAGCGCAATATGAACGATCCCCCGCCACATCGGATGATGTTATTCCGCCGGCTCGAAAAAAGCGCTCCCGGGAGCTTCACGCCCGTTCGACCGCTCGATCAACAATTGCTGATAGGGCTGTGATCGGCCCCCGGCGGGGCTCGCGGCTTCGAACCGGCCAGAGGAAGGTCGCGTCCAATGGGTCATCAATTCCAGGGGGAGATGACCCATGTTACGCCGATCGATGTATTCCGCGCTGGTTTTGGCGACGATCCTTGCCGGCTCCCATTCGGCGCTGGCCGAAAACCGCGTTGCGCTTGTCATCGGGGAATCGGCCTACCGGTCGGTGACGCCGCTGCCAAATCCGGCGAACGATGCGAAAGCCGTTGCGAAGCTTCTCGCCGATTCCGGTTTCGAGGTCACCACGGCCGCCGATCTGTCGCGAGAGGAGATGAACGGCAAGGTCGGCGACTTCGCCGCCACGATCGCCGCGAAGGGCCCGGACACCGTTGCGCTGGTGTTCTATGCCGGCCATGGCCTGCAGATCGACGGCGAGAACTTCCTGGTGCCGGTCGACGTCGACCCCAGGCGGGAAGCCGACATTCCGCTTCAGGCGGTGCGTCTGAACGACGTTCTCAACACGCTCAATGCGGTGCCGAGCAAGATGCGCATCCTGCTGCTCGATGCCTGCCGCAACAACCCGTTTCCCGACATCAACCAGACCGCCGGCAGAGGGCTCGCGATGGTCGATGCCAAGAGCGGGGCGCCTGGCACCTTCGTCTCGTTCTCGACTTCGCCCGGCGCTGAGGCCGAAGACGGCACTGGCGCCGACAGCCCCTACACGACCGCGCTGCTCTCGACCGCGCGCACGCCCGGCCTTCCGATCGAACAGGCGTTCAAGCAGGTGCGTCTTGCAGTCAACAAGGCAACCGACGGACGTCAGACGCCCTGGGACTCCTCGTCGCTGACGGAAGATTTCGAATTCATCGCCGGCATCGGCGCCCATGCCTCCGCGCCGGCGGCACCGAAGATGGACGGCGCAAAGCGCAGCGTCGATGACTGGCGTCGCCTCCTGCAGGGAAAGCCGGTCGAAGTTGCCCATGACATGATCGTCGAGGACGGCACGCTGGAAGCCTATCAGGCGTTCGTCGCCCTGTACGCGCAATCGCGGTTTGCGTCCGAGGCGCATCAGTGGATCCTGCGCACGCAGCGCATGCTCGCCTGGAACGAGGCCGTCACTTTCAACACGGCTGCGAGCTACCGAGCATTCCTCGCGGAATATCCCGACAGCGATCTGGCTGCGACTGCGCGCAAATTGATCGAGCGGCTGCGCTACAAGCCGAGCGTGATGCCGGCGCTCGTCGCCGCAGCTCAGCCCGGCAATGTCGCGCTCGGCAACTGCAGCGCGCCGACGCCGCCCGCGCTGCCGAAGAAGGTCGAGCTTGCGCCGACCAACCCGGCGCCGACGCAGAGCGCCACGCCGGCGATCGTCAAGAAGGTTGAAATCGCCCCGCCGCCGCGCGATCCGGAGCCGCCGGTTCGCACAGTCGTGCTGCCGCCGCGGCCGGTGCAGCCTCAGGCCGTCGTCTACCAGCGTCCGCGGGTGTTTGCAGGCCCTGTCGGCGTGCGTATGGGATTTGCCGGCGGCATGGGTGGCCCGATAGGCTTCATCGGACGGCGCCGCTTCTAAAGCGCTCCCCCAAATAGCGAAAAGACCGGCCATGCGGCCGGTCTTTGGTCTTTGCCGTCATTAAATCTCGGAAAGCTGGCTGCAATGCGCTTTGCGCTTCTGCGGCTGCGCAGTAACTTCGCGTCAAATGATGGGGAGGGCCAATATGGCCATGAGGACCTTGGTGTTGGCGGCGGCGATCCTTTCGCTTTTGGTGATGCCGGCGGGCGCGCAGATGGGTGGCGGCAAGCGCCACAATACGGACGAGAGCAAGACCGAACAGAAGAAACCGAAGGTCGACGACAAGGCCTATCAGGAAGCGCTCAAGCGCATTCCGGAGCCCAAGGAAAAATATGATCCATGGGGGATGACGAAGAAGCCGGCACAATAGCTCGCTGCGTTCGGGAAGCAGACTGGCAGCGATGCGTCGCGCCCGCGGCGCGTCCAGGATTAAGCCAGATCGCGATGGCGTTCGACATAGAGCTATAGCGCTCTAATCGAATGCGACGCCGATTTGCTGGTCGTGGCGCCAGACCGGATGGCAGTCCCGCATGAAGTGATCGCTGTCGATACACAGCGTGAAATGATCCGGCAGGCCCGCCGCAGCGGCAACGTCCAGTCGCGCGCCGCCGGGCGAGATGTTCCTCACCGTGCAGTCGATCGCGTGACCGTCCCTGAATGCCAGTCGTCCGCCCTTGAATACGCGGTGTCTGGCGTGTGTACGTCTTTCGATGATGTGTTCGTTCATGGCCGTTACTCGCATTGATGCAAGTGCTGCCCTCGTCGAACCTAAACCCTCAGCGATTGCCGACCGATAAACTTTGACCATTCCGGCGCGGGGTATCGATTCATCATTCGTTTACGATGAAGCACCGCCAGCCGGCAGGCAAAACCGGCTGGATCGGTCGAAAATGATCCGGTGCAAAACTGACCCACTACCAGGCTGATGATCGCGAAATTGCTGCCGGGTTGTTGACTCCGCTCCGCAGGCTTGCCATGTTGCATTGCACAATTGTATTTGCACTGCAATATAGGTGTGCTCCCGATGCGCGATTTTCGTGAAATCCTTCCGCGTCTTCAGGCGTTTCGAAGCAAATTCGAAGATCTTCTTGCAGCGGCCCGAAGGAACGCGGCGCGGGCTCGCGTGTCGCCCGCAGGCCGCGCGACACGGCTGCGAGAACTGACCGGGTTTGGTGCAAATCCCGGCAACCTTCGGATGTTCGCCTACGCCCCCGAAAACCTGCCGCCCAAGGCGCCCTTGGTCATCGCGCTCCACGGCTGCACCCAAACCGCCGCCGACTATGACGACGGTACCGGCTGGTCGTCACTCGCCGACAACCTCGGCTTCGTGGTCGTCTATCCGCAGCAGCAAACTACGAACAATCCGAAGAATTGTTTCTCGTGGTTCTTGCCGGGCGACGTCGCGCGCGGTCAGGGCGAGGCGCGTTCGATCAGACAGATGGTCGAGCACGCCATTGCAACATTTGCTGCTGACCCGGGCAAAGTATTCGTGACCGGCCTCTCGGCCGGCGGCGCCATGGCTTCGGTTATGCTCGCAACATACCCGGAGGTTTTTGCTGGCGGCGCCATCATCGCCGGACTGCCCTATGGGTGTGCGAGCAACGTACAACAAGCGTTCGAGGCTATGTTCAGCGAGCAGGGATATGCTGCGCAGGCGCTTGGCGATCGCGTGAGAGCAGCATCCAGACATCGCGGACCATGGCCAAAAATCTCGGTATGGCACGGTACCTGCGATCCGATCGTAAAACCTTCCAATGCTGAAAACATCATTCGGCAATGGACCAATGTGCACGGGCTTTCGGAGCGTCCCTCGCATCAAGAATTCGTCGAGAACAACGCGCGCCGCGTATGGAGCGATGCAAACGGTGAGGCACTGATCGAGGCGTTTTCCATCAGCGGCATGTCGCATGGCGTGCCGCTCGCGACGACGGCGGAAGAGAGCTGCGGCTCTGCCGGCGCATTTTTCCTGGATGTGGGAGTCTCCTCTACGCATCACATCGCACGCTTCTGGCGACTGCAGGAATCGACGGTTGAAATGCCGCGTGCCGCGGCGCCGGTGTCGGCAATGATTGAAATTCCCACTGGCGGCGGCGCCCTGGTTGTCGCTCGAGCAACCCCCGAGGACGCGCATCGTTCTGCCGAAGCCTCGTTTGCGGAGAGTGAAGAGCGACAGACGCGTTACCCGCTCGACCCCAACGCCGTGATCGCGGCGGCCTTCAAGGCCGCAGGCCTTCCGGTTCCGGAGATTCCCACTGCGCCACCCGGCACACCCCCGCGCGTTGCACCCGGCCCGATCATCGCGGCGGCCTTGAAAGCCGCCGGACTGGTGCGGAGTTAGTTCGACGGAGGGCGGGCGCCACATCCGTCAGTTCGCAAGCTCCGGGATCGGGAAGTTGATCAGTGAAGGCGCCGCTGCCAGCACAGCAGCCATTCCGGCTTCACGTCGAGCGCGTGGCACAGCTTTATCAACTCGGTCGGGTAGAGCGGCGCGCGCCCGCGCTCCCAGCTCACGATCTGTGCTTCACTGTAACCCGTCAACGCGGCGAGTTCTCGGCGATCGATGTGGGCCTTGGCCATCGCGCGCGACAGGCGCTCGCCAATCCGCTGCTGCTTGGCGACGTAGTTTTCCCTGAGCATCCGCCGCACCTCCCTTGGCCCCGATTCAGCCTACACCCAAATGTCAGACGATGGCAGACATTTCCCGCGCCCATATGCTCGGATTTGGTCGGTCGCTTCGGAATATGTGCGGCAGACCGGACTCGGGAGAGGGCAGGGTTCAATTCCATCCAATTGCCCAAGGCAAGAGTTTTGGAGCCCTCAAACTGTCGGCATTGCTATCCAGTCGATGCTGGATGATGAACGCTTTGAACTGCAACGCTCGGGCTGGATGAACGCAGCGCAAGCATGGTCACGATTGCGGCCAGTACGGCGCACGCGCTCAGGAAATAGAGTCCCGCCTCGAAGCTCTGGGTCGTGTCCTTGATCCAACCCACGATATAAGGTCCAACAAAGCCGCCAAGATTTCCTATCGAATTGATCGCTGCAATGCTGGCCGCCGCAGCCGTACCAGTCATAAGAGTTGACGGAAGCGGCCAAAAACATGGCTTTGTGCTATTCAGCCCGACAGCGGCGACGCACATGCCCAGCAGACCCCAATAAGAGGCATTAAAAAGCCCGGCACAGGCTAGTCCGACTGCGCCGCACACGCTGGCAACGGCCAAGTTCCAACGCCGCTCGTGAATTCGATCCGAATACCAGCCCCATGCCACCATGCCCACCGCACCAGCAATGTAAGGAACGGAAGTCACGAATCCCGTCTGGAAATTGGAGAAACCGAGCCCTTTGATGATCTGCGGCAGAAAATAAATCGTTCCGTAGCCGGCAGCCGCGAGACAAAGGTAGATAAACGACAGAGCAAGCACTCGTGCGTCGGTGAACGCACGAAAAAGATTGAAAGGTCCGTGAGCCGCATGGACCGCCTTGCGTTCTTCTTGCAGCGTTCCTTCGAGCCAGTCCCGCTCGGCTACCGTAAGCCATTTCGCGTGTGCGGGTCGGTCGGTCATAAAGAACAGCACGGCGGCGGAAAGAATCACTGCAGGGACGCCTTCGATGATGAAGAGCCATTGCCAACCCTTGAGCCCGAGCAGTCCGTCGAGGCCAAGGATAGTTGTCGACAGCGGCGCTCCGATAACAATCGAGACCGGAATGGCCACCATAAATCCGGCAATGACGCGGGCGCGATATGGAGCAGGGTACCAATAGGTCAAATAGAGAATCATGCCCGGAAAGAATCCTGCCTCGGCCACGCCCAGGAGAAAACGCATAATAATGAAGCTCGTGTCACCCGTGACAAACGCCATGCCGGTCGAAATCAGGCCCCAGGTCAGCATGATGCGGGCGATCCACAAACGCGCGCCGACACGCTCCAGGATAAGGTTGCTAGGCACCTCGAAGATGAAATACCCGAAGAAAAATATGCCGGCTCCCAGCCCATAGACGTATGCGCTGAGCCCCAAATCCTTGTTCATGGTGAGCGCAGCAAAACCGAGGTTGATGCGATCAACGTAGTTTACGAAGTAGAGTAGCGCAATGAACGGGAGCAATCGACGTGAGACCTTTGAGATCGCCTGGTGGCCAAGTGCCTCGGTCATGAACTCGCCCTCCTTGTCGCGGTCGCAGGTCCCCATCAGGCTTTTATCTTGGAAAAGCTGCATACCATATTTCCGCCGATACCCAGAGCCGTTTCGGTAAAGCCCAACCTTTGCTGCAGTGCATGAGTCAACCTTTGGGGCGAGGCTGACCCGCGTCTTGCATCTTCATTGCCGGTCCGCTGCGGTGAGTGGCCGTTGAAATCCCGACATACTTGTAACTCTCGCCGTTTGATCCGAACGACTAGCTTTCAAGCGCTAAGGGAGAGAACGATGAACGACATCATGAGAGATGAACTTGGAACGCCCGCCATAGTCGATCGGCGCACCTTCCAGGCGGAGTTGGATGCATTGCGCCTTCGAGAGAAGGCCCACACGAGAGAAGGCGACGCGATTGCGGCCGCCCGCCGGCGGCTTCCCATGGTCGAGGTGGATGGTGCCACACCGCTCGTCGGTGAACACGGGACGGTAACGCTGTTGGATGTTTTTGAGGGGCGGCGGATGCTCATCGCCTACTACTTCATGTGGCACGCCGGCCACCCGGCGCCGGAGCAATGCGAGGGATGCACCTTCTATACATCGCAGGTCCGCGAGCTGTCCTTTATTCATTCCCGCGACGTCACCTACGCCACGTTCTGCCAGGGCCCGTACGAAGAGGGCGTCCGTTACCGCAACTTCATGGGCTGGGAGATGCCCTGGTATTCGGCCCTGGACTCGCTCGACACTCTCTTGGTTGGACGCCGGGTGGGCATGATGCACATTGTTTGCTACCTGCGACAGGGAACGAGAGTGTTCGAGACTTACTGGACGACGAGGCGCGGCGTCGAGGCGATGGACAACAGCTATCGGTTGCTCGACTTGACCGTCTATGGGCGGCGGGAGAGGTGGGAGGACTCGCCGACCGGCTGGCCGCTTCGGCCGGAGGGCGAACACAACTACCGTATCGATGGGCGCCCCATCGCCCAATGGTCCCGCCTGAAGGCCGGGCATTCCGACGACCTGGGAACGGGCAGGCGCTGAATCCTCGGAAATCGAGGCGGTACACCAAAGCGGACGTCGAACGATCAGGTCATTTTTCGCGCCGCGATGTGATCGGCCAATCGAGCTGCATCGTCTCCAACTCCGGATAGGAAAGATGAGGTCAGCTTTGACAGCCATTGCAGGCCGAGGAAATAAAGGCCGGGCACTTTCGTGACGCCACCGCGATGGTTGGGTTCGCCAAGGTTGTCGAACACGGGGAATTTGATCCAATCGAAATCGAGGGCATAGCCGGTTGCCCAAATCAGCGACTTGACGGCGGCAGCGCGAAGATCGAGTTGCGGGATAGGTTCGGTGAGGCAAGCCGGCTCGGGCTTTTCCGTCCGCGCCGCTGGATCACTTGGCAAGTCAAGTCGGTTTGCGTCGACATGCCTATCAACTCGATCAAGAAATTCTGCGTAAGCGGCATCTCCGTACGCCAGATTGGCGCGCAGGTCGGAGGCAATTTCAAGCTTGCCGTCCTGTGCGGCCAACACGCGTCCCAACAAGGTGATGCCCTGTTTCGCGAAGTCACGGAAATCGACAGTGTGACCGCCATAGGCTCCCGTGATCAAAGGCAGCGTTTTGTTGGGACCCCGCTGCTCTGCGGTCGTTCGATCGAGACCCAACTCGCTGAGCCACCAGATCAGATCCCGGCCGCAATATCTTCGCGGCAGGCGCCGATGTCGGCCGACGGACAGGTACACGCGTCGACCCGCGAGTTGGAGCTCTTCGGCAATCTGCGCACCCGAGGCGCCAGAACCCACAATCAGCACAGCTCCAGGGGGCAATTGGTCCGGAGATTTGTAGGTGTTCGCGTGCAACTGGAAGACGGAGTTATCACCGAGGGGAATACTTGGCACGGTCGGACGCTGGTACGGGCCGGTAGCAACAACGACGTTACTTGCCCGGACGGGACCCCTTGAAGTCTCAGCCACGAAGCCCGAAGGGTTGCCTGCGGGTCGCAGCGCGGTCACCTTCACGCCGCACCGGACCGGGGCCTTCGTAAATGCGGCGTAAGAGGTGATGTAGTCGGCAATCTCGCTGCCTTTAGCGAAGCCGTCGGGATTGCAATGCCTGAACGGGAAATCAGGCAGGAGAATTGACCAATTTGGAAACTGGAAGCGCAGCCCGATCCAGCGCTCCGAGTGCCATCGTTCCGCGATTCGATGCCGCTCAAGGACGCAATGCGGAATGCCGCGCTGGCTCAGCATGTGGCTCATCGCGAGCCCGGCTTGCCCGCCGCCGATGATCAGTGTCCCCACATCCTCAACTGGCAAGGGATACCCCGCCGGTTCGATTGCCCAGGACCAGGAGGATGGCTCAAAAACCGAGTAGATAGAAACCATAAATTTTTACAACATTGTTTAGCGCAGCTAAAATGACCGAATGCCGAAGCAATTGCCGCCGATCGGTTCACTGAGAGCCTTCGAAGCCGTCGCCCGCTTGCTGAGTTTCACGAAAGCTGCGGAGGAGCTCCATGTCACACCTGGCGCGATAAGCCAGCAGATACGGACGTTTGAGAGGCTCCTCAACGAGTGAATGTTCGATCGCACCAGACGATCAGTCTCGCTGACCGAGGCAGGGATGCGAATCCTCCCGGACATTCAGGCCGGTCTGGATACGCTTGCGCGAGCAGTCGACAACACGGCCGGCTTGGGAAAGGAAAGGTCGCTCACCATCAGCGTCGCACCGTCCTTTGCGTCCAAGTGGCCTTTGCCGCGCCTGGCGGACTTCTCCGAGCGATATCCGGACATCGATCTCCGGATTTCGGCGACGGTCGCGCTGGCGGACCTCAAACGGGATCACGTCGATCTTGCAATCAGGCTAGTCACGGCCCCTATGCCAATGCTCGCTCAGAGCCGCTTTTCGGAGAGGGCCTGACGCCGCTTTGCTCCCCGGCATTGATCAAGCGAAAAGGGCAACTGAAGACGCCCGATGACTTGAGAAACTATCCCCTGCTTCACGACAGTTCGATACCTGGTGAGAACGAGCAGAGCTCCTGGCAGAGGTGGCTGAGTTTCGCCGGAGCAAAAAACGTACCCCACCGTCGCGGCACCCGCTTTGGTCTTGCGGAGTTGGCGATGCAGGCTGCTATTGAAGGAGCCGGAGTAGTGCTGGGACGTGTTGTCCTGGCCGAAGCCGACATCGCTGCAGGACGCCTCGTTCGTCCATTTCGGATCGTTTTGCCCCTGGATGTGACATACTTTGTCGTGGTGCCGAAGGGTTCACCGCTACGCTACGAGGTGCAGTGCTTCAGGGATTGGCTATTTGGTTCGGCAACGAAACCACTCTCGCAACGTCAAGCAAGAGGTTCGGCATGACCGTGGATCAGATGGGCGGATGCTTGTGCGGCGAGGTTCGGTACAAGGCGCTGTCGGAGCCAGTGCGGGTCACGATTTGCCATTGCACGTTCTGTCAACGCATCACCGGATCGGCATTCCTTGTCGAGCCGGTTTTCAGAAAAGAAGACGTTGTTTTTTCGGGGGCTGCTCTGAAAGCGTATGACCACCGATCGGACACCAGTCGAAGGCGTGTCTCTCTGAATTTCTGCAGCAAGTGCGGTACGACCATCTACCTCGACCTGGAGAGATTTCCCGGTATCGTAGGCCTGTTTGGAGGAACGTTCGATAACCCCAACTGGTTCGACAGGGGGCAGGGGAAGTGTCGGCACATCTTCACCCGCTCGGCTCAGGATGGGGTCTTAATTCCGGCGAATGTCGACACCTTCACCGAACATGCCCTTAAGCTCGATGGAACACCGAACAAGCCAATTGTGCTTGCGCACGCTCTGCTGGTCTCGCGGAAACAGTAGCCCGCTTCCGGCCTAAACCTGACCTTCTCGCGTTCTCAACGATCGCCGCCACGTCTGCTTTTGGGGTTGGACCGGGCGCGGCCCGACCAGCCGTCAGGCAGGCTCCTCGATAGCCCTCACAGCAAGGCGGCAACGTGCTAGTGTCCAACTTCCCACAAGCGTGGTCCTTGGAGAGAGGGAGGGCGCATGCGACGTCGGGAGTTCATCGCGGGACTGGCTTCTGTTGCGGCGATACCGCTATCGCGGGCATTCGCCGGACAGAACGACCGGGTCCGCCGTGTCGACGTGCTTCTTGCCGCAGCGACCGAGAACGACCCCTACAACGAGGCTCGGCTTGCAGCCCTTACGGACGCACTGCGCGGCCTCGGCTGGATCGACGGCCGCAACTTGAAACTGGTCGTCCACCGCATGACGGCCAACGCCGGCGAGATCCGCAAACTTGTCACTGAATTGCTCTCTTCGCGGCCCGACGTGGTCGTTTCAGGTGGCAACACGACCACCGGCACAGTCCTGCAGGCGACCAACACCGTGCCTGTCGTGTTCACAACCGCCGTCGATCCCGTCGGCGCGGGCTATGTCGAAAGCCTTGCGCAGCCGGGAGGCAATGCAACCGGCTTCATGCAGTTCGACTTCAATCTGAGCGGCAAATGGCTGGAGCTTCTAAAGCAAATCGCGCCCACCATCACCCGCGCTGGCGTCATCCGAGACCCGGCCACCTCATCCGGCATAGGTCAATTCGCGGTCATCCAGTCGGTAGCAAGTTCAGTCGGCATCGATGTCGTTCCAATCAGCCCGCGCGACGAGACTGAGCTGGAGAATGGGGTGACCAGGATCACGCGTTCTCCAAATGCAGGCCTCATCGCTGCCGTGGGCGCAACGGTGACTGTGCATCGCGATCTGATCCTCAAATTGGCGGCGCAGTACCGGTTGCCTACCGTTTACGCAAACCGGACGTTCGTCGATAAGGGAGGCCTTATCTCCTACGGATCGGATTTCATTGCCTCCTCGCGGCTCGCTGCAGGATATGTCGATCGCATTCTCAAAGGAGAGAAACCGGCCGATCTTCCGGTTCAGGCACCCACCAGATACGAATTGGTCGTCAATCTCAAAACCGCAAAGGCGCTTGGCCTCGAAATACCTTCCACGGTGCTCGCTCGCGCCGACGAGGTGATCGAATGAGCGGAGAAGGGGCAGCTTCCGGCTCGTCCTTCACCGGCCGTGAGATGAGGTCCTGGTAGGCGCCGGCGTCCACTTGCAGGCGGCAGCAACCTTCTGCCGAATGGCAGATAAGCCGGCGAGTTGGAAGGTTGCTTCCCGGCGAACGTTGTCCTTGTCTGCGACAGCAATCTTCAGTGCCGCGCCGTCGGGTATTGACCGCAAGAGCTCGACGGCATCGTCCTTGTAGGTCGCAGTCTTGCCGTCTGCCGCCAGGACCCATTGTTGCCGAATGCTCGGCCGGTCGTCGATTTGATAGTCGACCTGAAGGAGGTTCCCGCGACGCACGCTCCACGCTCCGTTCGTTCCCAGCGAAACTTCGGTGCGTAGGGCACGGCAGCGAACCGCAAAACTATTTGGGCCGTCGTTCTCGCCTGCGGTTGAGCGGATGACCGCACTGACGAGCGGGCTGTAGTCGACGGGCGACGTTGTCTCGCTCACCACCCAATCCGGCTGCGGCATGGGCGCATCGTCCCTTTTGCCGGACGTCTCCGGTCGCATCTCGCCGCTTGGCTCTAGAGCCTTGTTCGCCTGCATCGGTTCCAGGGCCGGCTCAGGTGTGCGATCCGGTCGTATCGCTCCGCTCGGCTCTGGAGTCATCGATGAAAGCTTGTTCGCCTGCATCGGTTTCGGGGCCGGCTCCACTGTGCGATCCGGTCGCTCGATGGCAGTCGCGTCATCGGCGGGAACGCTACCAACGGAATCAGCCCGCGCAGGCTCTTTGAGAGCGTCAGGCGCTTCCATTGCCGCTCCGCTTGCCGCAGGCGCCGACCGGGCCGTTTTTGAGGAGTTTTCCGGCGGCTTGTTTCCTGCGGTGGAAAGGGCCTGGTTGATACATTCAAGCTGATCGGCGCGCGCCTTTGCCAGGCAATCCACGCGCTGTTCCGGATTATTTGACTGCTCGGAGCAGACCGCGATGGCAGCATGGGCCGCGCGGAAGCAGGATTGCAATCCGGACTCGTTCTCATCGGAGGATTGCGCCTGGGCAGCACCGCCGGCAAGAATCAGCGCAATTGCTGCGAGCAGGGCCCACATTATGGTCGTCCACTCTGCTTGGCCGATCGATCGAGCCAGTCCTGGGCGGCCCGAAAACGCTCGAGGCCGGGGGCGCTGGCCGAAAGATCGACCTCCTTCCATCTCGCGTCAAAGCCCGATGAACGCAGCTTGTTGATGTGACCAAAGAGTTCGTCGACAAATCGCGCGACCCGAAGGTAACGCGGAGAGTCCGGACGCCAGTTGAACGAGGCCAGGATTGTCGGAACCGAAATCGTCGCGATCCGCTCGCCTTTGGCGATCAGGAGGGGATAGTCGCTGGGCTCAAGCGATGACGGCAAATAATAGTCCTCAAACTTTGGACCGTACTCGACCGGGAGGAATTTAAATCCTTCCTCCCATTTTCCCTTCACAAACGCATCGACCGGTTTTGACGTGACGAAAACGACGGCGGCAATGTCTCCGCGCTTCATTTGCTCCAGCGCGAGAGGATGCGGGATAAACATCTTCTCGACGTCGATGCCGAGGCGACTGAAGATCAGGGGGCCGGAATAAGCAGCGGCGGTACCCTGCGTATTGAAATTGACTTTCTTGCCCGCCAGGTCGTCCAGCGTTCGAATCTCGGGCCGAACGAAGACGTGCAATTCGGACGGAAACAGATTGAGGATATAGGCAATCCGCTGCCGGATCTGCGGAACCTGCGACTTATACTCCTCCAGCGCATCGCTGTTGATGATCGCCGTGTCCACGCCCTTGAGGTAAAGCAGGTCATTCACGTTTTCCGTCGGCCCGCGGGTGACGATCGGGAGGACCTGCATCTGACCGCCGTCGTTGACGACCCGGGCCATTTCGGTCGCAAACCGGATGGGCGCACCCTCGAGCAAACCTCCGGCAAGACCGATCGTCCACGCGTTGAGCCTTTCCCTGATCTTCCCTTCTGCCGAAGTCAGGGAAGACGGCTGTGGGTCATCTGCCGACCGCCGAGATCGTGCAACCGTGAGATCGGAAAGCGCCAGCAGCACCGCCAAAATGGCGGCAACACGTACAACCAAAAACCACCATTGCAATGGTCTCAACTGAAAATTGTCAAAAACGCTACG
>Ga0306924_10004364_pt1 | contig 13801 bp, 12 predicted proteins | sample sta12Can44000111_FD_203756 | JGI IMG/M metagenome (GOLD analysis project Ga0306924, IMG submission 203756) | Lab enrichment of tropical soil microbial communities from Luquillo Experimental Forest, Puerto Rico - statanox.12C.anox.44.000.111 (v2)... | ecosystem: Environmental > Terrestrial >... | reverse complement strand
TCGACGAGGGTGCGACCGAGGAAGTCGACGGCCGCGCTGCCACCTTCATAGGGCACGCCGTGACCGTCGGCGCCCACGCGATTGACGCCGATCACGTACGCCTGATTCTCGATGGCGCGGGCGCGCAGCAGCTGCCGCCAGGCATCGGCGCGCGCCGCGGGCCAGTTCGCCACGTACAGCAGCAGGTCGTAGTCGAGAGCGGGCCGGCGGCGGCTGAACACCGGGAAGCGCAGGTCGTAACACACCAGCGGACAGACGCTGAAACCGCGCCACGGCACGCTCCAGGCCTCACGCCCGGCGGTGAAGTGCTCGTGCTCCCGGCCCATCCGAAAGAGGTGGCGCTTGTCGTACTGCCGCAGCTCGCCCGAGGGTGCCGCCCACAGCAGGCGGTTGTAGTAGCGATCGCCGTCCCGGGTGATGACACTGCCGGTGATCGCCGCATCGAGCGTCGTGGCGAGCCGCTGCAGCCACTCGCTGGTCGGGCCTCCCGGCGGCTCGCCGAGCCGCTCGACGTCCATGCTGAAACCGGTCGTGAAAGTCTCCGGCAGCACGACCAGATCCGTCTGCCCGGCAAGCGGACCCAGCAGCTCCTCGAAGCGGATTCGGTTGGCAGCAGCGTCGTGCCATGTGAGCGGCTGCTGGAGGAGAGACACGCGCAGCGTGCTCATGGCGTCAGCTGCGCGTGGCGCGCGCGGCGAAGGCGCGGAGGCGCGCCGCCGCCTCATCGAGCGTGCTGTCGCGCTTGGCGATGCACAGCCGCACGAAGCTGAGCGGCTCGGGTCGCGCGTAGAAGGGCGACAGCGGGATGGAGGCGACGCGCGCCTCGCTCAGCAGCCGGTCCGCGAAGGCACGATCGTCGGGCCCGGCGAACGCCCGGAAATCGAGCAGCTGGAAATAGGTGCCCGCCGCTTTCGGCAGCTCGAAGCCGGTACCGGCGAGCGCCGCGCGCAGCCGGTCGCGCTTCGCCTGGAAAAATGCCGCGAGTCCCTCGCCGCAGTGGGGCTGTTCGGCGAGATAGGCGGCGATCGCGTGCTGCAGCGGATGCGAGATGCTGAAGGTGTTGAATTGATGGACCTTGCGGAGCTCGCGCGTGAGCGCCGCCGGTGCCACGCAGTACCCGACGCGCAGCCCGGTGGCGTGCAGCGTCTTGCCGAAGGAAAACACCGCCAGGCTTCGTGGGGCGAGCCCGGGGTGCGCGAGTACCGACAGGTGACGCGCCCCATCGAACACCACGTGCTCGTACACCTCGTCGGAGAGCACCACGATGTCGCGCTCGGCCGCAAGGCGCGCGAGCTCATCGAGGTCGGCGGCGTGGGCCGTGGAGCAGGCCGGGTTGTGCGGACTATTGAAGAGCAGCAGCCGCGTGCGCGCGCTCATGGCATGGCGCACCCGGTCCCAGTCGTAGCGGAAGCCCGGCTGCGTGAGCGGCAGCCGGATGCAGCGTCCGCCCGCGAGGCGCACGGACGGCTCGTAGGAATCGTAGGCGGGATCGAAAGCGATCGCCTCATCGCCGGCGCCGATCACGGCCTGCACGGCGGAGTAGATGCCCTCGGTGGCGCCGAGCGTGATGGTCAGCTCCGTCTCCGGGTCGACCTGCAGCCCGTAGGAGACGGAGAGCTTCGCAGCGATGCGCTCGCGCAGCACCGCCAGCCCCTCCATGGGTGCGTACTGGTTGTGCCCGGCCCGCATCGCCTCGCCCACGAGCTCGGTGAGCCGCGGATCGATGTCGTAATCGGGGAAGCCCTGGCCGAGATTGAGCGCATCGAGCTCGCGCGCACGGCGCGACATCACCGTGAAGATCGTCGTGCCAACGTCCTCGAGCTTGCTGCGCACGATCGTTTCAGGGTCCTGCGTCGGGGGCGGCGGCGGCCAGTGCGGCACCGACCACGCCGGCGTGGTTGGCGAAACGCGCCGGCCGTATGTCGGCGGCCGAGCGCAGTAGCGGCGCAAATTCGCTGAAGCGCTCGCTCACCGCGCCACCCAGGATGAAGACATCCGGCCACAGCAGCCGGTGCAGGGCGTCCAGGTACTCGTTGACGCGCGCGATCCATCCGGGAAAGTCGAGCCCGGCGACCGTGCGGGTGTGGGCCGAGGCCCACTTCTCCGCGTCCATGCCGCGCAGCTCCAGATGCCCGAGCTCGGTGTTCGGGAACAGTCTTCCACCCGTGAACAGCGCAGTGCCGATGCCGGTGCCGAAGGTGAGCATCACGACCGTGCCGTCACAACCCTGGCCGCTGCCGAAGCGCATCTCGGCGATGCCGGCGGCGTCGGCATCGTTCAGCATCAGGGCCGGCCGCCCGAGCGCCTCTGCGGCCAGGGCCTCGCCATTCGTCCCGATCCAGCTGTGGTCGATATTGGCGGCCGTGTAGGCCGTACCACCCTTGATGACGCTAGGGAATGCGACACCGGCGCGCCCGTGCGCGCCGGGGAGCCGGCCGGCGAGCGCCACCAGCACCGGCATCAGCGAGCCAGGCGTGCAGGGACGCGGCGTCGGCGCCGAGATCAGCTCGCCCTGCACACTGCCGCGCCGTACATCCACGAGTCCGGCCTTGACCGAGGACCCGCCGACATCGATGCCCAGTACTTCACCTGTCATCTCAGCACTCCCTCGTTGCGGTTAGTTACAGGTTCGCCGCGGCCGCGAGCTGCAGATCGCGCGCGCGCCGCCGCTCGCGATAACGCATCCACACCGTGGACAGCGCAATGCCGGTCGCCACGATGAGCACCATGATGGTGGCGAGCGCGTTGATGTCCGGCGTCACGCCGAAGCGCACCTTGGAGAAAATGACCATTGGCAACGTGCTCGAACCGGGTCCGGCGACGAACTGCGTGATGACCAGATCATCCCACGAAAGCGTGAACGCCAGCAGCCACCCCGAAGCGATCGCCGGCAGGATGAGCGGCAGCGTGATGCGCCAGAAGACGCGCAGCGGCCGTGCCCCGAGGTCCATCGCCGCTTCCTCCAGCGACTCATCGAATCCCGCGAGACGCGACTGCACCACCACGGTGACATAGGCCATGCAGAAGGTGATGTGCGCCAGCGTGATCGTGACGGCACCCACGCCGTGCGGCCAGCCGATGAGCTGGCCCATGGCGACGAACAGCAGCAGGAGCGAGAGCCCGGTGATCACCTCGGGCATGACGATCGGCGCGGTGGTCATGCCGGCGAGCAGCAGGCGGCCGCGGAACGCTCCGAAGCGCGCCAGCGCCATCCCGGCCAGCGTTCCGAGCACCACCGCGACGCTCGCCGCGATGAGTGCGATGCGGATCGAGAGGAACGCGGCGCCGAGGATCTGCTCGTTCCTGAGCAGAGCCTGGTACCACTTGAGCGTCGGGGAATGCGCCGCATCCCACACCGTGACGAGCCGCGAATTGTTGAACGAGAACACGATCATCGACACGATCGGCACGTACAGGAACACGAGCCCGAGAACGAGCACGGTGCGCGAGAGCAGCCCACGCGATCTCACCGCGGCGCCTCCAGCTCGCGCCGCTCGAGCCGCTGGAACAGCATGATCGGCACCACCAGCAGCAGCAGCACCGCGATCGCCACCGCGCTCGCCACCGGCCAGTCGCGGTTCTCGAAGAACTCGTCCGACAGCACCCGGCCGATCATCAGCTGATCGGTGCGCCCGAGGAGAGTCGGGATGACGTACTCGCCCACCGCCGGAATGAACACCAGCAGCGAGCCGGCGAGGATGCCGGCGAGCGACTGCGGCAGCGTGATGGCGAGGAACGCGCGCACCGGGCGCGCGCCCAGGTCGGCCGCGGCCTCGAGCAGCGTCGGGTCGTGTTTCTCGAGATTGGTGTAGAGCGGCAGGATCATGAACGGCAGGTAGGAATAGACGATGCCGATATAGACCGCGAAGTCGGTCTGCAGCAGCGCCAGCGGCTGATGGATCACACCGAGGTAGAGCAGCACGTTGTTGATCACGCCGTTGTTCTTCAACAGGCCGATCCACGCATAGACCCGCAGCAGGAACGAGGTCCAGAAGGGCAGGATGATCAGCATGAGCAGCACCGAACGCGTCGCCGGCCGCGCGTGGGCGATGGCGTAAGCCATCGGGTAGCCGATCAGCAGGCAACACAGGGTCGATACCGCGGCCACCTTCACCGAGTACAGGTAGGAGCTGACGTACAGCGGGTCGGTGAACAGGAACGAGTACGCCGAGGCGTGGATTTCCAGCGCCGGGCTACCGTGGTGCCAGCTGACGAGCGGCGTGTAGGGCGGTATCGCCAGGCGCACCTCGGAGAAGGAGATGCGGAAGACGATGAGGAACGGGATGAGGAACAGCAGCAGCAGCCACAGCAGCGGGATCCCCGCAACCAGCCGCCGTCCCGAAGCCTGTGTCAGGCGTAGCAATCGCCGGCCCTTTACTGGGTGAGGACCACGGGGCTCGAGCCATGCCAGGACAGCCACACGCTCTCCCCGCGCGCGATCGGGGGCGCGGCGCCACGGCGGGTGTTCGGCAACGTCACGCGTAGCATCCTCCCCGAGGCGATCTGCACCAGATAGATCGACATGTCGCCCATGTAGGCGATCTCGCGCACCGTGCCGCGCACCGCGTTCTCAGGGGATCCCGCACCCGCCGCGGACGGCGCCTCGCGGCTGATATGAATCTTCTCCGGCCTGATCGCCGCCCACACGGTGGCACCCTGCCCGCAGCTCACCGCGCGTTCGGCACGCAGCGTGCAGCCGAGCTCGCTGCTCTCGAGGCTCAGGCCCTCGGCGCGCTGATCGCTCACCTGTCCCTCGAACATGTTGACCGAACCGATGAAATCCGCCACGAAACGCGTCGCCGGCGACTCGTAGATGTCCGACGGCGTGCCCACCTGGGCTATGCGGCCGTGGTTCATGACGCCGAGCCGCTGGCCGAGCGTCATGGCCTCCTCCTGGTCGTGGGTCACGACGATGAAGGTGACCTGGAGGCGCTGCTGTATGTTGAGCAGCTCGAACTGCGTGTGCTCGCGCAGCTTCTTGTCGAGCGCGGCGAGGGGCTCATCGAGCAGCAACAGCTTGGGGCGCTTCACCAGTGCGCGCGCCAGCGCGACGCGCTGACGCTGCCCGCCGGAGAGCTGATGCGGCTTGCGCGAGCCGAAGCCGCCCATCTTCACGATGTCGAGGATCTCGCCTACCTGGCGGCGGATGGCGTCGCGTCCGAGCCCCTCCTGCTCGAGCCCGAAGGCGACGTTCTTCTCGACGCTCATGTGGGGGAAGAGCGCGTACGACTGGAACATCATGTTCACCGGGCGCTCGTACGGGGGAATCGCGCTCATGTCGATGCCATCGATGTGGATGGTGCCGGCGCTCGGGACCTCGAAGCCCGCGAGCATGCGCAGCAGCGTCGTCTTGCCCGAGCCCGAGCCGCCCAGCAGGCAGAAGATCTCGCCGCGACGGATGTCGAGTGAGACATCATCGACCGCCACGAAGTCGCCGAACCTCTTGGTGACGTGGCTGATGCGTACGTAGGCCGAGTCGGGGTCGGTGCCGGCGGAGCCGGCCGGGGCGTTAGTCGCGGGCTGAGCGTTCATGTCGTTCATTGCAGGAGTTCATTTGCCGGTCTTGAAGCGCGTCCACATGCGCGTCAGCAGCCGCTGGTAGTCGGGCGGCCGGGGCCGCTCGGGCGTGAGCCGTGCGCGCACCTCCGGCGGCGGATACACACCCGGGTCGTTACGCACCGCCGGGTCGAGCGGCTGCAGGTCGGGACGCACGGAATTGGCGTACTTGATGAAATTGGAGTTGCGCGCGGCGATCTCCGGGCGCAGCAGGAAGTTGATGAACAGGTGCGCGTTGGCAACGTGGGGGGCATCGGCGGGGATTGCCAGCACATCGTAATTGGCGATGGCGCCCTCGCGCGGAATGAGGTACGCCAGCTCCACTCCCTTGCCGGCCTCCTGGGCGCGGTCGTGCGCCTGCTTGACATCGCCCGACCAGCCCAGCACCAGGCAGATGTCGCCGTTCGCCAGCATGTCGATGTAGCGCGAGGAGTCCACGTAGCGCACGTACGGGCGCATCGCGTGCAGCACCTGCTCGGCCGCCTTCAGGTCCTCCGGCGAGTTGCTGTTGGGGTTGCGGCCGATGTAGAGCAGCACCGTGCCGACGACCTCCGAGGGCGCATCGAGTATCGACACGCCGCAGTCGCGGAATTTCGCGACGATCGCCGGATCGAACAGCATGCGCCAGCTGTCGACCGGCGCATCGGCCAGGCGCTCGCGGATGGCGGCGGTGTTGTAGCCCACACCGGAGGTGATCCACATGTAGTCGACTGCATACTGGTTGCCGGGGTCGTAGAGCGCGGTGGCCTGCGCCACCTGTGGATCGACGTTGGCGAGATTCGGCAGCAGCGCCTTGTCGAGCTTCTGGTAGATCTCGGCCTGGAGCTGGCGCTCGAGGAAGGCGCCGGAGGGACCAACGATGTCGTAGTTGGTGTGCCCGGTGAGCAGCTTCGTCTCGAGGATCTCGTTGGAGTCGTACACGTCGTAATTGACGTGAATGCCGTATTCTTTCTCGAAATCGGTGATCACCGTGGGTTGGATGTAATCGGACCAGTTGTAGACGTTGAGAACCTTCTCCGAAGCCGTGCTTGCTGCCGCCTGGCCGCCGCGCCCGGAGCAGCCGCTGGTGGCCGCAACCAGCGCCACGGCGGCAATCAGCGCGGCCAGCCGGGCGCTTGAGCGGAAGCATCGGGGAGCACGGATCACGGCCTGTTCTTATAGCTCAGTGTGTCGGGACTGAGAAGGCGCGCGGCCTTCACGAGCGCCCGACCGACCGGAGGCCCGCGGCACCGGCCGCCGGCCTCCTCCGGCCATTAAACATTCAGCAGCAGATGCTCGCGCTCCCAGGAGCTGATCACCTGCAGGAACACCTCGTACTCGGCCTGCTTGACGATGGTGAACGCCTCGACGAACGCCTCGCCGAGCAATTTCACCAGCGGCTCCGAGGCACGCAGCTCGCGCAGCGCCTCATCGAGCGAGCGCGGCAGGCCGAAGGGCAGATCGTGGGCGCTGCCGACGATCGGATCGGAGGGTTGCACGCCCTCGACCATGCCGAGGTAGCCGCAGGCGAGCGATGCGGCGATGGCGATGTAAGGATTGGCGTCGGCGCCGCCGACCCGGTTCTCGACGCGCCGCGCCTGCGCGTCCGACATCGGCACGCGCAGTCCGGCCGTGCGGTTGTCGTAGCCCCAGTGCACGTTGATGGGCGCGGACAGATAGCGCGTCAGGCGCCGGTAGGAGTTCACGTTGGCGCAGAACAGCGCCATGGCCGCCGGCAGGTACTTCTGCAGCCCGCCGATGTGCGCGAAGAACAGCGGCGAGGGCGTGCCGTCGGGATTGCTGAAGATGTTCTTGCGGCTCTTCACGTCCACCACGCTCTGGTGGATGTGCATGGCGCTGCCGGGCTCCTTGGCGTGCGGCTTCGCCATGAAAGTGGCATACATCTTGTGGCGCAGCGCCGCCTCGCGCGCGGTGCGCTTGAAGAGGAAGGCCTGATCGGCGAGGTCGAGCGGTGCGCCGTGGATCAGGTTGATCTCCATCTGCGCGGGGCCGTCCTCGTGGATCAGGGTGTCGATCTCGATGTCCTGATCCTCGCAGAACTGATAGATGTCGTCGAAGTACGGATCGAACTCGTTCACCGCCGCGATGCTGTAGGACTGGCGTCCGGGCTCGGCGCGCCCCGAGCGGCCCACGGGAGGCTTGAGCGGATAGTCCGCGTCCTTGTTCTGCTCGACCAGGTAGAACTCGAGCTCGGGCGCCACGATCGGCTCCCAGCCGCGCTGCGCATAGAGCTCGAGGACGTTGCGCAGCACGTGGCGCGGCGCCATCGATACCCGGCGCCCGTCGGCATAGAAGCAGTCGTGGATCACCTGCGCGGTCGGCTCTGCCGCCCACGGCACGCGGCGTACTGTCCTCGGGTCCGCCTTGAGGACGATGTCGATCTCGGCCGGACTCATGGCCTCGCCGGTCTCGAGCGGATAATCACCGGTCACGGTCTGCAGGAAGACGCTCTCCGGCAAGCGCATGCCGCCGTCCTCGGCGAATTTCTCCGCCGGCATGATCTTGCCGCGCGCGATGCCGGCCATGTCCGGGATGATGGCCTCCACTTCCTGGATGCCGTGATCGCGGAAGAACTGCCGGATCTCACTCACCATTTGCTGCCCTTCACTTTGACTGCGCGCGCTCACTCGCCGCCTTGCCGAAGGCGGCGAACAGCGCACGGGAAAACGGATTGCTCATCACCTGCCACTCCGGATGCCACTGCACCGCGAGCGCGAAGGTGCGCGAGCGCGCCACGCGGAACGCCTCGATCACCCCATCCGGCGCGCGCGCCTCGACCGCGAGCTCATCCCCGAGCCGCTCGATGCCCTGGCTGTGGAGCGAATTCACCCGTACGCGGTCGGCTGTGGCGAGCGAGCGCAGCAGGCCGCCCGGCTCGAGTGTCACATCGTGCGCGGGGCCGTACTGCACCTCGAGCGGCTGCGTCTCATCGTCGCGGTGGTCGAGGAATCCCGGCACCTGGTGCAGCTTCTGGTGGAGTGTGCCGCCGAAAGCGACGTTCATCTCCTGGAAACCACGGCAGATACCGAACACCGGCACGCCGGCCTCGACGGCCTTGCGTATGAGCGGCAGCGTCGTGGCATCGCGCGCCGGATCGTGCAGCGTGCCCGGGTCGCTCGGGGGTCCTTGATAGTGATGCGGCTCGACGTTCGAGGGGCTGCCGGTAAACAGCAGCCCATCGAGCCGCTTGAGCAGCTCTCCGAAGCGCAGCTCTTCGGCGAACGCCGGGATCAGCAGCGGCGCGGCGCCCGCAGCCTCCATTACCGCGCGCGCGTACTTCTCCCCGACCATGTGAAACGGGTGCACGCCGACCATACGCCGGTCTGCCGGAATGCCTATTAGTGGATGGGTGGCCATGACGCCCTGTGCGGGTACGGCTTGTTTAGTATTTTAAACAAACAGCCCCGGGCAACGATCTCCAAGCAACGCCGCTATTAGACCACAGCTCACGCGCCGAAGCCTCAGTTGCGTCCCGCTACTCAACTGCGGTAATGGCCGCGGAACGGCTGTTTGGTACGGTATCCGCACCGGCCGGAGATTTGCGGTGGCACCTTTCGCTGGCTATTCTGCGCGCCGCGCACCCCCGTGCCACCTTACGAATATCCTAAACACCGGGACCCGAGGCCCGACCCGTGCAACGCCCTGAACACATCGGCTCTTATTACGCTACTTCGGCGCACCGCGCGCCCGCACGCCCCTCGCTCGAGGGGGCGGTCGAGTGCGACGTATGCGTCGTGGGTGCAGGTATCGCCGGCTGCTCGAGCGCACTGCATCTCGCGCAGGCCGGGCTCTCGGTCGTACTGCTCGAGCAGCACCGCGTCGCCTGGGGCGCCTCCGGCCGCAGCGGCGGCCAGGCGCTCTTCGGCATTGCGAGCGGCCAGGGAAAACTCGAGCGGCTGATTGGAGCTGCGGATGCGCGCGCGGTCTGGGACGTGTCGGTGGAGGCACTCGACCTCGTACGCGATCTGATCCGCCGCTACACGATCGATTGCGACTGGGCACCCGGCTACCTGTACACCGCAGTCAGAGAGCGCCACGTGCGCGAGCTGCACGCGGAGCTCGCCGAGCTGCGCGAGCGGCTCGGGTACGGAAGCGTCCGCTACGTGCCGCGCGAGGAGCTGCGCTCGCTCCTCGCGACCGAGCGCTACCTGGGTGCGCTCTACGACAGTAACAGCGCGCACCTGCACCCGCTCAACTACACCCTCGGGCTGGCGCGTGCCGCCGAGCAGCACGGCGTACGGATCTTCGAGGCGACACGCGCCACCGCGTTCTCCCCCGCCGGCTCCCGGGTGCGAGTGCAGACACCGGGCGGCGAGGTACGCGCGCGCTTTCTCGTACTGTGTGGCAACGTGTACCTCGGTGACACCGCCCCCGCGCTCGCCGCCAAGATCATGGCGGTCGCCACCTATATCGTGGCGACCGAACCGCTCGGTCGCGAGCGTGCACAGCAGCTCATCAGCAACAACGCTGCGGTGAGCGATATGAACTGGGTGCTGGATTACTTCCGGCGCTCCGCCGACCACCGCCTGCTGTTCGGCGGCCGCGTCAACTACTCGGGCCTGAAGTCCTTCGACGCGCCGGGGGCGACTCGTGCGCGCATGCTGCGCGTCTTCCCGCAGCTGCAGGACGTACGCATCGACTATGCCTGGGGCGGGCATGTCGACATTACGCTCAACCGCGCGCCGCACTTCGGCCGCCTTGCCCCCAACGTCTATTTCCTGCAGGGCTTCTCCGGCCACGGCATTGCGCTCACCGGCATTGCCGGCAAGTTGGTGGCGCAGGCCGTAAGCGGCACCGCGGCGCGCTTCGACGTATTCGCCCGCATCCCGCACGGCAGCTTCCCCGGCGGCGCGGCGCTGCGACGGCCGGCACTGGTGCTGGCGATGCTCTGGTACCGGCTACGGGATCTGCTGTAAGCGCAGCACGCGCCGGGGCACATCACCGGCTAGTTGATCCTCATGCAGCGAGACGCGCTCTTTTATCGGCATCTCATCCTGTGGCTGTGGCTCGCATGGGCGCTGGTGTGGGCCGTCGGGGCGCTGCGCAGCAAGGCGACCCGGCGCCGCGAGTCGTTGGGATCGCGCCTGGCGCACGTGATGCCACTGCTCATCGGCGGGGTGCTGCTCGGATGGCCCGACCCGCCCGGGGGCGTGCCGACGCTGCTGCTGTGGCCGCACTCTCTCGGCGCGTACCTCTTCGGGCTCGCGCTGCTCATCGCCGGGCTCGGCGTGGCGGTCTGGGCGCGGGTCCATCTGGGACGCAACTGGAGCGGCACGGTCAGCGTCAAGGAAGATCACGAGCTCATCCGCACCGGCCCCTACGCCTACGTGCGTCATCCGATCTACACCGGGCTGCTTGCCGCGGTGCTCGGCACCGCTATCGCCTCCGGCACGGTAGGCGGTGCGCTCGGCTTTGTGATCTTCCTGATCGCCCTGCTACGCAAGCTGCGCGTCGAGGAAGGCTTCATGCGCGAGACCTTCCCCGCTGAGTACCCGCGCTACAGCGCCGAGGTTCCCGCCCTCGTTCCCTTCGTGAAGCGCCGCCTCATAACATGAGCTCGCCGCGTCGTGCGGCCGCCGATACCGCCTCGGCGCGGGTGCGCGCATCGAGCTTGGTGAAGATCGATGCGAGATGGTACTTGACCGTATTGACCGAGAGCCCGAGCCGGCGGGCGATCGCTTTGTTGCCGAGGCCGGCAGCCACCAGCTCGAGCAGCTCGCGCTCGCGAAGTGAAAGGGAAGCCGGCGCGGTGGCGGCTGCGGCGTCGGCCGCTGCCGCGGGCCGCCGCGGCACGACGCGCAAGCCGTAGCCGACTGACTCGAGCGCGTGCGCGAGCGCCGCGCTCGAGACCGCCCACGGCAGCAGCACCGCAGCGCCGCCGCGGAAGGCCGCGTGGCGCGCATCGAGGAATTCCTCCTCGAGCAGCAGCGCCACCGGAATCTGCTCGCGCCTCGCAGCGGCGAGAAACGGAGCGGTTTCCGGCCAGCTCATCCCGGTCATCACCAGAGGCGCGGTGAGTTCCGCCGGCGCGCGCGCGAGGCCGGCGGGAGAATCGATCTCGAAGGCCACGCCGAGCCCGCCCGCTTCGAGTCGACTGTGCAGCGCAGCGCGCACCTCGGGCTGAAAGGCGGCCACGATGATGTCCACGACCCGTGTCTAGGGTGAGCGCGCGGGCAAATCAAGGGCCGGCCACGCTTGAATCGGCCGTCGTCAGGCCGGAGGCCGCGATCCGAGCGTGACGTTCACCTCATCGACCGTCGTGCCCCGCCGGCGCGTGAGACGCAACGTCTCGCCCGGACGCTTGCCGTGGATGCGCCCGAGCAGGCGATCCGGCGTCTGCACCGCATCGCCATCGATCGCGAGCAGCAGGTCGCCGATATCGAGCCCCGCCGCCAGAGCCGGCGATGCCTGGGCAACATCGGCGACGATCAGTACCGCGTGTCCGGCATTGAGGCGGTGCCGCGCCTGCAAGCCGAGCGCGAGCGGAACGACGCGCACCCCGAGATAGCCGCGCGGAATGTGCCCGTGAGCGGCCACATCGCTTACGGCTGCTTCGACCGCGTCGATGGGGATGCCGAGCACCTGGTTCGCCGGCCCTCGCACTGCCATGGCGACGGCGCGGCCATCGAGATCCAGCACCGGACCGCCTTCCGCGCCGTGCGCCAGACGCAGCTCGAGCACGAGCCGGCGCGAGAGCGTGCCGCCGCGCCGTGTGCTCCACGGGCCGCCGCTCAGCTGCACCGACCCCCAGCTCGCACTCAGATCCTGAGCGAGGCGCCCGAGGGCGACGATGGTTTGTCCCACGCGCGGCGCGGCCGCCGCGGCTGCGAGAGCGGGCGCGGGCGTACCGGGGAAGCGCAGCACCGCGATGTCGGTGCGCAGATCGGCGGCGAGCACCTCGGCTTCATTCGAGTTGCCGTCCTGCAGGACGCGCACCGTGTCGGCGCCTTCGAGCGGCTCGGCTGCGGTCACGAGCAGCCCGCCCCGCCACACGAATGCCGACTGTCGCACGCGCTGCGACTCGACGGCGAGCACGCTGGCTGCGGCGTGCTCGAGGATCGCCGTGCGCTCGGCGTCCAGCTGAGATGACAGAGGAGATTGGCTCATTGCATGACTCCGCTCGAAGTACGAACGGAGTGTCGGTGAGCGGTGGGACTTGCGGTACCGCCCGGATGGGTGGCGGCGCGCAAGGGCTCCCTTGCCGTGCTATGCAGTAACACCCTCAGACATGCGGTTGAGTTGTAGGCGTGCTAACTGGGGAGATTGCTCTCGTGTCCGGCGTAGCTTCTGCTAGATTCGTGCGCATCGACCTGGAGAAGAGCATCGTAACGCCGAGCGCGGAGGCTGCCGGGAGACGACCATGAACAGACAGATGCTCGTGTTGTTGCTCGCCGTGAGTCTCGGCGTGGGCAGCGTGTGGTCCACAGGGGAAAACGCGCCGGCGCCGGCAGCGTCACCAGCACACGTGACTCTTACCTGGCTCGGCAACGCCGGCTGGCAAGTGAGCGATGGGAACACGGTCATCCTCGTCGATCCGTACCTGTCGCGTATGCGCGCGCCGGCACCCCCCGGCGCTGCGCCGCTGCCCGCGGGCGATGTGCGCCCGGCTTACGGATGGGACGATCGTCCGGAGCCTGACCGTGCCACGATCGATGCACACATTCACCGTGCGGACTTCGTGCTCGTCACACACGCGCACTACGACCACATCTTCGATGTGCCCTACATCGCCGAGCGCACCGGCGGGACCGTGATCGGCAGCGAGAGCACTGCGAACATACTGCGCGCGTATGGCGTCGCCGACCGGCAGCTCATCACGGTCCGCGGCGGCGAAGACTACCAGTTCAACGGCTTTTCGCTGCGCGTCGTTCCGAGCCTACACAGTCCCATCGACCACAAGCACTACTTTAGTTCGCAAAGTGCACCGCCCGGTATGAAAGCGCCGCTGACTCTGCAGCAGCTGCACCCAGAAGGCGGCACTCTCGCCTACCTGATCCGCATAGGGGGACACGAGATCCTCGCCTTCGGCGGCATGAACTACATCGAGCGCGAACTCGACGGTTTGCGGCCTGACGTCGCGCTGGTAGGCGCGAATGCATCGCGCCGCGAGAACTATGACTATTCTGGCCGCCTGATGCGGGCTCTCGGTAATCCCCTACTCGTGTTGCCCACGCACTGGGATAACTTCCTGCTGCCTTACGGCGCCTCGCAACGCGTCGCGCGCGAAGCGCTGCAGGGTTTCCTC
>Ga0306924_10004359_pt1 | contig 13804 bp, 18 predicted proteins | sample sta12Can44000111_FD_203756 | JGI IMG/M metagenome (GOLD analysis project Ga0306924, IMG submission 203756) | Lab enrichment of tropical soil microbial communities from Luquillo Experimental Forest, Puerto Rico - statanox.12C.anox.44.000.111 (v2)... | ecosystem: Environmental > Terrestrial >... | reverse complement strand
ACTCCCGTCCGGCTGCTCGATACACAAGCGCGGGGACACATCGGCCGACACTTGCTGCGCCAGCTACCGAACGGTGAGTTGACTGAGGATAGCGTCTGGCGGTGGTCATCCGCTCCTGACCGATATCTGGACACGGCACTACGACTCGAAATGGCGTCTAGTCCCAATGTACGTCTCGTCGATACCGGCCGCGCTAGAACACTAGCCGCCACGCTCCTCGTATGGGACCTCGAGTCTGCGGGAGAGAACCGACTTGTCGGAGCTGTGGAGTTTCAGGTCACAGGGACCGACCGTGTGGTCCATACACAAGTGGCGCGAACTAGCGAGGCCATCTCAGCGGAGCTACCTGGCGACTTGGCCGCTGCCGCAGGCCGCCTCTTGCGCCGCCTTGCGTCTGAGGGTGTCAGATACGTCGCAAGCGAACGATGAGGAAATTGTCGCTCAACTGAACCTCGATTGACGATCGGTTGGCGACCTGCGACTAACTATGGGACGAGCTTGACGTGATGGCTCCGAGAGCCTCTACCCGTTTGCATTCCACCCCATAGTCTTGGCGAGCAAGAAATTCCGCGGCCAGAAGAACAATACAGAGGGTGGCGGTTGTCGTCAGATCGCGGATTTCCTCATCGTCATGGGCCAGTCCAAACCTTGAATCAATGTGCCATTGGCCAAGCCGAACGATTTCTGAGCGGGAGTATCTGTAAAGCTGAGAACCCCAGCGGTTCTTGAGACCTTCAAAAAAGGTATCGGCATTGTATGCAGCGTCGATCTCCTTGATCATTTCCGGAAAACTCAACGGGAACTCATCGGTCTCCTTGATTTGAAGGATTTGCTCTGGAGTTGCACATGCATTTATCCATAATCCGTAGCGCAGACCTTTAATGATGTCTCGGGCTAAAGCCAGCGATGAACCGACAGCCGCGCTTTTGATCAACTGTAAGAGGCTCCGGTGGTGTTCAATCATCGTCGAAAGCAGTCCTCTCACCATGACAGTACGTATATCGCACGGGTAGTCGCGCGACGAAACGATCTGATCCACCTCGGTCACGGTATCCCTAGCTTTGTCCAGATGTTCTATTAGTTGAGGCTTCATTGGCCTGACTCTCTTTCCGCTGAAACTCCGTTCTCATTCACTAAAGCGAAACTCCGCGAGAACAGCTGGTAGTTTTGCCAGTTTTGCGATTCCACAGCCTAGCTGGTCTTCGGGTCGTCGCATAAGTGTAAGTGTAGCCCGTGCGCTAACAAGCTTTCCTCATGAACCGACTAACTCGGAAACCGTGGCCCAGCCGCCTTAGCTGCAATTCTTTTGGCCTGCGCTGCACTCGGACAGGGCAGGCTGTCAAACACTGTAGTCGCTACCGCCGGCACCATCGCTGGCACAGTTAGCAGCGATGTGTAAGTCGCTTACACTGCGGACCAAGTTGGCGTTGAGCAGTTGATCCCGCTGTGCTGCAGGCAAAGAAATTGGCGACACTAGACGTGAGCAAATCTCTAACATCGGGTCTCAGAATATGAATGACGAGGTATGGCTAAGGCTTGGCGCCGCCTTGATGAATTGGCCGGTATGCCGGATGTGGATGGAATCGTCATCACCGACGGGACGGACACGATCGAAGAAACAGCATACTTGCTGAATCTCGTCGCCAAGACGAACAAGCCCGTTGTGATGACGGCGCTGGATGTAGCTATCGATCATACGATTCTCCAGGTCACTTCGTCCGGGTTCGATCTGCTTCTTCTGCGTGGGCTCGGGGCCCAACCGGCACGATGTGGATCACCGCCATGTGACGAAGGTAGGCATCGTCGGCATCGTCGAGCCGGTTCTCTCGGATGAGAGCCTTGAGATCGTCGACGTACGCTTGCCCGCGCTCCGAGTAGTTGAGCAGCGTTTCGGCGAGGACGGTTCCCGAGATGCGCAGGCTTTGCCGCCGCAGGTCGGCGCGCTTCAGGCGAAGGTCGCGATAAGCGCGCTGCGTGTTCAGGTTGAGAGCGTAAGTGTAGGCGGCCTGGGCCGTGGAGTCGAAGGCTGCGATGCGATAGTCTCCAAGTCCTGAAGTGCGCTGTTCGGCCGGCCTCAACCCCTTGCCCCAGGTCCACTGCCCGAACAGGGAATTCCCCTGGGCGGCGAACCTCGATGTTCCCCAACCGCTCTCGATGGCCGCCTGTGCCAGCGACAAAGAGGGCGGAACGACGTCGACGCGGGTCAGCAGCTCAGCGAAGGCATCGCTGTTGAGCCTATCGCTCGTCGTTTCGAGCATCTTGTACTTCACCGCGAGTTCGGTCAGCCAAGTTTGGTCGCCCGGTGTGACGCTCTGGCCCTGGGCGAGGCGCTCGGTCAGCTCCTTCGCGCGGACCCGGTCCTCGAGGATCAGCTCGTTGATGCGAAGCACGATCGGGGCGATGAGCCGGAAGAAGAGCCTCTTTTTGTCGGCGACCGAGAGCTCCTTCGTGCTCCGCTCGCGCCATGTATCGGGCACATCCTCGAGGTAGACGCGCGGGATCTCGCGGATGCCCGCGTGCCACGCCTTCTGGGTGTAGCCCAAGCGGTCGAACAGGGCGAGCACGTCCTTATAGTTGCGGCACGGGACCTTCTCGTCCGTCGGCGTGACCTGTGCGAACATCGGCACAGCCAGCAGAGCCGCCATGAGAGTTCTCGCAACCAGGGTCGCGGCTTTCATCGAGGTCTCCTCGGCTCGCGAGACACTACACTCCTGTGTGGGTCCTCAGGATACCAAGAGCACCCAGCTGAGTATAGAGAAACGGCATTCGAACAGACGGCTCGGATCGCAGAAGAATGAGAACTCTTCGCACGCCTGTACGACGGACATATAACGCCTACCCTGGAGGTCATTGAGAGCGAATCGCAAACGCTCAAGCCGCGAGGCGAGCAAGCCTGAAGCGAAACGGGAGAATCAACATGGCGGCTTCGGTGCACTGCGGCCCTCCGCAACCATGGGCGCTGCGAAGAAAGAGCTCGAAGCGCCCTTCCTGCTTTCAGTTACAAGCCTGCTTCTGAAGCTGCCCTTCGTCATCACTTGCCACAGTACTGTTCTTGTTCCAAACGTGGAACAGATTCGGCGTAGATTGCACTCTCGACGACACGCGCTGCTTCGCGGTCTGATTCTTGTGAGATATGCGTGTAACGTCGGCCGTCATGTTGACCGTCGAATGCCCTAACATCTTTTGCGCGAGCTTTAGATTCCCCGTCTCTGCGTTGATGAAGCTCGTAACGGCGGTTCGCCTTTACAGCAAGAGTATGAAGATGAGTACGGGCGAAACCATTAGGTCCGGCACAATATTTGTCACGAGATAAATGCCCCGCGTCAGTACCGCAAACGCTGGTAGCCCTCTGCATACCCTTGCTCGAATGCCTGACGGTATTGGGACTTGTAGAAGTTCTTATCGCCGAAAGCTCTGTTGTAACCATGATCTGCATCTTCGTACCAATCGTTCTTGCTCGGACGAAATGCCTTGTTTCTTTCGGCATCACGCTCGCCCATTACCAACCCGTCGCGATAGCCGTTGTCCGAAGCGGGACTGTAGCTCCGGTAAACATCGGTGTCATAACCGCAATCGGCCGCATCGCGTTGCAGCTCATCTTGCTCATGCTGTGCCTGCTTGCTGTTGTATCCATACCAGTAGATTGCCCGATTAACATCTCGCTGATCTTTTCGAATGCGAGCCGAACAAGTATCCGATTGTTGCGCGTGGGCTGTTCCAGTCGAACCGAGGAGCACTGCTCCGCTTACCGCCAAAGCCAGCAGGAATTGCGACGATTTCATGGCCGCCCTCCGTTTTCCTCCCCCTCCCGCAGAGCGGGCACGTCTTTTGCCATTCAATAGATGGAGGTAAGCCGAATAAGATCATCCAGAGTCCTGGCACGCGCCCATCTTCCGCGTGGTTGTTTTCAGCCACGAGCGGTTGTTTTCAGCCGAAAGTTTTTCTGAAAGAGGAGCGCCTCCGATCGCGATCTGCCGATCTCAAAAATGCGGTGATCGATTCTTGCGACGATGGTTTCGGTGGAGCTTTAGGCGCATTTGTCTTCTAGAGTTTCTAGACCTGTCCGTTTGGACGGTTCGCCTTACGACAAGACCGTTCCCCGCCGATTCCCAGCAAAACTGTGATCCGGGCTATCGTTCTCGCATAGACACAGGAGGCAGGGATGAAAATCGCGAGAGCGGCACTGTTAGCCGGGATGATCTTATTTAGCGTTTCAGCAGTTCGGGCGCAGGTCTCGATTGGAATCTCGATCGGAGCACCACCGCCGCCCCCTGCCGTACTCTATGTTCAGCCGCCGCCGCAACCGGAGTCGGATTTTGTGTGGGTGGAAGGCTATTGGTATCCGGTGGGACACCATTACAAATGGCATGAGGGTTACTGGACTCGGCCTCCCTATGTAGGAGCCTATTGGGTTCCGCCACACCATGATGGCGAGAGGTATTTTGCGGGTTACTGGTCCGGAGAGCGGGGTCGAGTTGAACACGATCACCGTTGGGATCATGATCGTGACCGAGATTTCCACGACCACGCTGAACACGATCACGGCCACGGGCACGGTCACGGTAACGATCAAGGAGAGGATCACTAATCTCGATGCCTTTGGAGTCGTGAGTGATTGCTCGCGCCGAGCAACTAAACAGCTTCGGTCTGAGCTAGCACGCGACGGATCGAGCTAGCTTCTGGCGGTCTTCATGAGGATTATGAAGGGAGGATAACCCTTCTTTGTTAGGCGTTCGAGATTTTCGAGAGGCAACGTGTGGATAAATGAGTCGGGCTTATATTTGATTCTGTAGCGGCGTCGACGGCGGAGTGTAGTGTACGAGCATCCCATCTTCAGGAATACAGTCACGAAATCGTCGGGCGTCTTAGTCGTAACGCCATCGCCTTCGGGGTGGAATTCGATCCGCAGCTGCTTGGCATCTACGATGACACGTAGATAGGATCGGATGTTGATCAATTTCCCGCAAGGTTTCGCTTACGAACGCGGAGTGCTAAGAGCCATCCGTGGCGTTTGCCTCAGTAGGTTTCAGCAGTCTGCGTTCGCGCAGGCGGCCGATAGTTATGCAGGCTCCCGACAGAACCGAGAAAAGAAGGATTCCCTTCAGATCATCAGGAACTTGACGCCGTGACTCCGGCATATCCCCAGCTGCATCAGGCACGACAGTGTCCTGATGCTCGGGATCGTACCGAACCAAAAGCGACGTCCCAGGCGGGTGCTGTACTGCCCATCTGCGCATCGCCTTTTCGTCCAGAACATTCCCGATACCTGAGCTAACGTTCGCCGTCATCTCTTGGCCTTCAACCGGATACTGCACTCCGGATTCGATGCTCCAGGCTTCATGTCGGCCATTCATGAAATGGCGAACGGTCTGCTTCGTGATGGTAGCACTCACTCTTGGCCATTTCGCATGCTTGTATTCTTTGTAAGCGTCGAGGATGGTTGCGATGACCATGGCAGATCCACAAAGAAGGAAGAAGTATCCAAGTAGTTTTAGATACCCCATCGACCGCTTCGATTTTCTGAGTCGAATCGTAATGGCCATATTCGAATGCACCTTTACCGCAAACTATTCGTTAGTGCTTGCTCTCGGCTTCTACGACCGCCGAGTGGAACGCGACCTACGCCAAGCGCCCGGTTACTTCGGCTAACCGAAGTGTTCCTTGGCCCATTGACTGCTTAAACCGTCCGGGGCACCGGTTACCGAGATCTTAGGTAAGGCGACGGTTTTTTCGCGGGAGAACACGCGATTAAAACATCGCCGAGGCCACGTCAATACAATATCGCGGCAGGCTGCGCCTACATCACTTAGTCGCGACAACGGGTGGGCCGTCGGCATTGAACATGTCCGCCACTGCTCTCATCGAGCCGTCGTTCTGCTGCCTGAAGACCGTAACCCACTTGTCCTTCGTCATCATGACTTTCTTTGTTTTGGGGTCAGTCCACGTCTGTGTAGCGGTACCCTGCGCGTAGCCGAAGTCGCCAGCCTTGGATGCCACGACTTTTGTGGTCTGAGAGTCGAACGAAAAATTTGGGTCGTTGCTCGCTCCCTTCATGACATCCCTCATCGCCGCTTTGCCATTTAGGAGGGGGGCGTTGGGCATGAGCCAGTAGGCGTCGTCTGTGTAGAATTCATCGACGAACTTGTCGAAGTCCTTCTTGTTGAAATCGTCCATCGCTGTGGTGATCGCGTCATTGATCGCTTTCTCGGCCGCCGCACTCTTGTCAGGAATCGTTGCAGGCGGCGCTTGCGCACAACCGCCTAGAATGAGCCCGAACGTGATCGTAACCAGGAGATCTCTACTGCTCATCGTGACCCTCCAGTCTTGACAGGTTTTGACGCTCACAGGGATTCTTCGATGGCATATAGTACACTCGCCTCGGCGCGGATGCTGAGGAAGCCATGGCCAGGAGTCGATAAATCCCAGTGGTACGACTGCATCTAACGACAGAGCTAGGAACACGATAAATGAAAATTGCGCGCCAACAAACTCTCGTTGCTGCCGCTCTGATCTGGGCACTGACATTCTACGCGGTGGTCGTTCTGCCCGTCGCGAATGCCAAGGCCGTGAAACTCCTAGTGAGTTGGAAGAATCCCGACTATTCCGGTAAGAAACCCCATCGGATTCTTGTAATCGGCATGAGCGAGAACCCGGAAATTCGCGCGGACTTCGAAGATGATCTTTCGTCTGCCCTTATAAATGAAGGCTTTGACGCAGTTCCCGGAAACTCCATCCTGCTCCGACCCCACTCAGCCGAACTGGACCCTGACTATTTGAAAGGGCAGATTCGTGATTTCAAGATCGACGCTGTCCTTGTTTCGCGTCTCGTCAAAGTCGATAAGCAGACCACCTACATCCCCGGCCACAGTTACGCCGTCCCTTACGGTTACTACCGATCTTTCTACGGCTTTTACGGGACGGTCTATCGGCAGGTTTATTCTCCCGCCTATCTGCGTGAAGACACGACTGTTCGTGTCGAAACTAATTTCTATGAAGCGGCTCTACCCGACGGTGTACTCATATGGACCGGCACCAGCGATTCATTCAATCCGAAATCGGCGCAAAAGGTAATCGATGGGCTCGTCAAGCTGATCGTGAAAGAATTGAAAAAGCAAGATATCTTGTAAATCATCTGCTCATCACAATCTCAAGCTGAGATAACTGCCGACGGTCCGTGCCTTCGAGTGCGCGTGGTTGCTCAGCCAACTCGGCATAACAAAATAGCGCAGTCACTCAATGGGATGCCCGGTCGATGGTGCAAGACACAGGGGAAGGCTAGACGCCCCAACACCGTGACAGTTCTGGAGAAATCACACATTGGCCCAGCGGCTTGCAACCTGCCTAGAGCCTTTTGGATTTGGCTCCGATGGCAATCTGGGGAGTGGGCCGAGGCGGGTGTTATCCTTGCTGCTAGGAGGACCTGTTAATCGCCGGAAAAACTATGTTGTCTAATCGCCGAAAGCTGACGACGCACCAGAAGGCCGTATTGATTCAAGTGCTTCGCGCGTTTCCTGATGAGCGTGTGTCGGTTTGGTATTCAGCTTCCGTAAGTGACGGGCGTGCGTACGCACATGACTTCTTGTCAGTATTCAAGGCGATTGGATGGGAAGTGAATGGACCAGAGCCAACAGAAGCGCGGATGGAAGAAGCGTCGGGGCTGGCATTGCTTGTCGATGCACCAGAACTACCGCCCTGTGCGGAAGCATTTCGTGACGCGCTGCGGATTTATGGAATTGAGCTTAAAACGCAATGCGCGGAAGCACAGAATGAGGCAGAAAGCGGATTCGTTTTGTTAGTCGGGCAAGAGTGCAATCCGGTATAGTACAGGATTAACCTGCCGGGAAAAGCTGAAGCCTCGATGCGCAATCAATTTGTTTGGCGATTTTTTCTTGTCGGCTTCTGCGCAGCGGTCTTTTGGATTGCTGCGTCGTACGCCACACGCGCGGACCAAATCCCTGTCCACGTCGGTGACACTGTGGCCCACTTGATTTGGGATTGCGAGCGGATTACGTTTCCATTCGTCTTGGCGCTTCCTCCCATGCTTGCTGATGTGAAAGGTCTTTCGGGTCTCATTTTCATGCTCGCAGTCGCAGTAGTGATGAACGGAGCCTGGTTCGCGCTGCTCGGCGTCATCGTCTGGTACATTCGCGAGGCGATTTTTAAATTGCGAGGAGCCCCCACTCGCAGAGTGGCCTGAAACCGCGACATCTACGCAATAGACCGTTTCGCACACACCGCGTTCGAGGATCAGTTCCCCGAAGTCTTTTTAGGCGTTGCACCGGCTTCATAAACTTTGACCAAGGCGATGTTATTCACGCCGCTGCACGCGAGCCAAAGATCGCCGTCGGGCGTATGCACCATATTGCGAACTACACCGCCGCCAGAAAGGATCGGCCAGCTCTGGAACTTCTCAGTTTTGATGTCGAAGCGCACAAGCGTGTTCGGCTTCGTGTTCGATTCGCTATACCAGATGACGTCGCCGATGGCCGTGATTCCGTAAGGTTCGGATTTTGGTCCGCTGGGTGACGGCCACTCTGCAACTTTGCCCGTCTTTGGATCGAGGCGTCCGAGATATCCCCTGGAATAATCCGAATACCAAATCATGCCGTCGGCGGTGATGGCGACTCGGCGGGGACGCGAATCGGCATTGGGCAAAACATACTCGTTGATCTCAAGAGTCTCAGGATCGATGCGGCCTACTTTATTGCTGCCGAATTCCACAAAGAAAGGCGTGCCATGAGAATCGATGACCATGCCGTACGGGTTCGAGTGTGGAGTGGGTGAAGAAACGAGCTTAATTTCGCCGCTCTTGGGATTCAGGCGTCCTACCATATTGGCACCCTGTACAGTGAAATAAATGTAGCCGTTCGGCCCGAGCAGAAGTGTGTGCGGATCACGCGCCTGCGGATCAGGCATCGGGTATTCCGTAACTTCCCCGGTTTTCGGATCAAGCTTGCCGATATAGGATTTGAAATTCGCAGTGAACCATACGTTTCCGTCCTTGTCTGCAATCAACCCATGAGGACCAGATCCAGGCGTCGTGAGGTGGAATTCTTTGAATTGTTGTGTATCGGGATCGAATCGTCCTAGGAGATTGGCCATGTGACCGCTGTACCAGACCGAACCATCTGGTGCATACATTGGATCGTGGGGGCGAGAGCCTGGAGTCGGTACTGGCCACTCTTTGATCGTAACGTTCGTGCTGCCCGGAATGATTACCGCGGGCGGTAAGGGTTTCTCAGGAAAATTTGTAGCGAGATATCCGACGACGACATCGAACTGATTGGGTGGCACGGCCGCGCCAACGTTGACCATCTGATGAAGGACAGTGCCCCAGTCAGCGCGTGTATGACCCGAATTGGTGACCATCCTCAAGGCGTGGCAAGACACGCAGTTCATCTCCACGATAGTTTTGCCGTTGCCCTCTGGCAAAAGTGACACAGTTTGAGCCGTTACGGGGGCGCTCATCACGGCCGCAGTTGCAATCAGCAGGAAACAAGATTTTCTCAACATTGGGGGCACCTCGTAGTAAGAAAGACCGGCGGCGTTGAGGAAAGGTTTCAAGTTGTGCGCAGCTGAACCGGCAGCCAAGCAGGAGCATTGTTTATGAGCGGGCAAATTCTTGTCGGTCAGGGCCGCGAGATTCGGAGCACTGCTGATGATGAGTTCGTGGCGGCTGTAAACCATCTGCCTGAACGGATGGCGGAACGGCTTGCATTCATGTCCCGTGACCACCACGCTGTGCGCGACTTTGTTGTGCGTGAGATGCCCCGTCACCGCAGACGGCTGTCGCCGCGCCAAATCGCCGCTGTCACGGGCGTAGGTTTTGATCGCGTGTTAGCCATTCTCTCCGATCTCGAAAAACATCTCTTCTTTCTCGTACGCAACTCGGAAGGCGACGTCAACTGGGCATTCCCTGTGACCACGGACGTGACGGCACATCGTCTTTCCTTTTCGAGCAGCGAGAATATTTTTGGCGCTTGAGCAGAGGACGCCTTGGCCACGTCCTTCGTGCAAGGACGCCTCCGGGGAGAGAAGCTGAGTGTTCGCATCGACTCCGAGTGCAAGCACTGCTCGCGGCCCCTACTCCTTGAAGTAAACGAAGAGCTAGCGTGGAACGTGGTCTCGGAGGGCGCCTCGCCGCTCCTATTTGAGCCGGACATGAATTGGACTACCTTCTCCGGCGCGAACATCATCCATGATTATTGACACGAGACCGTCTTCTTCTGGTCAGAAGATCACGCTCGCGAATTTCGCCAGAACAATAATCAACCTGATGGCATGTACCTGACGCTCGATCAGGCAGCATTCTCTGAACGCATCGCGCAGTCAGGCCTGTTTGCAATCGACCCAAATGGCCGATTGCGCCGCTAGGACGTTTTGGCTCGGCTGACGGAGGCACGCTCACGCTCGATCCCACTTGGTGTTACTGTCGGCGGAAGCGCTCGTTTCTTTGTGGTTCGCGAGCACTACTGCTTTTCGAAAACCTCTATGTCGGTGAACGGCTTGCCTTCTTGCGAGGTACCCTTCGCCACTATTCGCATCGTCTTGCCGTCGGCGCTCACTGTGATGTGCTCCGTCGAAACTACCTTACCACCTCGCATGGTGGTTACATCACGAGTGTTGGCACTGACCTCTTTAACGCTTTCGGTACTTCCGTCCGTGGGTCCCCCCTCAAGGAACTTGACCGGGCCTCCATCGGCCGGATGCGTCAGATGTGTGGCAATGGGTTTCCCGCTTCCGTCGGTTCCTGATACGGTCACATCGGTTACACCATTGCCCTCAGTTAACGTGACAGTCGTTTCCTTGGGCGCTGGGCCGGATTCGTATTTCGATTTGGCGGGGTTGAGCTTCCAGGTCCCCGAGAATGAATCGGCAGCGTACAAAGCACCAGCCAATCCGAGCGCAGATAGTAATACCAGCAGCTTACGCATTTTGAAGCCTCCTCTCGATGTTCGAGTTTCGGGTCCGGCCTGAGTGATCTGCCTTGGGCACGAACGTTACGCTGGCCGCCCCACTGGTGTCAATCTCCAAGGAAAGCCAGTAATGGCGATCAGCTAAAACCAGTTCAAAATTTTGGTTTCAGAACACGGGCTTGGCGCTCCCGCCTAGGGGTGGGAGGGGTAACCTCCCGGCTCAACTGCACAGAAGAACACATGTTTAACTCTCTCTCCCGCGCCCAAGGATTCGCGCAAGTGTTTGCCAGTGCCGCGGATGCGGAACGCGGCTGGCCTTGCGAACGTCGACCGCGGACGGAATCGCTACCAAGAGTTGGGCTACGACGGGCTCAACGACCCTCTGGGACGGCCGAGTCCGAAGCGTGTGCCGGTCACGAGTACAAGCGAAAAATCGATGCTCGGTAGAGTAAGCACAAGAAGGAGACTTTACCGCTGGGTCTGAGGAGTTGATATTTATTGGGGAAGCGAAAGGCCCAAGGCCACCGCTTTTTGGGCCGTTTCGGGTTGTTGTTCTAATGGCGCGCTATATTAGCTCAGTTGGAGTGTCTCAACTTTTTTGGTGTGTTACTCTTTCGTGCAAATTTTCGTAAGCGACACGGTGTTGGTTTAATGCGTAAGGGCTGCAACCGATCTTTCTTTCAGACGTTTCGGAGGAAAACATGCAACCGAGCGCACCCATGTACCACATCTTCTCGGGCCGTTTTCCAGAGACACGCGTGTTGTGGCTAGAGTCAGTTGTTGGGTTCGGCGCCGCGCGGGAACGCATGCAAAGGCTTGCGGCACAAAAGCCGGGCCCCTATTTCGTCTTCTCTACCAACATACACGCTATTCTCGAGACGATAGACTCCACGCCCGCACAGCGTGCTAACGAAGGCGCGACTTAAAGCGGCAACCGAGCCCGACCGCCGAATACCCCTTGGGGGCTCCGGCACCCTCTAGCCGCGCCACCGGCTCTGCTTAGGAGTCCGATCGCCGAGTCGAACCAACTTAGCTGGTCTCCTCCGATAAGAGGATCGAAAAGTTAGGCTTCAGCACGAGCTCCGCCGCAAAACGAAAACACAAGCTAACGATTGGTCTGAAACGGCCGTGGCATGCCGGGCTTCCAGTCAGGTATGGCGTATCCGTCTCGGTTCGGCATTTTTACTTGCGGCAGCGTGACCTGGTTGAGGACGTCGCCTTCCTGAATCACGCCGTTTTTGTAAAGTATGAACGCGGTGATCGCGTACACCTCGTCTGGCTTAAGCGAGCCTTCCTGCTGATAGGGCATGGCGCGGTTGATGAAGTCCCAGATCGTTGTCGCGTAGGGCGAATGCAGAGCCATAACGTTTCCCGGTCCAATGCACGGCGCTAGGCATGGCATCGAACTCTTCACAGGCGTTTCCGGCTTGATCAGCATCGGAGCCAGCCCGCCCGAGCCGGTCGCCCCGTGGCACATCGCACATTTCTGCGCGAAGAGCGGCGCGCCTTCTCTAGCTGTCCCGCTCCCCGCTGGAAGATTTTCCCCGTCTGGGCTGATGGTGATGTCCCAGGCACGAATCTCTTCCGGCGTCGGCTTCCTTCCGACTCCGTAGGTCGGCGATTGCGCCCATGCAGCGCAGCACGAGCCCAAAATCATCGCCGGAAGGAGAGCCCTAAATCGCATTGGACACGCTCCCATCGCTCGCCACTCGCCACGGCTGAATCGTGTTGTCGGAGCCCTGCGTGCCGTGCGTCTTGTAATAGTCCGGTGACACCTTGAAAAACTTGGCTAACTCCGCCCGCGACGGTTGCACCTGCCCGAGTTCATCGGTGCAGCGCGACTGCAGCACGCATTCCCGGCCGTCCCACTTCCAGTCCATGCCAAATCGCGTATGCGCTTTCGGATGCGCCATCCCACGAATCTCCGCGTCTTTCCACGTCTGCCCATCGTCGGTGGAAACCTCCACGCGGCGCACCGCGCCTCCGCCCGACCACGCCAAACCCGTCAGCTGGTAGATTCCCGGACCGGGGAGCTTCTGCCCACCCGACGGAAAGATGATCACGGATTTCGGACCCCACTGGAAGGTCAACGCGGCGACGTCTTTGTCCTTCGAGATATGGCCGTAGTCGTTGTATGTCATGTAGTAGCGGTCCACGACCTTGATCCGCCGCAGCCATTTCGTGTTGTACATTCCTTCGAATCCCGGAACTAGCAGCCGCAACGGGAAACCTTGCTGAGGGCGTAGCGGCTCGCCGTTCTGCCCGTAGGCAACGATGCAATCGTCCATCGCCTTCGCCAGCCGAATGCTGCCGGCGCCTTTCACCTCCTCCGAGCCTTCCGAAACTATCCACGAAGCGCCCTTCTGTACACCGCACTCCTTCAGCAAAAGCGAAAGCGGCACCCCGGTCCATTCGCTGCAACTTGTCAGCCCGTGCGTCTCCTGCACCGTTTTATCTCCCGGTTTGGATCGGTTCCCCAGGCACTCCACGAAGTGAATGCGCGATACCGAAGGAAAGCGCTTCAGATCTTCCATGGTGAACTCCAGCGGTCGATCCACCATGCCGTGGATCATCAGCCGGTGCTGCTTGGGATCGATATCCGGCACGATCGAGCCGCGATGCGTCCCGATAAAATGCAGCGACGATGGTGTGATAATTCCCACCGAATCTTGTAGCGGCGTCAGCACGTGAAACGTCAGCCCAAATTCGTCCGGTGAAGGTCTCTCTTCCACCGGCACACGTATCGAGGTCACGTACGGCGACCGCTCGCCATACGCGATCAAGTCCTTCAGCGATTTCGTTCCGGCGACTGGCGTTTGCCCGGCTGCTGTCTGCACGGCGCCCAACGCAGCTGCCGCGGCGCCGGTCTTCAGAAATTTCCTTCGGCT
>Ga0306924_10004358_pt1 | contig 13804 bp, 16 predicted proteins | sample sta12Can44000111_FD_203756 | JGI IMG/M metagenome (GOLD analysis project Ga0306924, IMG submission 203756) | Lab enrichment of tropical soil microbial communities from Luquillo Experimental Forest, Puerto Rico - statanox.12C.anox.44.000.111 (v2)... | ecosystem: Environmental > Terrestrial >... | reverse complement strand
CTCGCTGCTCGACAGTGCCAGCGGCTTCGTTCAACGAAGGTTTCTATAAGGTCGCGCTCATCTGCGTGTTCGAGGCTCGTCTCCACCGAGCGACCTCACAGAAACCTCATCATTCTGCGAATCAGGCGTTGTCCGGACCTTCGTCGTCGTCCTCCTGTTTGGCCCGCACGAACTCTATGCGCATGGACGTCGGAGCCTGTTCCAATTTCACGAGATCGTACTGCTCCATGGTGTCGTTTCCGAAAACTAGATCGGCGCGTATCGATGGTGTAGCCCTCCAAGGATTGGGTGCACGATAATGTTTCCATATCGCTCGATCGGGCGCGTGTAGGGCGCGTCCTTCCCAAGCGAAACGTGAGTTCGCACCTCATTATAATAGCGCGCGTATTTAGAAAGAATTCGCCGAAGGTGCTCTGCGTTGAACACAATCAAATGATTAGTGCACTCGCGCCGGACCGACCCGATCAACCGTTCAACATAGCCATTTTGCCAGGGCGAGCGGAACGACGTAGGCCGGTCCCGGATCCCCATTGCTCGCACGCGGGCCTTGAACGCGACGCCAAATGCCCTGTCATTGTCGCGGATGAGGTATTTCGGTGCGCGGTCCCACGGAAATGCTTCAGTGATTTGACGTGCCAACCACTCCGCCGTCGGATTTCGGGTCACCCCAAACCACAACAAATGCCGCCGCCGATGGCCTAGAATGAGAAATGCGAACAGTTGCTCAAAGGCAATCGTCGGAACCACAAAGAGATCAATCGACGCAATCCCCTCCATATGATTGCGAACAAAGGTCTTCCAGGTCTGCAGTGGCCGATCTGACTGCGGCACCATGTAGATCGAAACTGTGGATTGGGCGACCTCGATGCCGAGCTTGAGCAACTCGCCATGGATCTTGGTGGCGCCCCACAGTGGGTTCTCGAGGCTCATTCGTCGGATCAGGTCGCGCACCTCTTGGGCGATCCGCGGTCGGCCACCGGGCGAACGAGACTTCCATCGCCAGTAAGCGGCAAAACCCATGCGATGCCAACGCAAGACGGTCTCGGGCCTAACGATGGTTATGGCGCGAAGGACACGAGGGCAGCGACGATACAGCCAGATGAACAGAGCACGATCGACCCAACGCAAATGCAGTCGACGACGCGGCGTGCGCTGCTGCAGGACGTTGAGCTGATGCCGCAGTATTAAGATTTCGGCTTCGAGCCGCGGTCGCGGCTTGAAGAGGTCGCACAGCATACGGACCAACAAGAGGGCAATTGCAATCATTCGGCGATCATGTTCTGATTCGTCGGTGACTGCGAGTCAAAGCATTCAACCGGTTTGCCGAAGACTGTGATGGTGAATTTCCCCTCTGCGTCGACGTCGGCGCACACGTCGTCGTGGTCGATGTCGGGATCGGCGGCGAGCGTTCTCGCTTCCGCTCGCGGATCGGTTTCCTCCAGCAGTTCGTCGCGCGACAGATTGAGGAGGATGCTCTGCGGCCGTGCGCCGTCGGGCGTGATGTCATCGCGGATCACCGCGTAGCGGTCAAACACGCCGCTGCGGGCCCCTGCACTGGTTAGCTCGCGGGCGACCGACCTTGTCCACATCAGATAGTCCTTCATGGGCAGCCGGCGCTCGCTCGAATCTCGGAACCGGGCATTTGCGAAACCGATGTATCGGCCCTTTCCTCCGACGAACCCGAACGCTGCTGTGGGCACGAGATTCGGATCGAGCAGGTCGGTGAACGTGGTTTCGAACGCCCGCGTGCGGACCGCGAGCGTCCGGATCGCCTGCTCGGACATGTCGAGCGAGCCGAAAGACATCCGTGTCAACCGCGACGGGCGGGATGTGCGGTCGGCCGGAAATGCCTGCTCAAGCGTCCGTCTTGGCGCCGTTTCAAGCCCGAGCGCCTCCATGTCCAGCACATTCCCTTCCGTGTCGTGCACCATGATCAGGTCGTGATGCTGGACCGCGATGAACACACCGAGCTTCCATTCGGAGAAGAATTTGTCGACGAGCAGCGGCGAATTGCGCCAGCCATAGTATGTGCAGCCGATACAGTTTGCGGGGAGTCCCTCGATTGGGACTATCTTGAAGCGGTCCTTCTCCATCAGCGCGTCTTCCGCCGCTTCTAACAACTCGGCTACCGCCCGGGCCGGAGTCTTCCATTTGAAGACCGCGGCGCTCGCCGGAAGCTGAAGATCCGCCATCGACAGCGGCGCTGCGGGATTGAACCGTTCCCAGAAGTCACCGCCGATGTACTGGTTGTCCGGCATGAACTGCAGCTCGTCGGGTAGGGCGATTTCGTTGACTACGATGTGCCTAGTCTGTGCCGCGCAGTAGGTCTCATACGCCTTGTAGCGTCGCCACGTCGCCTCGATCCGCTGGGCATTCTCTTGGGTCGCCATCACCCAGGCGGTTTGCTTCCGAGGCCGCCCGGGACTTGTCCGCACGACGCGCCCGATCTGCTGGATGAGCTGGCGCCCGTTCGTGTGCAGATCGTAGATCGCCGCGACGATGAAGTCGGGATCGTCGACGCCCTCCATGAGCTTGTATTGGTGCAGCCAGAAGCGGGCGTCGCCGCATTCCCGCATGGCACGCCGCACGCTGTGGTACCTGCGCGGGTACTTCGGCGAAGGCGCTGCGCGGTCATGGACGAGCACGGACTTGGTGCGGAACGTCCGGTCGATCCGACGTTGCAGATCCTGAAGCGTGTCGAGATCGTCTGCGCGTATCTTAATCTTCGGCGCATCTGTCCAGGCGGCCGCCCGCGAGATGAGTGAGGGCAGGCGCCGTGCCAGTCCTCCAACGAACTTGTCCGCGGCAGATCCCGAGCCTCCCGAGCCGCGCGTCTCGATCTGCACGATTTCGGTGTCCCGGATGACATGCGACGCCACCGCATCCCGATGCGGGTAATTGAAGACGAACCGTCCTCTCACGCGGAATGACTTGAAGTCATTGCGGTAGGGCGTCGCGCTAAGCAACACGGTCGCCCTGTTTAGGTCGCGAACGCCCTTCGACCATGAAATCGCGGGCTCATAGTGTCCCTCGTCTACGAGGACCAGATCGAAGCCCGCCAGCAGATCAAGAATGTCCTGCGCCGCTTTCGCCTTCGCGGCGCGCTCTGGCCTCTTGTCACGCGCCCGCCGACGGATCAGATCGAGCGCCTGATAGGTGCCCACAAGGACGGATTTGGCGGCGGCGGGTACGTGCTGCAGGATCCGATCGCTGCGGCTCGGCAGCAGCGTCTCGACGTAGACGTCCGAGAGATCGGCGCCCATCTCCGAGGCGTCCGCGGCGAACGTGCATCCTTCCTGAATCCTGTAGCCGAGATGTCCCCAGAAGCGGAATTGGACGTCGTCGATCATCTGCTCGACCAGAGACTCGCGGGGCGTCAGCACGAGCGTGCGGTTGACGCCCGGGAGACATCGGGCGAGAACAGCGGTGATCCCCGACTTCCCGGTGCCCGTCGGCAGTTTGAGCAGGGCCGCTTCTCTGAGGTTGGGTCTCTCAGCGAGATGGGGATCCGCGCTCAGATACGCGACGACCGTTTCGATCGCCTGCCTCTGATGTTCCCAAAGCGCGGGCTTCGAACGGCCGCTCCAGAAGCCGTACTGCTGGAGCCGACGCATCGCGGCGGAAAACGTGCCGGCATCCACACTGGAAGCGACGGCTTCGTCGATCGAGGTGCGTGGATCGTTTACGAGATCCCTGATTCCCATAGGACGATGATGGCTCGCTGGACGGGTTCTTTTCGCACTCGTGGTACCTGCCGCGGTCACTCACGCCAAGCTCGCGATAGGCCCGGCTACCGCGATCACAAGATTTACCGTTTCGCAGCAGATCACGCGTCGGTCTTCGACTGATAGGGCTGGCGCATTGGAACGAGGGTCCGAGATTGAGTCCGCATAGCCCGCTTCGAACCTGGTGAGCACGAGGCTAAGAGGGTTCGAAGCTTGGCCGGCTGCTGCCGCTGCTCCGAGTTATCACGTGTGTATTGGAAAAAAGATAGCTACCCCCCGCCTCAATTTTTCAGTTTGGCAGCTTCAGCTCGGCGTGACATCGATTGGGTCAGGAAGCATGCCCGGCGCGAGGTCCTCGCCGGTTTCCACCGAGCAGGAAAGTTTTTCAAACTGGTTCCGTCTCGACAGTGTCTGCCGACAGCTGCGCAAGTCCGCGCCGCGCAGCCTCCGCTTTCAGGGCACGACGAAGGGTGTCCCAATCTTCTTTATCGTCGACGCGAGCCCACAGCGCGGTCAGACGCTCGTGGTCGAGCAAGGCAGCGGCAAATCCCCATAGCGTATTGCGGTCTCCGGACGCCCGCGATCAGTTTCCGCAGCCCCAGCCCCAATTGCCCGGTATTGAGCACATGTGTAGGTAATAGACCCGCGCATGACTGCCCGCCCCCGTTACGATGGCATCGGTACATGGAGCCAGCACAACCTATCGGCCAGCGAGTGCCGATTGATTACATCGACCGTGCCATCCGTGAGCACTATCTGCCAGTACATCGAACCCGTGAAGGTATCTACGCGGCCGTAGCCAGGAGCTTCCGCCATGAATTTCGCGCTTAGTGCCGGCAATTTCATGCTTGGCGAGTGGCATGCGTATCGCTTCCACGTCGCGTAACAGCTCCTTGATGGACTCGCGATAATCCCGAACTGATTTTATGAATTTCTCGTCGCCGACCTGGGCGACGTGCTCGTAATAGAACACCGGCGCGAGCTTTACGTGCTTCGCCTTTTCTTGAGCCTCCACTTCGATGGTCTTCAAATATGCTGCACGCTCCTCATCGGTCTTGAGTGCGGCTGATCGCTCGCCATATCCAATCAGCTTGCTCGCGCGCTGTAGCCACGTGCGGAGGAATTCGTACAGCGCGAAGACCCAGACCTGGGTCATCGCAGAGAGCGAGTACAGGTCATCTATTGAAAAGCTGTCATTCTTGTAAAACCCTTCAAGTGCCTCGTGTTCGAAATGGCGCACAATTCGATCTACTATTGCTATATTCTGCGCCTGCATACCAAGCCAGAGGTCGTCGCATAGCGGAATGCCAGACCGCCACGTAAACATGTTTCACGGCTCTTCCTCGGCTGGTGCTTCCTCGGGTTTGTGCTCAGTCATTTTGTACACACCAATCAGATCGTGGATCGCTCCAACCGATCCTTGCGCCTCTCCCAATCCGGCATGAAACGCCGCAGCAGTCGGAAGAATCGCCAGGAGTGGTTTGGCTCTACCACGTGGCAGAGCTCGTGGAAAATGACGTAATCGATACACTCGCGACGCGCTGTTATGAGTGCCTCATTTAGAAGGATGCTCCCCGACTTGGTGTGGCTGCCCCACCGTTTCTTCATGGCCATGATTCGCAGATTTGGCCGCTGGACTCCCAGGGCAGCCATGATGGATGCTGCCGCATCGAAGCGTTCGCGTAGGATCACGTTGGCGCGGCCACGGAGCCAGCGACGAACAAGCGTCCTAGTCCAGCCGCTGTCACCAGGAGTGGTCGTCTCGACTATCAGCCGTCCGGCACGCAGAACCACACGATCCTTGGGAGCGCGGACGATCTTGAGCCGGTATTGATGCCCGAGGTAGCGGTGGGTCTCGCCACCGACATATCGGCGTGGCGGGGTGCGAGGCCGAAACTCCGCGAATCGGCGCTGTTGGTCGTCCATCTTTTAGATGTCGACCTCGATGCCCTAGAGGACCGTGAAGCCGCCGTGGTCGCCACATCTGGCACGCGTTATCAACATCGTCCGCATCAAGCCGCTCACAACCGCGATGGTATTTCCAGTTGGTCGAGGTCGGTCCAAACTTGTGTAGAAGCGTTATCACGCAACCAAGGCCGAAGCGGACATGTGACGCATCGGCGGCTGACGGTTCAAATGCTTTGCCCTAAAGGGACGCATAGGTTGGCAGCCATCCGGCGGGCGGCGTTAACTCCAACCGGTCCGGCCGCCCTGAGGCACGTCCCGAAAGGTGAAAAATCTCTCCACGGTAAGCCCAGACGCGGAGGTCCGTCCACAAGGTTACGCCTTCGATTTCCAAGGTGGGCTTCGGAACGAACCTCTGCGCTACATACCCCTGACCGTGGGTGATGAGACGGCGCAGACGCGCTCGCCCCACTGCGCTGCTGCCGATCAGGCCGCGCCCAGCAAATCCATGCAGGGGTTTGAATACATATTGCTGTTTTCTTTGCGCCAGTCCTTCCAAATTGTCGGCGCGAATCACATGCGTCTCTGGCACATGATCGCTCAAAATTCGGCGTTCATCCGGCTCTATTTCCAACTCTTTGTCCCAATGTGGCAGTGATAGCCATTCGAGCAGCCGCTTATCGCTGCGCGTGGCATAGGTGAAGGGATTAGGCGCGACATAGACCCTGCCCGCCTGATAGGCCGCCCGCAGGGCGGAAAAGTCCTCGGACTGCCAGAAGAAATCGGTCGAGCGGTTAACGATGAAACCCACTGCTTGTTCCTTGAACAGCAGTCGTCGGCCATCCCAGCAAGTTTCGGCGGGCGATCCGAGTTCGGCCCGCCAGCCGCGCCGCTGCAGCAGATCACATAAAAGCTGGAGCTCTCTGCGAAACTTGCCTTCTTGCAGCGATTCTGCATCGTCGACCACAAGAAACAAATCGCCAGGACATTCTCCAAAGAATGTTCTGGCCTCTTGCTCCACTAAGTTTCCGATGTGTTGGTTGAATGCGGGCAAACGGGCAGTCGCTGCTATTCGCTTTTCGTCCATCAGTCCTGCCGCCTCGTAGTAGAGGGCATTGATGATCGCTGCAAATATGAAGCCCGATCCGTTGTCATTGAACTCGATGAGCTGCCAACCGCCGCTAGGCGGAAGGTGAAAATCCCAAGCGCTGAAAAAGCAAACCTCCGTCCGTCTCAACTGCACAATCGGCGGGGCCTCGCGCACGACCGCCGCTTGCCAGGCCTCGCGGGCGGTAATGCGGTCAAAGGTGCGGATGAATTCGGATATTTCAGCGAGGATGACGCTCGGGATGACCTGGTGTTTCGGCACCACGGAGAATTCTCCCGGCACCTCCGGCATCCCGGTAGCCCGGAGGGCGGCGTAGAACTTCTCGGGAGAGGCCGGCTTATGCTTCAACTCATTCTCTCAACTGACTCACGGTATGAGTTGCCCTTGGGATCGGCGCGGACCAAGCCGCCACCTTCGTGGGCGCGCTGGCGTGCTGTGGGTTGCCTACGGTATTGCGATCATCAGCGCCGACCCGGCGCTCCAGCGAAGTGGCATCCCATTTTAGCACCTCATCAGTAAGCAGACCCTGTGCGGCGCAACCGACGCGGCGAGGGCAGAAGCACCTTGGGCAGCGGGTCCATGACCTGGGCGGTGGCTTCAACCTTGCGATGTTCACACCAGTTCGAGTGGACTGTGGGAGATGCTGCCGGAGAATGTTCAAGGCATGATGCCGTCGCCCGCTCGCCGAGAACAGTATTCAGCCGCCTGCCGATTGATGCGGCTATGGCGCAACCGCTTCGAGCACCTCCCCGGCGAGATCATGCGAACAGCGCGCCCACCGGAAGTACACCGACGCCCATATGATGCATCTTTCCCGTGCATTCGCACGCCGTCGTGGTCGGAGCGACAGCCTCTATTTTCGTTGACATCACTTCCTTCACTAGCATCGCATGTTCTCCGTTTTCACCGTCCACCTCGCATCCTTATCGATCTGACGACCAGCCGCGCTGCACAAACTTAAGCGATTTGCAAATCTGGGTTTTGATCCAAATCAGGACGCGCCCGGGTGCACGGCGGTCACGATCCGAAGGCAGCAAATTTTGCGAGACTGACCGGGCCAACGTGTTCCGAACAAGAGGATGCAGTGCGCCGGTCGCCCGTCGCGTCCGGCGCGAAGGCAGTCAGCACAGCGCCCTAACAATATCCTGTCTATATTGGGCGCCAGATAAATCTAAGACTGACAAACATAAGGCGATTCCGTTAGGCCCGCATAACAGGACACGCCTCGACGGTAGCCCGCACTGACTGCCACGTCATCGCAAGTCGCAACAATGATGGAGCCGGACCTACTCGCGGTCGCTCACCCAATAGCTGCATCAGGATGATGAACAGGTTGATGAGATCAAGATAGAGCGCAAGTGCGCCCATTAATCGCCTTTTTGCCAGCGATCTCGATGGTGTCACTCGCCAAAGATATTTCCTTGATCCGCTGCGTGTCGTAAGCAGTGAGTCCGACGAACACGATGACGCCGATCACCGAGATCGACAATTGAAGAGCCGAGGACGCCAGAAACAAGTTGACAAGGCCGGCGATGATGATGCCAACGAGCCCCATCAGCAGGAACGATCCAAAACGCGCGAGATCGGTGCGCGTGGTATAGCCGTAAAGGCTCATGGCGAGGAAGGTCGCAGCCGTGATGAAAAAGGTGCGCGCGATGCTGGTGCCGGTATAGACGAGGAAGATTCCGGATAGCGACAAGCCGATCAGGCCCGCAAAGGCCCAGAATGCCGAGAGGCGGAGTTGTTTTGGCATCGCTATTTCTCCTGAACGCTTGGCGTCAGCAGCCTTCGGGCAATCATGCCGCCGCGGAGAGCGAATCAACCGCGGTCGCTGCGTCGTTGACGGCCGCCGCACGCGTCGCCGCGACTGCCATCCAGTCTCGCAGCAACCCCCTATCATGCTTCGAGAACCGAGCCCGGCATTTTATATCTTCGAGAGTCTCGCCAGGATGGCAGCGTTCATAATCTGCACGGATTAATGACTCCAGGTAGTATCGCTCGCTGCCGCGGGCAGGTCCGACGCGCTTCTTCGGCTCGCGCAACATAACAATCTCCTCTGATCCACAGGCCGCAAATTAATCCAATTGGTTACCACAGATGAGATTAGTTGAACTTGACCTGGATCAAATGGGATCGGGGCACATGCCAGAGTCTTAGTACCCGACGACAAGCTGGTCGGCATCCCGTGACGGCTTTGACGCCCAAAGCCATGGCGGCGGTTGCCGGGTCGGAAACGACACGAAGGGGACAGCGAGCGTGCTCCACACCACTCGCCGCGCCATAAGCTGCACTATTGGGCGTGTCACCACAGTCTGCGCATTTCTCGGCAGTGGTGCAGGCGCTGGCTTCGTAAATGGCAGGCCGCTGAGGTTCGGATTATAGGTGACGAGAAAGCGCAACGCGCGCTCCGCTTCGCAGCTTATCACCTCATCGCGGCGGCCAACCCCGCCGACGAACATGTGTCCATCGGTGCACGTGGTCTGACCGGCGAGGCGTATAGGGGACATGTTTTTTGGGATACAGAGATCTACATGCTGCCCTTCTATGTCTTCACCGATCCCCCGGCAGCCCGAGCCCTCCTTATGTACCGCTACCACACCCTTGATGCGGCGCGCCGTAAGGCCCGAAGCCACGGCTATCGCGGGGCCCTCTGCGCATGGGAATCGGCCGATACGGGTGATGAGACTACTCCGCGCACCGTAGTCGCACCCAGCGGTCAGGTCGTGACCTTGCTTACGGGCGAACGCGAGCACCACATCAGCGCCGACATTGCCTACGCGGTATGGCAGTACTGGCGCGCGACTGGCGATGACGGCTTCATGCTTCTACAGCGGATATGGCCTCTAACGTCGCCTCGTTAAGATCTTTGATTGAATCGCATACGCATTCAAGTCGCTCTCAGCAGATATCGTGACTCCACTTCAAGAGAAATGCTGGGCCAATCTCTCTTCGTCCCTGCACAAGTCCGCAACCTCTTGGTCGCGAGCGCAGTATCGTCGATGGACACGGCGACCTGCGCCCCGAGCACATATTGCTCAGCGATCCGGTCGCTCCGCATGCGCGATCCGCAGGTTCTTGTGGAATTTGGCTCCCCCTCCTTGCAAATGGTCAGGCCAAAGGATTTGCGGACCAGGACGCCGCGATCGTGTCGTATGGATTTCGGCCCGGATGTGTCGAGGCAAACGCAGATGGCCTGCTGGATGCCAATCCTCGGTTAGCACTGCGGCATGGGATGGTTCCATAAATGATCCGGAAAGCAATTAAAGTTCGCGCTCAAGACATACGCCGTGGGAAAATCGACATTGATCAGGATCAAATTCACGCGGAAAAATTCGTGATAGTGGAATTCTGGGGCGAGGAAATCGTGAACCAATGCCTCGCATCAAGGAAAAGGTGCTGAAGACTGAGCTTGCTAACCGCGGCTTCGAGTCGGTTTCGGTCAAACGTGAACTACCGGGCGGACGCGTTGAGGTCGAGGCCAACAAGCTCCATCCCGTGCATGTAGAGGGTGATGAGGCGATCTACGCGCCCATCCCGGTGTCGCTATCGGTCGAACTCGACGCGCGCGGCCGTGTCAAGTCGATCGACGGCGACACGCCAAATCCGGCGGCGATCGCGGATGCCGCGCACTACGTCAAAACACTGCGTGAGAGCGGGCAGCTAGCCTCTGCCGGAAAACAGCCGTCCGCCGGGGTAACTCACCAGATCGAGCGTGACGAACAAGGCCGGCAAGTCCTGCGGCGCAAACGCTTCACGACCAGCTGGGGATCATAGCCGGAGAGAACCAAGCGAGCTTTATGAAGGCCCAGGTTGCCAAAAACGCGCGCTCGAGAATGCGAGCCGAGCTGGCCCGGAACGCGGCGCGCGGCTCCCCGTTCTGCAAATGCCGCGCGAGTGTGAAGGCCGGAAAGGGGGATTGATCAGCCCCCGCTGAGTGGTCCAGGTGGAATATTAGTTTAAGGTTGGCTGTTTCGCCAGGGTGGCCGGCGGAGCCGGTCGGTGTAGCGCAGCCGGCCACGCAGCGAAGGCGGGCACGAACACCTCCGGTGCTGGCGGCTTGTATCCAAGTGAGGCGTGCGGCCTGAGGGCCTCTCGGAGCGAGTAGAAGATTTCGCCGTCGAGCAGCTCGTCGCGAAGGCGCGCGTTTCTCATGCGCGCACAGCGGATGACCGGCTGCACCGACAGAGAACGGGGTGGGTTTGGCGGCTCGCTCGCAATTCGGGAGCAGCGGATCGACGTAACTGGCCATGTGGCGAGCGGATTTATCAAGAGTGTCGAGAACGGGATCCACGCACTTGTGTGCCGCGCGCGATCGGTCTCGCGTTGCCTTGTCGTGCAAAGGATGGTCCTGGCGGCGAGTGATGTGACATGTCGCTGCGCATTGCGTTCACGGGCACGCCCGACTTCGCCGTGCCGACGCTAGTGGAGATTGTCGGTCGCGGCCACGACGTGGTGGCGGTCTATACGCGCGCGCCGAAGCCGGCCGGACGCCGCGGCCTCGATCCCACGCCGAGCCCGATCGAACGCGAGGCGCGCCGCTTCGATCTGCCATTGTTCACGCCGGCGACGTTGCGCACAGAGGAGGCGGCAAGCACCGCGCGCGCCCATGGCGCGGACGTGGCGGTCGTTGTCGCTTATGGTCTGATCCTGCCCAAGACGATTCTTGAAGCCTTTCCCTTGGGCGCATTCAACCTGCACGCCTCGCTGCTGCCGCGCTGGCGCGGCGCCGCGCCGATCAACCGCGCGATCATGGCGGGAGATTCCGAGACCGGCGTGATGGTCATGAAAATGGAGGAAGGGCTCGACAGCGGCCCGATCGCCATGGCCGAACGCGTGCCGATCCCCTGTGACGCCACCGCGGGCGATTTGCACGATCGGCTCGCCCGCCTCGGCGCCGACCTCATGGTGCGTGCGCTGGGTGCGCTCGAACGCGGCTCGCTCACGCTCACGCCGCAGCCGGAGGCCGGCGTCACCTATGCGCACAAAATCGCCAACGAGGAGACGCGAATCGCCTGGGAGCGGCCGTGGCGCGAGGTGCACAACCAGATCCGCGGCCTGTCGCCGGCTCCAAGCGCTTGGTTCGAGATCGGCGGCGAAGGGATGCGCATTAAGGTCTTGCGCACGACCAAGGGCGAGGGCGCAGGCCCGCCCGGCACTGTGCTCGACGACGAGCTCACCGTCGCCTGCGGGGAGGGCGCGGTGCGCATCCTCGAATTGCAGCGCGCCGGCCGGGCGGCGATGAAGGCGCACGAGTTTCTGCGCGGCATGCCCGTTGCCGCCGGCACGCGGGAACCGATGGTGGTCGCAGCAACCAGAACAACGGTTGTGGCTTCCGAGAACTCAGATTCGTGCGTATCGATGGTGTAGTCCGCCAAGGATCGGCTGCGCGATAATGTCTCCGAACCGCTCAATCGGGCGTGTGCAGGGTGCGTCCTTGCCAAGCGAAAGGTGCGTCCGCACCTCGTTACAGTAGTTGGCGTAATTCGAAAGAATGCGCCGAAGGTGATCTTCGTTGAACACGATCACGTGGTCCGTGCACTCGTGCCTCGCCGACCCGATCAAGCGCTCAACTAGGCCGTTTTGCCAGGGCGAGCGGAAGGACGTCGGCCCCTGTTATGTGCCGAGGCTGGCTTGCTAATTTTGGTAAACGCTTGGCTGCGGGTGGAACGCGCCTACCTTAAGCTGCGCCTGTTTTTGCGAGTCTGATTCGCACAATCCGCGATGCGTTGCTGCATCATTCCGATCGCGGCAAACGGCCCGACGAGGCTACGCCGGACGGGAACAATTCTCTCTACTGCTTCAATTTTTTGACCAAACGGGCTACCCTTCTGTACACAGTGGATGAGCCGATCAAATTTTCTAGCTGGTTTTGTAGATCATTTACACTCGCCTCAACGTCTGATGATACAAGGATCGGCCTCTGCTCGCCCGTTAGACCCACCCTCCGAACCACGGGGCCGGATGGTTGGCGTCCGACGATCCGTTATCCACTGCTTTCCACTACGCGAAAATGCGGCTCTAGGAATCAATGGATGTCCGACCCATATTTCTCCAATGGGTAAGCTGTATTATGAGCGCGCGGACTATTCGGTTGTCGTGAAGAACAGGGCACCTCCTCCGAAGGCATGGAGGTGGGAGATTTACCGGGCCGGAAATGCCAGCCCGATCAAACAATCACCGATCTATTTCGATACTACAGCAGCGGCTAGGCAGGCGGGAAGAGATGCCCTTAAGGAGCTGTTGAACAAGCTCTTCACCTGATCGCTCTCTGAGGGTGACGGAATTCAATCGGCAAGCCGCAATCACGCTCGTCCTCGGACAGGAGCGCGCGCGCATGACTGACGCTCCGCGTTGGGTTGTCATGCCTTGGTGGCTCAGCCTGAGTCCTTCCTGCCGCTGAAAAGCAATGCGGGGGGCAACCGCGCGAGGGACCGCCAGCCGCGCATCATGAAAAATAGGGTTTACGCGGTTAGCTGCCACTCCTCAAGGAAAAAGACTGCACGCCAACGCCCAACAGAACGCCGCATCGGCTTCCCGCACGCAAATACCACCCCGGCGGCTCTTTTTTGCTTACGCAGCAGGACGCCCGACTAGGCGACGCCAGCCTCGCGCTTCTGCGCTTCTGTTTCACTCATGATGCGCGGAGGGGCCGGCAACTGTAGCACGATCGCATGTTGGCCTTCGCACAGCCGGGTGAGTACTGGAAACCGTTACGCCCGTCACCTTCGCGTGAACGGCCTTCGCGAGGGCAGTGCCGTATTGGATCGCTTCGTCGGACAAGTCCGAGCCATCGGTGGGAATGAGGATGTGCGCGTGCATAGCTGTACCCCACTGTACGCATTCGAAAAACGGATCGTGCAATCACTTTGGCGATCGATGCTGTGCGAGAGGGGTCAAACCTGCTGCGTCACCGGAGCGAGCGCCCGAAACTCGGAGGTGGATCACTTGACGTGAGTTTCACCGCAGATGTTTTCCCACGGTCCTCTACGATCTCATATTCGATTTCCTGCCCCTCCTTGAGCATGCTCAATCCAGCACGCTCGACAGCGAAAATGTGCACGAACAC
>Ga0306924_10004356_pt1 | contig 13805 bp, 16 predicted proteins | sample sta12Can44000111_FD_203756 | JGI IMG/M metagenome (GOLD analysis project Ga0306924, IMG submission 203756) | Lab enrichment of tropical soil microbial communities from Luquillo Experimental Forest, Puerto Rico - statanox.12C.anox.44.000.111 (v2)... | ecosystem: Environmental > Terrestrial >... | reverse complement strand
GCCGTGGAACCGCCGGAACAAGGGTGCGTGGTAGCGATTCCTCAGGTCGGGGGATTACACCACCGATATCAGCGACGCGCCGCTTAGCCGGAGCAAACCGGTTGCCTCGACGGTTGCCTTCCTGAGCGGAAATGCCGCTTCTACTTGATCTACGCGACCAAACTTTTGCTGATCAAAACCAGATTCTTTCACGACAGGAGCTCCCTGCACTTGGATGCACTCGACGACTGGACGAGGCAGAGACTGCCAGTCTTTAGACTCCGCTGTGCTTGCCAACAAGAGAAAGTGCATCGACGAGATCTGCGATTAGCGTTCCACAATGATGGGGGTTGATACGGACGGAGTTCTCGGTAGGCACAACCCGCACACATCGCACAGGGTTCGTGTGTGGAGTAGAGGACAAAGTCAGGGAGGTAACGACCATAACCGCTTGATACATATTTGAGCGTTTCCAGCTCCACATGCTTGATGCTTGAACCTGAGGTTTTTACTCGATTTCCAGCGCTGGCGATGACTACCTCGCGCCCCTCGGTGAGACGCGTGATGACAGCGCCAATCGGATAATCACCTCGGTCGCCGGCACGTTTGGCTTCCGAGATAGCCAACTCCATGAACTTCTTTCGCGGTTTGTAAGAACGAGGGACCATGCATATAGATGATATCTGTTTGTCGCGAGTGTTTCTCGGTCGGCCACTGGCAAAATTGCTCGACTCTAAGTTTCTGATTTGCGGTTATCGAGACTTTCCTGCTGTCTTCTTGATAGTTCTCCAAGTTTGCACTACAGTGCTGCTACCCGCATTCCGGTTGTACCAGGCCCCTTTCGCCGAATGGCTCATAAGGACGGACGATTGCCCGTTTGTTTTCCGCCCACTCAAGCGTGACACCGGTCCAGAAATGCGAAGCAACGGAGGGGATGAATTGGTCGGAGTGCGCCCGTCAGCGTTTATGACTTCAGAAATCTGCAACCAACCCAATGCCGGCGGAGAATCGGTTTGCACAGGCGTAAAGGGAAACGACCAGTGTGGTTTCGAGGATGGCTTCGTCATTCCAGCCGTGTCTTCTCAGTTCGTCCACATCGGATTTCTCCACGTCCGCGGGATGACGCGAAAGCTTGTCAGCGAAGCGGAACAGAGCCATCACGTTGGGTTCGACAGGTGCGGTCGTGTAATCGAGGGCCAGCTTGCGGGAGATCTTTTTGTCGATTCCCATGCGCCCGAGGATTTCGAGGTGGGCTGCGAGACAGTAATTGGAGAGATTGATGCCGCTGACCACTAGAGCGACCTGCTCGCGCACGATGCGCGGCAAAGCGCGACTCTCGTCCTGAAACATGACGTGGGTGAATAGGTTTACCTGGTCTTGTAACAATTGCGGATGAGCACCAAGCGCCTGAAAGTAATTAGGGACAAAGCCCCAATTTTCCCCAAGAAATTTGTAGATCTGTTTGGTTTCGGTACCTGCTTGTTCTTCGGTAGTGAGCGATACCCAAGACATGGCAATCTCCGTACGATTGATTTTTACAGGCCAACTCGGCGGTTATGAGGGCGGCTCAGAACGGACCGTAGCAGTAGAGAGAGAATAGCAGATGGCTGCGTGAATCAGACAAAAGATATTGCGACGATGGGGAATCACTTGTAGGGTGTCAACAGAATACCCACGGCGGTGAGAAGCAAGCAACGCAGCTCAGAAACCTTGATGACACTCCGGCAGCAGAAGCAGGAACACCCACCGACATGAACGAGCAACAACGCCGTCCAGTCGGAATATCCGTCCTCTCATTCTTTTTTCTCTTCGGTGTCCTCGCTTCCGGCCTGACAACACTGATCCTGCTAGTTCCCGGTACGCCCATGGATGTTCTCTGGGGCCTAAATCCTCGCGCTCGTGAGGGATTACTCCCATTGGGAAGAGCTGGCGTGGTCCTGATGGGAGCGGTTTGCCTGTCGTGTGCCGCAGCGGCCACGGGCTTATGGCGCCGCCGACCGTGGGGTTTTTGGATAGCCGTCGTAGTCCTGGTTATGAATTTGGTTGGCGATGCGATCAATTCTTTGGCGTCTTCGGACTGGCGAATCCTAATAGGTGTGCCGATCGCCGGGCTCATGATCCTGTATCTATTCGGTAGGAGGCGATTTTTCGAATCGGGTGACACCTAACCTAACGGCATTCCCACGAGAGACCATCACACGGAGCGCGGCGGGAGCTTTTTATGAAGCGCAGCGTGAAGTCGTGACTCGACGTCCGAGGGTAAGTTGACGGGCTCCGAACCCGAGAAAATCTGAATGGTCTTGCGGGTCTGGTCGACGATCATCGTGCAGTCTTCGCAGTGTTCCAGGTGGCGTTCCAGTTCCTGCTTCAAGGCGGGATCGAGATCGCCGTCGATGTAGTTCGACAACTCGCGGATGACGTGTTTGCAATTCAATTCGGACCGCCTTCCCGAAAATGCCGGTTTAGGCGTTGACGCAGTTTCAGTCGCGCCCGCAATAGCCTTGATTTCGTTGCTGTAATCGACAGGTCCAAGAGTTTAGCTGTTTCCTCCGTGGACAATTCTTCGACGTCGCGGAGGATGAAAACGATTCGAAAATCGGGTTCGAGCTTGTCGATCGCCTCGGAGAGGATCTCCTGCATCTCCACTTGCTGATAGCGTTCTTCTGGCGTCGGTCCCCAGTCGTCCAATTCGCGCGGCATGAGTTCCTCGCCGCTGGCCCCGACCTCTTCGTCAATGGAAAACTCTCCAGGATGGCGGCGCCGAAGCTTCATCAAGGCCTCGTTTACGGCGATGCGCACAAGCCACGTGTAGAAACGCGAGTCACCCTTGAAATTGGCGAGATGCTCGTACGATTTGAGGAAGGCTTCCTGCATGGCATCCTCAGCGTCTTGCATATTCCCAGTGATATTCCGCGTCAGGCGAAAGATCTTCCGTTCGTACCTGGTGACGAGCTCTTCAAACGCCGAAACTTCGCCACCCTTGGCGGCCGCAACCAACGCCGGCTCATCGTCGCGCACGACGGAGGACGGAAGAGAGTATGGTTTCGGAGCGTTCACAGGGTTCAGGTTCAGCGAGCAGCCATCGCTTCTGAGACACGAAAGTACCATGAATCAGCGCCCCTCACTGGTGTCGCCTCTGTCTTTTACACAATTCGATGTGGTCCACGCCCGAAAGATTCAAGAATCAGAGGCCCTTTCTCATGGGGACTGGAGAACCTGCCAGGCACGCAGGGTTTCGGCAACGGTCCATGCCTGGGCGACGCAGCCCCGCGGGCTGAAAGGAGCATCGCCGTCCGCAATCTCACTCAATGTTCCGAGGCCATGTGCTTGAATTTGCTGGCAAAGCGGCTCGAGAAAGCTCAAGGCGAGTTGCCGGTCACGGTAAACGCGGAAGTGAGCGAGGGCAAACGGCCCCAGCAACCAGCCCCAGGCCGTTCCCTGGTGATAAGCACCATCCCGCTGCGCCGGGCTTCCGCCATAATGCCCCTGGTAAGCGGGGTGCCGCGGATCAAGACTGCGCAAGCCATGTGGAGTCAGGAGCCTTCGAGCACAGATGTCGACAACCGATTTCTGCTGCTCGGCGGTTAGAGGAGATTGCGGAAGCGAAACCGCAAAAATTTGGTTCGGCCGGAGCGTCGGATCGGAGCCCACGCCGGGGCTATCGATCACGTCATAACAATAACCGGCGGAGGCGTTCCAGAATTTGGCGAAGCTCTTCTCCACCACGCTCGCCATTTTGGCAAACGGGTCTGCGAGCTTTCCTACGACGGGCGCGAGACGCGTGAGCGTCTCAAGCGCGTTGTACCAAAGCGCATTGATTTCGATCGGCTTGCCAATCCGCGGCGTGACTTCACGGGCATCCACACGCGCATCCATCCAAGTCAACTGCACGCCGGGCTCGCCGGCGTAGAGCAGACCATCCGAATCATCCACGTGAATGTGGTAGCGGGTTCCCTTCAGGTGTCCATCGATGATTTGCAGCAGCGTGGGGAAAAGTGCCGCTAACGTTTCTCGGTCTTGTGTGGCTTCGTAATACTGTCGAATCGCCTCGATGTACCAGAATGCGGCGTCCACGGTGTTGTACTCCGGTCGGCCGCCTGCGTCGGGAAAGTTGTTGGGAAGCATACCGCCGTCGACATATCGGGAGAACGAGACAAGGATCTGCTTGGCGATTTCCGGCCGCCCCGTCGCAAGCGTCAAACCTGGCACCGCGATCATCGTGTCACGGCCCCAATCGGCAAACCAGGGATAACCGGCAATAATCGAACAACCCTGGGGATCATCCGGCAAGGGTCGTTTCACGATGAATTGATCGGCGGCATGAACAAGCTGTTGGATCGAAGCCGGCCCTTTTGCGGCTTGGGAGCTTGTCTTTCGCCAAGCAGTCGTGATTTGTGAATCGTGGGACCGCTGCGACTCCTCGGCACGTTCCCCATTTAAATCGACATTCGGTTCGGTCGAGAACACAAGGGTAACCGACTCCCCAAAAGAAAGCTGAATTCCGAACGTCGCCGCGTTGAGGTGATCTTCGTGATCGTCAAGCCCCCTATAGCGCTCCTGGGGGAGAAAACAGCCGCGGTGCCACTCGTGACGCGGCTCCCAGTGCCCTCTGGCACTGAGGAGTTTGAATCGTACAGCGCCCTCGAACGGGTGCACATGAACTCCATTCGGGAGCGATTCAACATTCATCTGCCAGTCCCCGGCGTGCGTGGTCGAGTGATAGTCACGATAGTTCACGAGAACAGCAACGCGTAGATGGAGGGGCTGGCTGCATCGCATCACCTGATACTGAACGTAAGTCGTATTCTCGCCCTGCCGCATCCAGATTCTCTTTTCGAGGAGTGCTTCACCGAGCGCAATTTGCCAAACCGGCACCGTGCCTTCGAGCCGGAAATTCTGGATGTGCACGTACCCATGGGGTTCGATGGCTCCACTGCTCCAGCGATTCGCCGCGAGCGAGTAAGACGCCCCAACGTACTCGATGACTTCGTCGACCTTGGCAACAAGTTGCGTCCGGCCCACTGGTGGATTCAGGGCGGCGATGAGGAGTCCATGATAACGCCTCGTCAGATTCCCGCTGACCGTTCCTGCAGCGAAACCCCCAATCCCGTTCGTGACCAGCCATTCCCGCCGTTCAGCAACCGCCAAATCGTTGCACACCTCCCTTCCAAACGTGATGGCTGATTCAGGAGAATCGCCTGCCCTTTCCAGAATGCGAGACGGTCGTCTCTGTGTCGTCGCCATGGCTGTCACCTATTTGGGTTCGCCTGCACCGGGGATGATGACCGTGATTCGATAAAGCCCGGTCTGTGCGGCGAGATAGAGGGTTTTGTGATCGGCTTCGCCCCATGCGAGGTTGTGAGGGTGTTCCGGACCGACGATGGTCCCAAGATGCTTGCCTTCGGGTGAAAGAATCCAAAGTCCACCGGGCCCGGAGGCGTACACGTTTCCTTGCTGGTCGACTTTCAATCCGTCCCAGGCATCATCGCCCGGGTTGTTTGTGGCATCGAAGAAAACCTTCTTGTTCGAAAGAGTCCCGTCCGGTTGTACTTCGTAGCGCAGAATCACTTTCTGCTTTTCGTCCCAGTTGTCGACGTAAAGGTATTTCTCGTCGGGCGAAAAGGCCAGACCATTCGGGCCCGAGAGATCCGTGCTCACGAGCTTTAGTTCGCCGTTAATCAGGCAGTAGACGCCACTAAACGCCAGTTCTTTCCGTCGGTCGTCGAAGAATTTCGGCAGCCCGAAGGGCGGGTCGGTGAAATAGAGCGCACCATCAGAACGGTAGACGAGATCGTTCGGGCTGTTCAGGCGTTTCCCGTTGTAACGATCTGCCAAAACGGTAAGCTGGCCATTTTTCTCAAGGCGAGTGACACGCCGATTGCCATGTTCGTTGATGGTTACGCGCCCCTCGGCATCGAGAGTGAGGCCGTTCGAGCCGGGCTGGCCATACTCGCCGATGTCCCTGCCGGTGTAACCGCTGTGGGTACGGTAGATGGAGACCCCCTCATTTTCCGACCACCGATAGATAAGGTTGTTATTCGGATCGCTAAACAACAGATAGCTGCCATCGCGAACCCAAATAGGCCCTTCGGTGAAGAGAAATCCTCCGGCCAACTTTTCGATCTTTGTGCCAGGCGAAACGACCACATCGAGTGCTGGGTCGAGTCGCAGAATTTTCGTGTCCACAGTGTGAATTCCGGTCGCGGACGGCCCGGATTTGTAGAAATCGAGCGTGGCAGACTTCACCCAAATGAAGTTCTCAGGACTTCGGGAGATGGGGCCGTTAAAGCCGAATACCGCGATCTCGAATCGTTGGCCCGGTTGCGCGTCATGGGTGAGGATGACCTTGTTCGGCGCGTTCCAGCCCTTGACGACAGTTCCACCACTTTGTCCTAATGCGCTTGGCAAGTTGCCGTTCACCCAAATTTCGGCGTAGTCATCGATGACGATTTCGAACGACACCGTGGAACCAGCAACAGGAAAAGCCCCTACCTTGTCGGGCAGCGTCAGGCGGATGCGGTACCAGTTGAAGCTTACTTTGCCGTTGCCGCGCCGGGCGTCGAGGGTCGCAGGATCAATCGCTGCCCAAGTGCTGTCGTCGAAATTCGCCGCGCCGGCGTGAGGTGTGTAATCGTAGGTGCGGACCGGTGCGCCGGAAGGCTTCAAATCGGCGCCCGGACCTTTCGAATCCACCTCAATGATCTTGGCGTCGCTATACTTCCACTCGCCTTTCACGAGTTGCGCACCTTCTTTGGTGCGCAGGTCAATGACGGCGTCGGGGCGGCCGTACGGCGGAGCTTGCGCCGCCCAGTTTTGGGCGAAGGCAGGCGGAGCCGCGAGCGAGGCAAGAAACAGAACGCGGATGAATCCGCGTGAGACGTTCCGGGACATGCCACTCACCTGACCTTGACCACGTAGTAGAGGAATGGTGCCTGGACTTCCTTGAACCAGTGGGGAACCCCGTTGGGGATGATCATGGCATCGCCGGGAACCAAGCTGCGCGTCTCGCCGCCGGCGATTTCTTTGCCGCGAATTTCGTCGGCTGCGATGTTATGGCCCTCGACCATGGTTCCGCCGGTCACAATTGTGGCGCTGCCTTGAAGGACGTAGAGGATGTCCGCGTCTTTCGTATGAACTTCGACCATGCCGGGGGTTTCGCGACGGCTGGCATGGACCATGTAGTTTCGGCTGCCGTCCCCGCCGTCAAAGAGAACCGCACCTTTGGCGAAGCCCTCGTCGACCTGCTTTTTGTCGAAGAACGTAACTGCCGAGTTTGTCAGAGCGGCGGATCCGGAAGAAAAGGATTTCGCGGCTTCCGCTCCGGCGTTGGCCAACTCTTCGTCCTGGGCCGCGCTTGAAGCGCCACTCACTCCCACGCCACCGATGATTTCTCCATTTAGGATCACCGGAACTCCGCCCTGCAGGGGCGTAAAGAAAGAGTCGGGCAGCGCGGCCATGGCCGTGCGCCCTTTGTTGATAATCTCTTCGAAGGCTTTTGTCGGCTTCTGGAAGAGCACTGCGGTGCGTGCCTTACCGATGGAAATATTCGCGCCGGCGGCGAATGTTCCATCAATTCGCTCTAAAGCCATCAGATTGCCACCTGCATCCACGACGGCGATCACGCCGCCTGGGGCGTTCAGTTCGTGCGCCTTGGCTTTCGAGGCGTTGATGATGCGCTCGGCGCCCTCCAGAGTCAGCGACCGCTTCTCGGCGGTTTGTGCCGAAATCAAATTTCCCGACAACAGCGAAACAAAGACTCCTGACAGAATTAGTTTCCTCATGGCCATCCATCTCCTTTCTTGGAAGGAGGGCCGCTCACCTTGACGCGCGAGCGGCCCTAGGGGTGAGTCGTTTACATCACGGGAGAGCTAAACGCGGCTTCGCCGAGATTCACTTCCGCGAAAGCGCACCAGATTTGCACCTTGGCAATGTTCTTGACGTACTTCGGGACGACGATTTCCTTTTTGTAGCTCGTGCCGATGAACGCCTTGGTCTTCAGTTTGTCCAACAGATAAACGTTGCCGTCAGAGTCTACGACCTGCCAGTGCGGATCCGGGGTATCGGGAACGACAAAGTCATCCGACAGGGTGAGGACGCTCTTTCCATCCTTGATGCTGTGCGTGACCGTGCCCTTGTTCGCTTTGGGGCCCTGGAACTGCGACGACGTGTGGGAACCCTGAGCGAACGCACCAGACGCGCCGAGCGCGAGGCCCACAATCGCAATGCAAACCATCTTCAACTTGCGAGACATTTCTTATTTTCCTCTTTCTTGTTTTTAGTTCGACGGTGCCTTTCGGAGTTGAATGGTGAATCGCAATCGATTCGTGGAGCTTTATGTTTCTGGCCCGTTTCTCATCCGCAAGTTCGTCGTGCGGCAGTGTGATACACGGGCCCACGGAAGGTTTCACCAATTCGGCGTGAATCCTGGAAGCGAGTGCGCACGCGCGCGGCCTGCAAAAAAAGCGCGCGTCGGATGCAAAAGCAGAACAAAAGATTCAGGAAAAATTTCAGGTCCGTTTCGCGTTTCCTGAAACCTTTCGGGACCCTCTTACTCACACGACCGTAAGCACTTCGCCCGAGCGCAATCTGAATCAATGAGGCCGTTATGCAAACGGAATCGAGAGCCACAAGCCTGCAGGGAAGAGAGGGGAAAATGAGTGTTTCGATACTTAGCTGGGTTCTCCGGCTTGCCGCGGCAGGCATCCTTCTTCAGACACTTTTCTTCAAGTTCACCGCGGCCCCCGAATCCGTATACATCTTCACAAAGGCGGGCTTGGAGCCATGGGGCCGCATCGGTTCGGGTGTGGTGGAGCTGATCGCCGCATTGCTGATCCTTTCCCCCCGCCTTACTTGGCTCGGCTCCGCCATCGCCATTACCGTGATGGCCGGAGCCATCCTTAGCCACCTCACGTTGCTTGGTATCGAAGTTCAAGGCGACAAAGGGCTGTTGTTCGCCCTGGCCGTGGCCGTGTTTGTCGCTGCCGCGATCAATTTATTTCTTCACCGCACTGAAATCCCATTCATTGGAAGGAAGCTCGCATGAACGCATCAGGAACTATGCCGGCGCTGTCCGCCCAGACTCCGACGAGCCGCACCACCCGTGCAACGCCCGAGCTCATTCAGGCGTGCCAGGACGTCCTGCTACAGGGTCTGGAACTCCTCTTCAAGTTGTCCGATCGGACGTACTCGAACGTTCTCGACGCGCCCTATGGTGCTTCGATTGGCGGCCACTATCGCCATGTTTTGGAACATTTCCAGTGTGTTGTGCGTTCGATCCGCGTCGGCGAGATCAACTACGACGCTCGGGAACGGAATTCAAGGCTGGAGACGGAGGTCACCTACGCGGCCATTGCGACCTGCGACGTGCTGCGGGCGATCAAGAATTATGACGATGGAATCCTGACTCGGGCGAGCAAAGTGGTGAACAGTGTCTCCTACGGATCCTCCGATCCTTCGGTGATCGATACGAATGTCGGCCGAGAACTGGCGTATTGCGTCGGACACGCCATTCATCACTACGCGATCGTGCGGCTGATCTGCAGTCAGCTTGGCATCGATGTACCGAACGAATTTGGAGTCGCCCCTTCAACGCTGAAATACCGCTCCAGTATGGCGGCGGACTGAGGAGGCGCCGCGTGTGTCCGATGCACAATGCGGAAGTTTTCGGCCTTGTTCTGGGGATAATCGGTGCCGGCTTGCTTTCTGAAGATGGAGCGACGGTAACAGCAGCCAGCCTCGCGGCCACTTGCCTTCTGGACATCAGATTGGCTTTCGTGAGCGCTTTCTGCGGGCTCTGGATAGGAGATCTAGGTGTGTACGCGCTGGCGCGTCACGCGGGGCCGAACGTGACACGATACCGCTGGCTGGCTCGTCTATCTAAGGCTCTTCCCAGCAGAACGGGCTCTACGAGCCGTCAAGCGTGGGAACTTGCCCTGAGCCGTTTCGTCCCAGGGACTCGTCTCCCCGCATACCTGGCTGCGGGGCTCTCACGAATGCCGGCTTCGTGGTTCAGCACGATCACCGCCATGACTGCGCTTCTTTGGACTCTGCTTGTATTTCTCCTAATCCGCCTCGCCCCAGTGCATGGGACTCAAGTGGCGAGCAGGCTTGGCAGCGTAGCTCTTTCCGGGCTGGCTGTCTTTGGTGTCCTGTTAGTGTGGAGGGCCTGGGGACTACAGATTCGCGAACGCGCCAGGTTGATTATCGCGCGCTTCTCGAACTGGGAATTTTGGCCCGCCTGGATCTTCTATCCACCAGTCGGCGTCTACTGCATTTTGCAGGGTATCCGGCGCGGCTCGTTCTCACTGCCTGCGGTTGCCAATTTGAATCAGAAGAACGGCGGGATTGTCGGGGAATCGAAGATCGGCATTCTGAATGAATTGATGAATACAGCCCCCGAAGCCACGGCCGAAGCCTTCTTGGTCGAAGCAGGCTCCATTGAAAGCCGTGTGGAGCGGATAGCCGAACTCTGTGCTCAACACGGAATTTCCGTGCCGTTCGTGCTTAAGCCAGATACCGCACAGCGTGGAGCCGGATTCAAGAAGATCCAGAGAGCCTCGGACATCGAGAACTACCTTTCGCGGCTTACGGTTCCGCTGGTTTTGCAGCGATACGTGGCCGCACCCAAAGAAGCGGGCATTTTTTATTACCGTTTTCCAGGGGAGTCGAAAGGACACATTCTCGGCATCACGCGGAAGGAGTTCCCGTACATCACCGGTGACGGAGCCCGCACGATTCGGGAGTTGATTGAGCGAGACTCACGCGCCCGCCTGATTGCCCACACCTACCTGAAGCGGTTCGGTGCCCAAGCAGAGCGGGTTCTCGCGGTCGGCGAGCGTGTCCGCTTGGTCGAAGCCGGTAACCATTGCCAGGGATGCGAATTCCGGGATGGCTCTGATCTGTGCACAAGGGAGTTGCTCGACACCTTCGACACCATCAGCCAGGGGATACCCGGGTTTTATGTCGGCCGCTTTGATGTCCGGTATCGCGACGATGACGATCTCCGTCGCGGCAGACACTTCCAGATCATCGAACTGAACGGCGCCGCGTCAGAAGCTACACACATTTATGATTCGCGCAATTCCTTGTGGTCCGCCTACCGCACGCTGTTTCGCCAGTGGCGCGTCGTATATGCGATCGGCGCAGCGAATCGACGGAGAGGTTTCCGCCCACCTTCGTCGTACGCCGTTTGGCGTGACTGGAGGGAGTTCGCCGCGCAAGCTTGTGAATTCCCCCTCGCGGATTAGAAGCATGTGCACCTTGTCGTTTGTACCCAAGAGAGCGGGCTACGCGGTCGGCATGAATCGCGATGAATTGCGTTTGCGGCCGCGGGCCTTGTTCCCTCGGATCTACGAGCGCGACCAGGTGATGGCCGCGTACCCCTCAGAGCCAGAAGGGGGAACGTGGATTGCGGTAAACGGCTCTGGAGCGCTCCTGGCGCTGCTGAATTGGAATTTGCACAGTCCGCGCGATGGAGCGTCCAAACAACGGTCGCGCGGCGAAGTGATTCCCCAACTGATCTTCCAAAGGAGTCTCGAATCAGTGGAGGCTGTGGTGGATCGGCGCCGCCTCGGCGGTGTACTGCCGTTTCGTCTCGTGGGCGTCGATCCGCAAACACGAAGCATCCGCGAATGGCGGTGGGATGGCGAAACGGTTGCAAGACTGCGATTCCCCTGGATGCGGAGGCACTGGTTTTCCTCGAGTCTGTCGGACTCAGCCGCTGAAGAACAACGAGTCGCGACGTGCAGGGTTGCCTCCGTCATGAGAAATCCTGAGGGTCCCGATTGGTTGGCGGAACTGCACCGGTCGCACCGGCCGACCGCCGGCGCCTACTCTCTGTGCGTTCACCAGCCCGATGCGGCAACCGTGAGTTACACCGAGATAGTCTATGGCACGCACTACATCGCGATGCACTACATCAACGGTTCACCCTGCGAATCGGCTGGCTTTCATCACGTACTGGAAATGCCGCGGAGCTTTGGGGCGATGCGCGACCCGCGTTCTGCCACGGCCGCGGTCTGAAACTTTTCAGTGCATCGTGTTTCTAATGCCTTGACGAGCGGCCACGAAAGTAATTGGCACAAGCATGAAAGACCGCGTTGTTTTCATTACCGGAGCGAAGGGTGGTTTAGGAACCTACGTTACCCGGACTTTTCTGAATCAAGGGGCCACCGTGGTGGGCGCATCGCGCAGCATCGCGAAAGAAGACTTCCCCTCTGACCGGTTCATGCCACTGTCCGTCGATTTCACCCAAGCCACTGCCGTGCGAGCGGCCATCGATTCGATGGTCCAGCGGTTTGGCAGCCTGGATGTCGTGGTCCACGTGCTTGGCGGTTTCGCCGGAGGGCAAAACGTTGCGGAAACTGACGATGCGACCTGGCAGCAAATGCAGGATTTGAACCTGACAGCGGCATTTCATGTTCTTCGCGCCGCCATTCCTCACGTGCGCAAATCGCTGCACGGACGGATCGTCGTCGTTGGGAGTCTGGCCGCGACAGAACCACATGCCGGACTGGGAGCTTATGTCGTGTTCAAGACCGCGCTCGCCACTCTCGTCCGAACCGTAGCGCTCGAGAACAAGGATGTACGACTGACGGCAAACGTCATCCTTCCCGGCACCATGGATACACCCGCGAATCGCAAGGCGATGCCCGCCTCGGATTTCTCCAAATGGCTTGACCCGCAAGAGGTCGCCAACCTGGCGGTGTGGCTGGCGAGCGAACAGGCTGGACACATCACCGGCGCGGCGATCCCCATTGATAATCCCCATGCTTGAGCAAGCTGCTATCGTGCTGGTTCGTGCGCTGTATCTTTACGGCGCGATCGGCATCGTCTTCGCACTCGTTTTTGTTGTTAAGGGAGTTCAGCAGATTGACGAGGAAGCGGTTGGTGCGGGTTGGGGATTTCGCCTACTGATCTTGCCCGGGTGCGTAGCGTTCTGGCCATTCTTGCTGAGGCGCTGGGTGAGCGGGCGGCGCACTCCACCCGAAGAGAGGAATCCACACCGATGATTCGTCCTCTACGAGCCACGCACCGTGCCGTGTTCCTGTTCTTACCGATCCTCCTCCCCGCGGTTGTAGGAAGCGGGTTGGCCTTGCGTTACTCGTGGCCGGCTTCACATCCCTTGTTAACGACTGACGTTGCGGCGTCGGAGACAACCGCGACGGTCGCTGGAGTCAATCTGAAAATCTGGTTGCTCGGTCCAACCGGGCCGACCGAACGCAAGGTGCAGTTGGTTCCCGCGGCGCCCGTCCCGAGTCCCGATCTTCTTGTCTATTGGTCCGAAGATTCGGCAGCGAAGGCTCTGCCTTCCAATGCGCGCCTTGTTGGTTCCTTTCACGCCGGGAGAATCTACACGCTTCCGGCGAACGGGCGCGGCCAAGGATATTTAAGTCTCTACAGCCTGGCGCATCGGAAGGTTGTCGCCAGCATTCCGGTTGGAGCCCAGCCATGAGCACGCAATACCAGGCCATCGGCTGGAACCGTCAGAAGCGCATCTACGACCTCACTCTCGTCGGTGCGATCGCCGCGTATGTCGGGTTGTTCGTCGGGCTGGGCGCGGCACTATTCCCGTTCGTCACTGCAGAAACACTTTTGATTCGCGCATTCGGCTCGGCTGCGTTTCTCCTCTTGAATGTGGTGCTTTGCATTGGACCGGTGTGTCGGCTGGACAGCCGTTTTCTGCCGCTGCTGTATAACCGCCGGCATCTCGGCGTCACAACTTTCCTTCTCGGATTGTTCCACGGGGCCTTCGGGATCTTTCAATTTCATGCGTTGGGAGACAAGAATCCGCTCGTGAGTCTGCTGACTTCCAATCGCCATCTCGG
>Ga0306924_10004351_pt1 | contig 13813 bp, 18 predicted proteins | sample sta12Can44000111_FD_203756 | JGI IMG/M metagenome (GOLD analysis project Ga0306924, IMG submission 203756) | Lab enrichment of tropical soil microbial communities from Luquillo Experimental Forest, Puerto Rico - statanox.12C.anox.44.000.111 (v2)... | ecosystem: Environmental > Terrestrial >... | reverse complement strand
GAAAAGACTATCGGACCGAGCGAAGTCATCTTGATTGCGATGGCGACCAGAATCATGAAGGGGGCCAAAACGATGAGACCGGCAAGTGCTGCGAAAAAGTCGATCGCGCGTTTGATCGAAAGCGGCCAAAACTGATCCGAGGTCGTGCGAAAGACGAGCATTGGTTGGGCTCCGAAGATGTCGAAAGCCGGTCGTGCGATCGAGGTTTGGATGAAGTCAGCAACTAACCACGTTTCCACTCCCTCGACCTCGCACGCCCCGATCGCCTGCTCGATAGTCTCCAGAGGCGTGCGAGAGGTTGCAAAAATAACTCGACCGACCGAATGCCGGTGAAGGGCGCACACCAGTTCCGACGTCGGTTGAGCCGACATGTCGATGGCCTCTACGACCTCGATTAGCGCGAGTTGTTCCTGTGTGACGCACGCCAGGAATTGGCGGATTTCATCGGTTGAACCGATCAAAATGACTTTTTCACGATATGCCCCGCTCGCTGTATGAGCATGAAGGTACCCGGCAACAATCCGCTCTTTAATGAGCAGCAACACCGTGCTGATTAACCCGAATAAAATCAATACAGCTCGGCTGTGAATGTCGAATCTGAAAAGGAGTGCGCAGCCCGCGATCAAGACTCCGAGGCAGAGCAGAGCGTTGGTGATCTGACTAAGGGACTGCAGGGTAGTTTTCTGGAGCGGAAATCTGTAAAATCCAAGAAGGTCAAGGAAGAGCGGTCCGAACGGTATTGTGAGCGTCAACCACAGGAACATGTTGAATGAGTCGATTTCGGGAATGGGAAATCGCTCTCCGAGGTATTGACGCAGGAGATGGCCAAGCCAGAGCGAGAGAACCATCAGAGCAGCGTCGACCAGTTGACTAAGTTGGATATCGAACTGCTGGCGCCGACCCAACCTGGTCCGCGACTGCCGCTGGTCAAATTTGCGGGTCGACCCCCGCTCCTGCGACTCATTCTGTACGGTTTCCATATTGAAGATAAGGATGTGTCAGCAATTTGGGCGAACGCCGCCGGCGAGGCGAAAACTAACCACTAAATGATCCTCGTTTTAACTAGCCGGCGAAAGATGCGTTACACCTTTTCGATCAGACCGAATAATTGCGAAAGCGCTGTATCCAAAGGAAAAGCGCGAGGCCGCCAACTATTTCTACCCCAATACTCAGGTTTGGCATGGGCTCCCCATCTATCTTGTTTTCTAAAGTCTGCGTCTCCCGTGAAAATTGATCATTCTCCGGATTTTTCGTCGCGAGCACGGACATCGTACCCCGGCTTGAAACCATGTAGCTCACCGCAGCATCCACATTCGTTGAAACCAACTGGGCTGACGCGGAAATCGCAATCCCAACGGACACAAGTCCTGCAATGCAAAATAGAAGAAGCCGGCTCACACATGCTGCCTGAAAATCAACTGATGTACCGTGCCTCCCTTGACTCAAGTATCGTCCCTCCTTCAATCCAAATCGAATCCCTTCGGTCATGATGTTGATCTCCTATCTTCTTTTCGTTCGCTGGTTAGAGTGAGATGTAGATTATCTCCCTGATGCTCCAACTGGTGGAAAATGATGTCTTTCGATCTCCCGATCTAGCACGGCTTGGAATTCTGAAGCTACTGCAGAATCGTGAACACCAAGTGTAACGGCTATAGCCATACGACTCATTGCAAATTAGTTTTGTCGGTTAGGTAGATATTGTTTTCTCTTCCCAAAGAGTCCCCGTTTGGGGCGCTAAGCGTTAAAAGGTTTCCTCCGGTTCCGAAGAAAGCGGCTTTTTACGAAACTCAAACTCTCGAGCAACTGGGAATACCACGAGAAGCTTGCTCGCGAGGTGTTTCGAAATTTACCAGTCTTCGGCGCAGAGGTGCCCAGCAAACGCCTGACTAAAGGGCGGGGGACGGATGCAGTCGGCTCAACGGATGGACCTGATGAACTTTGACACAAGAAAGCAGCCAGAGAAGGAATTCAGAATCCAGAACTCGGGAGTTGAAGGGGTAAACTGCGACCGTCGGTAGATGCTAGGCCGGTCTCATCCGGCCCATCAAATCGAGGATCCAGGCATCCTATCAAAATCTGTTACCTTTGTGACCTTTGCTGCCTTCTGTTTAAGCCGCATTCAGGGCAGGCTTGCCTCGCAGAATCTGATCGTAGATCCACCTGTATGTTCGTTCCATTCCGAGCCTCAATCGCGTTGAAGGCTCCCAGTGGAAGACTTTCTGGATCAGCTTATTGTCACTGTTGCGGCCGTTCACGCCTTTTGGAGCTAACAGGTTGTACTTCCGTTTCAGCGTGGTGCCGGCGATCTCTTCAACGATGTCGACCAATTGGTTGATCGAGACCAGCTCACTGCTGCCGAGATTGATCGGCTCCGCAAAGTCGCTATCCATGATCATCCGAGTTCCTTTGACGCAATCGTCGATGTACATGAAACTGCGGGTTTGATTGCCGTCCCCCCAGATCTCGATCTCGTGGTTGCCGGCAAGCTTTGCCTCGATTACCTTGCGGCAAATGGCTGCCGGCGCTTTCTCGCGGCCGCCGTCGTACGTTCCGTGCGGACCATACACGTTGTGATAGCGGGCGGTTCGAGTGATCAGGCCAAAGTCTTCCCGGAAATGGCGACACATTCGTTCGCTGAATAATTTTTCCCAGCCATAGCCATCCTCAGGTAAAGCCGGATAAGCGTCTTCCTCTTTGAGCGCGGTTACGTTCGGATTGATTTGCCTTTCGCCGTTGTAGACGCACGCTGAAGAGGCGAAAAAGAATCGCTGCGCGCCTTCATGCTGCGCCGCGATCAGGAGGTGGGTGTTGATCAGCACGCTGAGCATGCAGGCCGCCTTATTTCGCTCGATGAATCCCATGCCGCCCATATCGGCGGCGAGATTGTACACTGACGTTGCGCCTGTCGTCGCGATGCGGCAAACATCCAACCTCTTGAGGTCCAACGCATAATTATCAACATCGTCGAAAACCTGATACCACTCAGAGATCGGTTTCTGGTCCACTGCGCGGATCTTTTCAAAACCTTCTTCACGCAGCTTTCTAACGAGATGCCCGCCGATAAAGCCACCGGCGCCGGCAACAACATATAAGTCATGCTTGCCCATGTTTTTTATAAGGAAATGAAGTTAAAAACGGTTTTATCCCTGAGAAAGGCTCACGGGACCACTTTCCGACTCTGTTCTTATCATTGAATTGCTAATATAAAGTCAATTTGGTCCCACATTCGTTTGTGCCGCCACAGAAGCCGAGCAGCGGCCCAAAAAGCAATACCGAAGTTAAGAGCATTGTTTCGAGCCGAGCGCAGTGTGCGGTCTCGGATCGACAAGCTGCCGCCCTTGGTCGATGTCCATTCGAACACCGAACAACCCAAACCACGAATCCTTCGACTCAATCGGCCCAATGTTTTACGCCGCGACGGAGTGCGCCACCTGCGGCAGAACACTTGCGTGCTCGACTTCTGTCTCCATTTTCCTGCCAAGGAAATCCATTAAAATCTTTACTCGTTGTCTGGCCGGCAGAACATGTGTGACCACAGCTTCCAGTCCAACAAAGACGCCTTGCGTGATCTTTACCTGATCGCCTTGCGAGAGTTCGTAAATCAGCTCTTTTACTTCCGTGACACCTGTTTGGTCTCTTAATTGCGCCAAGGTCGCCTCTTCGATAGTCGGATACCAATTGCCGAACCGTACAATATCGCTGACCCCGTGAACATACAGAACGTTGCGACGCATTTCCGTCAGGTTGAAGCGGCCAAATAAATAGCTAGGAAACATTGCCTCGATAACCCATACGCTGCCCCGGCGGGTCGCCCGCTTAAATCGGATCCGCGGACAGAAAACGGTTACGCCCTCCAGCACCCGACGATGCGCTGTCGCGATATGCTCGTGCTTAGGCAGCGACCGCAGGCAGTACCACGCCAGTTCGGGGCGGATCTGCGGAACCTCTGCCAGTGCCTTTATTACTGAACACTTCATAACATCTCAGTTACTTGTCTGCTATTTGGCCGTTTGCCGCCTGGGGCCGAACTATCTACCGACAACCCGCCGCACCATAGGGATTTTGCGAGTGGATTCATAGAGAGGTGTCTCTTTCAAAATGTCACCCAATTAACCCTAAGGATCTTGAGCGCTTTACCCTAACCCGTTTTCGCCGATTCGCGGTTCAAGATCTCTAACTAGATGACATGAGCCGACAACAAGCAGCACTCGCTGTAAATTGTCTGCCGAAGGGCAGCATCGTGGTGATGGACCGCGGCTATATTGACTACAAGCTCTTTAGCCGCTGGACCAAGCAGGGGATCCGATTCGTGACTCGACTCAAAGAAAAGGCCGACTATGTCGCCTGGGAGTCTACATAGTTCTCGATCCCAAACCTCATCTTGAAAGTCGATCTCGCTCCCCACCAAATCGCTTGAATACAAGACTACACTGTCCAAGTAACGGTCATGGTGGACAGCAGTAGCTGAAAGCACACTTTTGGGACAGACTCTATATTAATTCGAGATCTACGTGGACAACCCAAATGTTATAACAAATAAAGGCAAGTATACTTGACCCAGTAATGTTCAGCAACTACGGAAACCTTCAGCAAAAATAATTGCAGTATCATTCAAAATGTTTTGGACATCAAAGGCGACATCATGTAAGCCGACTTTATGCGCCAACGATGTGGGAATCACTGGCCGGATTTCCGCCCCGAACCTAGGATGCATCCTGTTACAGCGTAATGATATTCATGACAACGTGCTAAGTAAAATAACAGCCGTGCGCTTTCCCGACGCTAGTTAGATTAGTCGCTATAGTGAGAGTAGGCGCTATAGTCAGATGAGTCGTTAGTAGATACTGGGTGATGTGTACGGAATCACCCGATTGTGAGTACAACATCATGCCGTAGCTTGGGCGCGGCTCCTCATGCGTCCTGTGACTTGGCATAAATTAGGCTTAACCAGCTTCTCAAGACAACCAAGGAAAGGCAAATAAAGATGTATCAGGCGATACCAGCTGTCCCTGCAGGCGCAGCAGAAAACGGGAATGAAGCGAATGGCGAAGCACTCTTCGTTGCTCGGGCACGATTTAACGGTGGACTACAACCAGGAAAGTGCGCGGTGACGTCGGAGGGGCTGGCATCCCTTTCGGTGGTCAAGAAATGATAGTAACCAATGAGGTGTTGAGGAATCCAGGTAACTGGGTAGCCGCAAATGGGGGCACAATGCCGGACGGTGCGGTCGTGTTCGGGCGTGAGGCCGACGGAACGCCGTTATACGTTGCCCGAGCGAATGTTGAGGGCGGAGTGCATCCTGGAAAGGTGCGCCCGGAAGGGAGAGCTGCAATGATTCCTTCGGTGGTAGAGAAGTTGGAGTGAACTCTTACGAAGTCCTCGTTCAAAGTTGATTGTCAAAAGATGGCGTTTAGTCCCACAACACGATCCGAGGCTTTTTGAGATGTCAGGGAAGGATCTTCGCGTTGAGGAGTCCTAACGCGGGATTGAACGACTTCTGGAACAAGGATGGGATTAGCAGAATGTTAATGGTTGGTTAGCGTGTGGGCGGAAGCTCTCCCTCGTGTAGCGCGATAGGGAATTCAGGCGGAATGCATGGTGTCAGGATAATGTTTACTAAGCTTCTCATCAAACGCGCATACGTATCAATATTCACGCTGCCTTTGTGCAGCGGCGTTCTATGACGAAAAAATCTGTGGGGCCCAGGGGTGGGCCTTTCGTCGATCGGTATTCACGAACGACATTTCTAAATGTGATCCAGACCGAAAGGAGGTGACCAAGGGCGGTAGCTTGGTCGAACACTTTCCAAACGCCTCTGTGCCTTGCGAATGACGTGCTAGCGCCCGGGTTTTTCAAATAAAGAGCTACTACACTGAGCTCTCGATCCCATTGAGTAAGTAAAACACAATACACAACTGTGAACGACGCTGCCTCAGCATGCCTGGATGTCCTCGTTGTTCCATCACGCTTATAGTCGTGAGCAAAACCGCTCAGGGCGCGACCATCGGGGTTTTGGAGCCAGCCTTGGGCTCTCTGCAATGCCTTGATGCAGGGCTTCTAACTAAGGAGCTTTGATCTGCACCTCATTGTCGATAATGTGGTTCAGCATTGGCGACTCGTGGCTGAACCTTGTCGAGCGTTTCTTCGGGGAACTAACCTCCGAAGTGGTTCGAGAAGGAAGCTTTCAATAGGCGATTGCCAACGAGGCTGTTATTTCGACGTGATTAAGGGACATGACACTAGATACAATCAAAAACCAAGTAGATGTTGTGAATATCTGACCGAACTGATTGTTCGCTGAGGACATATTATAGTTTTTTTATCGGGACTGAAAGGCCGCGACCAACGGCGGTGCCTTGTCTAAAAATTTGTCAGTGTAAAAACTTGGGTTTGCCATGCTTTTAACCGCTTCTGAACTAACCACTAATCAACCGATGGACTCGTGGTTCTGTCTGAGGGCTCGGGCAAAGCGGGAACATATCGCAGCGGCTTGCCTGCGGCAGATCTCTGAAGTGGAGGTCTTCTGTCCTCGGGTACGCTTCCGGAAATCTACGAAGCGAGGGGCTGTCTGGTTCATTGAATCCATGTTTCCGGGATACCTGTTTGCTAGATTTGATTATCGGACCCTCCATCGCCAAATCAAACAACGACCCGGTGTAAGCGGCTTCGTTCAATTCGGGGAACGTCTCGCACTTTTGCCTGGCGCGCTCATCAGCGAAATTATAGCCTACACCGGCACAGATGAAATAGTGGAGACCAATTGCGCACTCGAACCAGGACAGGAAGTTGAGATAACCCGAGGGCCGTTGCAGGGCTTAAAGGCGTTGGTCACGCGACTCAACACCGCTCGAGAGCGAGTCGAAATTCTCATCGAGTGGATGGGCGGCACCCTCCATGCCGAAGCGAGCGTCACGGATCTGGAGCCACTTACCAGGTCGCAATTAGGAAAAAGTCGTGGGCGGTTTCATTAAAGAAGTTCGTTATGCCTTTCTTGAATAACGGAACATGATCGCAGAGATTGTTGACGAGGTTTTCCGGGGATGTGCCGTTTCCTTCGGCCCGCCAAGTTGCCCGGAAGGCAGGCGTCCAGCGGTTTGTATACATGTCCTCAAGCAGCGTATATGGTGTTTCCGGAGGTGATTATCGGACTCGGGCTCCCGCAACCGACAAGGCCAGTGCCCGCGTAGGAAACGCACCAGATTAACAGGGATTTCTTTTGGAGAAGCTAAATGCAATTTATCCCGACAAACGTTGAAGGTGCCTGGATCATCGAGCCTCAGCTTCATGAGGATAGTCGGGGCCTCTTTGCGCGTACATACTGCGCCCGCGAATTTCGCGAACAGGGTCTGCTGGATTGCTTTGTTCAATGCAATACCTCCTGGAACGCCCGTAAGGGAACTGTCCGGGGACTGCATTACCAGCTACCGCCGTCGTCTGAGGTTAAGCTGGTTCGCTGCACCGCCGGCGCGGCATGGGATGTGATCGTCGATCTCCGACCAGATTCACCAACATATTTACAGCATGTTTCTGTCGAATTGACCGCGAAAAATCGACTTGCCTTGTATATTCCTGAATTGCTCGCCCATGGATTCCAGGCTCTTGAGGACGGTACCGAGGTTTTCTATCAGATGAGCGCCTTCTATACTCCCGAACTGAGCAGGGGACTTCGCTACGATGATCCCCGGCTCGGCATAAAATGGCCGCTTCCAGTCGCTTCGATTTCTGATCAAGACAGAGCCTGGGCATTATTGAAATGAAGTTGACTTTTAAGGAAGGGGGACGGCACTCCGTGCCGTCTGACTAATCACTTCTGACCGCCGTAAAAGGAAATACGACCTCCCGCCTTTCGGGTTGCGCCTGCCTCCCAAAATCATGACGAGCCAATCCCAAAATGAGGATCTCTCAGGCCGTTCTCTACGCGACGTGATCCAAACCTTTGACCCGTATAAGGAGGGCCAGGCGTCCTACAGGCTTATTGAGGCCCTTTATCCGATTTGTCGGAGCATTACGGGAAACGGCGTGCGACAGAGCCTGCGCGTGCTTCAGCTCTCAGTCCCGTTGGAGCTGCATGAGGTCCCGACCGGCACGGAGGTATTCGACTGGACTATTCCGAAGGAATGGAACATCCGCGACGCGTACATAAAAAATGAGGCGGGTGAACGCGTCGTGGATTTTCATCGCTGCAATCTACACGTGCTGAACTATAGCGTTCCCGTGCGGCAGAAGATGACGCTTTCCGAACTGAGACCTTACCTCTTCACATTGCCGGAAACGCCGGATTGGATTCCCTACCGCACCTGTTACTATCGGGAAGCCTGGGGATTTTGCCTGAGTCAGAAGCAGCTGGAACGCCTCGAGGAGAGGGAATATGAAGTCTGCATAGACTCGAGCCTTGAAGCAGGCCACCTGACATACGGCGAATACCGCATTCAGGGTGCAACCGACGCTGAAGTGTTGATTTCTTGTCATGCCTGTCATCCCTCGCTGTGTAACGACAATCTCTCGGGTACGACCACCGCGGCAAGATTGGCGCGCCTTTTTCGAGGCGTTTCGCTGCGTCATTCGTATCGGTTTTTGTGGGTCCCCGGCACCATCGGCTCGATTACCTGGCTGGCGAGGAACGAATCTATCCTGCCGCGGATTAAACACGGGCTTGTTTTGTCGTGCGTTGGAGACTCCGGACCGTTCACCTACAAGCGAAGCCGTCGGGGGAACGCAGGTGTTGACCGAGTGGTCGAACACGTGCTCCGCCACAGCGGCTACAAGTTCGAGGTATTGGAGTTCTCTCCCTATGGATATGACGAGCGACAGTATTGCTCTCCCGGGATTGACTTGCCAATAGGATGCTTCATGCGTACACCGAACGGCTGCTATCCCCAATACCATACCTCGGCGGATGACCTCACCCTCGTCAGCCCACTTTCGCTCGGAGAGTCGTTCCTGCAATTGTTGCGCGTCGTCCAGGTCTTCGAGGAAAATGCCCGCTACCTAAACCTCAATCCAAAATGCGAACCCCAGCTTGGCCGGCGCGGATTATACCGGGAGATCGGCGGTACAAAGGATGCGGCAGCAAGGGAAATGGCGATGCTCTGGGTCTTGAACCTTTCAGACGGCAATCATGATCTCCTCGACATTGCGATTCGTTCCGGATCGCCGTTTGACCAGATCAGCCAGGCCGCCGATGCGCTCCGCGAGGCAGGTCTCCTCGCGACAATCTGAGGACTCGCAATATGAACAACACAATCGAACTCGACGATGTGGAGATGGGAGCAGAGGAGGCAAAGAGGCGTTCGGCCGTCGCGCACTGTCGTTTCTGCCAGGCACCGCTGCGGCACACGTTTGTGGATTTGGGTATGTCGCCGTTGTGCGAGAGCTATCTCACGGCGGAACAGCTCAACCGGATGGAGGCCTTCTACCCGCTTCACGTGATGGTGTGCCAAGAGTGTTACCTTGTGCAATTAGGCGACTACGTAAGCCCGGAGCACATTTTTACGGAATATGCCTATTTTTCTTCTTATTCCGACAGTTGGCTCAAGCATTCGTGGGGTTACGTAGACATGATCTCGCAGCGGCTTGCCCTAGGAGGGCGTAGCTTGGTGGTAGAACTAGCTAGTAACGACGGTTACCTTTTACAGTATTTTGTGCAGAAAGGGATTCCCGCTCTAGGTGTGGAGCCGGCTGGTAACGTCGCCAAAGTTGCAGAGGAAAAGGGGGTTCCCACCCTGATTGAGTTTTTCGGACGTCAGACTGCTCGGAAGATGGTCGCGGTGGGTCAGGCGGCAGACCTCGTGATCGGCAACAACGTGCTCGCTCAGGTACCGGACCTCAATGACTTTGTGGGCGGTATTCGAATTCTCCTCAAACCAGGGGGAGTCGCCACCCTGGAATTTCCGCATCTGGAGCGGCTCATGGCTGAGAACCAATACGATACGATCTATCATGAGCACTTTTCATACTTTTCGCTAATTACTGTTGAGAAGATCTTTGCGGCTCATGGTCTGGTTCTGTTCGATGCCGACGAGATTCCCACGCATGGGGGATCGATTCGGATCTATGTTCGCCACGTCGAAGACTGTTCAAAGCCGATAAGCCCGGCGGTCACGAGCCTTCGGGAACGCGAACTAACCATCGGCCTGGACCGGGCGGAGACCTACGCGACGTTTTCGGAGCAGGTCATGGAGTCAAAACGAGCTTTGCTTGAGCTGCTTATTAGGGTGCGTCGAGAGCGAAAACGCGTGGTGGGATACGGTGCGCCAGGGAAGGGGAACACGCTTCTGAACTATTGTGGCATTCGCACAGACCTTTTGGAGTTCACCGTTGATCGAAACCCATACAAGCATGGTCGTTTCCTCCCCGGTACGCACATTCCGATTTACCCGCCGGAACGGATCGGAAGTTGTCGCCCGGATTACATCCTGATCCTGCCCTGGAATCTTAAAGACGAGATTGTGGTGCAGTTAGCCTATACCCGCGAATGGGGAGCAAAGTTCATTGTGCCCATTCCGGTGGCGCGGGTTCTGGATTGAAGCTGTTCATCGGAAACGAATCGTAAAACTAAAAAACAATTATGAAGGTTGTGCTCTTCTGCGGCGGTCTGGGGACGCGCATGCGCGAGTATTCTGGGACTGTGCCCAAGCCGATGGTGCCAATCGGATACCGGCCGATTATCTGGCACGTGATGAAGTTTTATGCCCACTACGGGCACAAGGATTTCATCCTTTGCCTGGGATACAAGGCAGATGTGATCAAGAATTACTTCCGTCACTATGACGAATGCGTATCAAACGATTTCGTACTTTCCGGCGGCGGCAGAAAGCTCGAATTGTTAAACAGCGATATCGACGATTGGCGGATCACTTTTGTGGATACGGGTCTCACTTCGAACATCGGACAGCGGCTGAAGGCGGTAGAGAAGCACCTGCAACATGAGGAGGTGTTCCTAGCCAATTACACTGATGGGTTATCTGACGTTAACCTCTGCGCCTTGGTAGAAAAGTTCCTGCAGAGTAAAAGGCTGGCCTGTTTTGTCAGTGTGAAGCCGAGAGCAAGCTTTCACATGATTACCGTCGATGGAGACGGTATCGTCAAAAGCATCGACCATATCGCCAACTTCGGAGCACGCATCAACGGGGGATTCTTCGTGTTGCGTCGAGAAATCTTCCAATACATGAAGGACGGAGACGAATTGGTGGAAGCGCCTTTTCGCCGGCTCATCGCAGCGGGTCAACTTCTTTCTCACGTCCACGATGGTTTCTGGGCCTGCATGGATACATTCAAGGAGATGCAGGAGCTTGAGGATCTGTATAGCCGCGGGCATGCGCCATGGATGGTGTGGAACGGAAACCATTGAACGTCGTGACGACCAAACAGTGCAAATACCAAGGCCCGAAGACGCGCGATCTAACTCAAAGTCTTGCTGTTATAACGGGTGCTGGTAGCGGCATCGGGCGTGCCGTTGTTCTCCAATTAGCCGGTCGCGGTGTGCCCTGTTGCCTTGTCGGCCGGACCTTGAGTAAGCTGCAAAATGTCGCTGATTTGGTGAGTGGGGCTGGTGCGGAGGCAATCCCGATAGCAGTTGATCTCTGCGACCCGAAGGGCATAGCCCGCATCGCTCAGCGAGTCAGAGAGTTAGCGCGCCCTGTAGGCCTGCAGGTGCACAGTGCAGCTTTGATGACTCTTTCACTTGTGGAGGAGTCAAGCGAAGAGCAGTTCAGCAGATTGCTAAACGTGAACGTTCTAGCGCCCTTTACCCTGACAAAGCACCTCCTGCCCGAAATCTGCGCAAGCAGAGGACAGATTGTGTTCGTGAACTCCAGCATCGTTAACAATGCCGCCACCGGCACCGTTCCCTACGCGACAACCAAACACGCCCTAAAGGGGCTAGCGGATGGACTCCGGCAGGAGGTCAATTCGCGCGGCGTCCGTGTGATTAGCATTTTTCCTGGCCGGACGGCAACTCCGCTCCAAGCTTCGCTTTTCCTGGCGGAAGGACGGCAGTACCAGCCGGAAATCTTGCTCCAGCCAGAAGAGGTTGCGGCCATGGTCATTCATGCACTTGCTCTGCCCGATACGGCGGAGGTAACGGACATCATGATACGCCCGGCGATTAAGTCATGAACGGGCCTGGGAGAATAGGCTTGGAAAAATTCGATTGTTTCGTTGTCAGTGGAGACATCGTCGGGTTACCAGAGGCTCGGATCTTCCGCAGCCTAGCAGAAAGATAGTTCCATAAACCGCCTCCGAGGAAGGCCGCCTCTCTAATTCCTAACGGGCAAACAAAAGCGTATTTTAACTGAGGTATTAGGATGTTAATTTTATCCAGAAGGGTCAACGAAGGTATCGTTATCGGTGATCTTATCCATATTAAGATCACCCGAATCGATGGCGATGCCGTCAAAATTGGTATAGATGCTCCCAAAGAAATCCCGATTTTTCGAACCGAAATTTATCCCAACGGGCAACATGGGGCTCTAAAGACGAATCTCTCGAAATTCGGCGGCGCGGAGGTGCACGCCAAGGCGGATCCAAAAGTTGCGCCCGAAAAGGCGCCGCTGGCCTGAGGGCCTTTCTTGCGCAGCCTCCACCTCCAGGCTTTCTGAAGCAGCTGAGGAACGGGGCCAAACGAGATTTTTTGGGCTAGCCGCAAAAATCATGCGTTTGTGACAAGCCACGCCCCGCACCATTTTTATACTTCTGCCATGGTGGTCCTTGGACCGCCGGTATAAAAATGGTGCGGAAGGCTGGAAAGCTCTTAAACAGACGCTGCGCGTCCATTTAAGAATTCCGCTGCCAGAGCCTGCATTGATCACAAAGCCCTAGACAATTCAACGCAACTGTTGTGACTAGGGTTGAGGATTTGTGATCAATGCTGGCTAGTGTCCTGTCCCCGAAATAAGCCAATTCTGAGCTTGCAGAAACGCCACAGTGTGGCTTGATTCGTAGCCTGCGAGCCCGCGCCGATGTGGCGGAATGGCAGACGCAACGGACTTAAAATCCGTTTTCGAGAAATCGAAGTAGGGGTTCGAGTCCCCTCATCGGCACCAAGTCCCAGAGAGGATCGGCAGGCGATTGCCGTTGCGCTCGAAGATCACGATCCGGTGGGTCACACCGCAGAACGTGAAGGAGGCAACCGTCTCGGAGGTTGTCGTACGTCGGTTTCGTTTTCTTCGTTTTCGTCATGCATCAATAATACGGCATTACCGTACAATTCTCAAGAGTTGATTTTACGGCAATACCGCATTAAACTTGATGCATGATCACTGATGACAACAATCCTTTAACCAGAGAATTGCTCGACCGATTGAGAGTCTACTGCGATGCCAAACGTGGCCGCAGCCGTGATCTGGCCGCTCTCCTTGGCATCGAGCCGTCGAGCGTCAGTGACTGGCTCAATGGCCGCACCGTGCCATCATTGGAAAACGGCCTGCGTATTCAACAGATCCTCGCTCGGCACGGAGTGCGTCGGATACGAAACGAAGGCATCGAATGAAACTCGACGAATGGCTCTCGCGGCTCGTGGCTGTCCCACCCGGTCAGTCCCCGCTTGCCTACGGCCTCGCGATTGGCATGCGGATCGCGCTGTTCATCCTCGTCCCTTTGGGCATTATCGCCGCAGTCGCGATCCTTCTCCTGCACCGATGAGCGGCGCCCGCATCTAGGACGAAAACGACTGTTCCGTGGTCGATATCAGGACTTTGGCGAGCTCGGCTTGAGTCATGCCGCTGGATTCAGTAACGGCCTTAACCCGCAAAAATCACACGCTTGAGCAGCAACGCGCTCATTGCGGGTTAGTGAGCTCTTAAACAGACGCTGC
>Ga0306924_10004349_pt1 | contig 13816 bp, 10 predicted proteins | sample sta12Can44000111_FD_203756 | JGI IMG/M metagenome (GOLD analysis project Ga0306924, IMG submission 203756) | Lab enrichment of tropical soil microbial communities from Luquillo Experimental Forest, Puerto Rico - statanox.12C.anox.44.000.111 (v2)... | ecosystem: Environmental > Terrestrial >... | reverse complement strand
CGATGAACGCGGGCGGCTATGAAATCGTCGACGAGAACACGCAGCGCGAGATCTTCATCGACGGCGAGTTGGCGGAACGGTTCCGCGAGCACGTCAAGCAGTTGATCGAGGACGAGCCGTCGCTGGACGAAGTCGACGAATTCCTCGGACAGTTCGACAGCCTGATGATGCAACCGGTCGTGCTGCACTGACGACACCCAGGCCCGGCCGGCGCGATGCGCCGCCGGGCCACGCGCAAGCGGCGCGCTTCCCTCGCCGCCCGAGCACTCCCTCTCCCCCGCCCGGCATGCCGCGCGGGGGATTTCATTGGCGCGCGTCGCGGCCCGCGCCATGCCGGGCGACACCCGGTCGCAACGGCTACAATGGCGGTTTTCCCGATTCGCCGGTCATCCGCCATGTCAGCGCCTTCATCCGTCGTTCCTTCCGCCCAGTCCGCCGCGCTCGCCGCTCCGTACACGCGCGGCGCCCAGTTGCCCGCGCTGCTGCAGCAGCGCATCCTGATCCTCGACGGCGCAATGGGCACGATGATCCAGCGCTACAAGCTCGACGAGGCCGCGTATCGCGGCGAGCGCTTCAAGGATTTCCCGCGCGACGTGAAGGGCAACAACGAGCTGCTGTCGCTCACCCAGCCGCAGATCATCCGCGAGATCCACGACCAGTATTTCGCCGCCGGCGCCGACATCGTCGAGACCAACACGTTCGGCGCGACGTCGGTCGCGCAGGCCGACTACGGGATGGAAGACCTCGTGATCGAGATGAACGTCGAATCCGCGCGGCTCGCGCGCGAATCGGCGGCGAAATACGCGACGCCGGGCAAGCCGCGCTTCGTCGCGGGCGCGATCGGGCCGACGCCGAAGACGGCGAGCATCTCGCCGGACGTCAACGATCCGGGCGCGCGCAACGTCACGTTCGACGAGCTGCGCGACGCGTACTACGTGCAGGCGAAGGCGCTGCTCGACGGCGGCGTCGACCTGTTCCTCGTCGAGACGATCTTCGACACGCTGAACGCGAAGGCGGCGCTGTTCGCGCTCGACCAGCTGTTCGAGGACACCGGCGAACGCCTGCCGATCATGATCTCGGGCACCGTCACCGACGCGTCCGGCCGCATCCTGTCCGGCCAGACGGTCGAGGCGTTCTGGAACTCGCTGCGCCATGCGAAGCCGCTGACGTTCGGCCTGAACTGCGCGCTCGGCGCGGCGCTGATGCGTCCGTACATCGCCGAGCTGGCGAAGCTGTGCGACACCTACGTGTCGTGCTATCCGAACGCGGGCCTGCCGAACCCGATGAGCGACACCGGCTTCGACGAGACGCCGGACGTGACCTCGGGCCTGCTGCGCGAGTTCGCGCAGGCCGGGCTCGTGAACCTCGCGGGCGGCTGCTGCGGCACGACGCCCGAGCACATCGCCGAGATCGCGAAGACGCTCGCCGACGTGAAGCCGCGCCGCTGGCCGAGCCAGTACGGCGACGCCGCGTAATCCGCGCCCGAGCGGCCGCCCACCCCACCCAACCCGAATTCGCACCGCACCGCCATGACCGACCACATGATGCGCCTCGCCGGCCTCGAGCCGTTCAACGTCACGCCCGGAACGCTCTTCATCAACGTCGGCGAACGGACCAACGTCACCGGCTCGAAGGCGTTCGCGCGGATGATCCTCAACGGCCAGTTCGACGAGGCGCTCGCCGTCGCGCGCCAGCAGGTCGAGAACGGCGCGCAGATCATCGACATCAACATGGACGAGGCGATGCTCGATTCGAAGGCGGCGATGGTCCGCTTCCTGAATCTGATCGCGTCGGAGCCGGACATCGCGCGCGTGCCGATCATGATCGACTCGTCGAAGTGGGACGTGATCGAGGCCGGCCTCAAGTGCGTGCAGGGCAAGGCGATCGTCAACTCGATCTCGCTCAAGGAAGGCGAGGAGGCGTTCCGCCACCATGCGACGCTGATCCGCCGCTACGGCGCGGCGGCCGTCGTGATGGCGTTCGACGAGCAGGGCCAGGCGGACACCTACGCGCGCAAGACCGAGATCTGCAAGCGATCGTATGACTTCCTCGTCAACGAAGTGGGCTTCCCGCCCGAGGACATCATCTTCGACCCGAACATCTTCGCGGTCGCGACCGGCATCGAGGAGCACAACAACTACGCGGTCGACTTCATCGAGGCGACCCGCTGGATCAAGGCGAACCTGCCGTACGCGAAGGTGAGCGGCGGCGTGTCGAACGTGTCGTTCTCGTTCCGCGGCAACGACCCGGTGCGCGAGGCGATCCATACCGTGTTCCTGTACCACGCGATCCAGGCGGGGATGGACATGGGCATCGTCAACGCCGGCCAGCTCGGCGTGTACGCGGAGCTGAATCCGGAGCTGCGCGAGCGTGTCGAGGACGTGATCCTGAACCGCCGCGCCGACGGGACCGACCGCCTGCTCGAGATCGCCGACAAGTTCAAGACCGGCGCGGCGAAGAAGGAAGAGAACCTCGAATGGCGCAACCAGCCGGTCGAGAAGCGCCTCGCGCACGCGCTCGTGCACGGCATCACGACCTTCATCGTCGAGGATACGGAAGAAGCGCGCGCGAAGATCGCCGCCGCAGGCGGCCGTCCGATCAGCGTGATCGAAGGCCCGCTGATGGACGGCATGAACATCGTCGGCGACCTGTTCGGCCAGGGCAAGATGTTCCTGCCACAGGTCGTGAAGTCCGCGCGCGTGATGAAGCAGGCGGTCGCGCACCTCGTGCCGTTCATCGAGGAAGAGAAGCGCCAGCTCGCCGCGGCGGGCGGCGACGTGCGCGCGAAGGGCAAGATCGTCATCGCGACCGTGAAGGGCGACGTGCACGACATCGGCAAGAACATCGTGTCGGTCGTGCTCCAGTGCAACAACTTCGAAGTGGTCAACATGGGCGTGATGGTCCCGTGCAACGAGATCCTCGCGAAGGCGAAGGTCGAGGGCGCGGACATCATCGGGCTGTCGGGCCTCATCACGCCGAGCCTCGAGGAGATGGCGTACGTCGCGTCCGAGATGCAGCGCGACGACTATTTCCGCGTGAAGAAGATCCCGCTCCTGATCGGCGGCGCGACGACCTCGCGCGTGCACACCGCGGTGAAGATCGCGCCGCACTACGAAGGGCCGGTCGTCTACGTGCCGGACGCGTCGCGCTCGGTGTCGGTCGCGTCGAGCCTGCTGTCGGACGAAGGCGCGGCGAAGTACGTCGACGAGCTGAAGGCCGACTACGACCGCATCCGCGACCAGCACGCGAACCGCAAGGCGCAGCCGATGGTCACGCTGGCCGAGGCCCGCGCGAACCGGACGAAGGTCGACTGGGCGGGCTACCGGCCGGTCAAGCCGAAATTCATCGGCCGCCGCGAGTTCAGGAACTACGACCTGAACGAGCTGGCGAACTACATCGACTGGGGCCCGTTCTTCCAGACCTGGGATCTCGCCGGCCCGTACCCGGCGATCCTGAACGACGAGATCGTCGGCGAATCGGCGCGGCGCGTGTTCTCCGACGCGAAGTCGATGCTCGCGCGGCTGATCCAGGGCCGCTGGCTGACCGCGAACGGCGTGATCGCGCTGCTGCCGGCCAACACCGTCAACGACGACGACATCGAGATCTACAAGGACGAATCGCGCTCGGAAGTGCTGATGACGTGGCGCAACCTGCGCCAGCAGAGCGTGCGGCCGGTGGTCGACGGCGTGATGCGGCCGAACCGCTCGCTCGCGGACTTCATCGCGCCGAAGGATTCCGGCGTCGCCGACTACATCGGCATGTTCGCGGTGACGGCGGGACTCGGCGTCGACGTGAAGGAAAAGCAGTTCGAGGCCGATCACGACGATTACAGCGCGATCATGCTGAAAGCGCTCGCCGACCGCTTCGCGGAAGCGTTCGCCGAGGCGATGCACGCGCGCGTGCGGCGCGAGCTGTGGGGCTATGCGAGCGGCGAGACGCTCGACAACGACGCGCTGATCGCGGAGAAATATGCCGGCATTCGCCCGGCGCCGGGTTACCCGGCGTGCCCGGACCATCTGGTGAAGCGCGACATGTTCGACGTGCTTCACGCGGACGAGATCGGCATGAGCGTCACCGACTCGCTGGCGATGCTGCCGGCCGCGAGCGTGTCGGGCTTCTATCTCGCGCACCCGGACAGCACGTACTTCTCGGTCGGGAAAATCGGCCAGGACCAGCTGGAGGACTACGCGAAGCGAATGTCGCTGTCGCTCGACGACGCGCGGCGCGCGCTCGCGCCGCAGCTCTGATCCGCCGCTTCGCGCGGCTTCACGCACCCCCTTCCATCCTGCTCCGCCGCGCGCCCGGCCAACGGGCGTGCGGCCGACCGGCGCGCGCGTCGCACGACGCGCCGAGTCACGCCGGCCTGCTGCCGGCGTGAACGCTCACCTTACTTGAAGAACTTCGACAGCCACGACGAGCCGTTGCCGGGGAGCTTCCCGCCGGCGCCCTTGATCACCACGCCGAAGCCGTTGCCGCCCTTGCCGCCGTTGCTGCTGTCGCCCGGCCTGCCGAAGTTGATCACGACGCCGCTGCCGCTTCCGGTGTTGCCGTTGAGGCCGCCGCCGATGATGAGCGCGCCGCCCGACACGGTTTGTCTTTCGATCATGTTCAGATCACGCATGTTTGATACTCCTTGTAGCCATTTGAAAAACGGACGCGGCACCTGGCCGGTCCGGGTACTTCGTGCCGGATGATCGTCCGGCCGAAGTTCGACAGGCCGTCCGGGCGCGCCCGGCCGAGACCACGACACCTGATGCGGCTCGCGTGAGCGGCCGGCGCCAAAGGTGGGAAACGGCGGGGAGGCATCGCATGCGCGAGCACCGGAACGGCAAGCCGGACAACTTATCAACGGCGGGTGCTGGGCGATATCAGACAAGACCGAAAATTCCACCCGTCCGAACAAGACAAGACGGTGCGGGCATATTTCGGAGAATCGGAGAGGATGGCGGCCGGAACCCCGCCTTTCATCAGACAAAAAAGCCCGCTCAAAGGCGGGCTATCGCAGGCGGATTCGGCCGCGTATCGGGATCAGAAGCCCCAGTGGATGTCGGCGTTCTGCGCCTTCGCCTCACGCAGCATCAACAGGAACGGCGCAACACGCTGCGCGAGGCTCGCCGGCACTTCGTGGTGCGCGTGATCTTCCTCGTGCTCATGGAAGTGGCCGGCGTGCTCGGCACGCTCCTGCTTCGCCTGCGTGACGGCGCTTTCCAGGCGGGCGATCGCGCCCTCCAGTTCCTCCGACGTAATCACGCCGCGCTCGCCCAGCTGCTTGCCGACGAGGCCCAGCACATATACGGCGAAATCCTTCAGCACGTCGAGATCCTGTGCCGCCTTGCTCTTGAACGTAATCATGACAAATCCCTTTTCATCTTGTTGTGCTCGCCAGACGCCGTTGCGAGGACGCCGGCAGGCGGGCGTCCGGCCGCATGCGCGCGGGGCACCTGAGCGGCAGTTTAGCACCCTGTTAAAATTCTGCGATCCCTGAAACGCGCGCCCGAAAGCGCGCCGGCGCGCCGGCCTTCGCCGCGGGCCACCAACGAAGCCTTCTACCAGCATGCTGCCAGCACACAAACTGACTCTCGAAACCCTGCTCGCCGATTGCGTCAAGCAGGTGGCACAAGCCCTGAAGGGCGATGCCGACGCGGCGTTCGTCGCACCCGCGATCACGCTGGAGCGTCCGAAGGTCGCCGCGCACGGCGACGTCGCGTGCAACGTCGCGATGCAGCTCGCCAAGCCGCTCGGGTCGAATCCCCGTCAGCTCGCCGAAAAGATCGTCGCGGCGATTTCCGCGCATCCGGCCGCGCAGGGCCTCGTCGACGCCGCCGAGATCGCCGGCCCCGGCTTCATCAACCTGCGCCTGACGGCCGCCGCGAAGCAGGCGGTGATCGGCGCGGTGCTCGCACAGGGCAGCGCGTTCGGCGCGTCCACCCGCGAGCAAGGCAAGCGCGTGCTGGTCGAATTCGTGTCGGCGAACCCGACCGGCCCGCTGCACGTCGGCCACGGCCGCCAGGCGGCGCTCGGCGACGCGCTGTCGAACGTGCTCGGCAGCCAGGGCTACGCGGTGCACCGCGAGTTCTACTACAACGACGCCGGCGTGCAGATCGGCAATCTCGCGATCTCGACGCAGGCGCGCGCGCGCGGCCTGAAGCCGGGCGACGCGGGCTGGCCGGAAGCCGCGTACAACGGCGAATACATCGCCGACATCGCGCGCGACTACCTGAACGGCGAGACGGTCGCCGCGAAGGACGGCGAGCCGGTCAAGGGCCGGGGCGACGTCGAGGATCTGGAGGCGATCCGCAAGTTCGCGGTCGCGTACCTGCGCCACGAGCAGGACATGGATCTGCAGGCGTTCGGCGTGAAGTTCGACCGCTACTACCTCGAATCGTCGCTGTACACGGAAGGCCGGGTCGAGAAGACGGTCGACGCGCTGGTCAAGGCCGGCATGACTTACGAGCAGGAAGGCGCGCTGTGGCTGCGCACGACCGACGAAGGCGACGACAAGGACCGCGTGATGCGCAAGTCCGACGGCACCTACACGTACTTCGTGCCGGACGTCGCGTATCACGTGACCAAGTGGGAGCGCGGCTTCACGAAGGTCATCAACATCCAGGGCTCGGACCACCACGGCACGATCGCGCGGGTGCGCGCGGGCCTGCAGGGGCTGCACATCGGCATTCCGAAGGGCTACCCCGACTACGTGCTGCACAAGATGGTCACGGTGATGCGCGACGGCCAGGAAGTGAAGATCTCGAAGCGCGCGGGCAGCTACGTGACGGTGCGCGACCTGATCGAATGGTCGGGCGGCGCGGCGCCGGGCTCGGAAGTGTCGCCGGACCAGCTCGACGAAGCGATGATCACGCGCGGCCGCGACGCGGTGCGCTTCTTCCTGATCTCGCGTAAGGCGGACACCGAATTCGTGTTCGACATCGACCTCGCGCTGAAACAGAACGACGAGAACCCGGTCTATTACGTGCAGTACGCGCATGCGCGGATCTGCTCGGTGCTCAACGAATGGAAGTCGCGCCACGGCGGCGACGCCGCGCAACTGCCGGGCGCCGACCTGTCGCAGCTGTCGAGCAAGCAGGCCGAGTCGCTGATGCAGAAGCTCGCCGAGTATCCGGACATGCTCACGCACGCGGCGAACGAGCTGGCGCCGCACGCGGTTGCGTTCTACCTGCGCGACCTCGCTGGCGAGTTTCACTCGTTCTACAATGCGGAGCGCGTGCTGGTCGACGACGAAGCGCCGCGCAATGCGCGCGTCGCGCTGCTTGCCGCAACCCGCCAGGTGCTCGAGAACGGCCTGGCGATGCTCGGCGTATCCGCGCCCGCCAAGATGTAAGACACCGCCCGAGCCGGGCATCGACAGGCCGCGGCCGCGCCCGCCGTCGGATGCCCGCCGCGACCTTTTCACGATTCTTTTTGCAGGTGACTCAAGCAATGGCACAACCACGCCGCACTTCGAAACAGTCGAAACAAGCCGGGGGAACGTTTCTCGGAATCGTGCTGGGCCTGATCGTCGGCCTGGCGATCGCGGTGGTGGTGGCGCTCTACATCACGCACTCGCCGTCGCCGTTCGTGGCGAAGGTCGCGCCGCCGCCGGCGGAGAACGCGGCAAGCCAGCCGCAGCAGTTCGACCCGAACCGCGCACTGCAGGGCAAGACGCCCGGCGTGGCGGTGCCGCAGGCCGCGCAGCCAGAGCCGCAGAACACCGCGCCGGGCCAGTCCGCGAGCCCGAGCCAGCCGGGCCTGCTGCCCGAGCCGCAGATCGTCGAGGTGCCCGGCTCGCCGGCGAACAACGGCGTGACGGCCCCGCCGGCCCCGGCCGACATCGCGCCGACGCCCGCCCCGAAGCCCGCGCCGAAGCCCGCGCCGCAGAAGAAGGCGCAGCCGCAGCCGAGTGACGACGGCGAGGAAGCGCCGCGCACGGCCGCGCCGAAGCCCGTGCAAAAACCGGCGCCGGCCCAGACCGCACAGAAGCCTGAGCAGCAGCCGGCCCAGGCCGCCGCGCCGAAGGCCACGTCGTCGGCCAGCGCCGCCAACAACGCGGCGAAGCCGCCGGCAGCCGACGCGAACAGCGGCTACTTCCTGCAGGTCGGCGCGTACAAGACGGAAACCGACGCGGAGCAGCAGCGCGCACGCCTCGGCTTCCAGGGTTTCGAGTCGAAGGTGTCGAAGCGCGACGTCAGCGGCGTGACCTACTACCGCGTGCGCGTGGGTCCGTTCTCGAAATTCGAGGATATGAACTCGGCGCGCCAGCGTCTGTCCGACGCTGGTGTCGACACGGCGGTGATCCGCTTCACCAAGCAGTAAGACCGGCCGCGCTCGCGCAGATCCCGTTACCTATTGCTCCACAAGCAACTGACCGACGTTCACAATATGAAAAAACTGTTTAGCACGCTCCTTTTGTCCCTGAGCCTCGTCGCCGGTTTCGCGCAGGCCGCGCCGGCCTCCGGCAAGGATTTCGAAGTGATGAAGTCGCCGCAGCCGGTGTCCGCGCCGGCCGGCAAGGTCGAGGTGATCGAGTTCTTCTGGTACGGCTGCCCGCACTGCTACGAGTTCGAGCCGACGATCGAGGCCTGGGTGAAGAAGCAGGGCGACAAGATCGACTTCAAGCGGGTCCCGGTCGCGTTCCGCGACGACTTCGTGCCGCACTCGAAGCTGTTCTATGCGCTGGCCGCGCTCGGCGTGTCGGAGAAGGTCACGCCGGCCGTGTTCGACGCGATCCACAAGCAGAAGAACTATCTGCTGACGCCGCAGGCGCAGGCCGACTTCCTCGCGACCCAGGGTGTCGACAAGAAGAAGTTCATGGACGCGTACAACTCGTTCAGCGTGCAGGGCCAGGTCAAGCAGTCGGCCGAGCTCCTGAAGAAATACAACATCGACGGCGTGCCGACGATCGTCGTGCAGGGCAAGTACAAGACCGGCCCGGCCTACACGAACAGCCTCGAGGGCACCGCGCAGACGCTCGACTATCTCGTGAAGCAGGTCCAGGACAAGAAGCTCTGAGTCCCGTCCAGGCGCCGGCATGACATCCCCGCTCAAGGTCTTCACCACCGGCGCGTCGAGCGGTCTCGGCCTCGCGCTGGCCGAGGAATACGCCCGCCAGGGCGCGACGCTCGGCCTCGTCGCGCGGCGCGGCGATTCGCTCGCCGCGTTCGCGCGGCGCTTTCCCGCCCTGTCCATCTCGGTCTATTCCGTCGACGTGCGCGACGCCGCCGCGCTCGCGGGCGCGGCCGAGTCGTTCATCGCGGCGCACGGCTGTCCGGACGTCGTGATCGCGAACGCCGGCATCAGCCAGGGCGCGGTCACCGGCCACGGCGACCTCGCCACGTTCCGCAACGTGATGGACATCAATTACTTCGGGATGGTCGCGACGTTCGAGCCGTTCGTCGGCCCGATGACGGCCGCCCGGCACGGCACGCTCGTCGGCATCGCGAGCGTCGCCGGCGTGCGCGGCCTGCCCGGCTCCGGCGCGTACAGCGCGTCGAAATCGGCGGCGACCAAGTACCTCGAATCGCTGCGCGTCGAATTGCGCCCGCAGCACGTCAGCGTCGTGACGATCGCGCCCGGCTACATCCGCACGCCGATGACGGAGCACAATCCGTATCCGATGCCGTTCCTGATGGACGCCAGCCGCTTCGCGGCCCGCGCCGCCCGTGCGATCGCGCAGCGCCGCGCATTCCGCGTGATTCCGTGGCAGATGGGCATCGTCGCGAGGCTGCTGCACGTGATGCCGCGCTGGCTCTACGACCGCCTGTTCGAAAAGGCGCCGCGCAAGCCGCGGGCGCCGTCCAGGTAAGCGACGGGCAGCCCGCCCCGCCGCCCGAACGGCGGTTCTTCCGTTATCGCATCCGTCTCCGCGTTCCGCGCCCCCGTTCCGGCGCCTTTTTCCGCGCGGCCCGCGCTTTGACGGTATGCTATTCGTCAGGTTCGCCGCCCTCGGGCGGGGTTCTCGCATTCCGTCATCCAGCAAAAAAACACACACCACGTGGGAGATCTCATGCGCCTCAAGCTGTTCGCCACGGCCGCGCTGCTCGCCGCCGCGCCGGCCATCGCAGCCGCCAAGCCGCTCACCGTCTGCACCGAGTCGAGCCCGGACGGCTTCGACGTCGTGCAATACAACTCGCTCGTCACCACCAACGCATCGGCCGACGTCATCTTCAACACGCTCGTCTCGTACGACGAAGCCGCGAAGAAGGTCGTGCCGGCGCTCGCAGACAAGTGGGAAGCCAGCGCCGACGGCCTGATCTACACGTTCCATCTGCGCCCGAACGTCGCGTTCCAGACCACCGACGCGTTCAAGCCGACCCGCGCGCTGAACGCCGACGACGTCGTGTTCACCTTCAACCGGATGCTCGACGACGGCAACCCGTGGCACAAGGTCGCCGGCGCGAGCGGCTTCCCGCACGCGCAGTCGATGGGGCTGACGAAGCTCGTGAAGGCGATCGTGAAGGTCGACGACAGCACGGTGAAATTCGTGCTGAACGAGCCGAACGCGACCTTCGTGCCGATCCTGACGATGGGCTTCGCGTCGATCTATTCGGCCGAGTATGCGGACCAGCTGCTGAAGGCCGGCAGGCAGGCGGACCTGAACGCGAAACCGGTCGGCACCGGCCCGTTCGTGCTGAAGAGCTACACGAAGGACGCGGTGATCCGCTACGACGCGAACCCGTCCTATTGGGGGCCGAAGCCGAAGGTCGAGCGGCTGATCTACGCGATCACGCCCGATCCGTCGGTGCGCGCGCAGAAGGTGAAGGCGGGCGAATGCCAGATCGCACTGTCGCCGAAGCCGCAGGACGTGCTCGCGGCGAAGGGCGACGGCGCGTTGAAGGTCGTGCAGACGCCCGCGTTCATGACCGCGTTCGTCGCGCTCAACACGCAGAAGAAGCCGCTCGACAACGACAAGGTGCGTCAGGCGCTGAACCTCGCGTTCGACCGCGCGACCTACCTGCGCGTGGTGTTCGACAACACCGCGACGGCGGCGAACAACCCGTATCCGCCGAATACGTGGAGCTATGCGAAGAACGTCGCGCCGTACGCGTACGATCCGGCGAAGGCGAAGCAGCTGCTCGCGGCGGCGGGTTTCCCGAACGGCTTCTCGACGACGATCTGGGTGCGCCCGACGGGCAGCGTGCTGAACCCGAACCCGAAGGCGGGCGCGGAACTGCTGCAGGCGGATCTCGCGAAGATCGGCGTGAAGGCCGACGTGAAGGTGATCGAATGGGGCGAGCTGATCAAGCAGGCGAAGCTCGGCCAGCACGACATCCTGTTCATGGGCTGGGCGGGCGACAACGGCGACCCGGACAACTATCTGACCCCGCAATTCAGCTGCAATGCGGTGAAATCGGGCATCAACTTCGCGCGCTACTGCGACCCGAAGCTGGACAAGCTGATTGCCGACGGCAAGGAAACCGCCGACCTGCAGAAGCGCACGAAGCTGTACGAGGCGGCGCAGAAGATCATCCACGATCAGGCGCTGTGGATTCCGCTCGGTCATCCGACCGCGGCAGCGCTCACGCGCACGAACGTCAGCGGCTATCGCGTGAGCCCGTTCGGACGGCAGAACTTCGCGGCGGTGTCGGTGCAGTGACGCGGCGGCACGCCGGGCGCCCTGCCCGGCGCCGCCTGCGCGGCACGCGCGCCACCGGATTGCCGCGCGCGTTGCCGGTCGCGCGCCGCTGCGCGCGGCGCGCCCGCCGCCCCGCTCAAGCCGGCGAGAAGCGGATCACGCCGTCCGCCGCCTCGGCGCGCTTCAATTCCCCCGCCAGCCACAGCAGGTTCAGGTGCGCGATCGCCTCGCCGAGCGCGAACGTCATCTGGTGAATGTCCAGTTCGCGGCGCCGGAACATGATCGGCACCACGTCGGCCGCGCTCATCGGCCGCTCCGCGCAGGCGGCGCGCACCTCGTCAAGCCGCGCGTCGTGATGCGCGCGCAGCTGCGCGACGCGGGTGCGCAGCCCGCGAAACGGCTTGCCGTGCGACGGCAACACCAGCGTGTCGTCCGCCATCGTCTCGTAGCGGCCGAGCGACTCCAGATACAGCGCGAGCGGATTCGCTTCCGGCTCCAGATCGAACACCGACACGTTCGTCGAGATGCGCGGCAGCACCATGTCGCCGGAGATCAGCACGCCGTCCGCGTCGCAGTGGAGCGCGCAATGCTCGGGCGAATGGCCATAGCCCGTCACGACCCGCCAGATGCGCGCGCCGATCGTCAGCGTGTCGCCCTCGCGCAGGCGGCGGTAGCGCGGCGGCACCGCGGGCACCAGATCCGAGTAGTAGCTGCGGCGATTGCGCAGCGTGTCGAGCGCGGCGGGATCGGTGAGGCCGTGCCGCGCGAAATGCGCGGCGGCGCCGGGGCCGCCGGCGTTCGAGCCGTTGCCGGCGGCCATCAGGCAGCCGAACATGTATTCGCCGAGCGTCATCCAGAGCCGCACCTTCCAGCGCGCATGGTCGCCGCCTTCGCAGATCCAGTTCGCGAGCCCGAAGTGATCCGGGTGGCAGTGCGTGACGATCACGCGCAGCACCGGCAGACCGTCGAGATGCGTGTCGAAGATCTGCTCCCAGTGGGTGCGGATCACGTCCGTCGCGATCCCGCAATCGACGACCGTCCAGCCCGCCTGCCCGTCGATCTCGTCGCGCAGCAACCAGAGATTGATGTGATCGAGCGAGAACGGCAGCGGCATGCGCAGCCACCGCACGCCGGGCGCGACCTCGAACGTGTCGCCCGCGGCGGGCAGCGTGTCGGCGAAGGGATAGTCGAGCTGGTGTTCGAGTGCGTTCATCGGCGGGGTGTCTCGTCGTTATGGTGTGGTGTGCGGCCGGCCCACGCGGCCGCCAGCGTGCCGACGATTCTATCGCGCACGCGCGGCGCGCGTGATCCGGCCCGCCGGCGCCGCAAAAAAAGTTCATGTCACAATCGTTTGCGTACGCGCATCTTTACGTGAAGATGCACCGAACATCATCGAACGCCGTCCAACGTGGCGCCTCGCGCCCCGTGCAGGCACCGCCGCGAACGCCGCTGGCGGCGTCCCGGCGCTAAAATGTCGAGTGCCTCCCGCTCCTGAGCCTGCACGCCAATGAATCACTTTCCCAAACTGCTGTCGTCGCAGATCGGCTTCGATGTCGCGCAGACCATGCTCGAGAACTTCGACCGCCACTACCGGATCTTCCGCGACGCGGCGGTCGCCGCGAAGACGCTGTTCGAGCGCGCCGACTGGCACGGATTGCAGCGGCTCGCGCGCGAGCGCATCGCGTCGTACGACGATCGCGTGAAGGAGTGCGTCGAGCTGCTGGAGGACGAGTACGACGCGGAGAACATCGACGACGAGGTCTGGCAGCAGATCAAGCTGCACTACATCGGCCTGCTGACGTCGCACCGCCAGCCGGAGTGCGCGGAGACGTTCTTCAACTCGGTGTGCTGCAAGATCCTGCACCGGTCGTACTTCAACAACGACTTCCTGTTCGTGCGCCCGGCGATCTCGACCGAATACATCGAGAACGACGAGCCGGCCGGGAAGCCGACCTATCGCGCGTACTACCCCGGCACCGAAGGGCTCGCGGTGGCGCTCGAGCGCATCGTCACGAATTTCCAGCTGCACCCGCCGTTCGAGGATCTCGAACGCGACATCGCGTGCATCATGCAGGCGATACGCGACGAATTCGGCACGTTCAGCGAAGCGGCGAATTTCCAGATCCACGTGCTGTCGTCGCTGTTCTACCGCAACAAGACCGCGTACATCATCGGCCGCATCATCAACGGCGACCGCGTGGCGCCGTTCGCGGTGCCGATCCGCCACACGCGCCCGGGCCTGCTCGC
>Ga0306924_10004347_pt1 | contig 13820 bp, 14 predicted proteins | sample sta12Can44000111_FD_203756 | JGI IMG/M metagenome (GOLD analysis project Ga0306924, IMG submission 203756) | Lab enrichment of tropical soil microbial communities from Luquillo Experimental Forest, Puerto Rico - statanox.12C.anox.44.000.111 (v2)... | ecosystem: Environmental > Terrestrial >... | reverse complement strand
CCCAGCGGCGCGAGATCGTGGACGCCGACGCGCTCTTCGGCCGCGTGGCGCCCGATATCTTTCCGCTGGGCAAGCGCCTGCGGTACTACCAGTCGATCGGCGCCGGCGTCGACTCGATCCTCACGCTGGAGCTGGTCGAGAGCGACGTGCCGCTGGCGAGCGAGAAGGGCGGGGTCGGCATCCACCTGGCCGAGCACGCGTTCGCGCTCTTGCTCGCGCTGACCCGCGGCCTGCACACGGCGATCCGCCGGCCCGACTACAAGCTGCGGGAGCCGATCCGTCTTCGCCAACTCGAGCTCTACGACCTCACGATGGGCATCGTCGGCTTCGGCGGTACGGGCCGTGAGGTCGCGAAGCGGGCGCTCGGCTTCGGCATGCGCGTGCTCGGCGTCGACATCGAGGACGTCGCGCCGGAGCCCGGCGTCGAGGCCATCTGGAAACCGGATCGGCTCGGCGATCTGCTCGGCGCATCTGACGCCGTGGTGATCTGCCTGCCGCTCACCAAGGCGACTCACCATCTGTTTACGCGCGATCTCTTCCGCAAGATGAAGAAGACGGGTTATCTGATCAACGTCACGCGCGGCGCGATCGTCTATGGCGACGATCTGCTCAAGGCGCTCGACGAGGAGACGATCGCCGGTGTCGGGCTCGACGTCACCGATCCCGAGCCGTTGCCGGACAACCACCGTCTGTGGAATCACCCGCGCGCGATCGTGACGCCCCACACCGCGGGCGGCTCGCCGCGGCGGGCCCAGCGCGTCATCGACACGTTCTGCGAGAACCTGCGCCGGATGCGGGCGGGGAAGCCGCTCATCGCGCTGATCGACAAGCATAAAGGGTATTAGTACTAGCGGAGCCCGAGTCTCAGCCGCGTGAGGCGGGCGGGGCCCGTCGCAGGGCCGACCCCGTCGGGGCGGCTCCGTCACCCACTCGCGCCACCCCGACGAGGTCGACCCTGCGACAGGCCCCGCCGGTCTCTCGTGGCTGAGGCTCCGGCGCCGTCTAGTAGACTGGGTTTAGGTCGCGCTCGCTGGAATCAGAGCGCCATACGGAGCTGAGGTCAGCCCCAATGATTTCCAGGACTCTGTTTCAGAGCTCGTCGCTGCGCGTGGTCGATCGGCGATGCACTGCGTCGGCGGCCGATTCGCCGTTTGCGGAGCAGCATGCGGATTATTCGCTGTCTTATGTGCGGCGGGGGACGTTTGGGTATCGGAGTCGGGGGACGGGGTTCGAGCTGGTGGCGGGATCGGTGCTGGTCGGTTATCCGGGCGACGAGTACGTGTGTACCCACGATCATGCTCGGGGTGACGGCGACGAGTGTCTGTCGTTTCATCTGGCGCCGGCGCTCGTGGAGGCGGTCGGCGATCGCGCCGCGGCCTGGCGCCGCGGGTGTGTCCCGCCGCTGTCCGAGCTGATGGTGCTCGGCGAGCTCGCCCAGGCGGCCGCCGAGGGGCGCACCGACGCGGCGCTCGACGAGGTGGGTATCGCGCTGGCCGCGCGATTCGTCGAGGTCGTCTCGGGACGGGCGCGGGCGGCGTCCCGGGCGCCCGCGCGTGATCGCGGGCGCGCGGTGGACGCGGCGCGCTGGCTCGACGCGCATGCGGCCGAGCCGGTGGACCTCACCGGCGCCGCAAGCGTTGTCGGGCTGAGCCCGTTTCACTTCCTGCGGGTCTTCGCGAGCGTCCTGGGTGTCACGCCCCACCAGTATCTCGTTCGCGCCCGCCTGCGTCGCGCGGCGCGGCTGCTCGCCGACGACAACCGCTCGATCACCGACGTCGCGTTCGACGCCGGGTTCGCCGACCTCTCCAACTTCGTCCGCACGTTCCACCGCGCCGCCGGCGTGTCGCCCGGGAGCTTTCGCCGGGCGGCCAGGGGGGATCGCAAGATTCTCCAAGAGAGGCTCGCCGCGCGCGTCTAGGATGGCCTTCTGAGAAGGAGGCCGTCATGGCGTCTATTCGCAAGGAGATCCCGCTCGACGCTCGCGCCGAGGCCGTGTGGGGCGCGGTCCGCGACATCGGCGCGCTGCACACCCGCCTCGTGCCGGGCTTCGTCGTCGACACCAAGCTCGAGCCCGGCGCGCGCATCGTCACCTTCGCAAACGGGATGGTGGTCCGCGAGCTGATCGTCGACCTCGACGACACGGCGCGCCGGCTCGTCTGGTCGGCGGTCGGAGGCCGGCTCACGCACCACAACGCGTCGGCTCAAGTGTTCGCCGACGGCGACAAGAGCCGGCTGGTCTGGACGGCAGACCTCTTGCCCGACGAGCTGGCCGGCGACATCCGCATGATGATCCACCACGGCGCGGCCGCCATGCAGAAGGCGTTCGCGAAGCGATGACGCATCCGCTGGTGACCCAGCTCAGGTTCACCCGCAGCGAGTGGGTCCGAGGGCTCAAGGCCGTGACGGCCGACGAAGCGTCCCGGCGCTTCGAGCCGATCAATCCGATCGCGTGGATGATCGGGCATCTCGCCTGGCAGGAGCAGCTCTACTGGGTCGAGCGCGCGCAGGGCACGATCGCGGTGACCGAGGTCAAGCAGTTCGGTTATGGCAAGCCCCTCGCGGTGCCGGCGCTCGACGAGGCGTGGGCCTGGTGGCGCACCGTCACGCGCGCGGCCGACCGGTACCTCGACGGCCTCGACGGCCCCGAGCTGACGCGCCAGTGGACGCGTGAGTCCTCCCGCGAGACGCCAGGCACGAAGCTTCACCGCACGACCTACCACTACTGGTTTCACCTGGGCGAGTCGCAGGCGGTGCGGCAGCTCCTGGGGCACACGCGGCTGCCGACCTTCGTCGGCGGGTTCGGCACGTCTCAGTACAGGCCGGAGAGCGGGCCGCGCGTCAGACCGGCCGCTCGAAGCCGTACTCGCGCGTCTGGTTGAGGTCGCCCGGCAAGACGCGCTCGCCGGTCCGTCGAAAGCCCATGCGGTCGTAGAGCCGATGCGCCTGGTCGAAGCGCGTGTCCGACCAGAGGATCATGCGCGGGATCTTCTGCGCGCGGCACCAGTCGAGCGCCGCTTCGACGAGCGCGCGGCCCGTCCCGCGCCCGCGCAGCCTCGTGTCGAGATAGAGGCGGTGGAGCTCGGCGCTGCCGTCGTCGAGGCGCTCCACGCCGACCGAGCCGACGATCACGTCGCCCTCGCGTACCACGTAGAACGCGCCGTGCGGCGGCGCGTAGTGCCGATCGAACTGGAACAGGTCGGGCACCTCGACCTCGGGGACGTAGACGAAGCCGTACTCGACATAGACGCGGCCGATGAGCTCGACCACCCCGGGCGCGTCGGCGCTGCCGGCGGGCCGCACGCTCAGCGCGGCGCTGCCCTTGGCGGAGCCGGAACCCGCGCCGCGGCGGACCCTGCGATCCCACGGCAACACGATGATCGCGATCCCCATGAGCACCAGCGCCATGCCCGCGAGCCGGAGCGGGCCGAACCGCTCGCCGAACACCAGCGCTGACGAATAGCCGCCGACGAACGGCACCAGCAGGGCGAACGGCGTCACCGTCGCGGCGGGATAGAGGCGCAGCAGCCGGCCCCAGATCGCATAGGCGAGAATGGTCCCGACGATACCGAGGTAGAGCGCTGCGACGACGGCGGTGGACGAGGCGTTCGAGAGGTCGTAGGCCAATCCCGCGGGCCCGTCCGTCACGAGCGCCAGCGTCAGCGCCGGAAGCGGCGGGACGAGGCTCAGCCAGACGACCAGATGGAGCATCTCGACGTCGCCGATCCCCTTCAGGAGGATGTTGCCGATACCCCAGCTGATCGCGGAGCCCATCGCGAGCGCGAACCCGAGGAGCGTCATGTCCTGGCCGACGGTGAGCACGATCAGCACGAGCCCCGCGAAGGCCGTGGTCACTCCCGCGAGCTGGCGCGCGGTCGGCCGCTCGCGCAGGACGATCGCCGCGAACACGATCGTGAACAGCGCCTGGGTCTGGACGAGCAGCGACGCCAGCCCGGGCGGCAGGCTATCGGCGATCGCGAAGAACTGCAGGAGGAACTGGCCGGCGAAGAGCGTCGCGCCGATCGCGATCAGGCGCGGCCAGGCCACCGGCGGGCGCGGCACCGCCAGCGCCGGGACCGCCGCGATCACGAACCGCAGCGCCGTCAGCGCGGGCGGCGAGAAGCTGTCGAGCGCCAGCCCCGTGGCGACGAACGCCAGCCCCCAGATGACGGCGACGAGCAGCGCCAGCGCGATGTGAAGTGGGTTCAGGGCGGCTCTAGCTCAGGATGGCCCGGCGGTAGTGGCTCGGGTAGACGACGCCGGCGCGCGAGGGCATGGCCGCGAGGTCCTGCGCGATCTGCCAGCCGAGCGTTCTGAGCGCTTCGACGTCGCGGCGCTCGCGTGAGGCCAGGACGGCCCACGCCTCCGCCTCGTCGGGCGCGGCCACGATCACGGGCCCGATGAAGTCGTCGTCGGTGATGCGCTCGAAGAAGTAGAGCGTCACTCCGGCTTCAGGTCGGGCCGCTTGAGGGCGAGCGCCGACCACTCGAGGGTCGCCCGGCGCTTGAACTCGATCGCCTTTTCCCACTCGTCGAGCGAATAGCAATCGCGCTCGGCCACGCAGCGGATCTCGGTCACCGTACGCTCGTCGAGGCCGAGCCGCTCGGCGATCTGCTTGTCGGAGAGGCCGGGCTGGTCGATCTTCTGGAACGAGTTGCAAAGCTTCAGCACCTCGTCCTTGTAGCGCTTGTAGACCTCGGGGTCGAGCTTGAAGACCGTCATTGGAGCGGGGTCCGTGAGCCCGGCTTGGACCGCGGGTGGCCTGCGGTGGGCGCTGGTGGCTCCGTCCTCATTTCATCTCCTTGAGCCCGTGGGCGGCGGGGCAGACGCGCATGCACTCGAAGCACTGCGCGATGTTCGTCGACGAGTAGGTGATGGCCCAGAGGCTGCGCGTGAAGAAATCACCGTAGAGGAGCATCTTGCGCTTCTCGCGGTCGGGCTCGTTGAGCGACTCCTCGAGCACTTTCTGAAACCCACCGACCCAGTGCGTGTGCACGCGTGTGTGACAGCGCGCGGCGTCGTAGAAGGTCTGCACGGCCCGGCCGTTCTCGAGCTTGCCCGCGAGACAGCCGCCGTCCGAGCTCGGGCAGGTCCGAAGACAGGGCGTGGTGCCCTCGCGGTCCCACATCTCGCGGCACGGCGACGCGGGGCACGCGGGAGTCGTCTCCGCGCTGTCGGGCTCGAAGGGCGCGGTCGTGATCACCGCGCTCCAGTACATGAAGCCGTGATCGCGGTTCAGCACGGGCCCCGCGAGTGATCTCGAGCCCAGGCCGGCGAGCTGGGCGGCCAGCATGAGCGAGAGAAACGGCGTCTCGCCGCTCGCGGTGCCCGGTGGCACGTAGAGCGCGTAGTAGCCGAGCTCGCTCTCGACGTACTGGGCGAGCCGCCGGCCGACGCCCTGGATGCGCTCGGTCGTGCCCATGGTCTGCATGACCCACGGCGAGGTGGCCGCCCAGTCGCCCTCGCGCGGCTGCGCGCCCCCGACCACGACGACCGATCGCGCGCCCGGCAGGAGGTCGCCGGGGCGATGCTTCGCGGGCGCGTGCGCGTCGAAGGCCGCGGCGTCGGCGATGCCGCAGACGGTCGCGCCCGACTTGAGGGCGACCGACTTCAGCTGCTTGGCGGCGCCGGACGGCACGTCGGCCATTACTGTCGCGAGGGCCGTGAGCCCGGAGCAGCCGGGGGTGGCCTGAGACCGCGGCTTGCCGTGTTCATTATTGCAGCTTCCGGTACTTGCGTCCCACGGGGCAGACGCGCATGCACTCGAAGCACTGCGCGATCGAGTCGCGGAAGAAGCCGAGCGACTGGATGCTCTTCGTGAAGAAGTCGCTGTAGATCATCGTCCGCCGCCGCGCGGGATCGTCCTCGTTCACGATCTGCAGGAGCCCCTTCTGGAACGAGCCGATGCCGTAGGTCTGCGCGCGCGAGTGGCACTTCTCGCGGTCGTAGGTCGAGGTCTGGATGCGCCCGTCTTGCACCGTTCCGGCCAGGCACGCCGGGCAGACGCGCAGGCACGGCGTCGTCCCGATGCGCCTGTACATCGCGGCGCAGCCCGGATGCGGGCACGCCGGCTCGGCCAGCGGCGCGTCGGGCTCGAGCGGCAGGGTCGTGATCAGCGCCGCGTAGTAGAGCAGGCCGTACTCCGGATTGAGGATGATGTGCGCCGCGAGCGAGCGCGTGCCGAGCCCCGCCAGCTCGGCGGCGTGCATCATCGACATCGGCGGCTCGTGGCCGTGAACCGGCAAGGACGGCGCCTGGAGCGCCTTGTGCGACAGGGTGCCCTCGATGAAGTCGCACATCGCGTGGACCGCCACGTTCTCGCGCAGGTCGTAGCCGGTGATCTCCATCACGCGGTGATCGGGGCAGCGCCACGCGCCGGCGGTCGGCCCGTCGCCGCCGGCGACCACCACGCTGCGGGCGCCGGGCAGGATATCGTCCGGGCGATAGCCGTCCGGGACCTTCTCGCGGAATGCCTCGACCGCGGCGATACCGACCACACGCGCGCCGGCCTTGAGACCGACGGCTTTCACCTGCTCCTCGCGGGTCATGAGGACCCCAGGATAATCCGCTCCGGCCCCGTCCGGCGCCCGAAACGGCCGAAACTCTCGGCCGTCGCCAGTGACGCTTCCATGACGCCAACGTTGTATCTTCGGCAGCGATGACGCGACGAATCCCAGCCAGCCGCGTGGTCGCCATCGCGTGTCTCTTCGCCGGCTGCGCGACGCATGAGAGTTCCGCACCGCTAGTATCGCAGACCCCGGCAGATGGCGTCGAGGCGGCCGGCGTCTCGCGCTCGAATCTCGATCCGGCGTCTCGCGGCTATCTGGCCGGCATACGTCAGGCGATCGCTGCGAAGCTGTTTCATCCCCCCTGCGAGGGCGAATGGTGGAAATCCTTGCTCTGGTACTGCGACTACAAGACGACGCGGGTAGTCGTGGAGGTCAGTATTCTCAGGGACGGTCAGGTACGGTCGGTGACCGTGCGGGAACCCTCGGAGTACGCCGCCTACAACGACGCCGCGATCAGGGCTGTCCAGGCCGCGGCGCCGTTCCCGCCGATTCCCGACACCATGTTCGAGCAAAAGCCCGCCATCACCTTTCGGCTTCCAATCGAGTACGCGGTACCGAAGCGCCGCTGAGACCCGATCGAGCGCGCGGCGCGTCATCCGACGCAATGACCCGGGAGGTCCTTGGCCCTCCGGTATAATCCGCCCCGGCATGAACTTCGAGGCGCTGCGCGCGAGCACCTTGCCGGGCCTGCTCGTCGAGCGTGCGCGCTCGCGACCCGAGCGCGTCGCGTTTCGCGCCAAGGAGCTCGGCATCTGGCGCGAGACGACGTGGCGCGAGCTCGCTGACCGCGTCGCCGCGCTGGCGTGCGGGCTCGCGCGCGAGTATCGGATCGCGGCGGGCGAGACGGTCGCCATCATCGGCAACCCGTGCCCGGAATGGACCATCGCCGATCTGGCCGCGCAGGCGCTCGGCGCGATCACCTACGGGATTTATCCGACGAACGCGCCCGGCGAGGTGCGCCATCTCATCCAGCACGGCGGCGCGTCGCTGATCGTGGTCGAGGACCAGGAGCATCTGGACAAGACGCTCGAGGTGCTGGATCAATGTCCCGATGTCCGCGCCGTTCTGGTCATCGACACGCGAGCGCTCTTCATGTATCGCCATCCGCGCGTGCGGCCGCTGGCCGAGGTCGAGCGCGGCAGCCAGGCGATGGCCGCCGAGCGGGACGTGCTCGATCGCTATGTGCGGGCCCTGTCACCCGATGCGCCGGCGACGATCATCTACACGTCGGGGACGACGGGCCATCCCAAAGGCGCGGTGTACCGCCACGGGCCGCACCTGGCGGCCTGCGCCAACATCATCGAGCACTATCCGATCTTGAAAGCGCGCGAGCACCGGGCCGTCGCGATGCTCCCGCTGTGCCATGCGATGGGCCGTAATCTCGCGATCACGATGCCGCTCCTCGCCGATATCGTGCCGCACTACCCGGAGTCGGTGGACACCTTCGCCGACGCGCTCTTCGAGATCCAGCCGACCTTCGTCTTCACCGTGCCGCGCTATCTCCAGAAGTTCGCCGCCCACCTGCTGGTCGGTCTCGATCAGAGCTCGTGGATCAAGCGGGCCGCCTACCGGGCGGCGATGGGGGTGGGCCGGCGCGCGCTGGACCAGCGCTGGAGCCGCGCCGGCCGCGGCCGGTCCGTGCCGGCCGCGCTCGCAGGGGCGTGCGTCTTCCGCTGGCTTCTCGAGAAGGTCGGCTTCGCGCGCGTGGAGCTCGTCGTCTCGAGCGGCGCGCCGCTGCCGGCCGCGGTGGCCGCGCTCTGGCAGGCGTGGGGCGTCAACGTGTGCGAAGCGTACGGCCAGACCGAAACCGGCGGCGCGCTCGTCTCCGGCCAGCGGGGGCCCTATCCGCGGCCCGGCGACGTCGGCACCGTGGCGCCCAGCATGAAGGTGGAGCTCGATCCGGACGGCGAGATTCTCGTCACCGCGGCCGAGTTCTTCGGAGGATACTGGCGCGATCCCGACGCGACCCGAGCGCTCTATCGCGAGGGCAAGCTCGCGACGGGCGACGTCGGCGAGTGGACCGCCGCGGGCTCGCTCAAGCTGGTCGACCGCAAGAGGGACATCCTGATCACGGCCGGCGGCAAGAACGTGAGCCCCTCGCTCGTCGAGAACCGGCTGCGCGCGAGCCCGTACATCAGCGACGCGGCGGTGTTCGGCGAGGCGCGGAAATATCTGGTGGCGCTGCTCGAGGCCGACGGCGAGACCGTGGCCGAGTGGGCGCGCGAGCACGGCGTGGTGCACACGGGCTACGCCTCGCTGGTGGCGCACCCGGACGTGGTCGCCCTGATCGAGGGCGAGGTGCGGCGCGCCAACGACGATCTCACGCGCGTCGAGCAGGTGAAGGCCTTCCGTCTGCTGCCGCGCGAGCTCGATCCCGAGATGGAAGGCGAGCCCGTGACGCCGACGCGCAAGGTGAAGCGCCGCCTGATGGCGGAGCGCTACGGCGCCCTGGTCGAATCGATGTACGGCAACGACGAAGAACGCCGGATCGAGGCCGAGGTCGCGACCGGCCGCGCTTTCCTCTAGACGGAGGACGAGATGGCAAGGCCCGCTTTCACTTTCGTCGCGGCGCTGCTCGCGGTGGCGGCGGCCGTCAGCCCGGCGCTCGCCCAGTACCGCATCGGGATGAGCGCCGCGATCACCGGCCCGGCGTCGTCGACGTATGCGCCGACGTACGAGGCGTACAAGGCGTACTTCAAGCGCGTCAACGACGCGGGCGGCATCAACGGCCAGAAGGTCGAGATCGCCTACGAGGACGACCGCGGCGAGCCGCAGCGCGCCGCCGCCAACGCCAAGAAGCTCGCCGAGAGCTCGATCCTGATGGTCAACGCGTCGACCTCCGCGACGTACAAGCCCTTCATGACCGAGTCGGAGACCGAGAAGCTGCCGCTCCTGTTCGGCGGCGGCGTGTGCCCGCGCGAGGCGTTTCCGCCGGCCAACCCGCTGATCTTCTGCTCGACCTCGTTCGGCTCCAAGTGGGACAGCCGCTTCGCGCTCGGCTTCATCAAGGAGCAGGCGGCCGGCAAGAAGGTGAAAGTGGGCTTCGCGGCGCAGGACATCCCGCTCTCGCGGATCGAGCTCGAGTTCGCCGAGCAGCTCGCGAAGGAAATGGGACTCGAGGCGATCCCGGTCGTCGTCGTCCCGGGCAACACGCCGGACTTCACGCCGTTCGCGCAGAAGCTGAAGGACGCCGGCGCCGACTGGGTGCTCTCGTGGGCGCTGTGGCACGTCGAGGTCGGCGTGTTCGAGGCGCTCTCGCGCATCGGCTGGCAGGGCGGGTATCTGCTGTACGGGCACCAGCAGACCCAGGACGAGCTGGCGCGCCTGAAGGCCGGCAACCTCTACGCGTTCGGCGGCAACACGCTGTTCATGGAGAACCTGCCGATCCACGGGGAGATCACCAATCTGGTGAGGGGCCAGACGACGCACCCGGCGCACTACATGGCCGAGGGCTGGGTGTCGGCGATGGTGCTCGAGGCCGGGCTCAAGAAGTGCGGCTGGCCGTGCCCGAAGGACAAGCTCGCGACGGCACTGGCCTCGGTGAGCGTCGACACGCGCGGGCTGCGCGGCGGCCCGATCGAGTGGACCGCTGACAATCACTACCGCAAGAGCACGTACTACAAGGTCTACCGGTGGGATCCGGCGAAGAACGCCGTCGCGCCGGTCGGCGGCTGGACTCGGCTCGAGATCAAGTGAAGCCACTCGCGCCTACGGCAGGCCACCCGCGGTCCACGCCGGCCTCACGGGCCCCGCTACAGTGAAGCCACTCGCGCCTACAGCAAGCCACCCGCGGTCCAAGCCGGCCTCACGGGCCCCGCTACAGTGACGCGGTGACGCAGGTCCTCGCCACGACCGTCGTCGTCGCGAGCCTCTACGCGCTGCTGGCCGCCGGGTACGTGCTCGTCTACCGGGCGACGCGCGTGCTGAATCTGGCCCAGGGCGACATGATGACTCTCGGCGGCTACTTCCTGTTCCTGGTGGTCTCCGCCGTGCCCGGCCAGCCGGCGCTGTCCGTCGCCACGGCGGCGGCGCTCTCGGCCGCGGCGGGCTTCGCGATCTACCGCCTGCTCATGCGGCCGATGGCGGGCCATCCGATCTTCGCGGCGGTGCTCGTCACGGTCACGCTCGGCATTCTGCTGCGCGCCGCGATCGTGCTCGTCTACACCGATCGTATCCGCCATCCGCTGCCGCTGCTGGGGCTCGCGAACCCGCCGCGCCGGCTGCCGGGCGGCGCCGTCGTGTCGACGTTCGATCTGCTCACGGTCGCGGTGGCGGCCGCGCTCTTCCTCGGGCTCTTCGCGTTTCTGCGGCTCTCACCGCTCGGGATCCAGATGCGGGCTGCCGGCGAGAAGGCGCTGCTCGCCGCGCAGCGCGGGATCAACTTTCAGCTGCTGTTCGCACTCTCGTGGGCGCTGGCCGGCTTCGCCGGCGCGCTGGCGGGCATTCTCTATGCGAACAACGTGCGCCTCGATCCGTCGCTGGGCGTGCTCGGCCTCAAGGCCTTCGCGGTCGCGCTGGTCGGCGGGCTCGACAGCCTGGGCGGCGTCATTCCAGGCGCGCTGATCGTCGCCGCGGTCGAGGTGCTCTCGGTGCGCTACGGCGATCCGCTGCTGGCCGACGTCTCACCGTTTCTCTGCCTGCTCGCGATGCTGCTCGTGCGTCCGTGGGGCCTCTTCGGCACCCGGGAAGAACTGGAGCGCGTGTGAGCCGAGTCGGCTAGATGGCGTTCGGCGGCGGCTACTTCAAGACCACCTACGCGAGCGATCTGGCGCTGGTCGACACGCGGCTCAGGCGTGTCGCGCTGGGCCTGCTGATCGTCGCGCTCCTGCTGCTGCCGCGCTTCGGCTCTTCGTTCGTGCTCGACCTGGTCACGCAGACCGCGCTGGCCGCGATCGGCGCGCTCGCGCTGAACCTGCTGACCGGGCTCGCCGGGCAGATCTCGCTCGGACACGCCGGCTTCATCGCCGCCGGCGCGTTCACGACCGCGGTGCTGGTCGAGCAGCGCCTACCGTCGCCGCTGCTGGCGCTGCCGGCGGCCGCGCTGGTCGGCGCGGCACTCGGCGTGATCGTCGGCATCCCGGCGCTCAGGCTGAAGGGGCTCTATCTCGCGCTCGGCACGCTCGCGTTGCATCACGTCGTGCTCTACGCCTGCGGCGAGTTCCAGAACCACTGGGGTGCCAACACCGGCGTGTCGATTCCGCCGCCGCGACTCGGGGGCTGGGTGCTGAAGGGCACGATCGCCTGGTACTACGCGCTGACCGCGATCGCCGGGCTCGTCCTGATCCTCTCGGTGAATCTCCAGCGCTCGCGCGCGGGCCGGGCGTGGATGGCGATCCGCGATCGCGAGATCGCCGCCGAGTCGGTCGGGATCGACGTGGCGCGCTACAAGGTGCTCGCGTTCGTGTGGTCGAGCGCGCTCACGTCGGTCGCCGGCGCGCTCTTCGCGTACCAGCGCGCCTTCGTCTCCGTCGAGGCGTTCGGCTTCTTTCTCGCGATCGAGTACATCGCGATGGTCACCATCGGCGGCCTCGGCTCGGCGCTGGGCGCTGTGCTCGGCGCCGCGTTCGTGACCTTGCTCCCGTACGGGATCGACGCGGCCGTCGCCGCGCTCCGCGTGCCCGGGGGCGCCGAGTACTACCTGTTCCCGCTGAAGTTCGGCGCGTTCGGTCTGCTCATGGCCGCGTTCCTGGTCTTCGAGCCGCAGGGGCTCGTCGGGATCTGGCGCCGGGCCCGCAACTGGGTCGTCCTGTGGCCGCTCCGCTACCGGCCGCTCCGCCCCGCGTCGTGACGGCCCTCCTCGAGCTCGAGAATCTCGAGGTCGTCTATCACCATGTCGCGACCGCGATCCAGGGCGTGTCCTTGCGGGTGCCACCCGGCTCGATCGTCGCGCTGCTCGGGACCAACGGCGCGGGCAAGACCACCACGCTCCGCGCCATCTCCGGCTTTCTCGGCGCGGACGACGCCCAGATCGTCGGGGGTAAGGTGGTCTTCGAGGAGACGATCGTGACCGGCCGGCCCCCGCACGAGCTGGCGCGCCGGGGCCTCGTCCTGGTCCCGGAGCGGGACAAGGTCTTCGAGACCTTGACCGTTCAGGAAAACCTCCGCGCCCTGGTGCCGGGCGCGCGCGACGGGCGCGAGACGACGCGCCCGCCCGTCACGCTCGAGCAAGTCTTTCACTACTTCCCCGTGCTCGCCGGGCGCCGTCGCCAGCTGGCCGGCTATCTCTCGGGCGGCGAGCGCCAGATGCTGGCGCTGGCGACGGCGCTGCTCTGCCGGCCGCGCGTGTTGCTGGTCGACGAGCTCTCGCTCGGCCTGGCGCCCCTGGTGGTCGAAACCCTCATAGCCCTGGTCGCGCGCCTGCGCGACGAGCTCGGCCTGGCGGTCCTGCTCGTGGAGCAGAACGCGGGCGCCGCGCTCGCCGTCGCGAGCTACGGCTACGTCATGGAGCATGGCCGCATCGTCTACGACGGCACGGTCGATCGCCTGCTCGCCCATGAGGACGTCCGCGAGTTCTATCTCGGCGTGGGCCACCGTGCCGGGCGCAAGAGCTACACGGAGGTCAAGCAGTACCAGAGGCGACGCCGGTGGTTCTGAGGGTCGACGACGTCACGCTCGACTTCGAGGGGCTGCGGGCGCTGAGCGGCGTCAGCATGTCGATCGAGCCTGGCTCGCTCGCGGCGCTGGTTGGACCCAACGGCGCCGGCAAGACGTGCCTCCTGAACTGCGTAGGCGGTTTCTACGCGCCAACGTCCGGGCGGATCGTGTTCGGCGACGCCGCCATCCAGGGCTTGCCGCCGCATCGCATCGCCGCCCACGGCATCGCGCGGACATTCCAGTTCGTCGAGCTCTTTCGTGGGATGACCGTGCTCGACAACATCCTGCTCGGCCGGCACCGTCACATGTGCGCGGGCGTGCTCGCCGGGGGCCTCTACTGGGGACGCTCGCGCCGCGAGGAGACCGCGCATCGGCGCCGCGTCGAGGAGATCGTGGAGTTCCTCGAGCTCGAGCGCTGCCGCAAGGAGCTGGTCGCGAGCCTGCCGTTCGGCGTCCAGAAGATCGTCGCGATCGGGCGGGCGCTCGCGATGGAGCCAAAGCTCCTGCTGCTCGACGAACCGTCGACCGGCATGAATCGCGAGGAGAAGGAGAACCTCGCGCGGTTCCTCTTGCGGATCAAGCACGAGCTCGGCATGACCATGCTGTGGGTCGAGCACGACATGGAGTTGGTCGGCGATCTGGCCGACACGGTGACCGTGC
>Ga0306924_10004346_pt1 | contig 13820 bp, 11 predicted proteins | sample sta12Can44000111_FD_203756 | JGI IMG/M metagenome (GOLD analysis project Ga0306924, IMG submission 203756) | Lab enrichment of tropical soil microbial communities from Luquillo Experimental Forest, Puerto Rico - statanox.12C.anox.44.000.111 (v2)... | ecosystem: Environmental > Terrestrial >... | reverse complement strand
ATTCCGAGCCACCGCCCAGTCGAAGCCGGTGGCGAGATTGTCGAGCACCACCGGCCGCTCGCCGACGTTGACGAGCGCATGAACCATGTGGCTGCCGATATAGCCGGCGCCGCCAGTGATCAGGACCGTCATGCTGCAGGCCCACTCGGATCGACTGCCATCGCTCCTGCGCCTGCGGTGACCCCCGATGGCGCGCGGCAGGCGATTGACGGCCGAAGGCGATGCTCGACGGCAGCGAGCATCAAATCACGAACGTCCTCGCCGCTGACGCCGCTGGCGGTAGCGAGGAAACTCATGGCCTCGCGATTACAGCAATCGAGCGCGAAGGCGACCGCGCCCGGGCCGCGACCATACAATCGCGGCGACCGAAGAGCCACAACGCCTCAAGCCGGTCAACGTCTACTATCACATGTATGCCGGCGAGCGCGCCGCCCCAGCTGGCTGCAGTACGGCACCACCTAAATGAGGCCCGAAAATCCTTTTTCACGCCCACGCGGCCTCGCAATACGCGGCGATTGCGGAAGGGTTCTTCACGACTGATATGAGATCACCGCGCTCGGCGCTTCTACTTGGCGAATCCACAACCGGGGAGCGCTGCAAACCGTGCGGTTCGACGACGCGACCGGTGTCACGCTCGATCTCGTCCGCAGCATGTCGTAGAGTATCCCGAGGATGAGTAGACGACGATGAGAGCCGCGGCAATCGACGCCGGTTCGCTCGACAGCGAGCCTGGAAAGGCTGCGCTTTGCCCCGGACGGTCTCGAAAGCTCGGCGTGTGCGGGTGCTTTCTCTGTGGTGTCAATTGCGTCATGCGCGTAAGATGAGCCGCTCCACGGTGGAGATAGAAAATGAGGTCCATTCTAATGACGTCTGCTGTGCTTGTCAGTAGCACCTTCGCGCTCGCCGATAACCTCGTGTCACGGGCAGAGGCTCAGAAGATCAAGGCCGCCTTGAAAGCGTGGGGTTGCTCGGGCGGCAAAATGGAAAGGGATACCGAGCATCTTTCCTATAAAGTTGGAGACGCGAAGTGCAAGGACGGTCTATTCGACATTAAGCTCGACAATGATTTCCGCGTTCTCGAGATCACACGCGACGATCCAGAGTAACCGACGCGGCGTCGCGGCGTTCTCGGTGGGCGTCAGGATGCCTGTCGTAGTCAAAGGTCCGGCTCCCGGCTATTGGCCGTATTTAGGGCATAGCAAAACACCTTCTTTACGAATGAAGGAACAAATTGAGCATGCACACGCCCTTCATCAGGGTCTCAGATCTCTTGAATTTGAGCACAAGCCGCGAGACATTTGATTCCGTTGCTCAAAGCGTCGCGGAGAGAAATGAATCCGCGGGTGAGAGGATGTCGATCACATTGCCGTATTCGCCGGCGCTTGAGTACGTCACCCCCATGCCCCGGTAATTCTTTGCGGCGTTCGCGGTGCTGACCGCCCATTCACGCCCAGCGCCGAATGCAAAGAACCATACTGGTATCTCCGGTTTGCCTGCTTTGCGGCGCAGCGCATCCATTTCGTCAGGACTGCCGGCGCCGCGCTCGGCTATAATGCCATAAACGTTGGGGTGCGCGACATAAGACGTGGCGTCACCCAGCAGACCGGGGTTCTTGGCGATTACCTTGAGGCCACAGCTGCTGGCCAGCTCGATCGCGCCGATCACGTCCTTGATCGCGTAGGCGTCCGCGTTGGCAAGCTCGACATACTCGAAGCCCTGCTTGCGGCGCCGGTGGAACTGCTCATGCAGATTTTTGGTCCAGCCCGGCCCGAGCGGGTCGATTTGGCCTTCATTGTATTGCGCCGCTGTGTCAGACGGTTGCAAGTAGGGCCCGTAGCCCCCGGAATTTGTCTCTAAAAAAGATTGCAGTACCCGATACTGACGCCGCGTTTGACTGGCTTGGCGTCGTAGGACACGACAGTCACGGCGTCATCGCGTCCTGGCTCTGCTGACGGCGCCCCGATCATATATCGCAGCGGCTTGCCGGTGAGCCCGCCGTTGGCGGCTTGTGGCCGAGTGTCTCGCCCGGACGGCCTGAACATGACGGTCCTGACCCCCCGTTGGATGAATGGCGCAAAGGCCGCACTGAAGCGATCCTTCGTGGCATTAGAGTCTCCGTCAACGGCGGGGCGGTTGCGGCCATGGCAACTCGTTGCGGGAGAAGCTGCTTTGTTGTGAATGGCGCAAACGCCGCGCTGAAGCGATCGGCCTCGCTCGAATGAAACGCAGCGGGGTCACTACTCCGCCAGAGCAGCAGCGTCACCGTCGCCCCTGTCAAGATGACGGTCACGCTTTTGACTGCAAAGGTAGCGTGCGGAAGCATCCATTTCAAAGCCCGCCCTGGTACCAATCGCCGAAGGGGCCGTTTTGTCCGCTCCAATCGCGTGGCTCTCGATCGTTTGAGGCTTCCAACCATTCCTCGGCTTGGAACTTTAGTTTGCGTACACGCACCCTCGCCGCAACACTGCATAAGCGGGAACGACTCAGGTCGCAAGGGCCAACAAGAGCATTTGCTGGGGCGAGATTTATCTCATTTTGGTTAAACCTTAGTCAAGTAATTCGGATTTCTCCACCCAGCGATCGCATAGAGCCTCGTCGGAAGGGTCGTAGATGTGCTTGAGGATCGGCAACGGCGCCTGGCCCGGGTTGTCGGTGTAGACCGCCCCAAACGTCTGCTCCAGAAACCCCCCATCGATCGCCCGCGACAGCTTCACCAACGCGTGTTTTATACCGATGATCTGGTCAAGCCGTGAGCGGAACAGATCCTGCTCACTGGTCTCCCGTCGCTCGCGTAGTCGCATCGCAAATCCCCCGCTCCTCTGATATGCCCGAACACCGGCTCGACGATCTGCTTCCTCAAATGGTAGCGGTTCCGACGGCCGCCCGCTTCAGCTTGCACGAGCTCAACCTACTCACTACGCCCACGGCTGCATGCGCACCGCCGGGTTGTTCGCGATGAAGGTTAGATAGTCTAGCCGGTAGAGAGTCCTGACCAGAGCCAAGTAGGCAACGGCAGCGGATATCGCCGATGCCACCAGAAACCCGAGACCGAGATATCGTGGTCCGAGCACAAGCGTCCCGAACGTCAGCGCAGCGTTGAGCACGAGAAAGCACGCCTGCGACGTCAGAAACACAATGCGACGATCGAAGTACAGCGTCAGCGATGAGCAGGTGACGAAAAGGAATTGAAAGACTGCCCCGATCACGCCAAGGCGGAGCGTTCCCACCCCTCGGAACTGCATGTCGAGCGCATCGATCACGGCCGGCGCGGACAACGCCACAAGTGCGCAGATCGCGAGTTGCGGCACCAAAATACCAGATAACGAGACGATTGTATCATCGCGCAAGCGCCTTCCGTTGCGGCGGATCTGGCCGAGCGTCGCATGATCCAGGATGCTGGAATAAAACATCCGGTAGTTACGAAAGAACTTCACTTCGAGGTATATGATGAAGCCCGCATATGCCGGTATCACTACGAGGTAGGAAATGAACATCGGACTGTCGTAGAGCGGCGCATGCCTGAGGCCGGAGCCGATTTGCTGGCCGAGCGGCGAGAGCCACACGACCCACTTGTCGACCCAGGCACCAAGCGCGCCGAACAGACCGCCGAGAGCAATCGGCCAGTAGCCGATCATGCCACGCCACATCGTGCAAACCGGCGCCACGAGGTCGCGCACCGCGAACGGGAAGGTGGCCATGATCCGAGCGAGCAGCCCGAACAGAGTGACAGCGAGGCCGACGCTGAATTCCCACATCATGCTGTCGAGCTCGGGCGCCACATTGTAGCTCACCGTCACCGACATGAAGGCCACCAGCATCCCTGCCGCGAAGAACGCCGTTACAGCGTTGTAATCTCGCGTGACGCTGCAGAACAGGCAACCGACCCAGATGAACGCTATCAGCGCGCAATTCACAACCGAGGCGGCTGTAACACGGGCATCGAGGTCGAGCGCCGCGTCGTAGAACAGGATGGCGAACACGATGGTGGCAGCACCGGAGAATCCGAGCGCCGCCAGCATTAAGCCCGGTACGGCGCTGACATTGCGGTCATGCAGGCGGTCGGACATGAGGCGCGTGCTTACAAGCGCGATCGGCGAAGTCACTACGAACGACAGTGCAAAGTTGTAAATAACGAGGGCACGGAACTCCGCAATTATCGTGCGACCCTCAACCTCATTGTTGACGGAACCGATCAACCAAATGCAGAGCGCTGAAAGCAGGCACGGCCCGGCTGCCAGGACCGAAGCATGCGCGAAGGACGCCATATGGTCGGCGATTGAGCCGGAGCGATAGATTCGGTCTAATGCGAAGCCGATACCGGCCACGTCTCACTCCTGAGCCGTTAGCCCGGTGAATGCGTGACGGTAGCGCTGGTAGATAGTCGCATAGGCCTCGTCGACCATGCGGAGATCGTAATAGCGCTTGACGCGCTCCTGCATCACACGGCCCAGCCGCATTCTCTGCTCCGAATTGCCGAGCAGCGCGGCGATGGCACGTGCGGTCTCTCCCGGCGACGACATGTCGGTGAGGATGCCGCCCTCGCCAAGTGCAGCCTTCTCGTGGCGGCGGCCGAACATAATCTCACGGCACGCACCGACATCCGTTGCCACGGTCGGAATGCCGGCAGCGCCGGCTTCGAGCACGCACAACGGCTGCGATTCGCTGAGACTTGTCAGCACATTTACGTGGATGTGCGGGAAATACGTGGTCACGTCAACCTTGCCGGTGAATTCGACGACCTGAGCAAGATCGAGCTCCGCGACCATCGTCCGGCATTCGTCGACGTAGCCTGGCTGCTCGTCGGTCGGTCCCAGAATCAAGGCGTGTAAGTTGCGGAATTGCCGGCGCAGCAGATCGACTGCCTGTAGGTAGGTCTTGACGTCTTTGATCGGCACCACGCGCCCGACCAGCGCCACCGTGGGCGGCTCATCGGACGTCGCCTGCGGTAGGCGGCTCAACGTCAAATAGTCGACGCCGTTCGGGATGATGCGCATCCGCTCCGGGCTGGCGCCAAGCGTTATCTGCGCGATCTGGTTGGCTTCGTGCAAAGTGATCACTTCCGCGCAGGCTGCATAGCAGGTTCGTGCATAGCTCTCGAACGCTGTCGTCCAGAAGTCGCGGAGGTCGCGCCGGGAATCGTGGATCGAGTAGCCCTTGTCGACCGTGTCGATGATCCAGTCGGCCTGCAGGATCTCGATCCGTCGCTCGTTGGTGTAGATGCCATGCTCAGTGATGAAAACAGGACGGCTCGTTTCGACCGCGGCGCGCGCCGCAAATAGGCCAGCATAGCCCGTCGAGACCGTGTGATAGATGCGCGCCGCCGGCAGAGGAAATCCGAGCGTGGCCACAAGACCGCCGAACAGCGCCCGCCACGCCCAGAAGAAGTGCAGGAACGACTCGTGCGGCATGGTGCGCTCGTAGAGATCGCAAACGAGGTCCCAGGCGAGCGATGAATTGATCAGGTCCGCAGGACGCCGCGCATGCAGTAGCAGCGTAATCAGGCGGTTTATTTGGGCGAGTTCGGAGAGGCCCCCGCTTCGCAGAAACACATCAACGGCCGCGAACAGGCGCATGCGCTCGGGCGATCCGATGTTGATCGTGCGGTGGCCACGCTGATATTGGCCGAGGTAAAGATGATATAAAGCTTCGAGATTTGGTGGTCGCCCGTATTTTGGGGCGGGCGCCGGGGACTCCGGCAGAATCGCAACCACGCAGAAGCGCAAGGATGGATGGCGGCGAATTTGCCCATCGATCCAGGTCGACACGCCGCCGGCGACGAACGGATAGGCGCCTTCCACGATCAGGCAGACATCGGCGATCTCGTGTGACTCCGATTGCGGGAGCGATTTTCGGCGTGCAACTTGCGCACAAGAGGCGATCGGCATGGCGGCGTCCTATCAGGTGGTCTGCGCCGCGCGGGTTTTGTCCGGATAATCGGCACGTGACACGCTGCCTCCGGCCAAATCTGTTGTCCAGAGGTGTGACTTCTCCGCGAGATCGAGACGGCTCGCGATGGCGGCGGCCTGTGTTCGGATGAGTCCATTGGGGTTGCGCAGCGCGAGGCGCATGACGTGGCGAAAGTCGCCGTGATAGCAACGGCCGATGACGCCGAGGACGCGCTGTTGCTCGTTGACCGCTGTCCCGGTCAGAATCGGCGTGAAACGGGGAACGCTGGCGGCACGGTCGGGTGGCAGCCGGCCGGATGTCAATTCATCGTAGATGCGCGCAACATGACTGCGTCCAACTATGCCCGCGATGTAGTCGTACCAATCCAGAAGCCGGAGTGGGGTGGGGCGATGGTACCACAGCGCGAACGCCGCGAACGCAGAGCCTGCCGCGCCAATCGGGCCGCCCGCGAAGGTCGCCATTAGGAGGAGGGCCAGGATCGTCAGATCTCCGTCGCGCCGCCGGCGCAGCGCTAAAAAGCCCGCAGGTATGAAAACAACGCCGAAATGCAGCAGGAGCGCCACCGAAACAGCGACGCCGCCGTTTATGAAGAGCCAGAGCGCGCCGAGGCTTGCCACGAACGTGATCAACGCGATGGCGACATCGATGATGCGGACCTTCAGAATCTCCGTTCCCTCGAGCGGATCATCGAGGCGCGGAGACGGGAGCGTAGCACGGATGGGGTTCATGGTTGGGGGCATGCTTTATCAGCCCGTCTCCAATTGTCGTGCGTCGGTTTTGGTCAGAGATCGGCGTCGCGCCAGCGAGGCGGCTTGTTTCAGGCGTTCAATCGGCCGGACGGCGAAAGCCGGCATCGCGTCGGGCGGTTTGATGAGGATAGTACGGCCGAGCAACCGAGAAATCTCCGAGCACGCCAGCGTGAATTTGCGCTCGATGTCCTCCGGAAAGTCGACGATGTTGCTGCCCCCGATCCGCAGCATTCCGATCACCTGATGGGAACTTCGATCCAGCAACGGCCCGATGACGATGCCGCGATGATCCAGCAAGTCGCGGTCGGCTTCACGCGCCGCCAGGACGAGCGGTGTGCGGCCGTGCTGAACGATTTGGGCCAGCCTAGCGGCGGGAATCGTCGGGTCCAGGGGAAGAAACAGAAGAGTCTTTCGCGAGTTGACTACGGCCTCGAACAGCGGGTCGTGCGCCGGTACAACCATGTCGACGGAGTTCGCGTGTTCATTCGGGACATCGATCGCGATTCTGAGCTCGTTGTCTCGCAGCAGGTAGAGGGCAAATTCCGACGCGCCGGTCACCAATAGGATGAACCGGCTCAGCCGATCGGTAAAATTGGTCGAATCGGATTCATGCAGGCCGCAGACGGCTTCAACCATCTCGGCATGCGACGATATCGCGTTCGCCGCAATATGACGTTCGAGCGTTTCCGCGCGCCTGCGAAAGTCATCACACAGTTCGGCCACGGCCCGGCAATGCTGGTCCCGTTCGGCAAGCTCGGCCTGCAGCTCCGATCTCTCGCGGATCTGGCGGTTACGCACGTGCCCAATCAATAGTGCCGCGCAGGTCCAGCCAATTGGCTCGACGAAGACCCGGCCGGTGTATTGATAGAGATCCTCTGACAAAACTGCAGGTGGCAGCCCCTCCGACAGGAACAGGCCGGAGGCCGCAACGGCCGCGGTAATGCCCGCCAGAGTTCCATGCTGCAGGCTGAGTACGATGACAGGAAGCCAGAGCGGATTCGGATAAGTCCCACTCGCTACTGAAAGCACAGCATGCGCAAACAATAATGAAAGGGCGAACAGCACCAGGAATTCGATGCCTAGGCGCAGCTGCGAGCGCCATGCCCATCGGCGCTCGTCGCCAAGTGCTGCGTCGATGTACCTCAGCGCCCGGTCGCTCATCGTTGCGGCTCACCAGAAAGAATCCTCGCCTGCCCGCCGGCGACGGCGACCACCTCGCCTGCGGGGACATCGTCCGCGGGCGCAGAGCATGCGAGGTCCTGTAACCGCTCGATGGCGTCGAGTGATAAGCCATCTTGCGGCGTCGCGCAGAGAATGCGGCGGGCGACGACCGCGTCCACAGCCATCATCATACGAACAAGGCGAGCGAGCGAAACTTCCGGCCCGCCGGGTAGATGGATGCTCACCTTGCGCCAATTCGAGATCCATGCTGCCACCTTGACGAGCGCTGTCTGCGTGTCTCCAAGCTGCACCAGAAGATCGAACAAGGCGAGACGTCCGATCATTCGTTCCGGGTTGGCAATCTCATCGAAGTACGTGAGCGCTTGGCGCGCGCCATCAAGGTCGCCGCGCGCGAGCAGCAGCAAGCCAAGCCTCTCGGCGTCGTTTGCCGCAATGATCTGCCTGGCGAGCAATGAGCGGAGCAAACCTTCTTCTTGGTCGAACGCGCCATCAAGACGGTAAATCGAAAGCAGCCTCTGGGCAGTCCCCTGCGACGGTGATAGCTCGAATAGGCGTCTGAGCGCCCGCTCCTCACCATGCACGTTCTGGGTGTCGCCATGGTGCTTCGCGAGCAGGGTAATCGCCTCGACGTCGCCAGGTCGGTCGGCTACGAACTGCTCGATCACCTGGGTCGCTTGCGCGATCTCGGCAAGCGACATTAGCAGTTTGTAGAGCTGCAACACCGCGTCCGCGTCGCGCTGGCCAGCGCGGTAACTGGCTTTGAGGATATCGAGTGCCTCATCGTTGCGGTTGTCGCGCACCAGCATGGTCCAGCGCTCGCGCTCGCCCGGCACCATGGCAACACCCGCTGCGATAGCGGCGGTGATGAGCAAGAGCGTAAACACGACATGACGCAGCATCAGCGTGGTCCGTCCGGCTCGGTGCACGCGACGTCGATGATGACCGGTTGCAAGGCACTAGTGTCGATTGTCAACGCAAGCCGGCCGTTATCGTTGACCTCCTCGGTGGCCTCCCAGACCGTGGTATCGCCGGCGCGCACTGAGACCCGATAGATGCCCGCCGCAAGGCCGCCCCAGCGCATCTGTCCGGAGCCAAATCCTTGCGCCGCAACGGTAAACCCGCAGCCGTGCCGATCGAGACTGTGGAATTGCCACCGGCCGTCGATCAGAAAAGGGTGAGTCGCATTCGCCCCCGCGGTGTGCGCGAGCGCGACCACCACATCGTCGTAGGCGTTGTCGAGGGCAACGTAGAGTGTCGCTCCCTTGCGTTGCTGTCCGATTACGCCGACGCTGCGGACGAGATCAAGCGTGACACCGGTCGCGTCGTCGAACCGCACGGTTTGCAGCGCTCCCCGGTTGTGGATTCGCCAAGTAGAAGCGCCGAGCGCGGTGATCTCAGTCGTGAAGAACCCTTCCGCAATCGCCGCGTATTGCGAGGCCGCGATGGGCGTGAAAAAGGATTTTCGGGCCTCATTTAGGTGGTGCCGTACTGCAGCCAGCTGGGCGGCGCGCTCGCCGGCATACATGTGATAGTAGACGTTGACCGGCTTGAGGCGTTGTGGCTCTTCGGTCGCCGCGATTGTGGCCTGTAGATGCAGAAAGCCATGATCGCGGCCTTGGCCATCCGTGATGTAGCGGAAATCGTTGGCATTACTGACATAGATTTGGCGTTCGGCGCCGACGGATCTCGCTATCGGGGACACATATGTCAAAGATGGATAATCGGCGTCGATACGCGTGTCGCCGCCGTTCATGTTGCGAACGCCGAGGCGGCGGACGGCAGCCATCGCGGCCTCGAAGGGCTCAGCATCACCGCTCCAAAGATAGAGCGCCGTTTGCTTATCAAGCGGTGCCAGTTCTCGCGCGGCCTCCACCGCGCCTCGCGTTTCTTGTTCGAGATCGAATGGAAATTCGCTGTAGGCGCGCGGCGGATCCCTGTCGTTGGGCTTTCTTTCAATGTGGGTTTTGGCGGTGCCAGGAAACAGGCGCCCGACCAGTCGGCGTATGCGATCGCCGAGTATGCGATCGCCGAGCACCGTCGTCCACTCGGTCTCGCCTGGTCCAGTCAGCTGGTTTTCGATCTGCCGGTCGTAGTTTTCGAAGAATGACCACTGATAGGGGTGCGTGTAGGTATGGGCTGCGACCTCCACCTGCGGCAGTTCGAACAGTTCGCGTGCAATACGGCGTGACCTTTCGGCTTGGCCGTACCGGTTGTCGACGTCGGCACCGATCACTCCGACCGAGACCGGCAGATCGGGATAGGGAGCCACCAATTCGTGCAACACGACCTCCGCGGAGATTGCGCGCGCGTCCCGGTAGGCACCGATGCGCGAGACGTTATTCCAGCCGTCGCCATCGATGTGGCTGAAATAGATGCGGCGGCCCGAGAGCGTGGTCACGTCCGGGATCGGCCCGGACGACGCGCCGAGCGCTTTGCGAAAGAACGCGAACGGGTCGATGATCCATTTGGTGCGGTGCGTGTAGGGCTCTTCGTAGATCAGGTATCTGCTCGCGGCAAATCCGCCGCGACTCCCCGTGAGCACCACGCTCGACATGATCGCTGCGCCAGTGTCGCGATGCTGCAGGACTAGGTGCGAAGACATGTCGCTGCCGACCGTGCTGACGATCGGGAAGCTGGGAAGCACGGGGTCGAGCGGCTGTTCGAACCCAATGAGCTGGTCTCGATGCAATACGTGGGTCGAATGGGTAAGATCGACGAACGGCCCGCTAATGCGAAAACCGATCGCTTCGAAGAGCCGATCGACGTCCGCGGGCGGCGGGTCGTCTAGCGAGAAGCCGCCTTCGCCGAGGATGATCAGGCGCGCTCCACGCGCCACTAGCGCCTGCGCCCAAAGATAGTAGTCACTCGGTTGGGAAAGTTCGAACCAAGTGACGACGCCATGGATGTTCGCGGTGCGCTCGGGCGGGGGCACCCCGGTGTTGATATCCCAATAGGTTACGACGAAGCCGAGATGGTTGAGCGGCATCTCGACGAACTGGTGGATGCGGGTTTGGTCGGGGCACCGCTCCTCGCGCCCGTCATAGATGCCGAGGATTTCGCGTCGAAGCGCCAGTGGGTCCGAGAGCGCGTCCTGTGGCTCGGCATCCGCAGCCGACGGCATGACCAAGACACAGAAAAGGAACAGGAGTGCCGAGACGCTGGCAGAACGATGAGGCCGGCGCCCGGCGCTAGGATCGACCGGCAAGGGCGTCAGCGCGGCCGAGCGCGGGAGCGCACTCTTGCAGCGAATGAAGGCCCGTGCGAGTAAACAGAACAGACTTTCAAAAGTCGACGGAGGGTTTTTTGGCTCCGAGGTTCTCCGTGCCAGTATCCCCAATGACACGTGTCCGCTTGGCATGTTAGACTTGGTCGTATCACAAACTCCGCCTTTCACCTCCGCATCCGTCCGTTGTGGCGTCATGCCCTGGGAGGTGCTATGCATACCGATGGAATGTCCGGCCGCATAAATCCGGCGTACCGCGTCGGAATAGGCCTTGGCCATCCGCCCGCCCAGGAAGAAGGTCGCCTTGGCCCCCACAGCGCGTAACACGACTGCCTTCCTCAAAAACGCCTTTACATGGGCGTGATCTTGCCACGGTTATCTAGCCTTTACCACTTGTTTCACGATGTCTTCTTGCGAAAAAACGGAAAATTATCCGCGCCTCGATCTTGCCGGTATGCTCGCCGGACGCCAGCTTCACCAAGTCGTCGCCAGTGAGCGTCTATAATGGCTCAGCATGAGCATAGCGACCTTGGTTATGGTACAGCGAGGCCAGATTGGTCAGCGATATCGCGACAGAGGGATAATCGAGACCGAGTATCTTTTCTTCTGTTGCTAATGAACGTATGTACAATGCTTCAGCATTCGCATAGCGACCCTGTAAGCTGAACCCCGACTTCCATCCCGAGGGCACATCCCAAAAATTAGACCGTTTCACATATGTTCGGATCGCGAGAAATTGTCCTCTGGTTATTCAAACTGGCTCCCAAACCTCGATCGAACGACAACATAGGCTTGGGGTTTCCCCTTAGCGTGGGACCTTTATCGTATCAACTGTTTACTGATCTCGGTAGCGGGGCCGCCTTCGCTCGAATTCCGGTCAATTTTTTGAACGTATATTGCGCATTTGTCGACATATCCCCGTTAACGTCTGCAGCCCCGATCCCCGGTCAGCTTGACTCGTCCACCTGCGAACCGCCTTCCGTCACAGTCCCATCGACCGAAATCTTGTTGCCTGGCCGGATCACGACCGTTTCGCCCACCGCATCGCGTCGCGATCGCCAACAGCCGCTTGTCGTCTCCACCGTACTGTGAGGCGAACGCTTTGAACACGCATGGCCACCCCTATGGAAACCATCCTCGTCAAGATCTTCGCGACGGCGCTTGCACTTAGTCAGGTGACGACAACGCCGGACGCGGTGAAGACGCAGTTCGATCGCGTGCGAGATCAAGAGCAGGTCGCACAGCTGTTGCACGCGGGCTGCACGCATATGCGCAAAGCCTTCGACATCGAGGACATCAACCTTGAGGATCTGATCGCAACCGCCTTGGACGATCCGCAGGCGGTGGGCGAGAACAAGGCTTTCCACGGAATCAATTTTGCCGATCTGCAGATGGCGTACCGGGAGTTCTGCAAGAATGAGAAGGTCGTAGTGCTGACGGTGGATCTCGGCGACGTTATCGATTTCTATAACAAGGCGGCCGCCGACCTGCCCGATCACACCAAACTCAAGGGCCTCAAGCTTCCTGGCGCGAGCGTCGTGCTCGACCACAAGGGCGAACGCTTCGCGGAGGTATTCGAGGAGAACCAGCGGCGGGTGTGGGTTCCACTCTCCGACATCCCCGAGCACGTGCAGAAAACCTTTCTCGCGGCCGAGGACAAGCGCTTCTATCAACACAAGGGGATCGACGAACGCGGCTTGATCCGCGCCTTCATCGGCAATCTCGCCTCGTCCGGGCGCCCGCAAGGCGGCTCGACCATCACTCAGCAGATCGTCAAGAACCTACTGGTGGGCGAAAACTTGACCTACGAGCGCAAGATCCGCGAGATGATCGTGGCTTCGCGGGTCGAGCAGGCGCTCAGCAAGGCGGAGATACTCGAGCTTTATCTCAATTCCGTCTATCTCGGCCGCGGCTCCTGGGGGATCGAGCTTGCCGCGCGCGGCTATTTCGGCAAGCCGGCGAAGGAGCTCACCGTCGAGGAAGGCGCGCTTCTTGCCGGCCTGACCAAGGGACCGAATTATTTCAGTCCCGACCGGCACCCGGGCCGTGCGCAGGAGCGGCTCGCCTACGTGCTCAGCCGCCTGCAGGAGGACGGCGTGATCGCAGCCGAGCAGTCCGGCCGTGGATTGCCCGCGCTGCCGGCGCTCGTGCCCTACGAACGGCCCCGACGCGATGTCGGCTTCCACTTCGTCGATCAGGTCGCCCATGAAGCCAAGTCGATTGCAGGTATCGAGGCGATCACCGCCAACTCCTACACGGTGCGCTCGACCATCAATCCGCAATTGCAGCGGGCGGTGGAGGCGGCGCTGCAAGAGGGGCTTTCGCGCTACGAGCGCAGCACCGGGCGCGTCCAGTTTGGCGGCGCCGAGGCCAATTTATCGCAGGCCATTCTACGCATCGGGGCCGACAAGAGGCCCGGCGATAAGCAGCCGGCTTGGCAGCGGGCGCTCGCGACTGCGCGGCTGCCACTTTATGATGTGCACTGGACGCCCGCCATCGTGCTGGAGAAACCGACCGGCGAGAAGGGCGAGACGTGGCGTGTCGGGCTGGCCGACGGGCGCATTCTGCCGCTCTCGCTCGACAATGCGACCGCGCAGCGCAAGCTCACGCTCTATGATGTGGTCCTGACCCGCGTGACCGACGGCAGTGGCAAGACGGCCGCACGTGCCGACCTGCGCGTACGGCCGGTGGTGCAGGGAGCGGTGGTCGTTCTGGAGAACAAGACCGGCCGCGTCCTCGCCATGACCGGCGGCTTCTCG